>Ga0136611_10001384_pt1 | contig 16830 bp, 14 predicted proteins | sample AntDrymUQ2232306_2_FD_106645 | JGI IMG/M metagenome (GOLD analysis project Ga0136611, IMG submission 106645) | Polar desert sand microbial communities from Dry Valleys, Antarctica - metaG UQ223 (23.06) | ecosystem: Environmental > Terrestrial > Soil > Desert | place: Antarctica: Dry Valley...
GAACACGTACTCCGCCAGACCCTGATCGCCCTCCGTGCCGGCTCGAACCTCGACGAGCACGAGAACCCGGGGGAAGCGACCGTCCAGGTCCTGCACGGCCGCGTCACGCTGGTCGCGGGCGAGGACAGGTGGAACGGATCGCCCGGCGACCTCATGACCATCCCCGACTCGAGGCACGCCCTCGAGGCTGTCGAGGACTCCGCAGTCTTGTTGACGGTGGCCAAACGGGGCTGACAGGCGCTCGAGCGGCCGGCGTCAGATCTTGAGGGGAAGCGCCCGCGACACGGTGATGCTCGTCCGGCCCCGGACGTAACCGAGGTGCTCGTTGAGTCGCAGCATCGAAGCGTTGCCGGCCTGCGTCCAGGTGTAGACCTCCCGCAGCCCGTCGTACGGCGGTCAGCGCGTGCTCGGCCCGGTCCCGCCGGTCGGGGTCCGGGTTGAGTCCCGCGCAGCCGATCACCTCGCCCCGGTGCAGCGCCAGGAACCCCTGGTCGGCCCGCCAGGACGTGTCCCACTGCTCGGCACTGATCTCCAGGGGCGTGTGGACGGCGAAGTCGGGGAGCACCTGCGTGCCGAAGGTCTCGTAGCAGTCCGCCCACAGCTCCGGGCGCTGGTCCAGGGCGACGACGTCGACGCCGCCAGGCAGCGCCGGAGGGTGCGGTTCACCGGCGACGGCGCGCACCTGCTCGACCTCGCGATCCACCTCGACGAAGCCGAAGGTCTCGGCGAAGGCCAGGGACCCCTCGTCGTCGACCCTGGCCAGCAGTTCGGGCAGCCCGAGTCCGGTGCAGTGCTCGGCCAGCGCTCGCAGGAGCGCCGTCCCGACGCCCCTTCGGCGATGCTCCGAAAGGACCCGGGGTGCGGCGAACCCACCGCCGGCCGAGTAGGAGAGGTCGGCAGTGCCGGAGCCGACCACGGTGCCGTCCATGACGGCCAGCAACAGCAGCAGACTCGGTGAGTCCTGGGCACGGAGCTCGGCGACCGTGACGCAGCGCTCGCCGGGAACGACGGCGATCCTGATCGCTCGCCAGGCCTCGTAGTCATCGTCGGTGACGCAGACGGACAACTCCATGGCCGCAATGTAGGGGCCTCGTCAAGCTTGTTGTCGCCGACGACGCAGCCCGGCGGGGAGGGGTGGTTGACCGAGCGGGTTGGCCGCAGCGACCTCGTCCATCGCGTCGAGGATGTTGCGCAGGTTGATCATCAGCCCGCCGTAGACCGGCCACAGCGACGGCGTGGGGTCGAGCACGCCGATGTCGTCGACCAACGTGTTGAGGCGCTCACGCACCGCCCGGATGGCGTCGGGGTCGGCGTCGGCGATGGCACGTCCGCCGTCGCCGAGCAGGGTGGACCAGCGGTCGTGGAAGTCGGGCTGCCAGGCGGCTCGGCTGGTCGCGACGTACCCGAGGGTCCGGGCCATGCTGCGCGTGTCGGCGACCGACTGGTCCATGCGCTGCAACAAGATGAGCCAGAGTTGCGGGTCGCGCACCTCGCGGGCTGAGCGACGTCGGTTCATGCGGGCGCTCTCCTGCGCCTGACGCACACGCGACCACGCGTGGTCGAGCTCCTGGTCGAGCGAGCGTGTCCGGTCGACCCAGTCGGCCACGTCGTCGTCGCTACACCGGTCGATCAGCCCCTGGCTCATGTCGACCAGCAGACCGCCGATGCGGTCGTCGATACGGTCGATCGCGGCGATCGCCGTCCGCCTTCGTGGCGGGGGCCCGACGACCGCGTTGACGACGAGCCCGACCACGATGCCGATAGCGGTGTCACCGAGCCGGGCCAGCAGCATCGAGTCGTCCTCCGAGAAGCCGGTGGTGAGCACGACCAACGCCGTCGCGGCGAGGGTTGTGGCCTCCTCGCCGAACCACGGCAGGGCACCGATGGCCAGGCCCAGCGCCAGCACGACCACGACCACGACCGACACCGTGTCCAGGCGTAGGGCGTTGCCGACCGCCCAGGCGAGCAGGACGCCGCCGACGGCCGCCGTGACCTGGCGCAGGCCACGGGAGAACGTCGCGTAGACCGTGGCGTGCACGACGAGCAGCGCCGCCCAGGGCGCCAGGAAGGACTGCGGCAGCGAGAAGACCTCGGTGGCCAGCACCCACGCCAGGACCGCAGCGAGCACGGTCTTGAGCAACTGGGTGACGTCGTTCCAGAACACCGGGTCGCGAGTGCGAGCCCGCCAGTCGCCCGTTGCGAGAGTTGCCATCCTGCGACGCTAGCGACCCGGGGACGATCCCAGGCCATCGGTGATCCACCGCGAAAGCACTGGACTGGCCGGGCGAAGGCCGTCAGGGTGTCGCCTGTGCGGGGGACATCGCGCCCGCCAGAGACGACGGGGGACACCATGGGAGTCACACGAGCAGAGAAGAGCGGGGCGGACACGCGGGAATGCTGGTGGTGCACACCGCGTTCCGTCGGGAGTTCCGGCTGGCACCGGCCCTGGTGCGGGGGGTGGAGGACAGTGACACCGCGCGCAGCGCCGTGGTGGCAGACCACCTCACCTGGCTCCTCCAGATGCTGCACCATCACCACGAGGGCGAGGACCGGCTGCTCTTGCCGCTGCTCCTGACGCGGGTGCCCGAGGACCTCGCACCGATCGTGCACACGATGGAGTCGCAGCACGCCGGGATCAGCCAGGGCATCGACGACGTTGGGGGCGGGCTGCCCGCGTGGCGCGAGAGCGCCGATCCGTCCCTGCGCGACGCCCTCGCTGACCGGCTCGAGTCCGTCCATATCAGGCTCGTCGAGCACCTGGCACTCGAGGAGCGAGAGCTGCTCCCGATCGCGGCCACGGCGATGTCGCAGCAGGAGTGGGACCGACTCGGCGAGGAGGGCATGGGGAGCCTGGACAAGAAGGACGTCCCTCTGGTGCTCGGCAGCTTCATGTACGAGGGCGACCCCGCGGTGATCCGGACCATGCTGTCGCACGCGCCGTTCGTGCCTCGCCTCCTGATGCCGCGGATCGGGCCGCTGACCTTCCGGCGCTACAGCCGACGGGTCCACGGCACGCCCACGCCCTGAAGGCCGGTCTCGGGGCAGGCGGTGCCCGGCGGGAGCTTGTACGGCGCCGCGATCCGGTAGACGCCGGCCCGTGGCGCGTGGAGCACGGTCCAGACCTCCGGCGCGGGGGCGTCCGGGTCGTCGACGTCCGGCTCGGGTGGAACCGTCCGGCCGAGACAGCCGTCGAGGTAGGCCTCCTCGGAGTCGACACCCGCCGAGGGGGTCGGCTCCAGGGCCGTGCCGTCGGCGGCGATGAGGCTGAGCCACGGCGAGGCGGGGATCCGGACCACGACCTCGGCCGCGGTCGGCACCATCAGCACAACCCCGGCCTCGTCGAAGCGCATCACCACGGCGGGCTCGCTCGCGATCGGCCTCGGCCGTTTCACCTCGTAGAGCCGCCAGCTCGCGTCCGACCAGACGGGGCGCAGGTAGGGCAGACCGCTGTCGACGAGCGCTGCCTCCTGCTGGGCGGCGACGTCCGGCTCGCCCTCGGTGAGAACCACGAAGCGCACCGCCCACCGGCGCAGCCAGTCCCGGTAGGAGGTCGGTGTCAACGCGCCCTCGGTGTAGAACAGCGAGTGGCGCTCGGCGTCCGCCTGTCGGTTCCAGCCGCGCGCAAGGTTGACGTACGACGCGAGCGCCGCGGCCTCCCGGTGGCTCCGGCTCGGCACCACCTCGGTGCGGCCGAGGTCGGCGTCCCGGGCGTCGAGCTGCTCGAGCAGCGGCTGCACGTCGCTGGTCCAGGCCTGCGTGGGGCGGGTGCTGACGGCGTCGCGACCGGCCGTGGCGACCTGCCACACCGACGAGGCCACGATCCCTACGGCCAGCAGCGCCGTGGCCGGCACCATCGCGAGCACGCCGAGCCGGGGCCGGGGGACCGGCTCGACCGAGGTCGTGAGGGCGACCAGCAGCACGCCGCCGAAGAGGAGTCCGAGCCGGGTGACGTTGCTGCCGATGGGGGAGGGGACCAGCCACACGAGCACCACGGCGACGGCGTACACCGCCGAGGTGATCCGCACCGTCCGCCACGACGCGGGGGCCAACGCGAAACCCAGCACCCCCGCCAGGAAGGGCAGGACCATCGAGCCGGCCGGCATCGGCTGCTCACCGGAGAAAGGAAACCACCACGCCGAGAAGCCGACCACCGCGACGGGAGGCAGGCCCAGGAGGTACGCCGTGCGGTGCCGGCCCTGCAGCCAGAGTGCAGCGGCTACGAGGCCCAGGAAGAGTCCGGCCAGGGCGCTCGACGCCGTCGCCAGTCCCGCGAGCAGTCCGACGGCCACGGCGCGCACGCGCCCTGGAGGTCGAGGGGCGTCGCCTGGCAGGAGCACGGCCACCGCGGCCATCGCGAACATGATGCCGAGGCCGAACGTCACCCGTCCGGACACGGCGTTGCCGGTGATCGCGACCGCGCCGTACAGGGCCGGCCACAGCGGCTGCCGCAACGCGCGTGTGCGGCCCAGGATGAGGGCGAGCAGCGCCGACGAGACGGTCCCGACGACGATCATCGTGGTGCGGACGCCGACCAGGGCCATCACGTAGGGCGACAGGATGCTGTAGGAGACCGGGTGCAGGCCGCCGTACCAAGCGAGGTTGTAGGCGCTGCCGGGGTGAGTGCGCGCGAACTCCGCCCACGCGTCCTGCGCGGCGATGTCGCCGCCGCTGTTGGCGAGCATCCCCCACCACAGCAGGTGCAGCACGGCGGCGGTGACGAACGCGGCCGACACCGGGTGTGCGGCAACGCGCGCGAGGGTCGCCCGGTCACGCATCGTCGACCGGCTCCCGGCCGCGCGGGAGCACGAGAGCACGCCCGAGTGCCACGGCGAGCAACGCGATCAGCACTCCGGCGAGGTCGTCCAGCACGAAGTGCCAGCCGAAGTAGACGGTCGCAACCATCACGGTCACCAGGTACGTCGTGCCGACGACGAGCAGCGGTCGCGGTGCGCGGTAGTGGCGCAGCATCAGCACGACCATGCAGGTGAAGGCCACGTGCAGGCTGGCGAAGGCGCCCAGGCTCGCGAACGCGTCACCGGCTCCGGGGTCGGTCAGGATCCGGGCGCGCTGGAGGAGGTAGTCGGACTGGGAGTCGGTGATCGCTGTGTGCGGCAGACCGATGTAGTCGGGTGCGGCTGCGGCGAACGGGCCCAGGCTCGGCAGCAGGTAGTAGGAGGCGACCCCGAGGATCCAGACCCACATGGCGGAGGTGACGAAGACGTAGGCGTCCCGGATCCTTTCGACGAACACCAGGGACGCGATCACCGAGAACGGCACCAGGTATGTGAAGGAGCGGTAGACGAAGGCCAGCACGTACGCCGCGGCGCCCTGGCCCAGCAGGTCGTGCAGGAGAACCGCGGGCGTGTGGCCGAGGAAGAGCCACCGGTCCAGCTCCATCAGCGGGTCGTCGCGCAACGTTCGGAAGGCGTTCCAGCTCTTCAGGTTGCGGTAGCAGACATAGACGACGTGGTAGGCGAGCAGGCCGGTGACTGCCAGGAAGACGCGCTCCCACGGCCAATGTGCGCGGAGTGCGCCCGGGAGCCCGCGCAGCGACCGGTGCGACCGCAGTGAGCGGTAGGCCGCCTGGGCGAGCACGAGTGCGGTGAACGAGACCAGCGAGGTGGTCAGCCGTCCCCGGAACATCCTGCCATCGGGGTCACGGAGCGGGACGCCGACGTGCAGCGACCACAGCACAGTCACGCCCGCGAAGACGACGACCACGGTCCACACGCCGACGAGCCATCGCGACCGCGATCGCGTCGTGTGGGTCAGCAGGGCAGATCCGGTGGACACTTCCCCGAGCGTAGTGGCGTCGGGCATCGGGCGAACACCTGTGGCTCGCGACGACCAGCGGGCACGGTGGGGTTCACTGCCGTCATGACCTCCGCCTCCGTCACGTGCGTCTACTCCGGATCGGCACCTGGAACACCGAGTACGCAAGCGGTGTCGACAAGAACGCTCGCCGCCTGGCGCTTCTGAACGGGCGCCCTGCTGACGTCTGGGTCCTCACCGAGACCCACGACGACCTGGATCTCTCGGCCTGAGACGTGGTCGTCTACGGCACGGTGCTGCCGTGGCAGCACGACGCCGGGCCTGACAAGGCCCACCCGGCACCGGGGTGGGCTGAGTTCGCCCGGGTCGTCCTCGAGCAGGGCGCCGAGTGGCTGGAGCTGCGGACTCGCTTCCCCGACGCCACCCTGGTGGTCGCGGGAGATCTCAACCAGAACCTCGGCGGTCCGCACTACTACGGGACCTCCGCCGGGCGCTCGGCCCTGCGCTCGGCTCTCGCCGGCGCAGGACTAGCTTGCCTCACCGAGACCGATTGATTCTCCCCCGGTGAGCTGCGTCATCCGCCGATCGACCACGTGTGCGCCGGAGCCGGTCGAGGTCGGTCTTTCAGCGTCGATGTCGAGGGCTGGGAAGGCACCGTCGACGACGCTCTTGTGCTCAGTGACCACAGCGGTGTGCTGGCCAGCGTCACGAGGTCGACCGCGCCGTCTGGACGGTTAGTCGGGGATCCCTGAGGGCTCAGCCCTTGCGGAAGGGCTTGCGCGCGGGGCCGGAGTCCTTGCGCAGGCCGATGAGCTTGCCGGAGATCCGGGTGGCGGCGAGCGCCTCCTCGGTGCCGGGCGGGAGTTCGGCGGGGAGCTCGACCAGGGAGAAGTCCGGGCGGATCGAGATGTGCCCGAAGTCCTTGCGGCTCAGGCCACCCTCGTTGGCCAGGGCCCCCACGATCTGCCGCGGCTCGACCTTGTGGCGCTTGCCCACTGCGAGGCGGTAGATCGCCATCGGCGGGCCGCCGGGGTTGCGGGGCGGGCGCTTCTCGCCGCGCTCGGGGCGGCCGGAGGTCACTCGCTCCGGTCGGTCGGTGCGCTCCTGACGGGCGGGCCTCTCGCGCTCGGGATCGAGCAACAGGGGAGTGTCGCCCTGGAGGACGACGGCCAGAGCGGCCGCGACGTCGACCTCGGGCACGTCGTGCTCGCGGATGTAGTGCGAGACCACGTCGCGGAAGAACGAGACCTTCTCACCCGACGAGAGCGCCGCGGTGATCGCGTCGTCGAAGCGCGCAAGGCGTGTGGTGTTGACGTCGTCCACGGTCGGCAGCTGCATCTGGGTCAGCGGCTGCCGAGTGGTCTTCTCGATCGACTTGAGCAGGTAGCGCTCGCGGGGCGTGACGAAGGAGATCGCGTCGCCGCTGCGCCCGGCCCGGCCGGTGCGGCCGGTGCGGTGCACGTAGGACTCGGGGTCGGTCGGGATGTCGTAGTTGACCACGTGGCTGATCCGGTCGACGTCGAGTCCGCGGGCGGCGACGTCGGTGGCGACCAGGATGTCGAGCTTGCCGTCCTTGAGCTGGTCGATCGTCCGCTCCCGCTGGGCCTGGACGATGTCGCCGTTGATCGCGGTCGCGGAGAACCCACGCGCCCGCAGCTTCTCGGCGAGGGTCTCGGTCTCGTTCTTGGTGCGGACGAAGACGATCATGCCCTCGAAGTTCTCGACCTCGAGGATGCGCGTGAGGGCGTCGACCTTCTGCGGGTAGGACACCATCAGGTAGCGCTGGGTGATGTTGGGGGCGGTCGCCGTCTTGTTCTTGACGGTGATCTCGGCCGGGTCGTTCAGGTACTTCTTGGAGATCCGCCGGATCTGCGCCGGCATCGTCGCCGAGAACAGTGCGACGTTCTTGTCCGCCGGGGTGTCTGCCAGGATCGTCTCGACGTCCTCGGCGAAGCCCATGTTGAGCATCTCGTCTGCCTCGTCGAGCACCAGGAAGCGCAGCTCGGTCAGGTCGAGGGTGCCCTTGTCGAGGTGGTCCATGATCCGCCCCGGGGTGCCGACGACGATGTGTACGCCGCGACGCAGCGCGCTGAGCTGGACGCCGTAGCCCTGGCCGCCGTAGACGGGGAGCACGTGCACACCGGGCAGGTGCGCGGCGTACCGCTCGAAAGCCTCGCAGACCTGGAGCGCGAGCTCACGGGTCGGGGCCAGCACCAGCGCCTGCGGCGTCTTCTGCTTCAGGTCCAGCCTCGACAGGATCGGCAACGCGAACGCCGCGGTCTTGCCGGTGCCGGTCTGGGCGAGGCCGACGACGTCACGGCCCGCCAGGAGGGTGGGAATGGTGGCGGCCTGGATCGGCGAGGGCGTCTCGTAGCCGACCTTGTGCACCGCCTCGAGCACGCGGGGATCCAGACCGAGGTCGTCGAAAGTGACCCCGGGCTGCTGGGCGGATGACTCGTCGGACATGGGGTCCACGGTAGGGGTTCGGGGACCTCACCGGGGATTCGTGGCGGGCCGGTCGCCCCCGGCGGGCGCGGTCAGGTCGACCTCGAGGGCCGCCAGGACGCCGGCGTGGTCGGAGACCCACCACGGCGGACCCGCCCCACCTACCAGCGGCTCGGTGCCGACGACGCGAGCTGACAGGGTCCGCACGGGTCCACGGATGAGCACGAGGTCGATCCGGCTGGCCAGGATGACGGTCGGGTCGGCGAGCGCGTGGTCCCGGCCGCAGGTGGCGCCGGGGTCGTCGCCGTTGACCGACCAGGCGTCCGCGCAGGCCTGGACCAGCACGCCGTACGGCGCGGTGCCCGGCACCGCGTTGAGGTCACCCGTGACGACCACGGCGCCCGGACCCGCCGCCGGGCCGGTGAGCAGCTCGTGCACCTGCGCCAACTGGGTGTTCGGGAAGGCGTCCAGCTCGGTGTGGGTGGTCACGAAGCGGAGCGGGACTCCCGACCACGTCGCGTCGACCGCGGCCCAGCCCCGGGCGAAGGAGATCGGCGGGCCCAGTGGTGGGGTCAGCGACTCCTGCATCACGTAGCGCCCGCTGGTCGCCTCCGTCACGACGAGGTCCGCGGCGGTTGCGTCGACCAGGACCACGTCCCGGTCTCGCAGCGTGAGGTGGCCGTCCGTCCCGAGCGGGGCAGGTCCGACGAGGGCGTTGGGGGACACGGCGGCGACCCGGTAGTCGAGACCCCGCGCAACCAGCGCGGATAGGAGGATGACCAGGAAGTCCTGCCCCTCCACCCGCCGCTCGCGGACCCGGACCTGCCAGTCTGCCACCTCCTGCAGTCCCAGGATCGCGGGGCGGGCGGCGGCCACGAGGTCGGCGAACGCGGCCGCCCGGCGAGGGAAGTCGGTGGACAGCACCCCGGCGTGAGCCGCCGCAACGGCCGCGACAAAGGCCGCCGGCGTCGCTGCCGCCAGCGCTGGTGCGAGGTCGGCACCGAGATAGAGGTTCTGCGTCAGCACCGTCAGCGCGGGTCGGGTGCTCACCGGCGACCGAGGACGAGCCCGTGGACCCTCGGCGCCGGCACCGACCGCAGGAGTCCCGGCGCCGGGAGGGCCTCGCGCCCGGCCGCGCGGGGTCGGCGATCGACGGTCATGATGAATGGTCGACCCTCGGATCCGGTCCGGTCCAGGGTCGGGCTGCCCGGAGTCGCGGGACCGAGTCCCCGGATCCCTGAACTACCCTCGTCCCATCGACGAGAGGAGCCTGCGTGCGGATCACCGGAGCTGTGCTCGAGGAGATCGGCCGCGACGGGCCCTACGCCGAGACCCGGCCGATCACGATTAGCGAGCTGGAGCTCGATCCGCCCGGGCCCGACGAGGTGCTCGTCCGGATCGAGACCGCTGGGCTGTGCCACAGCGACCTGTCGGTCGTCGACGGCAACCGTCCGCGGCCCACCCCGATGCTCCTCGGCCACGAGGCCGCCGGCATCGTCGAGGAGGTGGGCTCGGACGAGGTGGATCAGGGCGAGACGGACCTGCCGATCGGCCGGCGCGTGGTGATGACCTTCCTGCCGCGCTGCGGCGAGTGCCGCTCGTGCCGCACCGACGGCCTGGTGCCGTGCGAGCCCGGCAGCCTCGCCAACAATGCCGGCACGATGCTGACCGGTGGCTCCCGCCTTCGCCGCGACGGGCAGCGGGTGCACCACCACCTCGGGGTCTCCGGCTTCGCGACGTACGCCGTCGTCGACCGCCGCTCGGTCGTCCCGGTCGACGACGACGTGCCACCCGAGGTGGCCGCCGTGCTGGGCTGCGCGGTCCTCACCGGGGGAGGGGCCCTGCTCAACGTCGGCCACCCCCGCCCCGGCGACACCGTGGCCGTCGTCGGCCTCGGCGGGGTCGGGATGGCGGCCCTCCTCACGGCTCTGGGAGAGGCCGACGTCGAGGTCGTGGCCGTCGACACGATGGACGCCAAGCGGGCCCGGGCCCTCGAGCTGGGCGCCCACCGCGCGCTGGCACCCGACGAGGCCGTCGCGGAGGGAGTCCTCGCGGACGTCGTCATCGAGGCGGCCGGCAGTGCCCGGGCGTTCGAGACGGCCGTGGCCCTCACCGGTCCCGGAGGCCGCACGGTCACTGTCGGTCTGCCCGCCCCCGACGCGCGCGCCACGGTGTCGCCCCTGGGCCTGGTCGCGCAGGGCCGCTCGATCATCGGCAGCTACCTCGGCTCGGCCGTGCCCCGGCGCGACATCCCGCTGTTCGTAGAGCGCTGGCGCGAGGGCCGTCTCCCCGTTGCCGAGCTGGTCTCCGCGCGCATCGCACTTCGCGAGGTCAACCGGGCCATGGACGAGCTCGCCGCGGGCCGCGCCGTACGCCAGCTGGTGGTCTTCGACGGCGGCGACCGGTGACGGCGACGCCGGACCGCGAGCTTCGCCCCACCGACTTCCCGGTGATCCGGGTGGTCTCCACCCGGTGGGGCGACAACGACTCCTACGGCCACCTCAACAACGCCGTCCACTACCAGCTCTTCGACTCGGTCATCAACGCCTGGATCGCCGACGAGGTCCCGACGCTGCGTTCCGAGCACGCCGTCCTGGGTGTGGTCGCCGAGTCGGGCTGCTCCTACTTCGCGGAGCTGCACTACCCCGACGACGTCCTGGTGGGCCTGCGGGTCGAGCGGCTGGGGACCAGCAGCGTCACCTACGGCCTGGGGCTCTTCGCCCGGACGCGCGCGGGCGAGGTCGGGCCGATCGCGGCCAAGGGCCGGTGGGTGCATGTCTACGTCGACGCGCAGAACCGACGACCGGTCCCGATCCCCGAGCCGCTGCGAGCCCTGCTGGCCGCTGCCGAGGCGGGCCGACCGAGGCCACCGTCGTCTCGTGCGCGGCACAGCTGACGGGGGAGCCCCCCGTGCGGATCGGCCTTCCTCTGGACGGGTGGGACCTGGCCGTCGTCGACGGGGCCGGCCGCCCGGTCGCCCTGGGCGGGACCGGTGAGCTGATCATCGGGGGCGTGGGTCTGGCGCGCTACCTGGACGCGGACCGGGACGCCGAGAAGTACGCCGCGATGCCGACGCTGGGCTGGGCTGGGACCGCGCCTACCGCAGCGGCGACCTGGTCAGGCACGAGGAGGAGGGACTGGTCTTCGCCGGGCGCGCGGACGACCAGGTCAAGCTGGGCGGTCGACGTGTCGAGCTCGGCGAGATCGACAACGCACTGCTCGACCTGCCGGGAGTGACCGGAGCTGCGGCGGCCGTGCGGAGCACGGGGTCGGGCAACAAGCTGCTGGTGGGGTACGTCGCCGTCGGCGCGGGATTCGACGCCGGGGTCGCCAACGAGCGGTTGCGTGAACGGCTGCCGGCCGCGATGGTGCCTCGCCTGGCCCGGGTGGAGGGGCTGCCGGTGAAGACCTCGGGCAAGATCGACCGCGACGCCCTCCCGTGGCCGCTGCCGCCGGCGGAACCAACCGGCGGTCCGCACGCACTGGACGGCACCGCCGGGTGGGTGGCCGGCCTGTGGCTGGAGATCCTGGGCGCTGCCGCACCCGGGCCGTCGGACGACTTCTTCGACCTCGGTGGCGGCAGCCTGTCCGCGGCCCAGCTGGTGACCGGCCTCCGGCAGCAATTTCCCGAGGTCACCGTGGCGGACGTCTACGAGCACCCGACGCTCGGCGGGCTCGCGGCGAGCCTGGACCTGATGGGCACCCCGTCGACCCGGACCAACCGACGGGTCCGCCCGGTCCCGCTCAAGACCCAGGTGGGCCAGGTGGTCTGCACGGTGGGACTGCGCACCATCGCCGGCCTGCGCTGGCTCACCTGGATCGCCGCCGGCAACAACGTGGCGGTGTCCTTGCTCGGTGCGGACTGGTTGCCGGTGGTCTCCTGGTGGTGGGTCGCCTGTGGGTGGGTGCTGCTGGTGTTCCCCCTCGGGCGGATGGTGCTCGCCGTCGTCGGGGTCCGAGCGGTGCTGCGCGGGGTCCAGCCCGGGGCACACCCCCGCGGGGGCAAGGTGCACCTGCGGGTCTGGCTCGCGGAGCGGCTCGCCGACGAGCTGGGCGCCGCGAACCTCGCCGGCGCCCCGTGGCTGCGTCACTACGCCCGCGGGCTCGGCGCCGAGGTCGGTCGCGACGTGGACCTGCACTCGGTGCCCCCGGTGACGGGGCTCCTCAGCCTGGGAGCCGGGTGCTCGATCGAGCCGGAGGTCGACCTGAGCGGCTACTGGCTCGATGGCGACGTCCTCCATCTCGGCCGGGTCGAGGTGGGCGCGGACGCCCGGGTCGGCGCCCGCAGCATGCTCCTGCCCGGGGCGCGGGTCGGCGTGCGGGCCGAGGTCGCCCCCGGCACGGCGGTCTTCGGCGAGATCCCTGAGGACGAGGCATGGTCCGGCGCGCCGGCGCGGAGGGTCGGCCATGCTCGGGGCCCCTGGGAGTCGCGGCCCGACAACCATCCTTGGTGGGTGTTGGGCTACGCCGCGATGGCAGCCCTCGTCTCGATCCTGCCGATCCTTGCCGTCGGCGCCGGCGCCGCGGTCGCGTTGCCGGCACTGCGCGACGCCACCTCGGTCGGGGAGGCAACGGCGACGGCCCTGGCGTACCTGCCCCTCGCGACGGTCGTCGCGCTGCTGGTGCTCGCCGCGCTGGTGTGGGGTCTGGTGCGCGCGCTGTCGCGAGGGCTGGAAGGCGGTCACCACCCGATCCACGGGCGCCGTGCCTTTCAGGCCTGGTCGGTGCTGCGGGTGCTCGACGAGGCGCGCAGCTGGCTGTTCCCGTTCTACTCGAGTGCCGCGACCCCAGCCTGGCTGCGCGCGCTGGGAGCCCGGATCGGCAGCAACGTCGAGGCCTCCACCGTGTTGATGATCCCGTCCCTCACGACCGTGAACGACGGGGCCTTCCTGGCCGACGACACCCTCCTGGGCGGCTACGAGCTCGGCGGCGGTTGGCTTCGGGTCGAGCGGGTGAAGATCGGCAAGCACGCGTTCATCGGCAACTCCGGGATGACGGCGCCGGGTCGCAAGGTCCCCAAGCAGGGGCTGGTGGCCGTGCTGTCGGCCGCCCCCCGCCGCGGCCAGGCCAAGAGTGGTACGTCGTGGCTCGGCAGCCCCCCGACCCGGCTGCGCCGGCAGTCCGACGCCGTCGACGACACCCGGACCTACCACCCGCCCACCCGTCTCCGCGTGGCCCGGGCCGCGGTCGAGGTGACGCGGATCCTCCCGGTCGTCGTCGCCGCGGCAATCGGTGTGGCGGTGGTCGCGACCCTCGAGCGGCTGGCGCAGGTGGGTGGGTTAGCCGTGGCGGGCCTGCTGTCAGGGGTGGTCCTGGTCGCAGCCGGCGCCGTCGCCGCCGCGGTGTCCATCGCCGCGAAATGGGTGCTGGTCGGCCGGGTGGCCGTCGCCGACCATCCGCTGTGGAGCTCCTTCGTCTGGCGCAACGAGCTGGCGGACACCTTCGTCGAAGTCGTCGCCGCCCCGTGGTTCGCCCGGCTGGCAGTCGGCACCCCGGCGCTCAACCTGTGGTTGCGGTCGATGGGGGTCACCGTGGGCCGCGGCGTGTGGTGCGAGACCTACTGGCTGCCCGAGGGGGACCTCGTCCATCTCGGTGACGGGGTGACGGTCAACAAGGGCTGCGTCGTCCAGACCCACCTCTTCCACGACCGGGTGCTCAGCCTGGACCGGGTCACGCTCCGGGCCGGGTCGACCCTCGGCCCCAACAGCGTGATCCTCCCCGCGGCCGTGCTGGGCCGGCACGCTACCGTCGGGCCGGTGTCCTTGGTGATGAGGGGGGAGTCGGTGCCGGACAAGACCCGGTGGATCGGCAATCCCATCGGACCCTGGCTCGACGAGACGCCACCGGTCGGGCGCCCGTGAGCGCCCCGGCCATCGTGGACGGCTACTTCCCCGACCACGGGGACCTCTCCTACGACGTCCGGCGCTACGACCTGCGGATCGCCTACCAGCTGGCCTCCAACCAGCTGCAGGGGCGGGCCGTGCTCGATGCGGTGGCCCTGACCGACGTCGACGAGCTGCACCTCGACCTCCGCGGCTCCACCGTCTCCACCGTGACGGTGGACGCGGCTCAGGTCGCGAGGTTCTCGGTGAAGGGCGAGAAGCTCGTGATCCGGACCCGGAGGCTGATCCCCGAGGGCCGGGAGTTCCGGGTCGTCGTGACCTACGAGGGTCGGCCGCGGCCGATCCCGGACGGCAGCGACGAGATGGGCTGGGAGGAGCTCGACGACGGGGTGATCGTGGCGGGCCAGACCAACGGGGCGCCGTCGTGGTTCCCGTGCAACGACCGACCCGCCAACAAGGCGAGCTACCGCATCGAGGTCACCGTCCCGTCGGCGTACCACGTCGTCGCCAACGGTCGGCTCGCTCACCGGCACCGCGGAGCCAGCGCAACCACCTGGGTCTACGACCAGCCCGAGCCGATGGCCACCTATCTCGCGACCGTTCACATCGGCCGCTACGTGGAGCGGCCGGTGACGGCGTCCGTCGTGCCGATGTCGGCGGTCCTCCCCGAACGTCACCTCGCCCGGTACGACGACGCGTTCGGGCGGCAGCCGGAGATGATGGACTTCTTCGTCAGCACCTTCGGGCCTTATCCGTTCGGGGGCTACCGCGTCGTGGTGACCGACGACGAGCTCGAGATCCCGTTGGAGGCGCAGGGACTGGCCGCCTTCGGCTCCAACTTCCTCACCGAGGACTGGGACGCGGTGCGGCTGGTGGCCCACGAGCTCGCCCACCAGTGGTTCGGCAACAGCCTGACCCTCGGGGCCTGGCGGGACATCTGGCTCCACGAGGGCTTCGCCTGCTACAGCGAGTGGCTCTGGTCGGAGGAGTCCGGCAGCGACACCGCACACGACCGGGCGGCCGCACATTGGCGCCGGCTGGCGCAGCTGCCGAAGGACCTGCGGCTGGGGGACCCCGGCCCCGACGACATGTTCGACGACCGTGTCTACAAGCGCGGGGCGCTGCTCCTGCACGCGCTGCGGCTCACGGTGGGCGATGACTACTTCTTCGCGCTGCTGCGGGAGTGGGTGGCGCGCCACGCGCACTCGTCGGTCACGACAGAGATGTTCCGGGACCTTGCCGAGGAGGTCGCCGGCCGGGACCTGGCGAAGCTCTTCACGGCGTGGCTCGACGAGCTCGCCCTCCCGGAGCTGCCCTCCTGACCACGGGGAACGGGCTCCGGTCGGCCACGACGGTCACTGCGGCGAGGTGGCCCGGCGTGAGGCCCAGGTCGAAGGTCCACACGCCTCCCGGTGGTCCGGTGAGGCAGATGTCGCCCGGGTCGACGCTGAGACCCTGTCCGGTCGCCTTGAGCAGGGACTCGGTGCGCACCCAGGTGCGGCCGTCGATCCCCGAGCGACCGGATCCGGCCAGGACCTCGACGTCCACCCCGACCGGCCCCGCGTCCGTCACGGCGACCACGGTCAGGTCGTCGGTGCGGCTGATGCTCACGTGCGGCAAGGCGCCACCCGGCCGGTGCGGAGCCAGCACCGGGCGTCCGTGCTCGCTGCTCCCGCAACGCGGGCAGTGACGCGTCAGCCGGCTGCCCCGCGCCACCGGGCCGAACCCCTCGACCGCCGCACCCACCAGCCGGTCGGCGAGTGCCGGCTCCGCGGACGGGCTCCAGGTCACCAGCAGCACGGTCATCGCTCGGGGGACGACGTCAGCGCTGCCACCGCGTCGTCGTACGCGCGCTCGAGTGACCGGGCGCGAGCGTCCTCGAGAGCGTGCAGGCGCCCCCAGGTGAACGTGCACTCACCGTCGAGGTGCGCGCGGTGCCCGATGTCGGCGAGCGCGGCCCGACACACCACGGAGTCCTGGTGCTCGCCCAGCACCTGCTGCACGGCCTTCGCTCGTCGGCTGAGGCGCCTCGCCTCCCTCCCCAGGGTCGGCCGGACGACCTCGGCCGCGTAGCGCAACCGCTTCGCCGACTTGCGCACGTCGTGCAGGGCGAGGTCCCGCTCGGTCGGCGACCCGGCGGCCGCGACCCGACGCCGGCGCTTCCGCACCCGCTCCAGGTCCTCGACGACCGCTCGGGCAAGACCTTCGGCCGGCTGTCGGGCCGAGGGCGAGTACGGCGGGTGTGCGAGCAGGCCGTCCAGGTCGTCCAGGAGTCGGAAGTAGCGTGCGCCGTCGAGCTCGCCCACTGCCGCCGTCCGCCCTCGACGCAGCCTCGTCCCCGTCTCGGTGGCCAGTCGCTCGAGCACCGGACCCCGCACCAGGCCGGGAGGCTGCTGCTCCACGAGCTCGGTGATCCTGTCGGTGAGAACCTGCGCGTCGCGAGCCCCGGACAGCACCTGGCCGAGCCACTTCAGCTCGGTGCAGAGTCGGTCGGCGGCGCCCGGCTCCAGCACGTCGCGATACGTCGCCAGGCAGGAGCGCAACCTGCGGGCGGCGACCCGCATCCGGTGGCTCCCCGTGGGGTCCGCCGCTCGGAACTGCAGGTCCGCCCGTTTGAGGAGCACGACCTGCCGAGCGACGTACGCCGACCAGACGTCGCCGGCCGTCCCCTTCCGCAGACGCTTCGCCGACGGCCTGTCCTGGGTGCGCAGCCGGGGTCCGAGAACCCTCGCCAGCGTGAAGGGGACCGCGGACCGCACTGCTCCCGCCC
>Ga0136611_10001385_pt1 | contig 16820 bp, 20 predicted proteins | sample AntDrymUQ2232306_2_FD_106645 | JGI IMG/M metagenome (GOLD analysis project Ga0136611, IMG submission 106645) | Polar desert sand microbial communities from Dry Valleys, Antarctica - metaG UQ223 (23.06) | ecosystem: Environmental > Terrestrial > Soil > Desert | place: Antarctica: Dry Valley...
CTGGGAGAGCGTTTCAATAATCCACCCATGGCTCGTAATCCACTCCCTTCTTGTCGCATCAACATGATCGTCGCTCGTTCTTCTGCATTCAACTGCTTGTAATGCTTTTCTCTTTTTTCCATCTCAACACCTTAACCTATCTTAGGTGTTGCAGTTGATTATTGAGCGCTCCCTGTCATCATGGATATCACTCCGTAAATAGCCAAGGTTTAAGTGGCAGTATGACCATAAAAGAGCGGCCAATTATTTTCTCTGCCCCTATGGTTCGCACCATTCTGGATGGCAGTAAAACTCAGAATAGGCGATTGATTCAATCAATTGGTAAGGATGAAGGATTTGTATTGCTTGATCATGGTAGTGGATGGTATCCATACAGGAGCGATGACGGGGAAAGGTCATTTCATACGATAAAAAAGAATGGTAAATTTTATGATTGCGAGGCTCCTCATCCTGCCCAAAAGGGAAATAGGCGACCGGCTCTGGGTGAGAGAAACATTTTGGTTGGCTGGGACAATAATCCAGAAAATACAGATGTTCTAAAATGGAAGCCATCAATCCACATGCCGCGTCATGCATCAAGAATCCTTCTGGAAGCAACCAATATCCGTATTGAGAGATTGCAGGAGATTAGCGCCGAAGATATGATTGTAGAAGGCTGCGATCTGGAATTTACGGAGATTATTATCCGGTAGAAAAGTATGCCAGATTATGATAATCAATCAACGGCCAAGGCTCATGGGGTTTGAATCCTTGGGTGTGGATTATAGAATTTAAATCCATGGAGAAGAATAATGCCATCAGTCAATAAAGTCATACTCATCGGCAACCTGGGCAAGGATCCGGAAACTCGTTACATGCCTAACGGTGACGCGGTGACCACGATCACCCTAACCACCACCGACACCTGGAAAGATAAGAACGGCGATAAACAGGAAAAAACCGAATGGCATAGGTGCGTTTTCTACCGCAAACTAGCCGAGATTGCCGGTGAATATTTATAGAAGGGACGGCCGGTAATGTCGACGAAGGCAGACTTGAAACGCGCAAATAGACTGATAAGCAAGGCACCGAGCGCTTATACCACGCAGATCATTGCTGAAAACATGCAGATGCTGTGTAGGAAGCCAGGCGGAAGCGATCAGAACGACCAGCCCTCAACACTAGCTGATGCAGGCAGCAAAAACGATAGCGGATTTGATGGCATGGATGAGGATATTCCGTTTTAGCGGACACCTGAATTGATACCGTTATTTTAAAATCAGGGTAAGTTATTCTGATTTTGATGAGATGATAATAAGTACATATTCAGACCACAAATTAATTAACCTACGATTGAGGTAAAGACATGATTGAGAAAATATTCCGGAACATCTTATATGTTTGTGCAATTCTCTTGATGATTCTTATAATAGCCTGGGGTGCAACCTGGCTATATAAAGCATTATTGGAACAGTTCACAAAGCTTGTGTAATGATTAAAAAATAGGGAACTTACCGGTTTTTTGATAGAGAAATGCACCAGGAACATATTGACCAAACATTGGAGAGAACTATGAGCGAAAAGACAAAAGTTATTTTATATACACTCCTTTTATTATTAATATTAATAGCATCGTTTGTATATTCGAATTACGAAAAAGAATCTTGTGAATCCATTGGCGGCGTTTATGGCAGGCAACCAATGAGTTGGTCGTATGAATGCGTAACCAATCTTCTTGATACAGCCAAAGAATTACCGGAAGATCAGAAGTGAAATGAGCATATTCCTTGACCAACCAGAGTTATCCGAATTAACCGGATATACTAAAAAATCTAAGCAACAAAAATGGCTGTCTGGACGCGGATGGAAATTCGAGGTGTCTGCTTTAGGTCAGGTTAAAGTATTACGCAAATATGCTGAAATGCAGCTTGGAATACCGATTGAGAATAGAAAATTACAATCCGCTAAATAAATCTACCTCGACTGCTCGGGGAAAACCTTTAAATCTATCAATGCAGACGATAAAATTCTGTATACCAAGTAGAGCGGGGGTTAGTTCGATCGATAGAACAATAGGGCTTGTAACTCGTTGCTTAACTGTGGTCGGTTGGTGGGTGGTTCTTGAATCCGCCGTTTTGCTTTTGCAAAGGCTTAGAAGAAGCTAATTTACAATAGGGAATATTAAGCAATCCTGCCGGATAATATAAGATGAAATCACAAAACATTTTCTCAAACATTCCACACAACCCAGAAAAAGAGTTGTTTGAGCTTCTGATTAAGAACAATACGGTAACAATAGAAAGAATTGTCTCAAAAGGCCATAAATCCCCGGAATCCGGCTGGTACGATCAGGAAAAAAATGAGTGGGTAATCGTTCTGAAAGGAAAAGCTACGTTATCTTTTGAAGATCAATCGTCAATACAACTCGGTGAGGGAGATTTCATTAACATTCCCTCTCATAAAAAACATAAAGTTGCATGTACAGACCCAGATAACGAGACTATCTGGCTTGCTGTACACTATTGAGAAGATCGCTCTGATTGAAACCAAGAATCAGGACAATCAAGAAAGCAGTTTATCCAAGCAACTTGATTAAAGGCAATCTCGTAGTCAATCAAGTTGGCGTTTGCTTAAAGATGGTTTAGAAATACCAGCTTTGCAAGATTATTTAACTGCCTGCTTGCTTGCCATATTTTTGACGGAACTTCTCGACTCTACCCGCCGTATCCACAATCTTCTGCTTACCCGTATAAAATGGGTGACACAGCGAACACACCTCAATATTCAAAGCCTTGCTCATAGTAGAATGTGTTTTAAAAACATTGCCGCAACTGCAAGTTACGGTTATCTCCTGGTAGTCTGGATGAATGTCTGCCTTCATTGCCAATATCCTCAATTATTCAGTCCCCAAGGGGAATATTAAAAAGCCGTGATTATCCTTTAATGTGCGTATTGGTGCAACTATGAAAATCCGCACTTAAACTCGCCTCATCGAATCAAAAAAATCAGAATTACTCTTAGTCGCCTTGATCTTATCCAATAAAAACGCCATCGCGTCCATATCATCCATGGGATGCAGTAATTTACGCAACACCCAGATCTTTTGTAAAACATCGGGAGGAATTAATAATTCTTCTCGACGTGTACCCGATCGATTGACATTAATGGCAGGGTAAATACGTTTCTCAGCCATTTTCCGGTCAAGATGGATTTCCATATTACCGGTACCCTTAAATTCTTCATAAATTACGTCATCCATACGTGATCCTGTATCAATCAATGCGGTTGCAATGATAGTCAGCGATCCGCCTTCTTCAATATTACGGGCCGCGCCAAAGAAACGCTTGGGACGTTGCAATGCACTGGCATCCACGCCACCGGTCAATACTTTCCCAGATGCAGGTACCACCGTATTATAAGCGCGTGCCAGTCGCGTGATCGAATCTAGCAATATGACGACATCCTTCTTATGTTCTACCAGGCGCTTCGCTTTCTCAATCACCATATCGGCTACTTGCACATGCCGCATGGCTGATTCATCAAACGTAGAAGAAATCACTTCCCCTCTGACCGAACGAATCATCTCTGTTACTTCTTCAGGACGTTCATCAATCAACAACACTATCAGAATCACATCCGGATAATTAGCCGCAATGGCATGCGCGATGTGCTGAAGCATGACCGTCTTACCTGATTTTGGACTGGCAACCAGCAAACCCCGCTGACCTTTACCAATGGGAGCAATCAAATCGATAATACGACTGGTAATATTTTCTTCAGCCTTAATGTCACGCTCAAGTACCAGCCGTTCGTCAGGAAACAGGGGCGTTAAATTTTCAAACAGAATTTTTTGTTTAGAATTCTCTGGAGGTTCGTTATTAACTTTATCAACTTTTACCAGCGCAAAATAGCGTTCACCCTCTTTGGGAGGACGAATTTCGCCGTCTATTGAATCCCCGGTGTGCAGATTGAAGCGCCTGATTTGACTGGGAGAAATATAAATATCATCTGGCCCGGCTAAATACGAAGTATCTGGAGAGCGCAAAAAACCAAAACCATCCTGCAGCACTTCCAATGTTCCATGACCATAAATATTCTCACCTTTACGCGCCTGATTTTTAAGCAATGCAAAAACAAGATCCTGCTTTCGCATTCGATTAGCGCCATCAATTTCGTTTTCGATGGCCATTTTTACTAATTCTGTTACATGTAGGTTTTTTAGATCAGATAAGCGCATGAAGAAGCTCGTGAAAAAAGAATACTCAGGTGAAAGATAACGACGTTGGAAGGAAAGTTGTTACAGATGGGATAACTAAATGGTAATGCGGCCTTTACAAATCCACGCAGCTCACAAATTTACGCCGTAAGACTAACGGGTTTAAATGTGGCTGTCAATAAATGCTGTCAATTGGGATTTTGATAATGCGCCCACTTTGGTAGCCTCGATATTTCCATTCTTAAACAACATCAAGGTTGGAATACCGCGAATACCATACTTTGGCGGAGTTACCTGATTTTCATCAATATTCAGTTTGGCCACCTTCAGACGCTCGCCATATTCACTTGCAATCTCATCCAGTATAGGCGCTATCATCTTACAAGGACCACACCACTCCGCCCAGTAATCGACCAGTACAGGTGTTTCAGATTGTAGGACTTCTGCATCAAAATTAGCATCAGTAACGTAATGAATATGCTGACTCATATAATCCTCATTTAAATAATTCAGTTTTAAGCGTAATAAACCCCAACATTATTTCTGAGATCTTAATTAACAGGGATATTGGGAATAAAGTTTAATAGAAAGGTATAAATACTGCCGACTCATTATGCTATAGAAAAAAGAGTTAAAAGGGAAGTACCATTTCTTCAGAAAAGTGACTTAAAAGAATCATTAACAGAAATTTGTGCATATTATAATTTCAGGATTACTGTTACGACAACTGCTGATTAAATGCCACAATGTGGTCGGCCTCAAGCCTGATACCTATTTTCTCGCCAACCCCATGATTATGATGACTGGGTACAAGCGATAGCACTCTTGCCCCGCTCGCAAGACGCAATGTATACAAAATCTCCGCACCGCGAAATGCTTTGTAAACCACGGTTGCCTGTAAAGGACTGCTATCAGCATGCACAATGTCGTCCGGGCGCAATAACACATCGACCGTACAACCGTCCGTGCAGTGTTGTGGCACTTCACCTTCTAGAATTCCCAGTTCAATTTCAACCTGCTGCGCATTAATCACTTTACCCGGAAGAAACACACCTTGACCGATAAAGTTGGCGACAAAACGGTTGACCGGACGATGATAGAGATTAAAAGCAGTATCCCATTGCTGAATTTCACCTTGATGCATAACGCCGATCTCGTCGGCAATTGCAAATGCCTCGGCCTGATCGTGGGTAACCAGAATAGCTGTAATTCCTTGGTTCTTAATAATTTCACGCACCTCCATACTTAAGCGTTCACGCAAACTGACATCCAGATTGGAAAAAGGCTCATCCATCAACAATAGTTCTGGTCTGGGTGCCAGCGCACGCGCAAGTGCCACGCGTTGTTGCTGCCCGCCCGATAATTCATGCGGATATTTCCCAGATACGCTGACCAGATGCACAACCTGTAACAATTCATCGATGCGCCGTTCACGCTCCGCCCTGGTCAACCGATGCAAACCAAAACCGATATTGGCAACCACGTCAAGATGCGGAAATAAAGCATAATCCTGAAAAACCATACCGATATGCCTTTGTTCCGGCGACAAGAAGACATCCACACCACTCACACAAACACCATTGAGTAAAATCTCTCCGGCAGATACCCGCTCGAAACCAGCGATACAGCGTAATGCAGTAGTCTTGCCACAACCACTTGGTCCCAGCAAACAACCAATATCCCCTTTTTGTAATGCCAGGGATAAATCATGAATCACGACTTGCTTACCATAAGCTTGCCGGACATTATTCAATTGCAGCAATACTGTACTCATCAATTTAGTTTTCAGTCTGGCGCATAAACAGGAAAATCGGTATCAATCCGGCCAATACAAGCGTCACAGCGGGCAAAGCCGCTTGTTCCCATTGTCCTTCCGAAGTCATCTCATAAATTCTAACAGCCAGCGTATCCCAACCGAATGGACGGGTCATCAGTGTGATCGGCATCTCCTTCATGACATCCACGAACACTAAGGTAGCCGCCGTAAAAATACCCGACTTCAATATCGGAATATGCACTTTTCGGATCATGGCCCAGCCATGCAACCCCAAACTCATTGCCGCCTCATCGATGCTGTGGGTAATACGTTGCATCGCACCATCAATAGGATAATGACTGACCGCCATAAAGCGTATCAAATAAACTATCAACATGATAATCAGCGTGCCTTGAATCAATTGCCCGGTTTCAATCTGAAACCACTGCAAGGCTAATTCACTGAGTTGTCCATCCAGCCAAGCAAGCGGCACATACACACCGATCGCCAGAACCGTGCCGGGTAATGCATAACCAATAATCGCAGTACGCACCGCATAACGTGTGGCTGCACCGGGATAACGCCGTGCCGCATACGTCATGGCCATCACAACCAGGCAGATCAACAAAGCCGCCAAACCAGACAATGACAACGAGTGCCAGAGAAACTCCAGATAACGGGGTACATCATAATCTTGCGTAAATGATTGTATGGCCCAAATACACAATTGTGTAACCGGTAACAAAAATGCCAAAAACAATACACTCAAAACAAAGCCGGTAACCAGCCAAGTATGCCAACCTGTCAACTGAATGCGCTGCGCCCGTTCGGTTCTTTTATTTTCCGCGTAGCGCATACGCACCCTGAACTGCTGTTCCACAACAATCACCACGAAAACGATGATAATCAGTAAGGAAGCCAGCTGGGAAGCCGCATGCAGGGAGAACATGCTGAACCATGCTTTGTAGATCGCTGTTGTAAACGTATTGTAATTAAAAACCGCGACCGTACCAAAATCCGCCAATGTTTCCATCAGCACCAGCATGAGACCCCCAGCTATCCAGGGACGCGCCATAGGCAACACCACTTTGAAAAAACCCTGTGTACGGTTTAAACCGAGCGACTGTGCCACTTCTAACGAACGCTTGCCTTGGCTCAAAAAAGCATTCCGTGCCAGCAAATAAACATAGGGATAGAAAGCCAAGGTCATAACAATGATGACGCCTGCCCTGCTGCGTATATCCGGGAACCAAGACAAATCGGTATCCAGCCAAGCACGTAATGTCGTCTGTATCGGGCCGGTAAAATCAAACAGACCCAATGCGACAAATGCCGTCACATAAGCAGGCATCGCCATTGGCAATAGTAACGCCCAGGAAAAAAAACGGCGCCCGGGAAATTCATAAACAGCGGTAAACCAGGCCAGACTGATCCCCAGTAATGCAGTGCCTGCGATCACCCCCAATGCAAGCCAAAACGTATTGATTAGCAAAAGAGGCAGCGTGGTCTCAACCAAATGCTGCCAAATATCAGTGGCAGGCGCAAACAGTGATGAAACAATCACGCCAATAGGTGCCAGCACCAAGGCAGCTGCTATAAAGGGAACCAAACGCCAGAGCACCATTAATCGAGTGAAATAAGACGGTGCAGAAGAATTCTTATTGGAGGAGGTTTCTGGCTACCCCCCCATACGTTACATCGTGCTGTGTACTTACTCCGCATTTTTACCGATAACCCGCACGATCCATCAATTTCACAGCAGTTGTCTGTAATTCACCGGCTTTAACCAGATTCATCGGGTTTTGCTTAAAATTGCCCCAAGATGCAACAAACGGATCGACCTTAATTCTTGGATTGGCCGGATATTCCATATTCACGTCGGCAAAAAGATTTTGTGCTTTGTCGGACGATAAAAATTCCAGTAATTTGACCGCAGCCTGCTCATTACGGCTATGTCGCGTGACACCCGCCCCTGAAATATTGACATGCACGCCATCATTATTCTGATTCGGCCAAAAAACCGCCAATGGCAGATTAGGGTCTTTCTGCATCAACCGACCGTAGTAATAGGTATTCACCAAAGTCACGTCGCATTTACCAGCGGCGACAAATTCCAAAGCCCGGGTGTCATCCGATAGCGGATCTGTTGCCAGATTAGCCACCCAACCCCGGACAATCTTTTCAGCTTCCGCCTCACCATGTGAGGCAATCATCATCGCCACCAACGATTGGTTATACACTTTCTTCGAGGTACGCAGACATAAACGATTACGCCACTTAGGATCAGCCAGATTTTCATACGTTGAAAGTTCCGCAGGGTTCACTTTTTTAGTGTTATAAATCAGTGTGCGTGCACGTACTGACAAACCAAACCACTCGTTCTGCGGATCGCGCAAATGCGCCGGGATATTGCTCTCCAGCACATCCGATTTGACGGGCTTCAGCAACCCTGCCCGCGCAGCCGCCCAGAGATTACCCACATCCGCCGTGATCAACATATCGGCAGGCGTATTTTTTCCTTCCGCTTCCAGCCGAGCAAGCAATGCGCCTTCATTATCCGTTGTATATTTGACTTTAATCCCGGTTTCCTGAGTAAACGCATCAAACATCGGTTTAATCAACTGCTCGATGCGCGCGGAGTAAACGACTACTTCTTCCGCATGCGCCAAGTGCGTGACAGGCAGAGAAAAAAGGCAAAAAATTACCACGAGGAAACGACTTAAATTAGATTTCAACATAACAAAACTTCCAGGAAAAATGTTCATAAACGCGATACATCACTGCTATTTACTATATTATGAATAAGAATAATTATCAATTGAATGTCGTAAATTCAAGGTTTCACGATCACAATTACTGCTCAATCATTGGCTGGAGCCAGAATCGAGTTCCTTGCGTCCTACTAACGGCAATTTAATCGCCAGCGGATCCAGATCGACACCAAAAGACAGCCCCAGAAAGTTAAACTCAATACCTTCCACTGCACTGAACAGTACGCCTATCAAACCATAAACTGAAATTTGCAAACCGCTGCCGCTCGGCGCCTGCGAAATCATCTGGTAACCCAGATAATCCTTGCCGATCGCCGTTGGTGGCAAATCAAGCTGAAGCTCGGGAACAGCACGGGAAACCCAGGCAGTGAAGGAATTGGAATTCGGTCCCGGCCAAATTGTGTAATTTCTTGCGTAAGGATAATTACGCGCAGCTTGATCAATTTTCTCAATCAGCGCATCCACACCGTCACCGCGTTTTTCCAGCAGTATCTCCGGCATATTGCCGTACCAGCGCCGATCGGGCACGTTCTCGTAGATCACCAATACCGGCATTTTCCTACGCTGCAGCCACCCAATCACTTCATAAATAGTATATGACTTTGCCAGAGCAGGTTTCACTGCAATCCAGGTATGAATCCCCAGATAGCCGCGCCAGCTATAGGCACGCGCGCCTTAAACCTGAACAATCGCTTCCGGCGTTGCAGCAGGATCCGGCGCCAATCCGACCGGCTCACGGCTCGCATTCCACCAGTACTGCGCCTGTGCGTGATCCGAAACAGCTGCCAATATAATCAAATTCAGCAAAAGAAACAGGGAGGATACAGGTAGGACACGATTCACTTATTTACTCAATAGATAATGGATTTAGTCAGAACTGCGCAATACAAGATTAAGGTTAACAAAAGTATATTAGAAATCCGCGCTGCTTTTTAAGCATAATTGACTTGCACAGTGATTCAATTCAACCAATACCTCACCGCCCAGGATGTTTCCCCAGTATCTCCGGCAAATCCCGCAAAAACCGCCCGGCACCTGCCATCTGACGGCGCAACATAACCCAGTCTTCGGCGCGTTTTCTCGCATCCAGGCATCGCATCAAGCGTACCCTGAGTGCTTCATCCTGGTAATTCAATATGGCTGCCCACAATGTGTCCCCCACATTATAAACTTTACCCTCCAGCAGGCAGACGGGAATAACCTGCTCAACCGGTACAGCAAGATCAGTGGCGATTGCACGCACTGCTGTATTTATGTTTGCCGCTTTGATATTCAACCGATCAGTCAAATCATACGGAGGCCGCCATTCATTCACCGGACGCAAGCGATCAATATGACTGGCAATAACGAGTAATGGCGGCGCACGGCGATCCATCCGTGCAGTCTGGGAGGCACGCACAGCATCCAAACAATCCCGTTCCACTTGCCGATCCGGACGATTGACCGGACTAACCCACAGAATCAAATCGGCATTCCCGGCCGCCGCGAGCATTTGTTTTCTGTCAAACAGCGGGTTATCACACCCGGGACTATCGAAGATCAGTGCCTGAGTTAATCCCTCACGTAGTAAAGCGAATGGCTTAAGCGTCTGAGTGGTGTCAGGCAAAACATCGGTGCCCGTCGTGAGCTCTCCAAACAAGGCATTGATCAAACTGGATTTACCGGCATTGGCACGGCCTAAAACAAGGATACGCAACGGTTCTGCAATGATCTTTGTCGTTGCTTCAACTTGTTTAATATCCGCTTTGGATAACGGTGTTGGAGATGCCGTAGGTTCTTCATCATCCAGCGGCAAACGTCCACTATAAAGATCAATGGCGTAGTAACCCACCTTGCAGATATAGGCGCGTAAAAACCAGCGGTGCAGCTCATTCCTGGCATGATCAAAACTGCGCGCGCGCAAATGCCGCCACGCCTCGCCCAGCAACGCATTGACGGGATTGATAATCATGCTGCCGGCCCGATAAATATTAAATGCTTGCTCAGCCTTGGCTTTCCAGCGCTGCATACGAAGCAGATCCCCAATAGTCAGGCGATTGCTGAAAGGTATTTTTTCAGCGACATCCCGGCGCAGGTCGCGGCTCGCCCGTTCGATAATGAACAAGGTATGCGGCACAGTCAATTCCAGAAACGGCTCTTCTACATCCGGATGATAACTACGCGCAACGGTTTCCAGCGTTCTTTGCCCCAATTCCAGCATCCAGGTTCCCTGTTCAAGCGGCCAGTCCTCGGGATTACATGTTTCTGCCAATGTCTCGACTTGTTGCCAAACCGCATCGGCACTCGGTGGCCAATCCGGGTTGGGTTCGGTAATCACATCAGTTAATAATTGACGTTCGCGCTGCACTAACCATTGTTGTAGACCGTAACCCAAACCACCGCAAACCACCATGGCAATCAACCAATACTGAAGATTATTGCTTTGCCACAGCCATAGCATGCCGAAACCAAGTAACACCAACAAAGGTAATATCAACAAAATGAGTACTAATAATCGCAACGGATCAAAGCGTGAAAGTGACTTTTTCATTCAGATTTACCCCGCAGACGATCTTTGAGTATGGATGCGCCGCGTTCCAGCTCCTCTGCATAGATCCGGCGCAACACTTCAGGGTCAACATTCAAACCATCCTTGCGCCTGACAAAGAAATAGATAGCAGCTTTACCCAACGCATAAGTAGTAGCGCCACTGGAACTGGCACCCCATAACGCTCCCACAGTCTGTCCCCAGAAGGGAATCACCTTAACCACCGCACGACTCAACAATCGTGTGAGATAGCTGGATGCAATCCCTGCACCGACCAATCCGAGAAATTCTGTGATGGTGCTTTTATCCCAATGCTGCCCATAGAGAATCGCCAGGCTATGCAACAGTTTCGCCTGCACAGCCGATACGGCAACCAAATCCACTACAGGCAAAGCGCCTAACGCTGCCGCTGCAAACGCATGACCCACAATATGTTGATGTGCGGCACGCCCATACAGATCATGCACTTCCTTGTCACCACTCAGCTGGTGCTGCAAGCCTAACGGCAACAGCGCTTCAATCCCTTGCCACAATGCTTCCAGACCATAATCCGGCGGCACAAATCCATCTTCAGGCAGTGTCAGATCGACCGACACCCAGCGCACCGATGCAAAACCGGGTAATTGCTTCAAGGCATCACGTTGTGCCTGTATCGCACGACGCACATCCACCGGAACCGTTTCCGGCAAGAGATCATCGCCATAAGGCCAGGGATGCACGTGCCCGCATTCACCAGGATAAAGCTCATGCAGACCGGTTTGTACGATCAGCAAAGACCATTCGGGGTGACGCTGGCGGATAGTGTGCAATACCTCAAACACCGCAGTTTGGTTGATATCAGCCACTTTCATCACAGCAATCAGCAAATGCGCCTGAGATTCACAATAGTGAATATCGTCATCGGGATCATAGGAAACTTCACCCAAACCGCGCGTATCCAAAAATCTCACCACCGGTACTTCATCAGGAAAATCATAAAAACGAGAGTTGCGCGTACACGGCTGAAAACCATTGCCGATTTCAGCCGCTGCGCTACCGGTCAATGCCCTGATAATTGAAGTCTTGCCAGCCTGCGTTTTACCCAGCAACCACAATACAGGCACCGGCATCCTGACGCGTGCTTCGCGTAATGATTGCTCCAGCAGCTCGTTGTCTACTTTGGGTTCCAGCAGTGCTAGCCGCAGCTGCTCCCAATAGTTTGTCCAGTTCTTTAGATCGCTTAATTTCATCACTCTGTCAATTCATCAATGATTCTTGGGAAATTCCTATTAAGATTCTTCTGCCATAAATATTCACTTTACACCCACCTTGGTGGGCTGGTTGAGTTAAATTTAAATTTAGGCTGGTATTTTAGCTTGTCTGATATTAAAAGAAATAAACAACCTCGTGGCAAGACCACGGGGAATCGCAAGTTGACTGAAGATTATCCGGATCAATCTCTATTCCCAACGGAATTGAAAGCATAAAGCATCTTATTTAAACATTATGATCGGATTGGAGCACTGCTACGATACTCAGCACTTTGTATCCAAAAACCAGGTAATACTTATCACAGAATTTGTTATCTATGAAATTAAAATCTTAATGAGAAGGAAATAATCTATGAAACTCACCAAAAAGACACAAGGTTTTTTTACTTTTACGACAGCTATGGCACTCTTTGCTGCAATGCCGGACAGCGCCACTGCAGGTATGGAACCATTTGTTGGAGAGATTAACTACGTTGCTTTTAATTACGCGCCTCAGGGTTGGCTCCAATGTGATGGACAACTGCTACCGATTAATCAATATCAAGCGCTGTTTGCTTTGCTTGGCACCACATACGGCGGCAATGGAACAACTACCTTTGCTCTGCCCGACATGCGCGGCAAAGTACCTGTACATCAGGGCCAATCTGCAGGAGGCTCAAACTTTGTGATGGGACAAACAGCGGGTTCCGAGAATATTACGCTGACGGTTAATCAAATGCCTACCCATTCTCATCCAGTCGATGCGACTTCGACTTCCACTTCGGTGGTTGCTCCTGGCGCATCCGCGACTTCGACATTGAAAGCAGTCAATGCGGCTGGTGATACAAATACGCCAGGAGGCGGCGCAATTGCAATGTCTCCAGCGCTGACCAAGATATATTCCTCGGCAACCGCACCCAGTGTGAGTATGAATCAAGCTTCCATTGAAACTACGCTCAGTGGCGTAAATGTAGCGACTACGACAATTACCACGGCGACTGTCGGTCCTACCGGATGATCTCAACCATTTTCAATCATGCAACCATACACCACGGTTAACTGCATTATTGCAATCGATGGAATCTTTCCTTCGCGGCCCTAGACAGCTGGATTATTTTACGCTTGAGCGGGCGAATCATCGGATTAATTGCGCAGTAATCGGATCAGTCCGACATTGACGGCAATTAACCGGTGATTCCCGTTAACAAAAATGAAAAATGCTTTATTGATATTTCTGTGTATCGCAATGCTTTTACCTGAAGAAAATGCAAATGCGCAAACAGAAGACACCCAGATCATGAAAGACGCCCAGGCAGCACTGGCAACGAGTGATTATGAAAAAGCATTTGCCGGCTATCATGCAGCGGCCAACGATGATAAAAACGTACTGGCACAATTCTCTCTGGGTCTTTTTTACCAAAACGGATGGGGACGCTCAGTGGATAAAGGTGTTGCCTGCCAATGGTTTGAGAAAGCGGCACAAGGTGGTATCCCGGCGGCTCAGCATCTGACCGGCGTTTGTTTTGAAGAAGGTATACATCACCCGACAGATCCCGCAGTAGCAGCGAATTGGTTTCAGAAAGCAGCTCAGGCAGGACACACGCATTCCTATTGCCATCTCGGCAATCTCTACATGACCGGCAAGGGATTTCCCAAAGATCCCATGAAAGCGCTTGAGCTTTGTCATTCTGCCGCACAGCAAGGAGCCATTCCTGCAAAAATATGGATGGGGAAATTTTATCAGCAAGGTGATGCATCCATTCAGGATACGAAAGAAGCTTATCGCTGGTTTGAAGCAGCTGCACAAAAACAAAGCCCTGAAGCCTTTTATTATTAAGGCATCATCATTGATAAAGGCTTATCACAAGAACATACACCCCAGAAAGCCCGGCAAATGTTTGAAAAAGCCGCCGCACTAAAGTACGTGCCGGCCTATTTCCAGACGGGAAAAGGTTTCTATACCGCAGAACCGAATCCGGAAACAAATCAATTATCGGCAGAGCATCTGGCAAAAGCTTATGTATGGCTCTCAGCCACCGTGCAACGATCAGAAAATCCGGAAGAAATCATTACAGCAAAAGAGATTCTGCAGAAAATATTAGCCGTGATGCCAAAGACATGGCTTGCTGAACTTGACCATAAAGTCGCCCAACATTTGCTGGAAAGCCATTGAACACAGGTGATTATCGTACGTCATGTTAAGAAAACAAATCATCAATTGTTTGACAGAATTATTCACTAAGCAACCGGTTTTAGATGTCCGGATTTAATCAGCAGCTCCTCAATGAAACAGACAATATAGGTATGAAATGATGACTACTCAAACAACACAACCCCAACAATCTGTTTTATTCATTGACAGTGTTGTAGCCGATTACCAAATCCTGATTAACGGCATAAAAGCGGGAACAAAGGTTGTCATACTGAATGCTGATCAAGATGTGTGCAGCAAATTACTGATGTGCTCAGTCAATATTCCAATGTAGACAGTGTCCATATCCTGTCTCATGGTAACCAAGCCGAAGTGATGCTTGGCAATGCCACGTTAAACCGGAATTCACTCGCTGCCTACCAGCCTGTTTTACAATCCTGGCGCAACGCGCTTTCAGAAACAGCAGAAATTGTACTGTACGGCTGCCATGTGGCCAAAGGCGCTATCGGACAACAATTCGTCCGCCGGCTAAGCGCAACTATCCAAGCAAATATCGCCGCCTCTGTCGATCTGACCGGCGCAAAATCTCTCGGGGGAAACTGGGAACTCGCATTTCATTGCGGGCAGATCCATTATCCGCAGATCTTTGCACAAAACGCTTTAGACAGTTATGCCGGTACCCTGGCGACTGAGATAATTGCATTTGCTGACAATGAGCTTTCAGGTGAGCCACTTACCAGCTATACCAAGGGAACGACTGACTATGGCAATCTAACCATCAAAGATACTGACTCAGGCACCGGAACAGCTTTTGGTTCATTAGTCAATTTATCCAATCCCGCCGGCTTATACGATTCAGATACTCAGTTTGGACCGGGCACATCGTTAGGTATCGGATTAAATGACGGAAGCGGTGGCGGCACGACAGGAACTTGGTTTGTCTTTGCCACAGCCAACGGCGGAGAATTTGATTTGGTTTCGTTAAAAATGACTGAAGGAAATGGCGTATTCAACTCGATGCAAGCGGTAGGCTTTCGCAATGGATTACAAGTAGCCACCCAGTCACTAACGCTTAGTACTGCCACAATTAATCAAACCCTCAGCATGTCCTCTGACTTTGATAATGTCGACGAAGTGCGTGTCCGACAAACAACTCCTGGTTTATATGATTCAGGAATACCGGGGCAGGATGGCGTATTATTCGAAAATTTTATTTTTCAACCGGCCCCCGCCCCCACTCTTACCTCAGCCACTTACGATGCCAGCACCAATTCGCTGGTAGTTACCGGCACCAACATGACCGCCACAATAGGTGCTGCCAACGATATCGATGTTACAAAACTCACCCTAACCGGACAAGGCGGCGCCACTTATGCCCTCACCTCGTCAAACGTTGAAATTACTTCAGCAACCGGATTTACCGTAACCCTGAATGCCTTGGATCAAACGCATGTGGAGGGATTGCTGAACAAGAATGGCACCTCCTCCGTCGATGCCACAACGTTTAATATCGCCGCTGCGGCTGACTGGAATCCCTCCCAAACCGGTAATGCAGACGCCACTGGTAATGCCGTCACCGTCAGTAATGTACAAACACCAACCATCACATCCGCCACTTACGATGCCAGCACTGGCGCATTAGTCGTGACCGGAACGAACTTCGTAAACGCCAATGGCGCTGCCAACGATATCACCGCCAATAAATTTACTTTCACCGGCGAAGGTGGTTCGACTTATACCCTGACCGATTCCTCCAATGTCGAGATTACCTCCGGCACGGCTTTTACCATTACATTGAGCGCAACGGACAAAGCCGCGATCAATCAAATTAGCAATAAAAATGGCACCAATTCTACCGGTGCCACAACGTACAACCTGGCTGCCGCCGATGACTGGAATACTGTGATCGGCAATGCTGATACCTCTGACGCCACAGGCAACGGCATTACTGTCAGTAACGTTGCCGCACCCGCTATTACGTCAGCGACCTACAATGCCAATACTGGCGCACTGGCGATCACTGGAACCGGTTTTCTGAGTCTAAGTGGTGCCACCAATGACATCGTCGCCAATAAATTCACTTTCACCGGCGAAGGTGGCACGACCTATACATTAACCGATTCCGCCAATGTCGAAATCACTTCCGGCACGGCTTTTACGCTTACATTGAGTGCGACGGATAAAGCCGCC
>Ga0136611_10001386_pt1 | contig 16818 bp, 13 predicted proteins | sample AntDrymUQ2232306_2_FD_106645 | JGI IMG/M metagenome (GOLD analysis project Ga0136611, IMG submission 106645) | Polar desert sand microbial communities from Dry Valleys, Antarctica - metaG UQ223 (23.06) | ecosystem: Environmental > Terrestrial > Soil > Desert | place: Antarctica: Dry Valley...
GGTGGACCTGAGGGGAATCGAACCCCTGACCTCTTCCATGCCAAGGAAGGTGAGTGCTTGTCAGAGGCAGGCACCAACAGTGTCGACTGCGGAGCGCCGTCCGGGCCGGGCCGGCAGGCGGCCCGGCCCGGACGGCGCTCCGCATGCTTCGACTTCAGCTGGCGGGCACCACCGCCCTGAGTGCCAGGCCGGGCGCGCGGTTTATCGCCTGGAGATGGGCATCGGTGGGAACGCTCTCGTGAACGGCACTCGCTCCGCGTCTGGTTTGCAGAAGCGAAGGTGCATGCCGATGCACGGTTTGAGATCAAGACGCTGGGCGTGAGCAGGCAGAGGCCGACGACGGGCTACCGTCTGGCCTGCGCGAGGAACGGTCGAAGCGCATCGACGAGCGCCTTCGGCTGGTCTCCTTGAACAGTGTGGCCGGCGCCCTCGATGCGAACCCATGACCCATGCGGCAGGGCGGCGGCCAGCTTCTCGGCATCCTCATCGTAGAAAATGTCGCTGTTCGACCCCCGGACCACCAGCGTCGGGCAGGAGACGCGCGGCACGGCGTCCCAGAGCATCGTGCGGCGATGCTCGCGGGTCTCGTCGGTCTGGGACCCGTTGATCCGGTGATCGTACTTCCAGGCCCACTTTCCGCTCGGGGTCTGGCGGAGATTGTGGACCAGGCTACGCCGCAGGAGCTCCGGCCGTCGGAGCGGATTGAAGGCCATCGCCCGCTCGACGAAGTCCTCGATCGTGTCGTGCTCGCGGGTGCCGGTCACGAAGTTGTTGAGCCGCTGCCCCCCCGGCGTCCTCGTCTCCGGGCCGGTGTCCACTATCACGAGCGCGGCCAGCCGATCCGCATGCCGACCGGCGTAGGTGAGCGAGGTGGCCCCGCCGAGGGACATCCCGGCCAGGATGAAGCGATCCAGCCCGAGCGCGTCGACGGCTGCTTCGAGGTCCGAATAGTGGGCGTCGAGGCTGTAGTCGATCTCGGAGGACCAGTCACTGTTGCCATGACCCCGCAGGTCCAGCGCCCGGCAGTGGTATTGTTGACGCAGTGCCAGACACACGAGATCCCAGGTGTGCGCCGTCAAGCTCCGTCCGTGGAGGAAGAGCACCGGCGGCAGCCCGTCCGTCCCCCAGTCGAGGTAGTTGAGCTGGAGCCCGTTCCCGGCGATTCGCCCTTCGGTCGGTAGCACCACCTCTTCGAGTGGCAGCGCGGCCAGGTCGGCAGCTTCGCGGAGGTGCTGCTTGATCTCGGCTGGCTCGTACATCCCCATCGTCTCCTTGCGTCAGACTGCGGTGCTCCCCGTTGTCAAGACAGGTCTCGGCGCGAAGTGCGTGAAGGCCGGGAATGGTGGGCGCCCTATTCTGGTGGGTGGATGTCCGTCGAAACCGGTCGACCCGGTGCGCCGAGAGCAGCGCCGGCCTGGTAGACCGCCGCCGGGGTGCGATAGGCCAGGGCTTGATGCAGGCGCTCCTCGTTGTAGAAGCGGAAGTAGCCGCCCAGGCCGTCGATCGCGGCCGGGACCGTCGGGTAGTCCTTGAGGTACACGTCCTCGTACTTGACCGAGCGCCACAGCCGCTCGACGAAGACGTTGTCGAGGGCGCGGCCCCGGCCGTCCATGCTGATCCGGACCTCGGCGTCGAGCAGCCGCCCGGTGAAGGCATGGCCGGTGAACTGGCTGCCTTGGTCGGTGTTGAAGATCATGGGTCGGCCCCGCGCCAACGCGCGGTCCAGCGCCGCCACGCAGCAGTCGCTGTCCAGCGTGTTCGAGACCGCCCAGGCCAGCACGTAGCGGCTGGACCAGTCCAGGATTGCGACCAGGTAGACCCAGCCGCGCTCCAGGCGGATGTAGGTGATGTCGCTGCTCCAGACCTGATCGGGGTGGGTGATTGGCACCCCGCGCAGCAGGTACGGGTAGATGCGGTGCCGGGGCGCCGGGGCGCTGGTGGCCGGCGTCGGGTAGATCGCCTCGACCCCGAGCAGCCGCAGCAGGCGCCGCACCCGCTTGACGTTGACCGGGTGCCCCCGGGCCCGCAGCCAGGCCGTCATCCGGCGCACCCCGTAGAACGGCGTGCGGGTGTACTGCTCGTCCAGCAGCCGCAGCAACTCCAGCGTCTCGGCCGACTCCCCGGCCGGTTGGTAGTACCAGCTCGACCGCGCCAGCCCCAAGAGCTCGCACTGCCGCGCCACGCTCAGGGTCGGATGCTCTGGCTCGATCAGCGCCCGCTTGGCCTCAACTGGCCAGGCCGGTCTTCCTTTTGAGCCAGTCCAGTTCGACCTTGAGCTGCCCGATCTCCTGGTACAGCCGCGCCTGGAGCGCCTCCGTCTCCTCCTCAGCCGCGGCTCGCCGACTGGCGAACACGTCCGGGAGCCCGGTCGCCGCCTGCTTCTTCCACTGCGCCACCTGGACCGGGTGGACCCCGTACAGGCTCGCCAGCTCATTCAGCGTCTGCTGCCCCTTCAAGGCCGCCAGCGCCACCTTCGCCTTGAACTCCGCCGTGTGCCGCTTCCGCTGGGCCATCGTCATCTCCTTACTGCCTCCCCTCCCAACCATAACGTTGCCCGCTGTCCAGGTTTCGGGGACCACTATAGACATCGTGGCCCGGCACCACCGGACCCATTCGGCAGGCTGCTCGTCGATCCGTCCGATCAGGTGAGCGGGAGCCGGTCGGTGGAGACTCCCGTTGCCGGATCGAAGGTGACCAGAAGCACCTCGGAGAGCCCCCGCCGCCGGTTGCCGTGATGGGGGGAGCCGGAATAGAACGCCACGATTCCACCCTGGGACACGTCTACGCAGACGTCCCAGTGTCCCAGCGCCACATAGTCGCAGTTCGCCGAGGCGATATCGTCCGGAAAGATCGGCGACGACCTCGGGTCGCGAGTGCTCGGGAGCTCGAACTGGCCGTGCCCCATCACGACGCGCCAGGACGCCTGCCAGGTGGAGGGCACGCCGACGAGCGGCCGAAACTCCCGGCAATGATCGATCACTGGCCGTCCCCAGACGGCGAGGTCGAGGTCGGGAAGCAGAAGGTGCTCCTCGGCGCCGTCGAGCAGGTGGATGCGCGCTGGCCGTCGGGCGAAGTCCGATCGCCGATAGACCGAGCCATCGTCATAGCAGTCATGGTTGCCCGGCAGGATGATGCTGGCCTTCGGGAAACGCGCAAGCTCGTCGATCAGGCAGGCTACCTCGCCTTCGGCGACACGATTGTGGTCGAACACGTCGCCAGCCAGCACGAGCGCATCGACGTCCAGGGCGCGGGCGAGATCGACGACGCGCCGGATAGCTCGACGCGGGAGATCGGCGAGATAGTCACAGCCGAGGTGAAGATCCGAGGTATGCAGCAGCCGAAGCGACCGCGTCGGGCGCTTCTCATCCATCAGGAGGACTGCCGCCTGGACACGCGGCGCCCGCGGCTATCAGGTCGGACATCACCGCTCACGTCAGTACGCTGGTCAGTCGTGGGAACATGCTGCCCGGTGGCCGGTGGCCGACTCGTCGGCCGCCGGCCAGCACGATGGCGGTGTGCTACCGCCCCTGGTAGACTGGCTTCCGTTTCTCCACCCAGGCGTTCTTCGCCTCCTTGCGATCCTCGGTGAACTTGAGGTTGCGACCGAAGTCCGCGTTCCAGTGGAGATCAAAGCCGGCGGCGTCGAGCAAGAAGTTGGTGGACTTCTTGGTCTCGGTAATCGCCAGCGGCGGGATCATCAGGAGCTGATCCACCCAGTCCTGGACCTGGGCATCCAGCTCTTCCTCGGTGTCGACCGCCTTGTTGATCAGGTTCCAGCGCTCGGCCTCTTCGCCCGTGACGTAGCGACCGAGGAGGTTGATCTCCATGGCCCGCGCTCGCCCTACGGTGAACAGGTGAGTGCCGCCGCTCTGCTCGCCGGTGTTGATCTCGCGCATCGCCATCCGCGCCGTCTTCTTGGCGACGATCAGGTCACTGCGCGACAGCATGTACATGCCGCCACCCAGCGCGTCGCCGTGCACCCGCGCGATGACCGGCAGTCGGTGGCGACGGATGCGATCCCAGCCGAGCCGCAGGACCCGGCCGTACTCGGCGAAATCCTCGTCGGTGGCCTGCGAGCTCCACTTCAAGTCCTGGCCCGCGCAGAACACCGGCCCGACGCCCGACAGCACGATCGCCCGCAGGCTCTTGTCCTTGTCAGCCTCGTCGAGACAGCCGAGCAGGTCATAGTAGAACTGCACGTTCGTCGCGTTGCGGCGCTCGGGGCGGTTGAAGGTGATCCGTGCGACCGGGCCATCCACTTCGTAGAGCTGTGTCTCGTACTTCGCCATCGTTCCCTCTCAGGTGTTAGGCAATGCTTGGGGCGTCTGATCGCCCCAACGGTGGCTCGCTGTTCATCGGGTCAGCGCCGAGATTTCGCTCAGCCGCGACGGTCGCGGACAGCGTTCTCGGCGCGGCATTCAGCTTGTCCCATCAGTCGTCGCGTCTCGGCCGGCGCCGCCTCGGCAACGGACCCGGCCGCGTGCACCTCCTTTTTCCGGGCGTCCCGCCGGGCGCCGTTACCTAGACCCCATATTGAGGAAGCGGCTCCGTGGCCACGACGTCTTGCTCCTCGAGCTCGCGGATCTCATTGACCGAGAGTCCGAGGACGCCTTCGAGCACCTGACGGTTGTGCTCACCGAAGCAGGGCGCTGGCCGGATCGGGCGTGCTGCCACCTCCGACAGGAGCCATGGGGGTCGCGGATAGCGATGGGTTCCGGCCTCCGGCTGGGTCACGCTCACGAGAAACTCGCGAGCGGCAAGCTGGCGGTCGTGGCACAGTTCGCCGGCCTTCAGAACGGCGCCGGCCGCGATCCCGCGTGCCTGGAGGGTCTCCATCGCCTCGATGTGGCTGCGCTCGCGGGTCCAGGCCTCGATGCGCCGGTCGATCTCCGCCCGATGCTCCAGCCGTCCGGCTCGGGCCGCGAAGCGCAGATCATCCGCGTATTCGGGAGCCCCGATCTCCCGGGCCAGCACCTTCCACTCCGCGTCGGATTGGACGGCGATGGCCACCCAGGAGTCCTCGCCCTGGCTCCGGTAGCAGCCGTGCGGAGCCATGTCGGGACGGTCGTTGCCACGCCGCTCGGCCGCCCGCCCGTTCACGACGACGTCCAGGACGGCCTCGACGTTGAACGGGATCGCCCCCTCGACGTGCGCGACGTCGACGTGCTGCCCCTCGCCGGTGGCCTCGCGGTGGAGCAGCGCGATCAGTGCCGCCGCTGCCGCGTTGACGCCAGCGACCGGGTCGCCCCAGGCGGTGCCGGTGTGGAGCGGAGGCCCCCCCGGGTAGCCGAAGAGGAAGGTGTTCCCGGCCGTGTCCTCGATGAAGTTGGCGTGCCCAACGTAGTCCCGCTCCGGGCCGCTGCGCCCAAACGACGGCAGCGAGACGAGCGTGATCGCCGGGTTGATCGCGCGCAGGGCCGGGTAGTCGAGGCCGAGCCGCCCCAGGGCGCCGGCGCTGAAATTCTCGACGACGAGGTCAGCCGTCGCGACGAGCCGCTTGAAGATCTCCTTTCCCTTGGTGTGCTTCAGGTTCAGCGCGAGGTCGAGCTTGTTCAGGTTCTGCGTGTTGGCCAGAGCGTAGCGGTTGTACGGACGCTCGCCAGGATCGGAATCGGGGTAGCTCTCGACCTTGTCCGACGGGATCGAGCCGCCGCGCCAGCGATCCATGTGCTGCGGGCCTTCGATCTTGATGACCTCCGCGCCGAGTCCGGCCAGCAGCCGAGTCGCGAGCGGGCCGGCCCAGGCCATGCAGAGATCCAGGACGCGGACACCGGCCAGCGGCTGCGAGACGGAGCGGTCCTCCGCATCGGGGATGCTCGTTGCGCCGTGAGACGCTGCCTGCTCGGTGCCGCCGGTACTGCCGTCTCGCAGGATCTCGTCGGTGTGCTCGCCGAGGCGCGGTGCCGGCCGACGCAGCCTCCAGGGGCTCGCCGGCAGCTTGAAGGGCGCGCCGGGCAGCCGGACCGTTCCGAGGCCGGGCTGCTCGACGTCGACCCAGTACTCGCGAGCCTCGAGTTGTCGTGACGTCAGCAGATCGCGCGGGCTGTTGATCCGGGCAATCGGGACGCGAAGCTCCTGACCCTTCCGGTACACCTCTTCGGCGGAGTGACGCGCCATCCACTCGGCGATGATCTCGGTCAGCGCGCCGGCATTACGGACCCGGTCGGCGCGCGTCCTGAAGCGCGGATCGTCAGGAAGATCGGGCCGGCCGATCAGCCGGCAGAACGGCTCGACCTCGTTCTGGTAGACCGCGCTCGAACCAATCAGCCCGTCGGCGCACTCGAAGATGCCAGCCGGCGGATTGTCGGGTGGGTAGCTGGAGCGTCGCTCCCAATCCTTGCCGCTGTACTGCGCGATCGTCGTGATGTTCGGGAGGGTGTAGAGGACCGACTCGGCGATTGACACGTCGACGTGCTGGCCCTGGCCGGTGCGTCGCTGCCAGCGCACCGCCCCGAGCGTCGCAATCAGCCCGAAGATGCCACCGTACAGCTCGGCCTGGACGGTGCCGGGCTGCTGAAGGGGAGGCTCGCCAGGATTCCCGTTGCCCGCCATCCAGCCCGAGATCGCTTCGAGGACGATCTCCGGTGCCTGATAGTCTCGGTACGGCCCGGTCTGCCCGAACGGGGTGATCGAGGTGACCACCATACGCGGGTTGGCCCGCAGCAGTTGGCCCACATCGAGCCCGACGGACGCACGCTCGCCGGGCGCGAAGCTCTCCACGAGCACATCCGCGCGCTCCACCAAGTCGAGCAGGTGCTTCCGGTCACCAACGCTGGACGGGTCGAGCACGATGCCGCGCCGATTGAGATTGAGGTACGTGAACAGGCCGCTGGCCTCAGATGACGGTGCATCGTCAGGGAACGGTCCGCGCCGCCGGATCGGATCGCCCTCCGGCGGCTCCACCTTGATCACGTCGGCCACGTAGTCGGCGAGGAGCTTGGCGCAGTAGGCGCCGGCCACGCTCCTGGACAGATCGAGGACTATCAGGTCAGCTACGGACACACGAAACCTCTCATGGGGGCTCAGGACGCCACGACCTCGTTCTCGATCGAGCCGAGCCCCTCGACCTCGCACTTGACGCGGTCTCCCACGTTCATGAAGATCGCCGGCTCGCGAGCGAACCCGACGCCGCCAGGAGTGCCGGTCGCAATGATGTCACCGGGCTCCAGGGTGAAGGCGGACGAGAGGAAGTTGACGAGATACGGGATGTCGAAGATGAGCTGATCGGTCCGCGAGTCCTGCATGAGCTCGCCGTTCACCCAGGCCTTGACGGCCAGGTTGCCGGGGTTCGGTACCTCATCCTTGGTCACCAGGTACGGCCCGACCGGCGTGATCGCGTCCGGCGACTTGCCGCGCAGCCACTGGCGGTCGCTGAGCTGGATGTCGCGAGCGGTCATGTCGTTGAAGATGGTGTAGCCGACGATGTAGTCGAACGCCTGCTCGACCGGGATGTCCTTGCCGGTCTTGCCGATGACGAAGGCGAGTTCGGCCTCCCAGTCAAGCTGCTGGGTGACCTTGGGGTAGACGATCGGCTCGCTGGCGCCGATCAGCGAGGTCGGGAACTTGGCGAAGATCATCGGCGCCTTCGGGATGCGGGCACCCTGCTCCTCGGCGTGATCGCGATAGTTGAGGCCGATGCCGATGATTTTGGACGGTCGCAGCAGTGGCGAGAGTAGCCGAACCTCGCCCTCCTCGAAGACGACCCGCGAGCCCCACGGCCCCGTGACCGACGACCCGGCCTCGGCGACGAACTTCAGGACATCGCGCGCGGCTTCCAAGGCTCCCTCGCCAGCGCTCAGGAAGGCGACCATCTCGGGCGGGACGGCAGCGTTCGCCTGGGCCTCGGTCACCGGCTGGCCCTTGGCCTTGCCGGCGGCGTAGTAGGCGGCGTTCAGATCGACGATCTGGCCGCCGTCGGTGCGCGCACCGACGCGCGGAGCACCGCCGGCGGAGAATGTGGCGAGTCGCATGGACCTCTTCTCCTTCATGTCGAGCCCAGCATCATCGTTGGTCTCGGCGTCGCGCCCCGTCGGCACCCCGCCAGGGCCATGAATCGCTGACGATAGGTCGCTACGAGCGAAGCACCTCGCTGATGCGCCGGTGCATCGCCGTGGCGGCAGCTTTCGCGTCCTTGTTGCCCACCAGGAACGCTTGAATCTCCTCGTGGACAACCTTCTCGAGTTCGGGCTGCTGCGCGACCGGGAAGTGGGAGCGCATGCCGAGGGTCTTCAGTCCGTTCGCGTATGCCAGCGCGGCCGGAACTTGCTTCTGGAAGTCGGCGTCTTCGAGGACCTTGAGCAAAGTCGGACCATTCGCGTACTGAGTCGCCATCATCTTCTGAACCTCGAACGAGGTCATGTGCTTGACGAGCGCCCAGGCCGGCTCCTTCTTCGTACTGTTCTTGTCGATGCAGAACGCCCAGCCACCGCCGCCATAGTATTTCGGGGCGTCTGATCCAAGCTTCTGTGACGGCATCACTTCGTAGGCGATCTTTCCGACGACCTTGGATTTCCCCGGGTCTTCGACGAGGTTCGCCCTCATCCAGCCCTCTGCAGACGAACCGAGCCGGCGCTGTTGGAAGCCCACGATATTGTCGTCGTAGGTCCAGGACAACGGGTTCGGCGTGAGGCCATCTTTGGCCAGACCGCGCATGAAGTCGAGGATCTCGAGGGTGAACGGCTCGAGCAGGGTCGGATTCGCTTCCTTGAGATCGGTCGTCAAGTAGTGGCCACCATGCGGATAGTAGAGGTCCGCGAAGCTGCTGACGGTCCAGAGCGGCGATTGCGCCATGATCGAGTAGCCGTAGACGGGCTCTCCGCCCTCGGTGGTCTCCTTCCGCAGAGCTTCAGCATTTTTTCGAAGCTGGTCGAGGGTGGTCGGTGGCTTGAGGCCATGCGTGTCGAACATCTCCCGGTTGAACCAGTAGACGTCGCCACCGGTCCGCACGAGGAACCCGGCGATCTTGTCGTCGAACGTCGTCTGCTTCGCCCCGTCCGCCCCGAACATCTCCTTTAAGTCCAGCTTGTCCCGCTCGATGTATGGATCCAGCGGCTCGAGGAAGTGCGCCATCCCGCTCATCCAGTCGCTGTTGATCGACAGGACGTCGTTGGTGGGTGTCTTTGAGATGAACTGCGTCATCTGCTTCTCGCGCAGGGCCTCCAACGCGATCATCTCCACGTCGACGCGGTAGGTGCCCTTGTACTGCTCGTTGAAGCTATCGAGGCCGCCCTGGAACGCCTTGCCGCTCCCGCCCACGCTCATCAGCGCGCGGAACGTGACCTCGCCGGCGGTCTTTGGCGCGGCGGGAGCCTGGGGCTTCGCGGGCGCAGCGGTCGGTTGCGCGGCGACCTCGGCCGGCTTGGCGGCCGGCGCCGCTGGCTGGGTCGTGGCGGCCGGCTGGGCCGGCGGCGCGGCTGGCTTCGCGGTCGGCGCGGCTGGCGCGGCGGCCTGGCCGCAGGCGGCCAGCAGCCCCGTCATGGCCGTGAGCCCGGCCAGCTCAAGCACCCGGCGTCGACTGATCCGAGATTCCATTACGCGGCCCTCCTCCACATCGACGAAAGACACCACCGGTCTGGTCTGGAGCATGGGCGGCCGGCGCGGCCGGTCGCCGAGAACGAAAACACCCTAATCCCCCTGCGGTTGAGGCTCACCGGCGATCACACCCTCATCTTCGAGCGCCCGCACCTCGGCGGGACTCATCCCGAGCAGCGACGTCAGGACCTCCTCGTTGTGCTGGCCGAAGAGGGGCGCCGGCATCCGGATCGAGGTCGGCGTGCCCGAGAGCTTCCAGGGCATGCCGGGGTACGGATGCGTGCCGGTCTCGGGATGCTCGACGGTCTCGAAGAAGCCGCGCTCGTTGAGGTGCGGGTCTTCGGACACGTCGCGGGCGTCCTGGAGCGGCCCGGCGGCAACTCCGGTCTCCTGAAGCTTCGCGGCCAACACCCGGTGATCGTGCAGAGCCGTCCACTCGGCCAGGTGCGTGTCGATCTCCCGCTGATGGTCCCAGCGTCCGAGGACGGTCTCGAAGCGGCAGTCCTCAGCCCAGGCCGGGCGGCCCATCGCCGCCTTGAGCTTGCACCACTCGTCGTCCGAGCCGACCGCGATCGCGATCCAGCGATCCTCACCCTGGCATGGGTAGGCGCCGTGCGGGGCCATCGTCGTGTCCCGGTTCCCGCGCCGGGAGGTGGTCCGGCCCAGCATAGTCTGGGTCAACAGGGCATCGACGTTGAAGCCGGCGCCGACCTCGACGTGCGAGAGATCAATGTGCTGACCCTGTCCGGTCTCTTGCCGATGGACCAGCGCAATCATCGCGGCGGAGGCGCCGTTGATGCCGGCCACGGGATCGCCCCAGGCGAGACCACCGGAGGGCATCGGCGGTCCGTCCGCGTACCCTTGAAGGTACGTGGTGCCGGCGATCTCCTCGATGGTCGGGCCGTGGGCAATGAAGTCGCGCTCCGGCCCGGTCCGCCCAAAGGCCGGCATCGAGAGCATGATGACGTCGGGCTTGATCTCACGCAGGGCCGGATAGTCGAGGTTCAGGCGACCCATCGCACCGGCGCTGAAATTCTCGGCGACGATGTCGGAGATGGCCACGAGTCGCTTGAAGACATCCTTGCCCTTGTCCGTCTTCAGGTCGAGGACCAGGCTCTTCTTGTTGCGATTCTGCGTGTTGAAGAAGGAGCTTCGGTTCCAGGGGCGCTCGCCGGGCGTGTGATCCGGATAGCGCTCGGTGCCGCGCTGGGCGAACGTCCCGCCGCGCCAGCGATCCATGTGGGTCGCCGCCTCAATCTTGATGACCTCGGCGCCCATGTCGGCCAGGAAGCGTACCGCCATCGGGCCGGCCCAGGCCATCGTCAGGTCCACGATCCGCACACCGCTCAGGGGTAGTGGTGGCATGGTTCTCCTCAGATCACTCCCCGCTCACGGAGGCGGAGCACCTCATCGTTGGTATAGCCAAGCTGATCCACGAGCACCTCTTCGGCGTGCTCGCCGAGCCGGGGAGCCGGTCGACGGAGCGTCCAGGGCGTCTCGCTCAGCTTGAAGGGGGCGCCGGGCATGGTTACGGTGCCGGCGACGGGATGTTCGACGTTCTCCCAGAAGCCGCGCGCCTGAAGTTGCGGCGACGCGACGAGGTCGGCCGGCTCGTTCACCAGGGCAAACGGGATCTTGGCGCGCTGGGCGCTCTCGAACAGCTCCTGGCGGGTGCGTTCGAGGAGCCACGGCTTCAGGATCTCGTCCATGGCCGCGCGATTCTGGGCGCGAAGCACCGGGGTTGCGAAGCGCGGGTCCTGGAGCCACTCCGGGTGCCCCACGAACTCGGCGAAGCGGTCCCACTCGACGTAGTACAGGACATTGACCCCGATGATGCCGTCCTTGCACTCGAAGAGTCCTTGCGGATGGTTCATGGTGCTGTGGCCGCCGTGGCGCTTCCAGATGCCACCGCTGTAGCTGTACGTCGTCGTGATGTTCATCTGGATCCAGAGGACGGCCTCCTGGATCGAGACGTCGACGTGCTGACCGCGATCGGTGAGCGCGCGCGCGTGTACCGCCGAGAGGGTGCCGAGCAGGCCGAAAACGCCGGCTACAAGCTGCGCCTGGACGCCAGGCGGCTTGATCGGCTCACGCTCTGGCACGCCGAGGCCGTACATCCAGCCGCCCATCGCGTCGGCGACGATCTCAGTGGCGCGGTAGTCGCGATACGGGCCGGTCTGGCCGAAGTTCGAGATCGACGTGACGACGAGGCGCGGGTTGATGATGGCGAGCGTCTCGTAGTCGAGTCCGAGGCTGGGCAGCACGCCGGGGCGGAAGTTCTCAACCAGGATGTCAGCGTCGCGCACGAGCCGCTCGAGGATCTCGCGGCCGGTCGCCGTCTTGAGGTTCAGGGTCATCCCGCGCTTGTTCGTGTTGAAGTAGAGGAATCGCCCGCTCTTCTCGGGGTCTGGCGTATCGCCCGCGAACGGGCCGCTCGCGCGGGTCGGATCCCCGGCTCCTGGCCGCTCGATTTTGAGCACGTCGGCTCCGAAGTCGGCCAGGAGCTTGGTGCAGTACGGCCCCGCGATATGATGCGTCAGGTCGACGACACGTAGGTGCGAGAGCGCTCCCCGATGCACGCTAAGTCCTCCTCATCTCGGAGCCGGGCGGGGTGAGCCTGCCTCCGTGAGCACCCGTCCGGGGCAGCGGCGCCGCCAGGGTGGTCTGATTCATATACCGGTATACTGACCTAGGCTCGAGAGGGGCGGACGTGATAATGCCGGGGCCGCTCATCCTTTGACGGCCCCCATAGTCAGTCCCTTCGCCAGGTGTCGCTGTGCGAAGATCACGAACAGCACCGGCGGTAGCAGGATGAGCGTGGCCGCTGCCGACATCGGCCCCCAGAGGATGCCTTCCTCGGTGATGAAGCTCATCACGATCAGCGGCAGGGTCTTGGCATTGCTATTGGTCAGGATCAGCGCGAGGGCGAAATCGTTCCAGGACAGCAGGAACGAGAAGACGGCCGTGGCCGCGAGCCCGGGTGCCATCAGCGGGAAGACGATCCGGAACAGCGCGCCCATTCGCGTGCAGCCGTCGATCATGGCGGCGTCTTCCAGCTCGATCGGGATCTCGTCCATGAAGCCGCGCAGCATCCACACCGCGAAGGGAATGTTGATCGCGGTATAGGCAGCGATCAGGGCGAAATGGGTGTCGGTCATGCCGAGGTCGTTCATCAGCAGGTAGATCGGGACGGCCGTGGCGATCGGCGGCAGCATGCGCGTCGCGATAATTAGGAACGCGATGAACTTGCGGCCCGTGAACTTGAAGCGCGAGATCGCGTAGGCGCCCAGGATGGCAGCGGCGATCGTGATCGACGTGGAGCCGACGGCGACGATGACGCTGTTCCGGGCAAGCTGGCCCATGTCGAACGCCATCGCATGCTGCCCACTGAACAGCAGCGCGTCATACGACTCGAGGGTCGGCCTGAAGAACAGCACCGGCGGCAGCGCGAAGGTGGCCGACGGCGGCTTGATCGACGTCAGGAAGGTCCACAGGATCGGGAATGATTGGATCAGCGCCCCGACGATGAGGACGATGTAGATGGCGCCCAGGCGGAGTCGGCGCTGGACAAGCACGCTCATGTCAGTCCTCGAAGGCGTCCCGGTACCAGCGGACGATGAATCCGAAGGCCAGCGCCATGGTGAGTATCAGCAGCACGTACGAGATCGCCGAGGCGAAGCCAAGCCGCCAGGTCAGCCGTAGCTGTTCGTAGAGGTAGACGCCGATGACCATGCCGGCATTGGCCGGTCCACCCGACCGGAACAGGGAGTAGATGATGTCGAACGTCCGCAGCGCGAAGATCACGCGGAACAGCAGCGTAATCAGGATCAGCGGCATCAGGAACGGCAGGACGATGTGCCAAAACGTCTGGAGGCCGGTCGCGCCGTCAACTCTGGCTGCTTCTAATTGCTCCTCCGGGATCGCCTGGAGGCCGGCCAGCAAGATCAGCGCACCGAACGGCATGTGCTGCCAGACGTCTACCAGGATGATGGTGAAGAGTGTCCAGTTCGGGTCCGAGAGCCAGCCGACGCGCGGCATGCCGACGTTGGTCAGCACCCAGTTGAAGATGCCCCACTCGTTGTGCAGCAGCATCTTCCAGCTCAGGCCCACGACCGAGGGCGTCACCATTAGGGGCAGCAGGAACATCGTCAGGAGGAATCCGCGCCCAACGGTGATCGAGTTGAGCAGCAGCGCCAGCCCGAAGCCGGCCAGGAACTGGATCGTCACCGTCGCGATGACGAGGATGGCCGTGTTCTGCAGCGATGACCAGAAGGCGGGGTCGGAAAAGATCCGGACGTAGTTCTCCAGCCCCACGAAGCGCGCCGGGATCGGGCGGAGCGGCGTGTAGGACTGGAAGCTGAGGAGGAAGCTGATGATCCATGGGTACAGGAGCACCGCCGCCATGATCAGCAGGACCGGCGCTAGCAAGACGTATGGGTACAGGCGCCTCTGACGGCTCGGCCGATTGAGCGTCACCTTCGAGACGTGCGCCGCGCTACCCACGGACTGCGCCATGCTCAGATCCTCCCCAGCTCCCGCTTGAGTGGTGCCGCTACGACTTAAGGATCTGCCCAAGGCGACGGGACATGTTCTCGGTCGCCTGCTTGCTCGTCTGGCGTCCGAGGTAGAACAACTGGATGTCTTCGTGGGCGGCCTGCTGAAGCTCGGCGAGCGCCGTCACGGTGAAGTACCCTTGCCAGCCCGGACCCGACAGCACGTTCTTGATTGCCGCGGCGGCCGAGTCCGTCCTCGCGTAGTCCGGGTCGTCGTAGGTCTCGAGCAGCGTCGGGCCGTTCGCGAAGTCGATGGCCATCATCTTCTGGATCGGCGCCGAGGTCATGTGCTTTAGCAGGGCCCAGGTGGCTTCCTTGTTCTTGGCGTTCTTATCGACCGCGAAGTTCCAGGTCCCGCCGGCGTGAGTCGGCGGCTCTGGGCCAAGCTGCTCCATCATCCACATGCTGTAGCCCATCTTGCCGGCCGCCTGGGACTTCGCGGGATCGGCGATGAGCAGTGAGCGGGCGCTGTATTCGTCGGACATCGCCATACGGCCCTCCTGGAACGCGACGACGTTGTCGTCGTAGGTCCAGGCAGCGACTTCTGGCGTCGAGCCGTCGGCGATGGTGGCCTTGATGTTCTCCAAGAGATCCTGGGCTAGTTGGCTGTTCAGGCTGGGGTGGACTTCCGTGCCGTCGTCGGTGATGAAGCGCGCGCCGGAGCCGAACAGGAAGTGCCCGAAGCTGCCAACGGTCCAGGCCGGTGACTGCGCCTTGAACGAGGTCCCGAAGCGCGTTACCTTGCCGGATGCGTCCTTAACGGTCAGCTTCTTCGCCGCCTCTCGGTACTCCTGGTACGTCGTCGGCACCTTGACGCCGGCCTCGTCGAACGCGTCCTTGCGGTAGAACAAGATGTCGGTGCCGAACCGGACCGGCAGCGCGACGACCTGGTTCTCGAAGCTGACGACCCGCTTGACTCGGGGACCGAACGCCTTCCCGAAGTCGATCTTGTCCTGCTCCAGGTACTTATCGAGCGGCTCCAGGAAGTGCGCAACGCTCGGGAGCCAGTCGCTGTTCACCGAGACGATGTCGTAGGTCGGCGTCTTGGCGATGAACTGCGCCATCTCCTTTTCGAGCAGCGACTCGATGGCGATCATGTCCGACTTGACTTCGTACTTGCCCTTGTACTGCTCGTTGAACTTCTCGAGGCCACCGACCAGGGCCTTGCCACTGCCCCCCACACTCACGAGGGCGTTGAGCGTAACCACGCCTGTTGAACCCTGGGCCGGGGCCGCTTGCTGCGCGGCGGCCGTGGGCTTCGCAGCCGGCGGCACCTCGGTCGGCTTCGCCGCCGCGGCCGGTGCGGCCGGCGCGGAGGTCGCCGCCGGCGCGGCGGCGGGGGCGCTGGTCGGCGCCGTCTTCGGGGCCGCCGTGGGCGCCGGCGCAGCCTGCTGGCCACAGGCGGCTAGCAGCGGCACCACTGCCGCTGTACCAATCATCTGCAGTACGCGTCGTCGGGTAATCTGCACCTGTGACACTGACGAGTCCTCCTCCTAAGTTCTTGGCCGCGAGCACCAGAAATGCTGAGTCTGGCCGAGGCAGTGCTGCGAACGCACGTCAAGGGTGCGAGCCCCTCGTCTCGTGACAGCGTTCGTCTACCTCGTTAGGGTGGGCACACTGGATCGGGTACCGGCGTGCGACTGCGAGTCAATGCACGGAGCGTGGTCCGGTCTTTCATGAAGCTGGCTCTTCTGTGAGGATGCAGCGTCGGTTATGTCCCGCGTGTCCTCCGAGGCACACTCCCGCCCGGCGACCACGATCACGCCAGGGCTGACGAGGACACGCCGTCCGCGGTGGAGCGACTGGTTGACGAACGTCTCTTCCCCACGCTCTTGACACGGCCGGCCGGGCGCGCCGACACACTGGTGGCACCGCACGACTCCCGAACGACGAGCGGGGTTGTGACGAAGACCGACAAGGATGGACTTCCAGGCCGGGCGATGAGACGGAACAGCGTCTCCGCCGCAACGCGCCCGATCTCCTCGTACGACGTGCCGATGGTTGTCAGCGCTGGCCGAAGCCCCGGCGCATCGAACGTCTCGCCACATCCGATGACCGCGACATCGTCTGGAATGCGCAGTCCGGCCCTGCCGATCGCGTCGAACGCGCCGCTGGTGACGAAGGCGCCATTGGTCAGGACGGCCGTCGGCCGATCGGTCAGTTGCAGAAGCTCGTGCATGGAGGCGAACCCATCCACCTCACTCGGAAGCCGGCCGTGCGGCATCGTCTTGACCAGGCGCTCGTCAAACGGGATGCCGTGCCGCTCGATCGCCCGGCGATAGCCATCGAGGAGTGCCCGTCGGGGGCTGATGTCGAGTTGTCCGACGATGAAGCCGATCCGCCTGTGGCCGAGTCCGATGAAATGTTCGGTGGCCTGAGCCGCTGCACCAGCGTCGTCCCGCGTCACGAAGCTCATCGAGACACCCTCGATGTGCCGCTTGATCACGACATACGGCATGCTTCGTGATTCGAGAAGGGCGATGTGGGACTCCTCGACGTCGCCGGCCACCCGCACCAGGATGCCATCGACCTCGCGCTCGTCAGCGAGCATCTTGAGCACCGGCAGGGGATCCTCGTTCGCTCCGATGCGGATCGTCGAGAAGTCGGCGTTCGCACGCCAGGCGGCATCGCCGATGCCGCCGAGCAGGTTGCCGAAGATCGCGGCGCGCTTCGACCAGTCGTCGTCGTCAAACCCGAGAAACAGCAGCCCGAACTTGGTCTTCCTGGTCTCGGA
>Ga0136611_10001387_pt1 | contig 16810 bp, 16 predicted proteins | sample AntDrymUQ2232306_2_FD_106645 | JGI IMG/M metagenome (GOLD analysis project Ga0136611, IMG submission 106645) | Polar desert sand microbial communities from Dry Valleys, Antarctica - metaG UQ223 (23.06) | ecosystem: Environmental > Terrestrial > Soil > Desert | place: Antarctica: Dry Valley...
CTTCTACGTCCTCAGCGGCACGATGAGCATCGAGATCGAGGGCAAAGAGTACGAATGTCCCCCCGGCTCGCTGATCGTGTTCCCGACCGGCGTGCCGCACCGCAACTGGAACGGCGGCACGGAGCCCACGGTGCATCTCGCGTTCAACACGCCCCAGCCCGACCCGAAGGTGCCGTTCGCCCGCACCGTCACGTCCTAGCGGTTCGGCCGCACTCCGACAATCCACCGTCGAGCGCTTGAGCGCTCGGCGTTCTTGACCGGCCGGCCGGTGCGCGCTACGGTTTCTTACATACGCGCAGGTGGTGGTATGAATGGGCAAGCTGAAGCTCGGCTATAAGGCGTCCGCGGAGCAGTTCGCGCCGCGCGATCTGCTCGAATTCGGCGTGTACGCCGAAGAGTGCGGATTTGACAGCGTCGTCGTGAGCGACCATTTCCAGCCGTGGCGGCACACGGATGGGCACGCGCCATACTCCTTCGCCTGGATCGCCGCGCTCGGAGAGCGGACGAAGCGGGTCCAGCTCGGGACGAGCGTGGTGACGCCGTCGTTCCGCTACCATCCCGCGATCGTGGCCCAGGCGATGGGCACGCTCGACGGCCTCTTTCCCGGCCGGGTCATGCTCGGCGTCGGGACCGGCGAGTCGCTCAACGAGGTGCCGGTCCTGGGCATCGACTGGCCCGGTTTCAAGGAGCGGTTCGGGCGGCTCAAGGAGTCGATCGAGCTGATGCAGAAGCTATGGACTGAAGACTTCGTGACGTACGAAGGCGAGTACTTCAAAACGCGCGACGCAACGGTCTACGAGAAGCCGGCCGGGCACCTGCCGCTCTACGTCGCCGGCGCGGGCGCGTCGGCGGCCAAGCTCGCGGGACGGGTGGCCGACGGCTTCATCTGCACGAGCGGCAAGGCGTGGGAGCTGTACCGCGAGACGCTCCTGCCGGGGGTCCGCGAGGGCGCCGAGCAGGCCGGGCGGGACTACGACAGCATCGAGAAGATGATCGAGATGAAGGTGTCGTACGACTCGGATCGCGCGCGGGCGATGGACGACACTCGCATCTGGGCCGCACTCGCACTGCCGCCGGAAGCGAAAACCGGCGTCGAAGACCCGCGCGAGATGGAGCGCCTCGCGGCCGAGCTGCCGGTCGAGAAGGCGGCCAGCCGCTGGATCGTCTCCGATAGCGCCGACGAGCAGATCGAACGCATCCAGCCCTATCTGGATATGGGATTCACCAATCTGGTCTTCCATGCGCCGGGTGCTGACCAGAGGCGCGCCATCGAACTCTACGCCAAGGATGTCCTGCCGCGCCTGCGCAAGCTGGGCAGCGACTGACGCCGCGCACTCGACTCATGAGGACGCGCGTGCTCGGCAGGGGCCGTCGCCCAGGATGGCGACGGCCCCTTTGTTGTTGTTCGCGGACTCGGCCAGCCGCTATGCTTCGTTCACTATGCTGAATAGACGTTCAGTTCTATGAACGACCCTCCACACGATGAGGGCCAGCAGGCGCCGTCCGTCAAGCGGGCGCTGCGCGTGCTGACCTACCTTGCCGACGCCGACGAGCCGCGCACGCTGAGCGCGCTCAGCCGCGACCTCGGCGTGGGCGGGAGCACGCTGCTTACGATCCTTGCCCCATTGCGCTCCGCCGGCGCGGTCGTTCGAGACGACTGCGGTGGCTATTCGCTCGGGCCGACGCTCGCTGGGCTGGGCGAGGCAGCCATCCGCGCTTGCACCCCCGCCCGCCTGTTCTAGCGCATCGCCGAGCCGCTCGCTCGGCAGACCGGCGAGACCGTCGTGCTCTGGACCGCCTGCGGGTCTGATCTCGTCCTGGCCGCATATCGGGCCGGAACCCAGCCGTTGCGATTTGTCCCGAGCGTGGGCCTTCGCGTCGCCGTTCATGGATCGGCACTGGGTGACCTGAAAGACGGGGGGCACCCGATCGAGCAGGAGCTCCTGCCCTCGGTGTGGATGATCGCAGCTACGCTGCCGTCGAGTGACGATGCGAGCGCGGCTGTCGCCGTGGTCGGACCGGCTGAACGGCTACGTGGACGGTCCGGTGAGGCCGCTCGGTCGGCGCTGAGCGACGCGATCGCCACGGTGCCGGGCGCATTCGGTTCCTCGCTCGCACAGGTTGCGCCCGCAACCGGACAGACTGGTACGACGCCTGCAATACGTCCTCGCGCGTCGCGTAAAGCGCCCGACAGCCGATCCGCCGCCGACTCGGCCGGGATCGGGGCGACCCCGCTTGCGGCCTCGGGCGGCGCCCGATCCGGCGGGGCCCACCGAGTAGACTGGCAATATGCCGGCCCGATCGACCCGATCGAGCTCGATGCCTTCCTTGGTGAGGGGCATGTGGCGACGCTCAGTTATGTCGCCGACGACGGGTATCCCGCGACCGTCCCGCTCTGGTACGCCTGGGACGGCGCTGCGATCTGGCTCGCGCCGCGCCCCGGGTCCGAGTGGGCGGCCCATGTCCGGGTCGATCCGCGCGTGTCGCTGGCGGTCAGCGAGTCGGTCCCGCCGCTGCGACGCGTGCTCGTTCGCGGACGGGTCGAGCCGGTCGAGAGTCCGGACGGCGTGTTGCCGCGCCGCGTGGCGACCGAGCTCGCCGGCCGCTACGCCGGCTGCGGAACGATCCAGCAACACGACGCGCCACTCCGCGAACAGCTCCTCTGCCTGCGACCCGAGCGGCTGATCGCGTGGCGCGGGCTCCTCCGTCACCCGCGCAGCGACGGCGCCGCGCCCCCAACTAATCGTCCCGGCGAACGGCAGCTCGGATGAAGTCGCAACGTTGCCGCGCGGGACTGTACCTGCTGCCGCTTCGACTCCTCAACCGAGTCGGGCGCCACGACTGGACTTGCACATGCCACGAATGACCCGCCTTCGGACCACCGCGATTGGTGCGCTCGTCGTCATGGCCGCGATGCTTGCCGCGTGTAGTGGCCTGCCGAGTGCCGCGCCGCCGCCTGCCGCCCGCACGCTGCATTTCATGGCCGGCTACAAGCCCCAGGCGAACTTGCCGTTCGTCGGCGCCTACATCGCGCAGCAGAAGGGGTACTTCGCGGAAGGCGGTCTGAACGTCGAGATCACTCACGCGACGGGCCAAGGCGAGCACCTCAAGCTACTCCTCCAAGGCACCGTCGACGTCACCACCGGCGACGCCGATTCGGTGATCTTGCGCCGCGCCGAGGGGCTGCCCGTCGTGGCGTTCGCCCTTCTGGGCCAGCGCGGGCAGCGCGCATTCGCCGTGCAGGAGTCGTCGGAAATACGCTCGCCGAAGGACTTCGAGGGCAAGCTGGTCGGCTTCAAGGTGTACCAGACGCCGGATTACCTCGCGATGCTCGCCACGAACGGCGTCGATCGCTCGCGCATCCAGGAGGTGCCGGTCGGCTTCGATCCGCGCCTGCTCGCGGCCGGCACGGTCGATGTGTACCCCGTCTTCGAGTCGAACGAGCCCGACCAGCTCCAGCGACTGGGGGTGCCGGTGCGCCTCTTCCGCCCGTCGGACTACGGCGTGCCGACGCTCGGGCTGACGTACCTGACACGCCAGCAACACGTCGATGACGACCCACAGTTACTGGAGCGGTTCCTCGTCGCCACGCTGCGAGGCATCCGCGACGCGCGCGACGATCCCGAAGCAGCCACCGACGTCGTCATGCAGTTCGCCCCGAATGAGGACCGCGCCCACCAGCTCTCGATGTTGAAGGTCGAGCTCGACAGCGCCGAGGGGCCGGCCTCAAGTGCGAATGGTGTAGGCTGGGCCACGCCCGATCAGTGGCAGGCATTCCACGACTCGCTGCGGCTGCACGGTGGTTTGACGAACGCCGTGGCGGTCGAGCAGGTGTTCACCGACAAGATCCTGCACGCCGCGTATCGTGATCCTCGGCTGGCGACGCGATGAATCGTTCGGCCGAGCCGCCCGCAATCGTTGCGCACGGCGTGCGCCACGTGTATCGCGCCCGCGCAGGTGACGTACGTGCCGTGGACCGCGTCGATGTATCTGTCGGCCCCGGCGAGCTCATCGCATTTCTCGGCCCGAGCGGCTGCGGCAAATCGACGCTGCTGCGGATGCTGGCCGGGCTGCTGGTGCCGACCCGCGGCGAGGTCGCACTTGATGGTCAGCCGTCCATCACGGCGCGCGGAGCGCCGGGCATCGGTTGGTTGGCCCAAGACGATGGGCTACTGCCATGGCGAACTGTGCGGGACAACGTCGCGCTCGCCCTGACACTCGGCAGTCGATCGATACAGATTGACGAACGCGTCGATGCCATGCTCGCGCAGGTCGGCCTCACCGATGCGCGCGACCGATATCCCGGCGAGCTCTCGGGTGGCATGCGCCAGCGGGCGGCGCTCGCGCGGGCACTGGTGGCCGAACCGGCGTTCCTCTTCCTTGACGAGCCGTTCGCGAACCTGGACGAACTGACCCGCGAGCGGCTCGGTGATCTGCTGCTCGAACTACGCGACGCGCCGGACCGCGCCACGCCTCGGCCGACCACGATCCTCGTGACCCACAGCGTGATCGAGGCGGTCCGGCTCGCGGACCGAGTGATCGTGTTCTCGGCGCGACCGGCGCGCGTGCTCGACGACGCGCCGGTGCCGCTCGACCGCCCGCGCAGCTATGACCAGGCAGGTTTCGGGCCGTGGGTACAGTGCCTCACCTCCATCTTGCGGACTGGCGGGGCCGATGCCCCGCTGACCGCCGCGATCGGCGCCTCGCGTTGACCGACGCTCGGCCCCTTGACGTGACCATTCGGGGCAAAGTCTCGCGATGACCGGCGTGGGCGACCAAGGGCCGCGTCTCGGCATTGGAACCTCGCGATGACGAGCACCCCGGTCGCAAGAGCTGATGTCGCGGCGCGGCCCCATCTCGATGTTGGGCCAGACGCCGGCGATGTCGCGCTCGTTGAGTCCCGTCACTTCCGCCAGGGCCGCGTCCGCGTGCTCCGCGAGCTGCTGCCAACCCTGGCCTTGATCCTGGTTGTGCTAACGGCATGGGAGATCGCCGTGCGGGTGCTGCGCGTCGCCCCGTACCTACTCCCGTCGCCGTCTGCAATCGCGTTGCGCCTGCTCGGCGACCCGGTATTCTTCGCTCGCGAGGGCGCATACACGCTGAGCGAGGCACTCGCGGGGCTCGCGGTCGGGGGCGGCCTGGCGCTCATGGCCGGCTTGCTGATGGCCCGCTGGCGGTGGCTGGAACGGGCACTGCTGCCGGTCGCCATCCTGGCGAAGGTGACGCCCGTGGTTATTGTCGCACCGCTGTTCGTGCTGTGGTTCGGTTTCGGGCCTCTGCCCCGCGTGCTGATTGCAGCGCTGCTGACGTTCTTTCCGGTCCTCGTCGGCGCGGTGTCCGGCCTTCGCGCCGCGCCGCTTGCCGCTCGCGACGTCTTCCTCACGCTCGATGCAACGCGCGCCCAAGAGGCGCTGCTGCTGCGTCTGCCGGCCGCGCTGCCGCAGTTGTTCGCGGCCCTCAAGGTGGCGTCAACGTTGGCGCTGCTCGGCGCCGTCATCGCCGAGTGGGTCGGCGGCGACCGCGGCCTCGGGCGCGCCATCCTCCTCGCCAACTCGAACCTCGACACCACGACGGCGCTGGCCGGCGTGGCCATCATCGGTTCGATCGGCGTGGCCCTGGTCGGCGGACTATCGATACTGGAGCGACGGATGCTGTTCTGGCACGCGGATTCGGCCGCCGACTGAGCGACAAGCACCACGTTCGCCCCGTGGCGGAGGGACGAGTACGGCAGGCCACGACCGCGGCGCTACGCTCCGACGCTGCGCCTCGGCAGAGTGGCGAGCGTCGCGATCCGCCTGAAACGCACAGGAGCCGAGCGTTTCCGCTCGGCTCCTAAAGCTTGTCCAGCGTATGTCTCGACGCACACGCGATGCGACGATGCTGGCGGGCCCGAGGGGATTCGAACCCCCGATCTCGGCCTTGACAGGGCCGCATGTTAGGCCGCTACACCACGAGCCCGGGCGCCTGTTGGCGCGCGGAAAAACTATAGCACACCGTCATTCGGTCGGCCAGCGCCCCACCACGTGCGAGCGGCCTCGATTGCGAGTGGTACGAGATGTGAACCAAAGGAGCTTCGGCGGCACGTCGGCGGCCCGCCGGAGGCGTCGGCTACAATCGGGGCTTGGAGGTTTGCGTGAAACCCACGACCATTGGGCAGGAGGAGCTCGAGCACTTCCTGGACGTTTCACGCGAAGTCTTCCAGCAGTCGGGCGTCGCGTCGGCTCGCGGCCGAGCGATCTACTCCACGCCCCCGAGTGGCACCTATCCGTTCGTCTACACCCGCGACCTCGCACTGACGGTCGTCGGCCTCTGCGAGCTAGATGCGCTCGGCACCGCGCGCGACTTTTGCCGGTTCTTGCTACGCGTACAGAGTGAGGACGGCCCTTGGGTCCAGCGGTATGACGCCGAGGGCCGCCCGGCTGCCATCGTCGGTCAGCAAGATCCGACCGCGCTCGCGATCTGGGCGCTGCTGACGTACGTCCGCGCCGCGTCCGACGACACCCTCGTCGAAGTGGCGCGTGGCCCGATCGAGCGGGCGACCGCGTACACCGTAGACAACGTCCTCAACTCGTACCTCTACCTGATCGAAACGACCACCTCGATCCACGAATCCGAGGTCAGCGCCGGGTATGAGATCTGGAACAACTGCGCGCACGCCGCCGCGTTTGCACTGGCGCACCGGGTGTACGGCGGCGAGCGCTACCGACGACTGGCACTGATGATCCGGCGCGCGATCGGCCTGCTGATGGTGCAGGACAACCGGTTCCTGCGCCGGCTCGATCCGCGCGGCTATCCGGACATCCGCCCCGACGTGACGATGATGTCGCCGTTCTACTTCGGGCTGTGGTCGCCCACCGAGCGCGCCGTGATGAACTCCGCGGAGGTCATCGAGCGAGCACTGTGGAATGTCGAGATCGGCGGCTACGTGCGGTATCTGCCGTATTCGCCGGTCGAGCGCACGATGGTGCCCGGCCCATTCCCCCACTTCACGGCCTGGATGGCGCAGTACCACTACGCCATCGGCAACCAGGATCGTGCCGAGGCGATCATGCGCTGGCTCTTCGACAATGCGATCCGTGGCCAGCTCCCCGAACTGATAGCGCCGTCCGCGTCCATACGCCGCTTCGCGCCCGAGATCCGACGTGGCTTGGATAGCAGGAGCAGCGAGCGCGGACGCTCGGCCGGCTCTCACGCGCGGGCGCGGCTGGAACTGGATCGCCTGGACGACGCGAGCCGCGCCGAGGACGTTGTCCCCTCGAACGTGCCGTACCTGCTCGCGCACGTGGAGACGCTCCGAGCATTGAAGCACGGGGGTTACGTCGAGCGGTGGGAAGCGGAACCGACGGCCCGCCACTCCGGCTAGGCGCCCGCGCATGCAGAATTCGGCTACGCGGGCGGCTCGATGCTGCGCGCCAGGGTGCAGAGCGTGCATGCGGGCGTGCCCACGCCATCGCCACCTGCCTCGGATGCTGGCAGTGTGAGGAAGCCCGCGAACGTGAGTGCGCGCCGCGTCTCGCAAAGCGGTAGCCCGACGACGTTCGGGTAGCAGCCCGCGATACTCGCGACCGGCGCGAACTCCCGATCCTGGATCGCGTACGCTCCGGCCTTGTCGAATGGTCGGCCGGTGGCGATGTACCGCTCGATCTCTTCATCGCCATACGCGCGCATCGCCACGGTCGTCTCGCTGGCTCCCTCCCAGATCAGGGCGGAACTTTGCGCGAGGGCCAACCCGGTGACGACGCGGTGAGTCCCCCCGCGAAGACTGCGCAACATCGCCCGAGCGTCGTCGGCACCGGCCGGCTTCCCGAGCGGCACGCCATCGCGCGCCACAACGGAGTCGGCGGCCAGGATGAGCGCGGCTGGCCACCTCGACGCGAGGGCTGCCGCCTTTTCACGGGCCAGGCGCCGGGCCAGCGCGGATGCCGCTTCATCCGGGTGGGGTGTCTCGTCGATGTCCGCCGCGTCCACGTCAAACGGCGCGACGATGGCACGGAGCAAGTGTCGACGACGCGGCGATGCCGAACCCAATATCAGGCTGCCCATAGAGGGTGTCACCAGAGACAAACCCGGCATTGTGACCCTTTCGTGTGTCGCCGAAGCTTTGACAGCGACTGCCCGGTCAATTATGATCGAAGGCGTCGAGAGTCCTTGCCGCCGAGGTGCCCGCCGTGCGGCGGAATAGGACTCCCCGCGATCTCCGGCCCCCGACGGTAGATCGCAGGAGCCGGGCGCGACTTTCGCGCCCGGTTTCGCATTTCTGGCGAGGGTACGAGTCTGTCAGCCCAGGATGTCGCGGCGCCCCCTGCCCATCCGCACGAGAAATCCGCTCCGGCGCCACTCTCACCCTCGGCCTCGCCTCACTTCAACTCCCTGGTGCGCGTCGCTCGGGAAATTGTCGGTGACGGCTTGCTCGTCGCGACGGCTATTGTCGCGCTCGTCTTCAGCGCGGTCCAGTGGGCGACGCCAAATCTCATCGGCATCGACGGTTTCTATCACATCAAGTTCGCCCAGATCATGCGCGAGCAGGGGTGGCGCATGCTGCTGCCGATCCACTTTCCTTGGTTGCAGCTCACGATCCTCAATCCCCAGGAATATACGAACCACCACCTGCTCTTCCATCTGCTGCTCACGCCGTTCACGTTCGGCGACCTCCGTATCGGCGCGAAGCTCGCCCCGATCATGTTCGCGTCCTGCGCGCTGCTGGTCGCCTATCAAATGATGGTCGAGCACCGCGTCCGCTACCCGTTGCTCTGGCTGCTGGTGGCGCTCGCGTCGGCCGGTCCATTCCTCTATCGACTCAGCCAGACCCGGAGACAGTCGCTCACGCTGCTCCTGCTCCTGCTGGCGCTCTACCTCGCGTTCAGCCGCCGCGCGCGCTGGCTCGTCCCGCTCGGGTTCGCGTTCAGCTGGCTCTTCGACGGGTTTCCGGTCCTGCTCGGCGTCTGCGGCGCGGCGTTCCTCGGCGATTGGCGGGATCGTCGGCGCCCCGATTGGCGCCTGGTCGCATTCCCATCGATCGGAGTGTTGCTCGGGACGGTGGTCAACCCCTATTTTCCGAACAACGTGCTGTTCTCCTATCTGCACATGCTGCCGAAGGTGCTCCAGCTCGTCGGCGTGGACCACGCTGAGACGCCGATCCAGGTCGGGAGCGAGTGGTATCCGTACTCCACGAGTTTCCTTTTCAGCGGCAATTGGCTGGCGCTCGCGCTGGTGCCGCTCGGCCTGGTGCCCGTGCTTTTCGCCGCATGGACGACGCGTCTACGCGCGTTCGACGGCAAGACCATGGCGCTCGGTATCGTGGCGGTGACGTTCCTGCTGTTGTTCTTGCGCTCGCGCCGCTGGATCGAGGCCGAGCCGGTCTTTGCGATGCTCTTCTGCGCGTTCGCCTGGTCCCGCATGCTACCCGCGCCGATCTCGCGCTGGGTGGCCGACCGCTTCACGGCCGAGCAGCGGCGCGCGCTGCGCGTTCGCGGCGTGGTAGTTGCGACCTTCGCGATCCTGGTCGCGCTGTACTTCTCGGTCGCATCGGCCATGTCGGACACGCGCTCGACCCGCGACTACGCGCGCTATCGCGACGGCGCGCAGTGGCTCGCCCGAAACACGCCGGCCGGCGCCCGCGTCTTCGCCACCGACTGGGATGATTTCCCGGAGCTGTTCTTCTGGAACACCCACAACACCTACCTGATCGGCCTCGATCCCACGTACATGTATCTCCACGACGGCCCTCTCTACTTGCAGTGGCGGGCGATCACGCGTGGCCAGGTGGAGCGGCCGGGCGCACTGATTCGCGACCAGTACGGATCGAGGTGGGTCTTCACCGATCTCGACCACCGCGAATTCCTGCGTCAGGCCGCCGAAGACCCGACGCTCGTGGAGGTGTACCGCGACCGAGGCGTCGCCCTGTTCGAAGTGCTCGGCCCGTAGTCGCAATGGCGTGTGCGGCTCGCGACTACTCCTCTGGGACGGTCGTCGGGAGTGACTCGGCGCCGACGACGCGCGGCGGGTCGAGGCGGTAGATCCGCGCGTACTCGATGCCGTTGATCCTGACGGTATGGTCTGGGGCCGCGCCGCGCACCTCGCGGGGAACCTGGCCGCGCTGCGACGCGTTGACGTAGTCCACGACGTAGTCGGCGGGAACAGGGTCGCCGAATCGGTGCAGTGTACCGGTGAGCATCCCTTGGAAGTTCAGCCGCAAGGGATAATAGATCGCGATGTGCGCCGTGTCGGCGTTCGGCCGGGCATTGAGGTAGGTTGCGACTCGATCGAGGCCCTCGCCCCAGCCGACCAACATCACGCGCTGCGCGGCCGGTCCGCCGCCGACGATCGGGTTGTAGAACGCGAGCGGATACGGGCTTACCGACGCCAGGAAGATAACCTGCGCGAGGCCCACCGCTCCGACGAGCGCCGCGAAGCCCCACAGCTCGGCGTCCCGGCCGAGGCGCGACATGCGCGGCGCGAGCTCGCCATACATCGACCAGAACCCCATGCCGGCCAGCAGCGCGAGCGACGGGAAGATCGGCAGCGCGTAGCGGTCGAGCTTTTTGCTTGCCAGCGTGACGAACAACGCGAAGCCGAGGACGAACCCCACCAGTAGCCCTGTGCGCTGGCGCAGCGATCTCGGCGTCAGGAACACGGTCAGGCCGATGAGCCCGACCACCACGGTTGGTGTCGATCGAAACATGGCAGCGACCGGGTAGTAGAAGGCGCCGGGATCCGCCACCGGGCGCCCAAGAAAGAAATTGCCCGGGCCGTGCGGCGTCGCGCTCTGGAGGCGTTGGTAGTCGATCGCGAACCGCACCGACTCGATCGGGGCAACCCAGAGGGCCGGCAGGCAGGCGAACACGGTTACGAGCGCCACGACGCCGCACACCCCGAGGCTGATGACGACTCGACGCAGGGGCCACTCCCGCCGGTTGGTCATCGCCGCGCTCAGCGCGAGGAGCGGAAGGAAGAGTCCGAGAAAGAATGACGGCGCCTTGGTGAGGACGCCCAGGCCGCATGCCATCCCGCACAGGACCAGATAGCCTACCCGTCCACCCCGCAACCAGAAAATGCCGCCCGCGAGTACGGCAACGGTCATGAGCTCGGCGGTCAGCGCGTCTACGTGGACGACCTGCCCGTGGGCGACCATGAATGGCTCCAGGGCCATCACGATCGCGCCCAAAATAGCCGGTCCAGCCCCCAGGAGGCGCCACGACAACACGGCGATCAGCGCGAGCAGCGCCGAGCTCGCGGCGACCATGGCGTAGCGGGCGCGGAGGAAGAGCCAATCCCAGTCGGGACTCTTCGTCACGATCGTGGAAGGATCGCTCGTGGTCGCTCCGGCGAGGCGGACGGCGTCGCTGCCCATCCCGAGGCTAGCGACCCACATGGTCGTCACGCCCGGATGGCCGCTTTGCAGCGACTGCTGGTAACGCCCAGACTGGAGCGCGCGCGAGAAGTTCGCGGCGCGGCGCATCCAGTTGTCTTCGTCCGGCGTCACGAACAGATCGATGCCGACGGTCCGCGCGACCAGCGCGATGGCGAAGACCGCGACCGCGAGCCCGGCCGGCGCGGCAATTGCGAGCGTAGGCGCGCGGACCACTGCGCGGAACGGCACGCCAGAAGATGACGGCTCGATGGCCTGGGCGGTCATGAGGAAGAACTCGTCGTAGAGATTTCGACCAGACACTCGGCGCAAAATGGACGCCATAAGGTAGCGGAGAAAAGCCCGCGAATGGTACCATAGCTCGGCGTCTGGCCCGAGCGAGGATCACCTCGCGGGGCACGGACATGAACCCGGGAGGAAGGCGATGCCTACGCTGGGAGCGCCTGAGTTAATCATAGTCCTGGTCATCATCGTGCTGATCTTCGGTGTTGGGAAGCTCCCCGAGGTCGGCCAGGCACTCGGAAAGGGCATCCGCGAGTTCCGAGGCGCGGCTGATGCCGACGACAAGGAAGACGAAGCACCGAAGCCGGCACCGGCCGTCCAGGCGCCGCAGCCGGTGGCCGCCGTGCCAGCTCCTCAGCCGCAGCCGGTCACAGTAGCGGCACCGGCCCCCGCGCCGGTCACCGTCGGCGCGCCGATGTCCGCCCCGCATGCGCCGGCGGCACCGGTCGGAGTTGCTCCGGCCACCATCAGCTACACAGTAGAGACGGGGGATACCCTCGACTCGATTGCGCAACGCCACGGCATCGGTATCGAGTCAGTTATGGCGGCGAATGGCTATAGCCAGCGCGATCGCGTCCTCTACGCGGGCGACCGCATCCAGGTACCCACGCGCGCCTAGCCGCTCCATCACCGTAGAACCGACGAGGCCCCCGGCTCGCGCGAGCCGGGGGCCTCGTGCATGCCTGCCCGATCTCGCCGTCGAACGACCGATTCGTCTGCACCGCGTGTCACGCGAGTACAATACCCGGAGAACGTCAGGACTCCCGAGCGGTCGCGGTCGTGCGCAATGCACTGTTCTGCACCGTGCTGGCCGCCGGCTCGCGCTCGCGGCTCGGGCGGCAGGGTGTCCGACCCACGACGTCCATGCACGCCGGACCGGCTCGCTCCCCCGAGTGAGGCCCGACCCCATCCCGGCGCGACCGGAGGCACACGGAGAGATGGCGAAGGTACACCGCCAGTTCGTTAAGTACACGTTTTTTAGGGTTTCGCCCGCATGGCGCGGCCTTCCTGCCGGCGAGCGGGATACGCACAAGCGCGAGATGGTTCAGGTGCTCGAATCGTTCGCGGAACGCATGCTCGTTCGCACGTACTCCACAGTGGGGACGCGCGGCGACTGCGATCTCCTGGTCTGGACGGTGAGCGACCGGCTCGAAGACTTCACCGAGCTCACCTCGCAGATGTTCGGGTCGGGGATGGGGCCGTATCTCGAGATGCCGCACTCGTTCCTGGCAATGACGCGGCGCTCGCAGTACATCGACAAGCACGTCCACGAAGGTCAGGAGGGCGCCCGGCTGCGCGTCCGCCCGACCGGCGCGAAGTACCTCTTCGTGTACCCATTCGTGAAGACCCGTCCCTGGTACCTCTTGCCGCTTTCGGAGCGCCAGGCGATCATGGATGTCCACATCAAGATCGGTCACGACTTCCCGTCGGTGCGCATCAACACGGCGTACTCGTTCGGGCTCGACGACCAGGAGTTCGTGGTGGCGTTCGAGACCGATGCGCCATCCGATTTCCTCGACCTCGTGATGGCGCTCCGCGAGACGAAGTCGAGCGAGTACACGTTGCGGGACACGCCGATCTTCTCGTGCATCGCGATGACGGCCGGCGACGCGCTCGACGCACTGGCGGCGAGTACCGCCACTGTCGGGGCGCTATCGTGAGTGTGGCGGCTCGGGCGGCGCGGCGCGGCCGAGTCGCCGCCGGGCTGCTCGGAGTACTCGTTTCCGTCGTGGTGCTCGCCGCGTGCGGTGCGCCAGTGGCCCCCGGCGCGGGTCCGAAGCCGGCCGCCTCCGGCGGCGGAAGCTCGGTCGGCGGCGACGAGACGGCCGGCAAGCAGCTCTTCTCCTCGAAGGGCTGCATCGCCTGCCACGTCGCGCCGGGCGTTCCGGGCGCCACCGGCACCATCGGGCCGAGCCTGGCCGGCATCGGCGATGCGGCCAAGCGGCCGAAGCTCACCGACGGGGCCGACAACACGCCCGAGCGCGTCAAAGCCTGGATCCAGGATCCCCAGGGGCTCAAGCCCGGCACGATGATGCCGAACCTCCAGCTCAGCGACAAGGAATCGAGCGACCTGACCGCGTTCCTGCTCACGCTGAAATAGCGCCAGCTTCGGGCGGATCAGGAGTGGCCGTTCGCTCGGGCACCACAGTGAGGTGATCCCATGACGACAATCGCGCTCAAGGAATGGGCGGTGGCCATCAAGGCGCTTCGCGACGGCCGGCAAACTCTGCTCGTGCGGAAGGGCGGCATCAGCGAGGAGTCCCGCCACTTTCGCATCCAGTCCGAGATGTTCGCCCTGTTCCCGACCTACGAACACCAGGCGCCGGAGCTACTCCAGGCACCGTACCAGGAGGATCTCGCTCAGGTGCTTGCATCGCGCGCCGATCCGACGCGCGCCACGCTCGACACGTGGGCCGTGCTCACCGACCAGTTCGAAGTGACCGAGCCCTGGCAGGTCGAGGCCGTTTCGGAGCACTACTGCTGGAGCCTGCGCTACGCCGAGGAGCGCCTGCGCTGGAAGCCGCGCCATCCGCTGCTCGTGCTGGCGGTCCGCGCCTACCGCCTCGCGACGCCGCTCGACATCGAGCTGCGACCGGAGCACGGCGGCTGCAAGTCGTGGCTCACACTCGAAGAATCTGCCTCTACGGCCAACATGACGGCGGTACTCTCGGACCACGAGTACGCGAGCCGCGTCGCGGCCGTGCGCGCGGCGCTGGAGCAGCGCGGGCCGGTGGCCGCGCGCGCCTGATCCACCCTCGAATGGGCCATGTCCCCGTCTCCTACCGACGACCGGCGGACGTGACAGCAGCGCTGGGAGCACGCACATGAAGTATCGAACACTCGCGGACACCGACGTCAGCCTCAGCGAAGTCGGCTTCGGCGTCTGGACCGTCGCGGCCGGCTGGTGGGGCGACTTCACCGATGACCAGGCCGCCGATCTGCTGCGCCGAGCGCTCGATCTCGGCATCACCTTCTTCGACACCGGCGACACCTACGGCAACGGGCGCGGCGAGACGATCCTCGCGCAGGCGTTCGGCGGGCGCAGGCCGGACATCGTCATCGGGACCAAGTTCGGCTACGACTTCTACACCGACACGGAGCGGCGCGGGCAGCGCGAACGGCCGCACAACTGGACGCCGGAGTTCGTCCGCTTCGCGCTGGAGGAGAGCCTCAAGCGGCTCGACACGGACTACATCGACCTCTGGATGCTGCACAACCCACGCATCGACGCCATCCAGCGAGACGACCTATTCGCCCTGCTGGAATCGTTGAAAGCGGAGGGCAAGATCAGGGCGTACGGCGCGTCGCTCGGGCCGGCCATCGGCGGCACCGAGCACGGCGACGAGGTGCTCCACGCGCGCAAGATGGATGCGCTCCAGATCATCTACAACGCGCTGGAGCAGGATCCCGGCCGCCGCTTCTTCCCGCTCGCCCGCGAGCACAATGTGGGCGTGCTGGTGCGCGTGCCGCACTCATCCGGCATGCTCGAAGGCAACTACACGGCCGACACGACGTTCCCGGCCAGCGACCACCGCAGCCACCGCCCGCGCTCATGGCTGCTCGAAGGGCTCCAGAAAATCGAGCGACTCCGCTTCCTGCACGAGGGGCGCGGGATGACGCTCGGGCAGGCTGCGCTCAAGTGGGTGCTCGCGGAACCGTCCGTCACCTCGGCGCAGCCCAACATCTACAGCGTGGAGCAGCTCGAAGAGTTCGCCGCCGCGCCGGACATGCCCGACCTCACCGCCGAGGATCTCGTGCAGGTCGCGGAGCTGTACGCGCGAAATTACGACGTGACGCCGGTCGGCGCCGGCGCGTAGGCCGCTCGCCAGGCGGGATCGGTGGCGGCGGCCGGTGTGCGGGCGCGCCTACGCCGCGCTCGGGATCGGCGGGGCAGCCTGGTTTTGGCGGCACAGCGTCCAGACCATGCCGAACGCGAGGCACAGCACGGCCGCCGCCGCGAAGAACACGTCACCGAACGCGGCAGCCTGGACGATCGCGCCCGCGTCGGCGCCGCTCGGTACACCCTGCTCGGCCAGCCGCGACCCGCCTCGGAGTTGCAGCAGCGTGGCGAAGCAGGCGATGGCGAATGAGGTGACGAGGTTCTGGAGCGCGCCTGTTAACGACGTCACGCGGGTGATGATGTTGCGGGGCGCGCTATTGAGCACCTGGGTGCCGAGCGGCATCATGAGGAAGCCCATCCCGCCGCCCTGCAACATCAACGGCAGGATCAAGTCCCAACCGCTCGTGTCGGCCGTCACCCGCGACAGCAGCCACATAGCCGCGATGATTGACGTCAGGCCGACGATGGCCGGCAGGCGGATGCCGAAGCGATCGAAGAGTCGGCCGCCAACCGGCATGAAGCACGCGGCGGTCAGCGCCGAGGGCAGCGTGAACAGCCCGGTCTCGAAGGCTCCGTATCCGCCAACTTGCTGCAAGAACAACGGGACGAGGAACATCGTGCCGAAGAGGCCCGCGATCACGGACCACTGCGCCACGATCGCCCGCGAGAAGTCCGGCGATCGGAACACCCGCAGTTCGATCAGCGGCTCGGACGCCGTCAGCTCGCGCCCGACGAACAGCGCCAGCGCGACCAGTCCGACGACGATGCCGGTGATGTTGGCCGCGCTGCCCCAGCCGTTCGTGCCCTCCCCGATGCCGTAGCTCAGCGACGCGAAGGCAAGCGGCCCGAGAATCAACCCCGGTATGTCGATGCGTCCAACTGCGCCCTGTGCCGGCAGCGATGGCAGCGCGCGGATGCCGTAGAACAGCGCGACCGCCCCGATGGGCACGTTGATCAGGAAGATCCAGCGCCAGTCGGCGAAGTCGAGGAACCAGCCCGATAGCACCGGCCCGAGCGCCGGCCCGAGCAGCATCGGCACGCCGAACGCGCCCATCACCGTGCCGCGCCGCTCGGGGTGCGCGAGGCGGTACAGGAAGGCCATGCCGACCGGCATCAGCATTCCGCCGCCCAGACCTTGCAGCACGCGGAACGCCACGAGCATCGGCGCGCTGACCGCCGCCGCGCAGAGCACCGACCAAACTCGGCCAGAGCCTCATTGACACATAGCGTCAGGATCGGTGGTAGAGAATCGAAGCTCAGGAGGGCCTGGATCTTCTGGGTGCCTGATCTTGACCCAGGAGTCAGGTCCCCTTCAGCGA
>Ga0136611_10001388_pt1 | contig 16810 bp, 13 predicted proteins | sample AntDrymUQ2232306_2_FD_106645 | JGI IMG/M metagenome (GOLD analysis project Ga0136611, IMG submission 106645) | Polar desert sand microbial communities from Dry Valleys, Antarctica - metaG UQ223 (23.06) | ecosystem: Environmental > Terrestrial > Soil > Desert | place: Antarctica: Dry Valley...
GATTTTACGCTTGGCGCCGCAGAGGATTCGGATCGTGGCCGTTCGCATTCGCATGAAGCAGATGGGCCGCGCCCATCGCCATTACTACCGCATCGTCGCGATCGACCATCGCCAGCCCCGCGACGGCAAGGTGATCGAAGAGCTGGGCAGCTACGATCCGCACCTCGCCGAGAAAGAAAAGCGCGTCGTGTTGACACCGGCGCGGATCAAGTACTGGCTCAGCGTCGGGGCCAAGCCCTCCGAGCAGTGCGAGGTCTTTTTCAAAAAGTACATGACCAAGTTCGAAGAGATCGAAGCCGCCGACGCGGCCGCGAAAGCGGCTCCCGTCACGGCGGCCGTCTAATCCCGGATGCAGCCGTGGCGAGCGCCGATCCGATTCCCCGTCCGGCCGAGGAAGCCCCTCGCCGGACGATTCGCTTCGATGTGCTCACCCTGTTTCCGGATCTCTTCCAGGGGTATCTGTCGCAGAGCCTGCTGAAGATCGCCCGGAATGCGGGCATCGTGGATGTGCGACTCTGGAACATCCGCGATTGGGCGAACGACAAGCATCAGCGGGTGGACGATCGGCCCTACGGCGGCGGTCCCGGAATGGTTCTCATGGCCGACCCGGTGGTCGATTGCGTCGAAGCGGTGCGGAAGGACAATCCCGATCCCGGCACGCTCATCATGCTGACGCCGACCGGGCGACGGCTGACGCAACCGGTGGTGCGGGAACTGAGCGGACACCGGCGGTTGCTCCTGCTCTGCGGGCGCTACGAAGGGTTCGACGACCGCATCCGGCAGGTGCTGCGGCCGATGGAAATCTCAGCGGGGGATTTCATCTGCAATGGCGGGGAAGTGCCGGCGATGCTCATCATCGACAGCACGATCCGCCTCGTGCCGGGCGTGTTGGGCGACGAGACGAGCGCAGTCGAAGAGAGCCACAGCGAGCCGGGACGGTTGGAGTATCCGCAGTACACGAAGCCCCGCGAGTACCGGGGGTTGAAGGTTCCCGAAGTCTTGCTGAACGGGAATCACGCGGCCATCGAACGCTGGCGCCGCGAACAGTCCGATGAGCGGAGCGCAGAAGATTCGTAGCGGAAGTCGCCAGACTTCCGATGAGTCCCATGATGATGTGACGCGGTCGGAACTCTGGCGAGTTCCGCTACGGAACATGAGAGATTTGCCATGCAGCGGAAACTGATCCAAGCCGTCGAAACGGGCCTCCTGAAATCGGACGTGCCCGAGTTCAAGGTCGGCGATACCATCGTCGTCCACCAGAAGCTCCTGGACGGTGCCAAGGAACGCGTCCAGACGTTCGAAGGCGACGTCATCGCCCGCAACGGATCGGGCATCAAAGAGATGATCACCGTCCGCCGCATCGTGCAGGGCGAAGGCGTCGAGCGGATCTTCCTCATCCACTCCCCGCGCGTCGCCAAGATCGACGTGAAGAAGGCCGGCCTCGTCCGCCGGGCGAAGCTCTACTACATCCGCGATCGCGTGGGCAAGGCGATCAAGATCCGCGGCGATGTGAAGCGTCAGACGGCCCTCGACACCGCCGCGACGACCGCCTCGAAGGAAGCCGCCGCCGCGAAGGCCGCCGCCGCCAAAGAGCAAACGGCGACGACGGGCGAGAGCAAGCGGGCCGCGAAGCGGAAGGCCAAAGCCGACACGACCAAGAAATAGTGGACGTCCCCGGCCTCACCTCGCCCGCCGTATTCCGCCGCTGGCGGTTCTGGCGGCGCTGGTTCGGCCAGCGCTCCGAGCGGGCCGCCGCGAAGTTCCTGCGAGCGCTCGGCTGGCGCATCCTCGGGGCGAACGTCCACGACGGGTTGGGTGAACTCGATCTGATCGCTTGGGATCGCGAGAGTCTGGTCGTCGTGGAAGTCCGCTCGACTTCGCAGCCCGACCCGCAAGTTGCAGCCGCGTCGGTCGATCTCCGCAAGCAGCGGAAGTTGACCGGGGCGGCTCTCCGCTTTCTCGGGCGGCACCGGTTGCACGGCGTCCTGCTCCGGTTCGACGTGATCGCGCTGGCGTGGCCGCCGACTGCGGGTGAGCCTACCATTTTGCACATCCGACAAGCCTTCGAGCCGAGCGACCGCTTCCAGATGTTTTCGTAAGGCATGTAATCTATGGCCGAATTCGCGCCCGTCGATGACCAACTCGCAATCCTGCTGCGCGGGGCGGCGCAGGTCGAAACCGTCGGCGAATTGAAGGGGAAGCTCGAGAAGAGCCGGGCCACCGGGCAGCCTCTGCGCGTGAAGTACGGCATCGACCCGACCGGCTTCGACGTCCACCTCGGGCACACGGTTCCGCTCCGTAAGCTCCGGCAGTTTCAGGAACTCGGCCACACGGCCGTGCTCATCATCGGCACGGCCACGGCCCAAGTCGGCGACCCGTCGGGCCGCGATTCGTCGCGCTCGGGATTGACCGAAGAGCAGATCGCGAAGAATGCCGAGAGCTACCTGGTGCAGATCGCGAGAGTCGTCGATGTGTCGAAGGCGGAAGTGCGACCGAACCGCGAGTGGTTCGGCAAGTTCGGCTTCAACGCAATGCTGCAGCTCCTCGCGAAGACGACGGTGCAGCAGATCCTCGCGCGCGAAGACTTCGCCAACCGCGTGAAGTCCGGCACGGCCATCTACCTCCACGAATGCCTCTACCCACTGATGCAGGGGTGGGACAGCGTCGAGATCCGATCCGACGTCGAACTCGGCGGCACGGAGCAGCTCTTCAATTTGATGGTCGGCCGCGATCTGCAAAAGGACGCCGGGCAAGCGGCGCAGGTGCCGATGACGCTGCCGATTTTGCGCGGACTCGACGGCGAGAAGAAAATGGGCAAGAGCTTGGGGAATTACATCGGCGTCGGCGAAGCGCCGATGGAGCAATTCGGTAAGACGATGCGCATCCCAGATGGACTGATGCGCGAATGGTTCACGCTACTCACCGATTTGAGCGATGGCGAAATCGCCGCGATCCTGACGGGCAAGCCGAACGAAGCGAAGAAGCGGCTCGGTGCCGAAATCGTGAAGTGGTTTCACGGCGAGGCCGGGGTCTCCGCTGTCCTCGCCGACTGGAAGAAGCAATTCGAAGATCACGGCGATCCGGACGCGATCCCCGAAGTGACGATCCCCTCGACCGACATCGTGGAGGGCATGATGGGCGTGCTGAAGCTGATCGTGGCGGCGGGGTTGGCGAAGAGCAACAGCGAAGCCCGGAAGAAAGTTGAAGAGGGGGCTTTTAACACCGGGCCCGATCGGACGAAGCCCGCAGACTACAAAGCGAGCGTGCCGATAACCGACGGGCTGGTGATCCGATTGGGCCGCAAAATCGTGCGGGTGCGGGTCACTTCTTGATCTTCAGCGATTCATCCTTCGCATCGGCCGAAACGAGCTTGATCGACTTTCCATCCGGTTTGATCGCGAAGGTCGCATCGTCCTGCACCCACGTCAATTTGTCTTGGGACAGCGGCGCGCTCGGCGATTCCGAATCGTAGAGGACGATATTCTTACTGCCCGCGAGGAGTTGATACTCGCGGTACGTTTCGCCCGGCTGGAGCTTGATGCACTTCCCGCGGATGGGCCGATTGAGCGGCCCGCCGACTTCTTGGATGACAATGATTTGTTTGGTGTCGTTCTTGACTGTGATCCACCCGGCGCGGGTGTCGCCGCCGAGAACGCAGGCTCCTGCGAGAGCGAAGATAATAATCGTGATCGTGCGGATGGTGGACATGGCGCACCGTGATGGAATGCCGAGAGACGGAGCATTCACATCGGAGGAACGGCCGCGCAAGCAGGACTTGCGCAGTCGTCGTCCAAAAACTTTGTCATCTGCAAACCGTTGTCAGGAAATGGCTTACGCAGCGATGCTGCTTCCGGACGAACCGGCGCGCACTCGGCTTTCAAACTCGCGGACGCTTTCCACGGCGAGCGGAATGGCCGGCGTCGGCCACGCGGGGATCTCGTAGTCGTAACCCGCGTGCTCGCCGGCCCGCTTCACGTGATCGAGCAAGGCTCCCGGAGCGCAGAGCTTCTGACTCACGAGCTTCGCTTCGAAGTTCAGCAGCCGGCGGTGCAATTCTTGCCCATCGCCCGGTAGCGTCGGGGATGCACTCGCGACGGGTGCCACTTCTTTGACCGATTCCTTCACAGGAGCCTTCGGCCGCGCCCACGCGGGGAGTTCGGGCGTCTGCGCGAATTGCCGCTTCGCGGGATCGTAGTCGGCCCAGACCGCAGGAAGTCGGTAGAGGTAGCGGCCGATGCCGAACTTCACGGCGGTGCGTTTGAGGGAATCGCTGAACGCGGCCTTCAGCCGATCCCCGGCATCGGGCTGTTCGGACGGCGAACCGACGTCCGACTTCGTCACCCAGCCGTCGGGGAACTTGAGCCGGAGCTTGCAGACGACCGAACCCTCCGGCAGAATCTCGTACTCGTCCATCCAGTTTTCGATCCCGAGGACGGAATCGAGCCGATCCTGGATCGCCCGGCTATCGACGTAGGCCAAAGCGAGGGCGCGGTTGCCCTTCGCGCTCTGCGGTTTGAATTTGACTTCCTTCGGATCGAACGGCTCGGCGAGGAGCTGAGCGATCGACTTTTCGGCGCGGAAATGCTGGACCATCGGACGACCTCCCAAAGGACACTCGGGAGTTAACTGTACATCCGTGGCAACCGCGATGGAATGTCGGTAGCCGGAAATTCAGCGGCTGAGTTTGTCCGCTCCCGGAGCCGGGGTTTGGCCGACCGTCGCCATCGCGAGCGTCAGGAACTCCTTGGCGAGCTTTTGCACTTGCGCATCGACGGCGGCGCAGTTCGCCGTCCACGCTTCTTCGCCGGCTCCCGGCGTCAGCGGGGCCGAACTGACTTCGATGTACGCCTTCGCCTTCGGCTCCGTGCCGCTCGGTCGGAGGCAGACCTTTCCTTCGAGTCCGTTCGCCGCGAAGCGGAAGATGAGGAAGTTCCGCGCGGCCCTGTCCGTGTCCCCTTTGAACGGCCCCATTTTCCCGGACTGATCCTGCATATCTTCGAACCGCACGACCGGCATCCCCGCGACGCTCGCGGGATGATTCTTCCGCAGTGCATCGAGCATCTTCGCCATGTCCTGCTTGCCTTCGAGGCCGGTCATCACGATGTTCAGAAGCTCGTTGCGGTAATAGCCGAACTGCCGGCTGAGTTCGTCGAGCAATTCGGGGATCGTGCGCTTCTGCCGCTTCAGGTGGAGGGCCAGCTCGGCCATCAGCAGCGCGGCGCAGGCGGAATCCTTATCGCGGATCGCGGCCGTTGCGAGGATGCCGTGGCTCTCCTCCGTGCCGATGACGAAGTCGGCCGGGGTGCCTTGCACATCGCCGAAGTGTCCCGAGAGTTCGAGTTGCTTCAAGACCTCGGCGTGATACTTGAAGCCGACGGGCAAGTCGCCGACGATCTGCGAGCCGAAGTGCCGGGCGATGCGCGTGATTTGTCCGGTCGTCACTTCCGTGGTGATGACGATGGGCGACGCCGGCATATCCCCGGCGGCCGAGAGCCGCGAGAGTTTGAAGTACGTCAGCAGCGCCGCGATCTCTTGGCCCGTGAGGAACCGGTAGTCGCCCCGGCCGTCGGCGTTTGTGCAGGCCAAGCCGCCGATGCGGTCGGCATCGGGGTCGGTGGCGATCACGAGGTCGGCGCTCCGCTCGCGGGCCACTTTCTCGGCGCGGTCGAAGCACTCGCGCACTTCCGGGTTCGGCGTCTTCGTCACGCTGCCGAACTGTCCATCAGGCTCGTTTTGCTCCGGCACACGGATCGTCTTGAACCCGCACGCGTCGAGGGTTTCGCCCGCGCATCCGCCGCCGACCCCTTGGAGCGGCGTGTAGACGATGCGGATCTCGTCTTGCTTCGGCGCGGCGAGCAGGCTCGTCTTCCGGCAGAGGTCGATGTAGGCGTCGTGCGGAGCTTCATCGAGGAACAGCACCTTGCCGCTCTTCACGGCTTCGGGCCACGCGAGTTGCTTGATCGCGGTAACCTTATCGACGAGCTCGCTCATGATCTGGTCTTCGGGCGGCACCGGCTGGGCGCCGCGCTCGTCGTAGAATTTGCTTCCGTTGTCGTCGGGCGGATTGTGGCTCGCGGTCATGTTCAGACCGCCGTGGGCCGCGAGGTGGCGGATCGTGAAGCTGAGTTCGGGTGTCGAAAGGTAGCGCTTCGTGTCGGTCGGCAGGATGTGCGAGCGGATGCCGTTCGCGGAGTAGACGCCGGCGGCGAACTCGCAGAAATTCCGGCTCGACAGCGTCAGCACCGGGTTCGGAAGCGAGGGGTTGTAAAGACCGCGCTTGTCCAGGAACCTGCGCACGTCGTAGGCGAGCACGACTTGCAAGTTTGAAATGCCGGTGAACTTCTGCTTGAGGTATTCGCAGTGTCCTTGGAGGCTCGCGCCGAGCGTCCAGAGGTTCATCCGGTTCGGCCCGAGGCCGACCGACCCGCGACAGCCGCCGGTGCCGAACGGGAGGATCTGGTAGAAGGAGTCGAGCAGGAACGACCACTTCTTCTCGGCGATCAGCCATTCGATTTGCGGCCGGTATGCGACGTACTCGGGGGCCGTCAGCCAGAGCTTCAGGAACTCGACGGCCCGCGCTTTGAGCTTCGCATCGGCGTCGATGGTGGCGAATCCGGACGTGGCGTCATCGATCATGGACATGGTGCGTCCTCGGGGTGTACCGCTTTTCTATTGCGAATCGGCGAGTCGGTCCGCGACGACGCGGCCGCGATCCAATCGGAGGATGTCCGTGATCCCGGGCGGCAGTTCCGCTTCGTCGTGGACGACGACGAGCAGCGTCTGATCCGGAGTGAGTTCCTCGGCGAGATAGCGGTGGAACTCGCGGATGCGCTCCGCATCCATTCCTTGGAATGGTTCGTCGAGGATGAGCAACTCGGGCCGCTTCACGATGGCCCGGAGCAGGAGCAGCAATCGCTGCGTACCCGTCGAAAGCTGCCACCACCTCTGATTCGCATGGGCCGTGACGCCGAATCGCGTCATCAGTTCATGGATGCGCGTCTCCTGCTCCGCCGTCAACTTTTCCGGGGCGAAGCGGTCGCAGAATCCGGAAGCGACCGCCTCGCGCGCCGTCAACATGCGGGGGAAGTACTGGTGCATCTCCGGCGAGGCGAGGCCGATGCGGCGCTTCAAATCCCAGATCGTTTCGCCGCCGCCGCGCCGTGCTCCGAAGATCCGCACGTCGTTGCCGAAGGCTTGGGGGTGATCGCCGCAGAGCAGGCTGAGGAGCGTCGTCTTGCCGGAACCGTTCGGGCCGAGGATCGCCCAGCGCCCGCCGCGATTCACGCGCCAGTCGATGCGGTCGAGGATCGTGGTGCCAGAATGGCGCACAGTGACATTCGATAGTTCGATGACAGCGCCCGTAGGTCGGGCCGAGTCTCCGAGGCCCGACGCATTGGCGATGTCGGGCCTCGGAGACTCGGCCCGACCTACGGGAGCACATCCCAATTCGAGAACGTGCTGCACCCACTGGGGAACCGCATCGGCCCGGCAGGTCAGCACGATTGTCAATCCGCTGAGCGCCAACCGACAGAGGTGCGCATTCAACTCGGCTCGCATCGCCGTGTCGAGACCGGAGAAGGGGTCGTCGAGCAAGAGGAGCGAAGGCCGCTGCAGCAGTCCGCGCGCGATCCGCAATCGGCGCTGCTGGCCGTTCGAGAGCTTCAGCAGTTTGAGGTCGAGCAATCCGGCGAGGTGGAATTGCTCGATCAATTCATCGGTTGGTGCGTTCGATCCCGCGATCAGGAATTCGCGTGCGGTCGGGCAATCGTCCGCGTCTCCGAATTCGAAACGCTGCTGGTAGTAAAAGTTCGACGGCGAAAAGAGCCGCGAATCCTCGCGGAAACCGACGATGGCCACCTCGCTCGCATCGGGGATGAGCCGTGAGCCGACGGCGATGCGATGCTTTCCGGCCAATGCTTCGAGCAGCGTCGTCTTCCCGGATCCGGTCGGCCCGACGATGGCCCACGATCGGCCCGGCCCGCCGATCCAGTTGAAGTTCCGGAGGATCGGGCCGCTCGCGCGCTCGACGGTCGCATCGGCGAATCGGAAGAGGGGGTTCATGCTAGGCGAGCCGCGCTTGCCACGCGGCCAACTGCGCCGCCACTTCCGCGGGTGCCGTCGAACCGTAGCTGCGGAATGCGGCGATGGCGTTGGCCACGCCGAGCGAGGCCCGCACCGTTTCGCCATTTCCCGGAGCGACTTCGTCGAACGCGCTCACCGGCAAGTCGGCGAGCCGGCCCTTCGCACCTTCGGCGCGCTTCACGAGTGCGCCGACCGCTTCGTGAGCCGAGCGCATCGGCACGCCACGGTCGATCAGCGATTCCATCAGCGTCGTCGCATCGAGAAACCCTTCCTCGATCCGCGCGGCGAGCACATCGCGGCGCAATTTCGTTCCGGCTACCAGCGGTGCCGCGACGCTCAGGCACCCCTCGACCGTGTCGAAGGCGTCGAAGAGCGCGGACTTGTCTTCTTGGAGATCGCGATTGTACGCCAGGGGCAACCCTTTCAGCAGCACGAGCAACTGCTGCAGCGCGCCGATCACGCGGCCGGTTTTGCCGCGGGTCAGTTCGAGCACGTCCGGATTCTTCTTGTGCGGCATGATGCTGCTGCCGGTGCAGAAGGCGTCGGGCAGTTCCACGAAGTTGAATTCCGTCGTGGACCAGATGGCCCACTCCTCGGCCCAGCCGCTGAGGTGAACGGCGATCAGCGAAAGATCGAACACGAACTCGACGAGGAAATCGCGGTCGCTCGACACGTCCAAGCTGTTGCGAGCGACGGAGTCGAATCCGAGCTTGAGGCGCACGCTCTCGCGGTCGATGGGTAGCGAACTCCCGGCGAGCGCCGCCGCGCCGAGCGAGAGCACGTTCGTCCTCTTCCGGCAGTCGGCCAGCCGCTCTCGGTCGCGCTGGAACTTTTCGACGTACGCCAAGAAGTAGTGGGCCGCGAGCACGGGCTGCGCGCGCTGCAGGTGCGTGTAACCGGGGAGGATCACGTCCCGTTCCCGCGCCGCCGAACCGACGAATGCGCGCTGGAGTTCCATCAGCAGATGGTCGATTCGGTTGATCGCGTCGCGCACCCAGAGCTTCACGTCGGTGACGACCTGATCGTTTCGGCTGCGGCCCGTATGCAGTTTTCGGCCGACATCGCCGAGCAGCGCGATGAGCGCCCGCTCGATGTGCGTGTGGATGTCTTCGAGTCCGATGGAATATTCCATCGCGCCCGATTCGATCTCCCCGCCGATGGCCGTGAGCGCTTCGATGATGAGCGCGGATTCGACGGCCGTGATCAGGCCGACTTCGGCGAGCATCGCGGCGTGGGCCTGACTCGCGAGGATGTCGTAGCGAGCGAGCCGGCGATCCACGGTGATCGATTCCGTGAACTCCTCGACGCGCCGATCGGTGCCGCCGGTGAACCGCCCGCCCCACGTCTTTTCGCTCATCGCACGCCTCGGACTTCGAAGTAGAATGCCCGTTTTACGGAACCGCACGGAGCGTGACACCCGCCGCACAGCACCGGGGTATGTTTCACGATTCGTCCCGCAACCGGAGAACCCGCCATGAAGCGTCTGCTTTCGCTCTTCGCCCTCGTCCTGGTCTCGCCGCTCGCCGGAGCCGCCGAACCGGTGCCGCCCGCCATCGAGATCCGCGTCAAAGCCGTGGGCGAACTCACGGGCATCGTCGAGTACGCCGGAGGCGTCTTGCAGCAGCCCGAGGCGGGCAAGCAATTCGCGGGGATCATCAAGCTCATGGGCGAGGGCGAAAAGGGGATCGAAGGGATCGACGCGGCGAAGCCCCTCGGGGGCTACGTCCGCATTTCCGAGAACATCGCCGACAGCGCCGTCGTGGTGATGGTGCCCATCAAGGACGAAGCCGCATTCCTGTCGCTGCTCAAGGACAAGCTGAACGTCGAACCCAAGAAGGGGAAGGAGGACGTCTACAGCCTCGAACTCCCTCAGGTGCCGGTCGGGGCCATCCACTTCCGCTTCCTCCACGGCTACGCCTACGCCACCATCCGCACGGTCAAGAGCATCGACCCCGACTCCGTCATCAAGCCGAAGGAATTCTTCGCGGCCGCGCCGAAGTCGATCCTCGGCGCCGACATCCACTGGGATCGCTTCCCGGCCGACACGAAGAAGGTGATGCTCGGGCAGATCGAAATGCAGCTCGCGGAGAAGTTCAAAGATGCCGGCGGCAGCGAACTCCAGAAGCAGGCCCGCAAGACGCTGCTCGACATCGGCGTCGATGCGATCAAAACGGTGTTGACCGACTCGAAGCGAGTGGCGCTGACGTTGGATGCCGACCCGGAGACCGACACGATTTCGGCGCGCGTGAAACTCACGGCGAAGCCGAAGACACAACTCGAAAAGACCATCGTCTCGTGGGCCGACCGCGAGAGCGCCGCGGCGAGCGCGTCCCTCGCGAAGAACCCGCTGGCCTCCTTCGGAGTCGTCGCCAAACTCCCGAAAGCGACGCACGAGAAGCTCGGCAAGATCGTGGATGTCATCTTCGACGACGCCCTCGCCGGGGTTCCCGCGGACGCCAAGCCGCTCGTGACGAAGCTCGTCGATGCGGTGTCGCCGACGCTCAAAGACGGCGACGTGCAACTCGGATTGGCGGTCGCGAAAGCCGGCAAAACGGGCCTGGGCCTGCAAGCGGCCGTGAAGGCAACGAAGGGGGATGAACTCCAAAAAGTGCTGAAAGAATTCGCCCCGTTCCTCATGGGCGCCGAAGCGAACGTGAAGTTCGATGCGGAGAAAGTCGGCGACCGCAACCTGCACGAAGCATCTCTGACGAACGCCGACCTGAAGCGGAACTTCGGCACCGAGATACTCTGGATCGCCACGTCGGACGACCTCGTCGCCTTGGCCATCGAGGAGAAGCCGAAGCTGCTGAAGACCTACTTGGAAGCGAAGCCGAAGGAGCTGCCGATGCTGTCGCTCGAAATCGGCGTGGCCCAATTCATGACCGCCAGCGATAAGGAACTCCCCCCCGAGAAACTCGCGGGCGCCGTCGAGAAGATCTTCGAGAAGGCCGGCCCGGCCGGTCTCGACACGCTCAAAATCACGGTCGGCGGCGGGCAGGATCTCGACGTGAAGCTCGATTTGAAGGGCAAGGCCCTGTCGATCCTCGTCGCCATCGACGAGCTGAAAAAGAAATAGCCATCACTCGCGCCGCAGCGAGGCGATCACCGGCAGCCGGGCGATCCACGAGGTCGCCCGGTACGCCACCGCGATTCCCACCGCCACGATCACCGCGAGCATTCCCCCGAGACGGACCGAAGCGACTTGCCCCCCGAGGGCGAGATTCGGAATCACCGAGATGACCGCTGCGATCAGGCCGATACCGACGCCGACCAACAGCACCAGTCCGCTTTCGATCAGCACCAATTTTTGCAGCGTTCCCGTCGTGTACCCCGCGGCGCGGAGCAGGGCGAATTCGCCCGTGCGCTCGTGGACGCTCCGCAGGATGACCGCGCCGAAACCGAACATGCCGAGCAGCAGCGCCAGTCCGCCGAGCAGTTGGAACGTGCTGAGGTACGCGCCGATGACCGCCTGCTGTGCGGCGACGAGGTCTTCGCTGCGCGTCGTCTGCAACCCGTTCGCCTGCAAGCCCATTTCCAGTAGTCCCGCGACCTTCTCTGCGTTCGCGGGAGGAGTCTCGATCAGGAAATAGCGGAAGCCTTCATCGTGCGGGTAGAGCCTGCGGAAATTCGCATCGCTCACGATCAGCTCGCGCGGGAAAATGCTATCCTGCAGCGTGCCGACGATGCGGAGCTTCACTTCGCGGCCCGCTTCGTCGGGAATCGCCGTCGTGCCGCCGACGAACGTCTTCAACTGCCAGAGGACGGTGTTCTGCTCGGCGATGACGGGGATCGCTCCGTCGTGCTGTTCCTCGCTCAAGAGCAGCCACGGATTCGCCTTCTCCGCGTCGGTCTTCGCGGTCGTCATGGCGAATGCGAATCTGCCCTCCGCCACGAACTCCGGCGAGGCCCCGAGCACGCGCGGCCGTCCGGCCTGATAGAGGTTCAAGCAGCTCGCGTCGTCGCCGCCGCGGAGGTGGAACGGTTCGACCTTCGCCGCGTCGAGGTCGGCGGTCGCCGCCGCGAGTCGCGGGTCGCTCGAACTGCCGCCGTAGCGCTTCTGGAGCTGATCGAGCAGGTCGCTCCGCCCCGGCTCGCGGTCGAAGCGCTGGAACAGCGGCACGTCGGTCTCGGCGATGAGTCGGTATCCGCCACTGCCGCCTTTCACCGTCCGGAATTCTGCATCGAGCTTCTTGCGGAAGCTCTCGACGGCCACGAGCAGGAACGTCGCCAGCGCCAGCAACGCGGCCGTCAGCAAGGAGCGCGCGCCCGCCCGCGTGGCGTTCCTCAAGCCCAGCCCGACGAGCGTGAGCGAAGTCGACCCGGCGGCCGGGCGCTTCAGCCAGAGGCGGAAGAGGAGCAGCCCCGCGAGCATGATGAAGAAGCCGCCGCCGAAGAATGCACCGGCGCGCTGGTCGGCATTCGGCGCACCGCCACCGCCGATGACGAGGCCGAGACCGAGCAGCAGTGACAGCCCGATGACAATTCCTGCACGACGGGGCTTCGGCTTCGCCGCGTCCGAGTCTGGAGCGTTCGTTTCCCCGCGCAGCAGCGCGACCGCCGGCCGGCGGATCAACCCGCGCAGGCTGACCCAAATAGCGAGCCAGGTGATGACCATCGTCGCGGCGAAACCGATCGCGATGCTGAGCGGGGCGATGTGGACGTGGAGGTACGATTGCACCGACGCATCGGGCCAAAGGCCGACGAGCACCGCGAGCATCCCGCGGGCATACACCCAAGCCAGCGCGAGGCCCGCGAGCGCACCGAAGATCGAAACGGCCGTCCCTTCGAGTTGCAGAATGCGGCCGACTTGTCGGGGTGTGTATCCCGTGGCGAGCAGCAGGCCGATCTCCTTCGCCCGCCGGCTCACGGCGAGGCGCACGAGCATCCCGACGAGCAACAGCGCCGCGAGAATCAGAAGGAAACTGAAGGCGAGCAGCATCGCGCCGAAGTCCGTTCCTCCCTGGCTCGCAGCGAGCATCCGCTCGCGCGTCGGCTCGAACGTCAACCCGGCGGCAGCGGGATCGAGTTGCTTCGACAGTTCACTCCGTAGCACGACTGCAGTTTCGACCGCCGTCTTGCCGGGGATCGGTGCGACGCGGATCGAGGTGGTCGAACCGAACCGGCTCCCGAAGAGCGCTTTGCCGGTTTCGGTCGAGATGTAGGCCTTCGGCGTGGCGCGGTGCTTCTCCCAGAAGTCGTCGTCGCGCGGGCCGATGCGGGCGTAGTTGATCTCGAACGGAGCTTCCCACCGCTGACCTTTCGGCCCGCGGATCTTCGGTTTATCCGTGATGCCGGGGAAGGGGGGCGTGAGGTTCGGATCGTCCGCGGCGCCGGTGAAAGGGATGTAACCCCGGAACGGGAGCGTGTGCCAGGCTTCCACGGCCTCGGCTTCCATCTCGGGCTTGAAGTAAGCGATGGTGACCGGATCGCCAACCTTCAACCCGGACAGCGGCGAACCGGGCCAATCGAGCAAGTAAATTCCGTCGCCGAGTGTCTCGGCGCTGCCGAATGGCCCCAGCGGAGCCGGCGCGGACGGGTCGAGCGCGGCCACGACCGAGTAAGCCATAGTCGCTTTCGGGTCGCCGCGCTCCTTGTTCTGCAAATGATTCGCGCCCGGATAGATCGCGTTGGCCATGTACGTCAGCGTCCGCTCGGAGCGCGTTCCGAGTGCGGCTGCGGCCTTCTCGACCGCGACCGCGGTCGGTTCGTCGAGGATCAACTGCTCCGATTCGACGCTGACATAGGCCTGTCGCGACGGGGCGACATCGGCGTGCAGTCCCCAATCGCCGAGTTCCAGGGCTTCTCGGAACTGGGAGTTCAGCGCCTCGGTGTCGCCGCGCGGCGAAAGGAGTGCGTTCACTTTACCGGAGATTTCCAGAGGACGCTGCAACTCCGCCAGCGGGACGAACACGTTCAGCGGAGGCATCGGGTTCGGCGTGAGGTTGAAGTCGTTCATCGCGTGTTCGCGCGGCAGTACGGCCGAGACGGTGAACCTCGTGGACTTCGTGAGGCTCGCGACATCGCGCCGACCCATCAGCGACGACCTCGGCACCTCCGACATGCGCCGCAGGCCGAGTTCGACGGTGTCGCCCGCTTTTACGCCGAGCCGATCGGCGACGGTCGCCGAAACGACGACCCCGCCGGGAAGCTCGAACCGAGAGCGATCCGCATCCTTCAATCCGAGGATGGTGACGCGGCCGAGTCGCCGTTCATCGTCTGCCAAAGCGCGCGCGACCGCCGAACCGGTGAGGAGCAGCGCGGGCGTCGCATCGGGGATCTTCTGCGCGGTCTCGTCGCGGATCATCCGCGTGCCGATGTAGGCGCTGCCGACGCCGTTCAGCTGCCGCTCGGCTCGGGCCTTCAAACTGCCGCGCAGGGAATCCCCTACGAAGAGCGCGCCGGTGAGCACCGCCGCACCGAGCATCACGCCGAGGACGACGGGGATGTTGGCGACCCAGTAGTGGCGGAGATTGCGGAATGCGAGCGGCAGCATGGAAAGTCCGTCGGGCAAATAGATGAGGCCGGATCAGACCAAGCGGCCGTCGTCCATGTTCAGCCGCTTCGGGAAGAGCGCGGCGAGTTCCGCGCTGTGCGTGACGACGACGAGGATCGACCGCTCGATACGATTCAAGTCGAGCAGCAGTTTGCCGACGGTGCCGGCACTCCCCCGGTCGAGGTTTCCCGTCGGTTCGTCGGCGAGGATCAGCGCCGGCTTCTGAATGAGCGCGCGGGCCACGGCGACGCGCTGGCGCTCGCCGCCCGAGAGTTCGGCCGGCCGGTGTTCGATGCGGTTCGCCAGTCCGACGCGATCCAAGAGTTCCTTCGCGCTCTTCGTCATTTCGATCCGGTTCGCCCCGCGATTCACGAGCGTCGGGATGAGCACATTTTCGAGCACGCTGCATTGCGGGAGCAGATGATGATCCTGAAAGACGAAGCCGATGCGCCGATTGCGGAAGGCCGCGAGATCGCGCTCGTTCAAGGCGAACGGCGATGCGCCGTCGAGTTGCACGCTGCCCGCCGTCGGCGAATCGAGCGTGCCCAAAATGTGGAGCAGTGTGCTCTTCCCAGAGCCGGACGGCCCCATGATGGCGACGGCATCGCCACGTTCGAGCGTGAGGCTGACGCCGTCGAGCACCTTCAGCGGCCCGGAGCGGGTCGGGTAGTCCTTGCGGATGTCCCGGAGTTGCAGGCTCATGATTCGGCGCTCGCGAAGGCCAATTTGATCCGGATGCTCTCGGGGATCGCGATCGATTCCATCGGGGCTGGATGGATCGACCGGCAGAAGACGGCCGTGATGCGGCCGACGGCGATGTCCGTGCCTTCGCGGCGGAATTCGTAGCGGTACTGGATCGACTTCGTGCCGAGTTTCTCGATGACGACGGCGATCTGCAATTCGTCTTCGAACTTCACGGGCCGCACGTAATCGCAGGCGACGGCGACGCGCGGGAAGCCGTACTGCACCCCGTCCTCGCTCCAGTTCACGCTCAGGCCGCGGCCGCGCAGGTACGCCGTCTCGGCGGCTTCCATATAGCGGAAGTAGTTCGAGAAGTGCATGATCCCGGCCATATCGGTCTCGCCGAAATCGACACGGCGGGTGTAGACGAACGGGGTCACGCGCGGCCCTCCGGCAGATACTTTCGAAACACCGCGACCGTCTCTTCGGCCATGTGGCGCGCTTCGTGCGAGCGCTTCACACCATCGTATCCGGCGCGGCCGAACGCTTCCCGCAATGCGTGGTCGGCGAGCATCGTCGCAAGCGCGTTCGCCAGCGCCGGAACGTCGTTCGGCGGCACGAGCATCCCGCCGCCGGTGCGTGCGATCAACTCGGGGAACGAGCCGTGATGCGGCTGCACGACGGGAACCCCGTTGGCCATCGCTTCGAGGACGTACAGCCCTTTCGGTTCGCGGTAATCCGTCGGCACGCTCAGGACGTCGATGCTCCGGTAGAATCGGATCTTGCTGGCCAGATCGGGGGCCTTCACCCATTCGGCATCGGCGGCGAGTCCGGCCGCCGCGAGCTTCGCCTGCTGGGTTTGGAAGTATTGTTCGTTGCCTTTGCCGAGCCAGCCGGCGTACTTCAACTGCACTCCGGGTACTTCCAGCACGGTGCGCAGGTGGATGTAAGCATCGACGATATTGTGGAAACCCTTCTCCGGCGCGATCCTCGCAAAGTAGCCGATGGTCGGGGGGCGATCCGTCGGCCGCGGCTCGAGTTCCGCGTGGCGCTTCCTGCTGATGCCGGGATAGACGACATGCATCTTCGCGCGGTCTATTCCCAAGTATCCGGCCATGAAGTCGGCGTAGGCCGCGCTCGTGCAGATGTAGCCGGCGGTGGAGCGGTCGTTCTCGCGGATGTGCTCGATGCAACTGTCGCGCTCGGCCTTCGGCAACTGCTCCAAAAAGATATCGTCGCCTTGAAGGGTGGTGAGGATCGGCACCTTCAATTCCCGGCTCAGAGTCGGCACGATCCCCGAGAGGAGCGCGTTGGAAATGAGCACGATGTCCGGTCGGACTTCGGCTTTGAGCCATTCGACGAGCTTGGCGACTTCCTTGCGCTGGTTGCCATCGGTGCCGCGCAGCATGGAGATCGTCAGGCCGCCGAGTTTGCCGTAATCGGCGGTGTTCGCGAAGCGGCCGACCCAGCGGAGGAACGAGCGGTGGTTGAACAGGGCATCGATGAATCGCGGCGTGCGCCGGAAGAGCCAAGCCGTGAACCGGGACTGCTGGA
>Ga0136611_10001389_pt1 | contig 16797 bp, 22 predicted proteins | sample AntDrymUQ2232306_2_FD_106645 | JGI IMG/M metagenome (GOLD analysis project Ga0136611, IMG submission 106645) | Polar desert sand microbial communities from Dry Valleys, Antarctica - metaG UQ223 (23.06) | ecosystem: Environmental > Terrestrial > Soil > Desert | place: Antarctica: Dry Valley...
CGACACGATGCGCGGCTACGCGATCATGGGGGCTCGACCGTGAGACTGACCGGCTTCGACGGCATCCTCTTCACCGCCCTCAACGTGGCGCAGGTCCGCATCTCCACGTCGTCGACGCCGTCACCGGAGCGGCAGGCGCTGATCGAGCCGCGCACGGGGGCAGACCCGGCCTACGCGGGGACGGCCATCGGGCCGCAGCGCATCACGGCCTGGTTCGCGCCCGCTACCGGGCAGGCGTTCGAGCCGACCATCCAGGGCGTCCTGTCCGCGCTCAACCCGGACAACCAGGCGGCCCGGACGTTGACGGCCACGCTGGAGGACGGGACGGCGGTCGAGACGACGGCGTCGCTCGAGGGATGGCGGTCCGGCTCGTCGGTCAACGAGGTGCTCATCGACTTCGTCGTCGTCACGCCGGGGTGGCGCGAGACGGCGGACAGCGCGACGACACTCACGACCGTCAGCGCGAACGGGTCCATCGCGGTGAGCAACCTCGGCAAGCGCGTGGCCCGCCCGCTGGTCAAGATCGGCCGCAGCGTCTCCGGCACGGCGCGCGCAAGCAAGACCGCCGACGTCGGCTGGTCCGTGATGCGCGAGGTCACGATCACCAACACCAGCACGGAGACGCTCAAGGATGTCCCGTGGCAACTCGGCCCGCTCGACACGGCCGCGCTCGTCACGGCGGGCGCGATGCTGGCGAACGGCAACGACCTGCGGGTCTACGTCGACGGGCGGGAGGTTCGGCGCAACCTGATCGGGGCGAACACGACCCTGACGCTCGTGTGGATCGTCATCGACGCCCTCGCCCCCGGCCAGAGCCGGACCTACCAGATCGCCTACGGCAACGCCTCGGCCGGGTCGCCCCCGACCTTGACGACGGGCTCGACGCCCCGCATCCCCGCCGTGGACACGACCGGCACGACCGTGGACACGACCAGCTCCACCGGCACCAGCGTCACGCAGGGGTCCGCCGGGTGGGAGACGGACCAATGGGCGGGTGGCACGATCCTTGACACAGACGGGCAGATGCGGCGGATCGCCAGCAACACCACCGCCACCATCGTCGTGGCCCGCGCGTGGAGCAACAACCCGGCCGCCGCGGAGAAACTCGTCGTCACGAAGAGCGGACTCAAGGGCGACGGCGGGTCGGTCAGCTCGGCGAGCGGATCGAGCCTGACCGACACGGCGCAGACGTGGGGCGCGAACGAGTGGACGGGCGCGACGGTCGCCTTCCTCAACGGCGTCCTGGCCGGCACGACGCGGACGGTGACGGGTAACACGGCGACGCGGCTCGACTTCGCCAGCCTGCCGTCGACGCCCACCGTGGACCTCAGCTACCGCGTCTACCGGACGAACGGCGCCTGGCTGTGGGACATCCGCGAGACGCAGCGCGGCGGCCTGCAGCGCGGGCTGTGGGTGCTCAACAAGGGGCAGACGCGGCCCAGCCTGGTCGACTTCGAGGCGCCGGGCGCGTGGCACCGCGACACGTACCAGCGCAACAACGATTCATACAGCCAGCCGCGCGCGACCGCGATCGACGTGGGGTCGGGCGGCGTGGACATCGACTACTTCGCCACGATGTACATCCAACGGGCACGGGACGGCAAGGCGTCGGGGCAGACCGAGGTCCGCATGGCCGACGCCATCGCCTTCGTCAGCCCGTTCCCGATGGTCGGGATCTTCCAGGGTTACCGCATTCGCTCGGCAACGAAGGCGAACAGTTCCCCGTCGGTGGGCATGGCGACCGTGATCTTTGGGAGCCAGGAGCCGGGCGGGGAGGAGTGGAGCCCCTACCTGACCGACGAGGGCGCCTACAACACGACGACGACGATCGCGCCGTTCTGGACGGACCTGACGGCGTTTGGCTCGCCCATCCGACTCATCAACGCGCTCATCCCCACCGCCGCCGACGAGATCGACGACACCGACAACAACACGGCGCTCCTACGCGGCAACGGCGACTACGTCCGGGTTGATCTGGACAGCCGGGGGATCACCTCGTCGGTCGATTGGCTCACCGGGGCGGGGACGGCGACGGCGGTCTACGACCTGACGCTACAGCTGCGCATCGGGGGCGGGGCGTCAGCGACGCGCCCGTACAGCCGGGTCACGGTCGGTGAGGTCGGGCGCAAGGTGCTGCTCCCGAGCGCGCACGCCGTCTGGGTGGACACCGACCGGCGGACCGCCGAGCTCCGCACCGACGCGGGCGCGTTCGTTCGGTCGCTGCCGTGGGCCGTGCGCCCGCTGGCCGTGGTGGACGGGCCGGACGGGGTGACGCGGACGCTGGTCTCGGCCGACTGGCTGCCGATCCCGGCGGGGGATCAGGTCGTCTATCACACCGACCCGTCCGGCGCGGGCTGGGGTCAACTCAACCTCACCTACGTCTGGCGTGAGGGCTACTGGCGGTGAGCGTCTACGGCGTCGGCGTCTATGGCGTCGCCACCTACTCCGAGGCGCCCGTGCCGCCCCAGCCGCCCACGCCCACGCCCGCCGTGCCCCAGGCGACGGGGATGCGGGACGTGGTCATCGGCCGAGCGGGGTGGGCCACGATGGACCACCTCCCGGTCGTCATGGGCGGCGTCTCGTGGCGGACTGACGGGGCGGGGTCGCTCAGTTGCCGGATCGCCCTGCGTGACCTGTTCGCCCGGGGCTACGACCTCCGACCCGGCTCGACCCCGATCAAGGGGATGTGGCTGTGGTGGGAGCACGCGACGGCCGGCGGCTGGGGCGGCGTCATCACCCGGACCTCCGTCTCCTGGCCGTGGCTGGACATCACGGCCGAAAGCTTCCTGGTCTTGCTCCGAGCGCGGCGCGTGCCGACCGACTACGGCCCGCAGTCGGCCTCGCCGGGGTCGCTGGCGATGCGCGCGATCCGCGACGTGGAGCGCGGCGGGGACCGGCTCCAGATCACCGGGGCGGTGGCCGACGAGTCCGACATCGCCGTCTGGTACGACTGGCGGGGCGGCGACCTGGCCGAAGACGTGCTCCCCGAGCTGACCGGCTACGGCTATCAGATGCGCGTCAGGACCACCACGATCGACGAGCGCCTCTTCGAGTTCCGGCGCCGCCTGGGGCTCGACCGACGCGGGGACGTGCTGCTCGCAGAGGGCGGCGCCATCATCAGCCCATCGCAGGAGGGCGATTTGTGGACGCTTGCCAACGCCATCGTCGGCGTCTCGGGCGAGAGCGACTGGTCCGACTCGACGGCCTACCGCCTCGACGACGACGCCAGCATTCGGGCCTACGGTCGCGCCTACGAGCGGACGGTCGCCTACCCCGGCCTCGTCACCCGATCAACCATCATCCCGCGCGTCCAGCGCGACCTCGCGGCCCGCAGCAGCCCCGCTGAGGTGGTCACGCTCGACACCGTCGACGCCGGCTACATCTGGGAGCGCATCCGTGAGGGAGATACCGTGACCGCCATCCTGCCCAGCGCCAACGCCATCGTCGGCGTGCGGATCGACCAACGCACCCTCGACGTCTCGCGCGGCGTCCAGACGTTCGCCGGCACCGTCATCGCCGAGGCGGCATGATGCGCCGGATTGATCAGCCCTTCCTCGACACCGACCGTTACGTCCGCCAGCAGCTCGGCGACGAGACCGAGGCGCACGCGCGCCGCGCTCAGCGGGCCGACCGGGCGGCACGGGGCGGGGCGGGGGCGCTCACCGTCCGCGCGAACGGCGCCACCCTCACCGGCACGGTGCGCGTCCTCGACTTCCTCGGCGCCGCGACCATCGACGGCGGCATCGTGACCGTGCCCGCACGCCTCGCGCCGGGCGCGGCCAACCCCGACACGACGGGGGCGACGCTGGCGGCCCTGGAGACCGAGGTCAACGAGCTCAAGGCGCTGCTCCGGGCGGCGGGCATCCTGACCCCATAGGAACGAGGAGATACGCATGGCAGCACGCATTCTCGACGCACACGAGACGGAGACGGAGACCGTCCTGGTCGTCCACCTCGACGAGGGGCGGGTCACCCGCGACGGCGACCCGGACCCGGCGTCGGTGCGGACGTTCTCCTGGCCGCGCTTCAACGCCGCGAACCCGCGGAACGAGACGCGCCGCGTCTACCTCGACCGCGTCATGGAGCAGGCGCGCGGGATGGCCGAGGCGGACCTTGCCGAGTCCAAGGACGAGGCTCGCGTCGAAGACCTCATCGGCAAGGTGCTGTAGGCGTCGTGGTACGCTAAACGGGAGACGAAGAGTGATTGGTGGGGATACCGCCAGGAGGAGCCGAGAGGCCCCACCTGGCGGTATCTGTATTTACCCGGAGCGCACGCATGACGGCAGGGATCGCCTAGATGGAGCGAGACACGCTGCAACTGATCCTCTCGGCGTCCGCCGCCCTGTGCGCCGCCGTCGCCTGGCACGCGGCGCGAATCAACGCAACGGCGCTGGCGGAGCTCAAGCGGTCGCTCGACGACCGCTGGCTCGACACGATCGACACGGCGAGGCGGGAGTATCGGGCCATCGGCAAGCTGGAAGGCGGTCAGGACGAGCGGCTTGACCACCAGGCCGAACTGGAGCGCGTCCGCTCGCGCAGCCTCCTCGTGACCGAGCTGCCCTCCCAGGAGCGCCGCGCCGATGAAAACGAGTGATGGCATTGCAGGACGTGACGCTCGTCGGGGCACTACGCGATGACGCCAGAGCTCATGTTTTCGGCGTTCATGGCATTGGGGGGCGCGGCCTTCGCCTTCCTGCTCAACGAGCGCAAGGAACTCAAGGCGACCATCAAGGAGTTCACGACGGCGGCGGCCATCGACAACGAGAAGAAGACCACGCTGGCGGATCGGGTGCCGTTGCTGTTGGCGAAGATCGACGAGCTGGAGCGGAGGATAGCGACGTGACTTCGCTCCGGCAGCTGGTGTCCCGCCTCGTTCGCCGCACACCCGACCCTGACGTGGTCGAGGCCCGCAAGGTGCTCGACGAGACGCGCCGGGCGACGGCCCGCGTGGAGCGGGTCCTGATCGACATCGACGCACAAGCGTGGACCTCCCGCGACCGCCCGCTCGACATGGCGGCGATGGTCCAAGATGCGAGGCGACCCCATGATTGACTACCATACCGGAGCGGTCAACACCATCGCTGTGTTCGAGTTCTTCGGCCTGTTCCTCGGCTGTCTCTGGGTGGGCATCGGCACGGTCCGGCGCAGCCAGGACGCCGACGACGACTTCTGGCAGTTGCCGCCCGCCGACCGGGTCCTGCTCTCGGCCGTCGTCTTCTCCGTGGCGCTGGTTTTCCTTGACATTGTGCGCCTCCGCCTTGCCCCCGCGTGGCTGGAGCCGCTCTGGCCGTCCGACACGAACCACTGGACCGTCGCCGTGGTTCGGGGGCTGCCGCTGCCGGCACTCGCCTGGTTCGCGCTCCGCGTCAACGGCGTCGCCCCGGCACCCCGTACGACGCCCGTCGTCCCGCACCGCTCCGGTCCGTACCGGGTGATCTCGGACAACGCCCGGCGGGCGCTCCGGGTCGGGATGACCGCGCTCGCCGGCGGCTTCATCCACGAACTCCTAGAGCGCAACGACGTGTATCACCTGATGGGGTTTGCCGAGGTGTTCGGGGTCGCGGCCTGGGCGTTCATGGTCGCGCTGGTGTGGGAGACGATGGAGGACCGGCTGGGCGTCCGCATCTTCGGCCCGCTGGACCGGGGCATCGGTGAGGAGGCGTTGGGCAAGCCCCACGTCAAGGCGGTGCCGGAGTGACCATTGACCCTCGGACTGTGCCCATCTTCCTGCGGCCGACGACCGTCCCGCACCTGACGCTGGAAGGCATCCAGCGGTACATGGCGGAGCTTGCGGTCCTGCGGGCCTATGAGCTGGCCCGATTCGTCAAGACCGTGTTCGGCGAGTGCAAGGCGCTCGGGCTCAACCCCGACGTGATGCTCGGCATGTCCAACCTGGAGACGGACCGCTGGCGGAGTAGCCGCTGGTCCACCGGCCTGAACCCGGCGGGGCTCGGGGCGACCGACGACGGGGCGGTGGGCAATGGCTTCCCCGACGGACGGTCGGCGGCGCTCGCGATGGGGGTCCATCTGATGGCGTATGGGCGGGGGCACGACAACGACTTCGCGGCGCACCTCCACCTCGACGCCCGGTTCCTCGCGGTGCACATGGCGGGCCGGGCCGGACGTATCCGCACGGTCGCCGGCCTCGGCAACGGCAACTGGGCCACCGACCCGCTGTACGCGGCCAAGGTGTGCGCCCGGATTGGAGAGATGACATGAGCGACGCGGCGATGAGACGGCACCACCGCGGGCGGGTGATCCGGGCACGGGTCGGTGTCTTTCGTGCGACGACTGGCAACGATCCCTGGCGCCCGTCCGGTTACTACGGCAAGCGTTCGCCGTACGACTGCGGGCGGCCGCACTGCCCGGCCTGCCGACGCCCGCGCTACGGACCGGCAGATCGTCAGCGGTCACGGCGCGAGCTTGAGGAGATTGCATGAGCCAGCCCTACGACTCGAATCGGTATCGGGCAACGATATTAAGACATGTCGATGCTGATACCACCCACGCCCGCGTCTCGCTCGGCTTCGACGTCTGCGTTGATGTCACGCTGCGCTGGGCCATGATCGATGCGCCCGAGCGGTACACCGACGCGGGCAAGGCCGCGACCGCTGCCGTCAACGGCTGGCTGCCGGTCGGGGCGACCTGCGAGATCGAGACGATCAAAGGAACGAAGGAAAAGTTCGGCAGATATTTGGCCTCGTTCTACCTCCACGGCGACCCCGAGAGCCTGAACGACCGGCTCGTCCGCCTCGGCCTCGCCGTCCCCTACGATGGAGGCCCGCGATGAGCGTGATCGAGCGACCGCTGGGCATGGTTGCCCCGCCCGACACCGAGCACCTGGACCGCTACAGCCTGACGGCTGAGACGATGCCCACCAAGCCGACGCCCGTGGTGCTCGGCACCCGTTGGTACCGGAATTTCGACCAGCCCATGAAGGGGTCGGACGGACGCTGGTGGATTGGGCGGGGCGACCTGGGCGAGTGGCGGGGCGGACATGCCGTGTGTCTCCAACCGCGCACGCTCACCGACCGGACCGCCTGGCACCTGCACTACGACCAGGGCACCTCCAGCTCGTGCGTCGGCGCGTCGTCCTCACGGGCCATGACGTTGCTCAACCGGCAGCGATTCGACCACTGGTGGCTCTGGGACCGCTCGAAAGAGCGGGACGGATGGCCGGACACGAACCCCGGCGACAACGAGGGGACCACCATAAGGGCGGCCTTCTCCACCCTGAAGGAGATCGGCCACAAGCCGGTCTACGCCGACGCGGACCTGTCCCCGGCGCAGCAGCACGGCATCTCGACCTACCGGTGGGCGACGAGCGTCGAGCAGGTCATCGAGTGCTTGATGTCGCCGATCTACTACGACATCGGGGGCGTGGCGATCCTCAACTCGTGGGGCACGTCCTACCCCCGCGTGACCTGGATGCCGCTTGAGACGCTGCGGCGCGTCATTACCGAGTACGCCGACTGCGGGCTCCCCACCGACCGATGATGCGCTGGCCCATCGTCCTCACCGCCTTCGCCGCCGCGTTCGCCGTCGTCGTGCTGGCCCGCGCCGGCGACGACGTCGACCGGCTTTGTCGTCAGGACTTCCCAGAGATTGGAGGCCACGCATGAGCACTCTCGTCCCGTACCCCCCATTCCTCGATCGCCCACTCCCTGACAAATACGGCGCGGGGATGTCGTGGATGGACCGCTATCCGGCGACGGGCACGTTCGAGCACTCGATGGTCGGGTGGCTCTGGTCCACCGACACCTACTTCCGCTTCTGGTCGACGCAGGCGGCGACGGACTGGGGCATCGGCGGGCAGGGTGACGGCGATCAGGACGGCGTCATCATCCGCTGGATCGATCACAAGACGCGACGCTTCGCCGCGGGCTGGGCGTCGGGCTACGACAGCAACTACGACTTCGACACGAACGGCGCCGAGTACATCCAACGGTTCGGCCACCGGGCCATGAACGGGGGCGGTCGCTCGATCGAACTCTCCGGCCTCGTCAACACGCCGGTCACGTCCAAGCAGTGGCGCTCGATGATCCACCTGACCGCAGCGATCCACCACGACCCCGAGGAGCTCAACCAGGGGTACGAGGAGTTCGCCTGGAACATGCACCATCGGGACGTGGCCGAGAAGGACTGCCCCTTCCCCCGTGTCTACAACCACACCGAGGCGTACCAGGCGGCCATCGTCCTGGTGATGAAGTCCTACGAGACGGGCGCCGACATCCCCGACTTCGTGATGATCGGCAACACCAAGGTGTGGCTGCCGAGCGGGGAGACGGGCAATGGGGTGGTGACGCCACCAGCGCCGGCCATCTTCCATGCGTTCGCCCAGACGATCCCGTTCACCACCCGACCCGGAGCGCGCTCCCGACAGTGGGGTAGCACCGAGTCGCTGGTGGTCCGCACGTACCCGCCTGACACCATCCTGCGGATCGCGGGGTACTACACGGGGCAGGAGGTCAACGGCCGCAGCGAGTGGCTGGTTATCAAGTCGCCCGGCCCGAGCGGCAATGCCCGCATCCACATCTCCGGCGTCCGCGAGGAGCTGCCGGCCGTCTTTCTCGATCAAGCGGCATAGCGAAAGGATCAGCACCATGAACGACTCCGTAGCACGCATCGTCCGGTCGATCGCTCAGCTCGTCGCGGGCGTGCCGGTGACGGCGCTCTCCGACTGGTTGCTCGACGCGCTCAGCCTCAACGACCGCTACGCCTACCCGCTCGCCGTCCTGATCGTCATCACGGCCCAGAACGTGATCGAGGAGCTGAGCGGGAAGGCGTTGCTTAAGCCGAACAGCCCGCCCACCCCGAAGACCGTCGAGCCGGTCGCGAACGTCTAGCAACTAGAAAGGATCCACGTCATGCCAGCATGGGTCGCCTACGGCGCTGGTGTCGCCAAGTTCTTCAACAAGGAGATCGACTTCGACACGGACGTGTTGAAGGTGATGCTCTGCACGTCGACCTACGCGCCGGACCCGGACACTCATGCCTACAAGTCCTCGGTCACCAACGAGGTTGTCGGCACGGGCTACACGGCGGGCGGGGCCACGGTCACGGGCACCATCTCCCTCGACACCGTCAACAACCGGGTTCGCCTCGTCATCACCGACCCTGCATGGCCCACGTCCACGATCACGGCGCGGACGGCGGTGCTCTACGACAGCACCCCCGCCACCGACGCGACGAGGCCGGTCATCGCCTACCTCCCGTTCGGCGCGGCCGACATCTCCTCGACCAACGCGACGTTCTCCCTGGACGCCGACAACGTTGAGGGAGTGGTTCGGTGGGGTTACTAGGCCGTGCTCCTGTTGACACACCCTAGGAAGGGGACGGCCTGATGGCACGACCCGTCAGCTACACCACCAAGGCGGCGGGCGGGCTCATCGACGCCGCCCACATCAACCTGCTCCAGACGGATGTCGCCCTAATCGACACCGCCCTAGCCGTCGTCGAGGGCGCGGTCCACAACGTCAAGGCCCCGGTCTACGGCGCGGTTGGCAACGGCGTGGCCGACGACACGGCGGCCATCAACGCGGCCAGCCTCGCGGCCAGCGTGGCGGGCGGGATCGTCTACTTCCCGCCGGGCACCTACCTCGTCTCTCCGACGACGACGGCGGGCCTCAACGTCTACTCGAACATCACGTACATGGGCGTCGGCCCCGCCTCGATCATCAAGGTCAAGGCCAACGCGGGCAACTACCTGAGCGTGTTCATGCCGCCGGTGCTGGCGACGCGGGTCGAGCACGTCACCTTCCGTGACCTGCGAATCAACCAGAACGCGGCCGCCCAGACCAACGCGACGACGCCGATGGTTGCGGGCGGCTACCAGATCGGCATCTACGCCACCAACTATAAATACGTCAATATCCTCAACGTCGGATTCGACTGCTGCGGCGTCAACACGGTGCTGCTCAACGGGGACGGCTACGCCGATGCGGGCGACTATCTCGTGGACGGCTGCGCGTTCCGGTGGGCCAAGCTCCCGAACGCGACCAACCCGGACGCGGCGGTGCATCGCTCCTACGACAACAGCGCCGGGTACACCGTCGGCAGGCGGGGCCTCGTCACCCGCTGCACGTTCATCAGCACCCCCTCTGCCGGGCCACGCGGTGCGTGGGAGATTCATGGGCCGCATCAATCGTTCGTCGGCAATCTCGTGGACGGCTACCAGACGCTGCTCAACGTGGGCACCGGGACGGTGACGTACCCGGTGGTCGACACGATGGTGTCGGACAACGTCGGGCGGAATCTGACCACCGGCATCCGCATCATCGGGTCCGGCACGGCGGCGACGAAGCGGCTCACGGTCACGGACAACCTCCTGCACATGGACACGGCGGCCCACGGCCTCAACGAGGGCTGGGGCATCGTCACGGCGACCTCCAGCGGCTCGGAGGCGGCCGAAGAGATCGACATCAGCCGCAACGCCATCGTCTACGAGCTCGACGCCCGCTCGACGACCTGGACCGGGGCGGCCCTCGGGATCTCCGAGTATTTCGCGGGCATCACGATCTGGACCTACGGCTCGATCAAGGGGCTGCGGGTCGAGGACAACACCATCGTCAACCCCGGCTGCGTCGGGATCGCGGTCGGCCAGTATTCCCCGGCCACGACGACGGTCGTCACCGACGGGAGTGTGAGGCGGAACAAGGTCCGCAACGCCGGCCGGATCGGGACGTGGGCCGGGGGCGGGCGCTACATCGACCTGGCCGGGTCGTTCCTGAACCTCGATGTGAGCGACAACGACCTCACCGACGAGATCGCGATGATCGGGACGCGGCGCTGGCTCTACGCGCCGACCGCCCGGCTCGGGACGGCGACGAACGCCTGGGTCTACGACAATCGCCTGACCCTGACGAGCACCGCCACCGGGACGTTCGCAAGCGTCGACATCGACTGGGCCAAGCTGAGTCGCAAGGATGTCCGCATGGATTGGGACCCCGGCATCATCGCGGCACTGGCGGCGGCCTCGACCACGTTCGTCCTGACCGGCGCGGTCGCGGGCGACACGGTGGAGGCGCATCCGTTCGCGGCGGTCGAGCCGGGGTTGAGCTACACGGCTTTTGTCAACGCGCCAAACCAGGGCGGGGTGATCCTCAACAACGGGAGCGCGGGCGCCATCGACCCAGCGATTCGAACCTGGCGCTTCCGCCTGCGCCGCACGCAGCAGGACGTGTAGCGTGTCGCTCGGCCTCAGCCTCGGCGTCCTCAGCCAGGAGGTCCTCATGGGTGGCGAAGTGAGTCGTGTGAGAGGAGCGACCGATGCCTGAATCCATCGTCCAACTTCCGGCCGACGGCACGGGCAAGTCACTCCGTACCCGTCAGCGCGTCATCGGCGCGGCGACCGTCCAGGAGCAATACGTCCTCGTCGGATCCGAGGCGGTCGTCAGCTTCATCGGCCGCGCCCAGACGTTTCGTACCCCTGGGCGGGCTGGGACGACCGGGCAAACGCTCGCATCCATTTACAACGCCACCGGCTCGACGGTGCTGGTCCGGGTCAACCGGATCACCGTCGATTTGGCGATGACGGCCGCGAAGCCGGTGACGGTATTGCCGCCCGTGATCCGGGTTCAGCGCGTGGCGGTCCTCCCGACAAACGGGACGGCGCTCCCCAAGACGTCTGCGGACACCGCGCTGATTAGCAGCGCCTCGGTGGTGTGCCTACAGGACGCATCGGCCGATGGCGCGTCGTCCATCACGGCATTGGTGGACACCATCCCTGCCGGCCAGATGCTCTCGCAAGAGTTTGCGCCCCGTCTTATTACGGCGGCGGGGTACGAGCCGGCCGACCGGCTGACGTTTTTCCAGGGCGAGCCAGACATCATCCTGCGTCCCACGGAGGGCATCGTGGTCGAGTTGGTCTACGTGCTTGCGACGCAGAACCCGATCACCGACATGTGGCTCGTCGGCTTCGTCTGGGATGAGTACCAGGTCCCATAGCGACCTCTCGCCCGTAGGAGGGCTGACCCATGGCAGCCTGGATACGGTTCGTCTACGACTGGCCGGTCGGCTCGACAACCGTCGTTGCCACCGTCGTCGATCTCCCCGCGACCTATCCCGTCACCGACCTCAGCGCGGGCGCCGCCGTCGCCGCGACGGTTGCCGATCTTCCGGCAACATCTCCCATCACCGGGGTCCAGGCTGGGGCGACGGTGTCTGCGACGGCGGCCGATCTGGCCGTCACCAATCCGATCACTGACCTCAGCGTGCCGACGTCCGTGGCGGCCACCGTCGTGGATCTCGCCGCAACCTACCCCGCGACGGACATCCAGACCGGCGCAGTGGTCGCGGCCACGGCGGTCGACCTCCTGTCCACCTACCCGGACACGGCGGTCCAGGCCGGGGCCACGATTGCGGCGGTCGCAGCCGATCTCGTGGCGACGTACCCCGACACGGCCGTCGTGGTGGGGGGCTCCTCCATCCCCGCCACCGTGGTCGCCACCGCAGCCGATCTCCCGGCCACGTACCCGAGCACCGACGTCCGGGCCGAGGCGACGGTCGCGGGAACCGTTGCGGACCTTGCCGGGACGTACCCGACCACGGTCGTCCAGGCCGGTGCGATGGTCACGGCGACGACGGCCGACCTGACCGTCACCTACCCCGATACGGTGGTCACGGCGGGCGCTGCCTCGATCCCCGCCACCATCACGGCGGGCGTGGCCGATCTCCCCGCCACCTATCCGGTCGCAGAGATCCAAGCGGCCGCCTCGATCACGGCGATACCGTTTGACCTCGCGGCGACCTCCCCCGTCACCGAGATCACGGCAGGGGCTGCGGTCCTCGCCACCTTTGCCGACCTCACTGCCACATATCCGAGCACATCTGTCTCGGCGGGCGTCGCGGTCGTGGCCGAGGTCATCGACCTGCCGGTGTCGTACCCGCCGGTGTTCCGCGTGGGCGCGATCATCATCGGCCCGGCCACCGGCCCGATCCGGGCGGACGCCGCCGTCCCGCGCATCCTCGCGACCGTCGCGGCGCCGAAGCCGGCCAGCCTCGCCACCACGCCGGCCGGGTCCGCCATCGTCCTCGTCCAAGGCATTACCGCCAGCGTCGCCCCGCCGGCGATGGGGGCCGCCGTTGCCGTGCCGGTGCAAGCCGCGGTTGTCACCGTGCCACGCATCACGGCCAGCGTCGCGGTCCCGGACCGAACGAGCGCCGTCGTCATGCCGGCTCGGGACGCGACCGTCCTCATCCAGCGCATCACGTCAACCGTCACCGCCCCGGTCATCTCGGCTCGGGGTATCGTAGGGATCGAGGGATAGACATGACAGCGACAATGACCGTCAAGCAGGGCGACGACTTTAGTGGCATCGGGCAGGGGCCGATCTCCTGGACGCTCACCAACGCGCCGAATCTGGCGCTCGCGACGATCACCCTGGAGATCAGCCGGGGCGGGGTCATCCTCGTGACCACCCCTGGCGTGCTTGCCAGCGGCGTCTGGCCGGCGGCGCAAGTCGTCACCGTCGCGCTCACCGATACCCAGACCGGGACGCTGTCGCAGCGCAACTACGCCTACCGGCTCGCGGCGACCCTGAGCAACACCGACATCGTCACACTCGACTCCGGTGGGCCGGGTAGTCTCTACGCGACGCCGAGGACGGGGTAGGGGACGTGGATGCCCCAGGATGACGCTACGATGCCCGTAGACGCACGTGAGTCGCCAGACCCGAGGGATTAGACCTAGCCCAGATCGGCCGCATTGCAGGCAGCGCAAAGGATGCCGGTTGATCCGGCCGTGCGGGGTAGAAAGTAGTCTCCGCAGTCAGGGCAGTAGGACAAGCGTCGACGCATGCCCTCGTATTGCTTGCGGATGTGCGACTCAAGGTTTGCGGTCACGAACGCCCGTTTCGCGTCAAGGTTGGAGAACACGCGGTTCTGTAGAAACGCATTGCAGACTGTGCATGCGGCGACGAGGTTGTCCTCGTCATTGAGCCCGCCGTATGACCACGGGATGACATGGTCGGCGACCTCGGCCTCTTCGCCGCAATAGGCGCAGACGTGTCCATCTCGGGCGAGAATTGCGCGAACACGGGGCTTCGATAAGCGAACTCGACGGCGGGTTCGTGCGAACGCAACCTGCCGAAGGGGTTCGTTGGGGGTAGTATTGCCGTGCATGTCAGACTCCCATCTGATGTGCCGCGCCGGGGGCGTTGACGCGCCGCCCGGCACTCTCTTTGACTCCTCTCAGTATACCAAATCTAACCTCACCAGACCGTACCTAGCGACCTCTGAGACACTTTAGGGGACGCTAGGTAGCGTTTCGCCGCTGCAACCGGGGGATCGGGACGGCGGTCGGCGTCGGCAGGCACACCGCCACGTCCGGCAGGTAGCGGAGACGGGCGGCCCCATCCTCGACGACGACCTCGCCGAGTTGGTCCAGCACCGGGCCGAGGTCGTCGTCCTCGCCGGCGACGACCTCGGCGCGCACCCCGGCCAGCAGCGCGACGGTGGCGGCGACGTCGGCCTTGTCGCGGACGCGGGGGAGGGCGGCGAGCTCGCGATCGAGCGCGGCGCGGGACGTGGCGATCTCCGCTTCCTGGCCGCGCAGCCAGACGAGGTCGCGCCGGCCGTCGAGGTACAGCGCTTCGGCGCGGGCGGCCCGCTGATCGAGCGCCGCCACCTTGCGCTCGAGTGCGGTCCGCGCCTTGACGGCGTCGGCGGTGGCAACGTCGCGAGTGGCGGCGTCCGTCACCTCCCGGACGGTCAGGGCGCCGGCGAGATCCGCGGCGAGCGCCTGACGGGCGGCGGCCTCGACGTTGCGGAGGCTGGCCTGGCGGGGCCACAGATGGCAGCGGTCGGGCGATCCCCGGTAGGCGTCCACACAGCGCAGCTGGGGCGTCTGGCGGACGTTGCCGGCCACCCCCGCCACCAGGTACATCCGCGCCCCGCAGGCGTGCCGGACGCGGCCGTCCAGCCAGCTCTCCACCGTCTTCGTCCGCGTGTGTGGACGGCGCTCGGCAAATCCCTGGATGCGGTCCCACGTCGCGCGGTCGACGTACGGCGCGTGCCACGTCTCGCCCTCGGCGGGCCACAGCGGACCGTCCGTGGTCCGCAGGCCGCCTGCGTAGGCCGGGTTCGCGAGCATCCGCTGAATGGTCGGTGCCGTCCACCAGGCGCCGCGTCTGCCCCGCACGCCCGCCTCGCCGAGCCGGAGGGCGATCCGCTGGCAGCGCAGCCCCTCCGCGCCCCAGGCGAGGATCTGCCGGGTCGTCTCCTCCTCGGCGGGGTCGACGACGATGGTGGGCTCGCCGGCGTGGCGGTAGCCGTAGGGGGCCTGACCGTGATGGACGCCGCGTCGCCGCTGGGTGGCGAAGGCGGCCCGGAGCTTGTCGCCGAGGACCGTCTTGCGGTACTGGGCGATGACCCCGAACATGCCGCGCACGAGGTCGTTCTCCGCGTGCGGCTCGGTCACGGAGACCAGGCGCCCGCCCGCCGCCTTGATCCGCCGCCAGGTCAGCTCCTGGATGACGAGGTCGGCGGCGAGGCGGTCCAGCGCGTGGACGACGAGCACGTCGGCCCGGCCCGACTCGACGGCCGCGAGCGCCTCGGCCAGCGCCGGGCGGGTGGGGTCGTAGCCCTTCAGGTCGTGGTCACGGACTGCGCCGACGACGTCCCACCCGGCTCGGTCCGCGTGCTCGCGGCAGGCCTGCTCCTGCGAGTCGAGCGAGAGGCTATCGGCAGACGTCTCGCCCGCGCGGCCGAGAGATTGCCTGGCGTAGACGATGGCGCGGATCATTCGGCTGACATCCTGTCACATCTTGCGATGTAGAACACGTGTGCTAACCTGGTCATCCTAGCAGAGCCGAGAACGGCCGCCGTTGACCGTCCGAGGAGCTCCCATGCCACCCATCACCGCGTCCGGCGTCGCCGTCCTGACCATCGCGAGCGGCGACGAGTCCGCCGTCGCCAACACCGGGTTGACCGTCACGCTCGACGAGCTCGTGGAGGTCATCGTCACCGGCCTCGGCGGTGGGGACGTGGTCACCGTCACGTCGCGAGAGCCGGCCGTCCAGCGGCACTGGGGCGAGGTGCTGGCCGGGATGGTCGCGACGCGAGCCCGCTAGGACGCCAGCCGGATCAGGCCGTAGACGACCGCCGCGGTGACGAGCTGCCAGAAGATGAACACGCCGGCGAACTTGCCGAAGATGTCGAAGGCGTCGCTCCACGACAGGCGGATGCGGGTGATGGTGACGCCGGGGGCGCCGGGCGCGCCCTCGTCGTAGGTGATGGGACGCAGCGGTGGCACGGCCGGGCGGCGCCTCGTCGTCGTCTGCTCGATCGACCCGCAGTTGGAGCACCGATCCTGACTCGCGAACCACGGCTGGCCGCAGCCGGCACAGACGACCCGCTGGGCTGGCTCGCTGGGTAGGCTCACGGCGTTCTCCTCTCCCGTTGCGTGATGACCGTCTCGGTCGGTCCGTCCCAAATCCTAGCGCCTTCCTGACGCTCTCCCGTCGTGTCCTCCGTCCGGTAGAGCCGAAACAACGTGCTGATGGTGGCGACGCGGCCAGGCCGTGACCAGTTGATCTGACGCGCCGCCTCCGCGATCTGGGCAAGTGGGCCGTCCGGGTCTTCCTCCACGACACCCACCATCCCCGCCGCGACGACCTCGTCCTCGGTCATCTCCCCTGCTGCGATCACGATGTCTAAATGGCTCACGCCGAGCGTCGTTGCCAGGCGCCGCCTCGTCTCAGCGACCGGCCAAGTGATCCGCCCCTTGACGATCTGCGACATGTAGGACGAGGAGACGCCGAGCTTGCGCGCAAGCTCGGCTTGCGACGTGTGCTTGTC
>Ga0136611_10001390_pt1 | contig 16795 bp, 17 predicted proteins | sample AntDrymUQ2232306_2_FD_106645 | JGI IMG/M metagenome (GOLD analysis project Ga0136611, IMG submission 106645) | Polar desert sand microbial communities from Dry Valleys, Antarctica - metaG UQ223 (23.06) | ecosystem: Environmental > Terrestrial > Soil > Desert | place: Antarctica: Dry Valley...
CATCCGGTGTCAGCCGTGGACGGTGCGGCGGCCCTTTGATGCGGTCGTTGGCGCTTCGGCGAGCGCCGTCATCGCGTACGTTCGCGGGTGTCTCAGATCGCAAGTGCATAACACCCTCTAGCACGGGTACAAATGCCTCACGTAGTATTTCGCGCCGTTCCCGATAAGTGGATGCGCGTGACTGAATGAGTCCCCAGAATTCATCGAGATTTGCACAAGATTTAACGAAATCGGGCAGTCGTTCGAAGACAATTCGATTCGTCCGAACGGAGCGACGTAGGTTCTGATAAGCATTATCACCGCCAGCAAAGTTACCACCCTGCGCTCTGGCCGTCAGTCCGATCTTGAGGCGTTCGACTTGCTCAAGTACTGGTAGTGACGTGAGATCATCTCCTTCAAGTGATTGGACATGACGCGCAGCCACGAGCGAAGGAAAAGCCTCCTCGAATGCCATCAACTGTTCTGGGAGCTGACCAAAGAGATTTACGGCAGCGTCCAATTCAAGAGGCTGAATCTCATCCGTCAGCGATGCCTCGTCACAGAATTGGTGGTGTACGAAAAAAGACATCGTGGACGACTCGAGTAGGAACCTGGCTGGCACCCACTCATATGCGTCGAACTCTGAACCAACGGTGTTCTTGTGAACGACAAGTCGGCATAGGGGATCTGATGCAAGAAGTCGAGCACTGACGGTTCAAAACAACTGGTCCTCGACGTGCCGATCCACCGAAGTGGGCTGGACCAGTACTTCCCTCTCGACTTCCGTCCAGTATTCGTTCACGTTGAAGAACACCCTTTAGCTTGGTCAGTTGGCTTCGAAGACTAAATAATTCGTTCGAACTGATCAGGCTTGGAGTCCCATCTCAACAACGAGATAAAACCGGCAAACATCGAATGCCCGTCGCGTTAAATGGGTTAGACGAGGTTACCATTCCACTGCTGTCGCAATGATTGGTTTCGCCTACGCCGTCTTCTCATACTCAATCGGCCGGTCGTTCACCGTCATCAGCAGCGGTCGCGTGCGGTTCGTAATCACGTCGGCGTTGACGACACACTTGCGGACACCCTCCAGCGACGGGATGTCGTACATCACGTCCAGCAGCGTCTCTTCGATCGTCGTGCGCAGGCCGCGCGCGCCGGTCTTGCGAATCTCAGCCTGGCTGGCGGCGGCTTCGAGGGCGTCCTGGGTGAAGGCCAGCTCAACGTTGTCCAGCGCGAAGAACTTCTGGTACTGCTTCACGACCGCGTTGCGCGGCTCGACCAGAATGCGCAGCAGGTCGTCGTGCGTGAGGTGGTCGAGCGCGACGGCGACCGGCAGGCGACCGACGAACTCCGGGATCAGGCCGTAGGTCAGCAGGTCGTCATGCGAGAGCTGGGCCAGCAGGTTGTCGCTGACCTCTTCTTCGTTCTCCTCCGGCGCGCCGAATCCGATCGAACGGCCCTTGCCGACGCGCTTGGCGATGATGTCTTCAAGACCTTCGAACGCGCCACCGCAGATGAACAGGATGTTCTTCGTATCGATCTGGATGTATTCCTGATGCGGATGCTTGCGACCCGACTGCGGCGGGACGTTCGCAATCGTGCCTTCGATGATCTTCAGCAGCGCCTGCTGGACGCCCTCACCCGACACGTCGCGGGTGATCGAGGGGTTGTCCGACTTGCGGGCGATCTTGTCAATCTCGTCGATGTAGATGATGCCGGTCTGCGCCCGCTGCACGTCGCCCGCCGCCTGAATCAGCCGCAGGAGAATGTTCTCGACATCCTCGCCGAAATACCCGGCCTCCGTAAGTGCCGTCGCGTCGGCAATGGAGAACGGCACATCCAGCACCTTGGCCAGCGTCTGCGCCAGCAGCGTCTTCCCGCAGCCAGTCGGCCCGACCAGCAGGATGTTCGACTTCTGCAGTTCCACTTCGTCGTCGTCGATCTGCGCCGAGACGCGCTTGTAGTGGTTGTAAACCGCGACCGAGAGGATCTTCTTGGCCCGCTCCTGGCCGATGACGTACTGGTTGAGCTGCTCGTAGAGCTTGCGCGGGGTTGGGATACGCGTGAACGCCTGTTCGGGCCGTACCGTCGGTGACTCTTCCTCTTCGATGATCTCGCGACAGAGCTGGACGCACTCGTCGCAGATGTACACCGCGCCCGGACCAGCGATCAGTCGGCGGACTTCCTCCTGGCCCTTGCCACAGAAGGAACACCGGTAGTGGACGCGTCCGCCTCGTGAACCTGTCATTACGCTGTCTCCCTGACCCCTGATATCGATGAGTGCTGCCCTAGCAGCCAACTTGTACGACGCACTGTTGCCTGTTGCCCGTTGCCTGTATATTCCGCTACGTCGTTCCGTTACCGCCGCTGGTCATCTTAGTGCCCTGGCTGGCGCGCAGCTCGCGCAACGCCTGGAGCTTTGGCGACTCAAGCACGTGGTCGACCATGCCGTATTCCTTGGCCTCTTCAGCCGACATGTACTTGTCGCGCTCGGTATCTCGCTTGACGACATCGAACGGCTGCCCGGTGTGCAGCGACATGATCTCTACGAGTCGGTTCGTCAGCAGCAGCGTCTCACGCGCCACGATCTCGATGTCCGGCACGTTACCCCGAAAGCCCGCCGAACCCTGGTGGATGAGGATGCGTGTGTTCGGCAGCGCGAAGCGCTTGCCCTGCGTCCCGGCCGCCAGCAGCACAGCGCCCATGCTGGCCGTCAGGCCGCAGGCATAGGTCGATACGTCGCAGCGGAGTGACTGAATCGTATCGTAGATGAACAGCCCGTGGTACACGCTACCGCCCGGCGAGTCGATATACAGACGAATGTCCTGTTCCGGATTTTCATAATCAAGGAAGATCAATTGCGCTGAGATCAGGTTCGCGATGTGGTCGTCGATTGGTGTGCCAAGAATGATGACGCGGTCGCGCAGCAGCCGTGAGTAGATATCGTACGCGCGCTCACCACGGTTCGTTGTCTCGACCACCATCGGCACGAGTGCCTGTGGGTAATAGATCTCGTCCATCATGCTGTATTCGCATCCTTACATCTAGACATGTTGCGCCGTCCCGGAAAACCCGACACGGCAGCGTTTTACAGGGTCAAACCTACGTCAACGACATGACGCCGAGAAGATTCAGGCGACCAGTCAGCCTGCTACGGCTGGCTGGCCTTGGCTTCGTCAGTATCAGTCTCAGTGGGTTCCAACGCGTCAGTCGCGTCATCGGAAGCATCCGACGAAACGTCTTCAACCGCTGGCTCGATCGCCTCAGCAGCCATCACCGAACCATCAGTCGTATCGGGATCGGTTGATTCGGCGAGCGCCGCTGGCATCACGCCATCATCTTCAGCGACCGATTCAGGGTCGTCTGATTCCGCCGCCTCGTCGACGGTCGCGTTCGCCGCCTCAATCGACGCTGCCGCGTCATCCTCCAGCAAACGTGCGCCCGCTCCCGTCACCGGCCCGCGATCTTCTGTGGCGATGTTGATTACGGTATCAGTCAGCTTGCGGTCGAACATCTCATTCTCGAGCAGACCCTTGAAATAGTCTGACTGATACATCTCGCGCATGCGATCCGCGTTCGCCGACGAACCGACCATCCGAGTGATCTCACCCAGGATATCTTCGTCAGTGACCTTGACGTCTTCCGCCTTGGCGACCTCCTGCAGTACGAGTGAGTTGCGCACCCGGCGCGCAGCGTTCGGGCGAATCTCGTCCCGCAGCTCTTCTTCGGTCTGATCGTTCGATTCGAGATACTCGTCCATCGTCACCCGCTGCTGCGCCAACCGCGAGCGGAACTGAGTCATCTCGTCTTCAATCTCACGCTCGACCATCGAGGTCGGCACATCGACCGTCGATCCCTCGGCCATCGCGTTGATGACCTCGGTGGCGATCTCACCACGCGCCGCCGTTGCCTTGTTGCGCAGCAGGTCCTTCTCGATCTGCTCCCGCATAGCATCGAACGATGCGTACTGTTCGCCGACCTTCTGCGCCAGATCGTCGTCCAGCGCGGGCCGCTGGCGCTCCATAACGCCTTTAAGCGTCACGATGTAGCGGAGATTCTTGCCACGCAGCTCCGGTGCGACCGTCTCATCGTCATCGTCAAACGCGAGTGACAATTCAGCAGTCGTACCAACTGGCATCAGCTTGATCGCCTCGACCAGCGACTCGAACAACGGCGTCTCACCGATAACGAACGTTGCGTCCTCGGCAGGCTCCTGGAACTGTTCCTCGCCCTCGAACACCTGAATATCCATCGTGATCTGGTCGTCGTCGCGCGCCATGCGTGGTTCCGCTGGCTCGACCCACTCGGAGTGCTGGCGCTGGAGCTGGTCGATAACTTCCTCGACCTCGCTCTCCTCGATCTCGACCTCGCGTGGCTCGACTCGGACCGAGCGGTAATCACCCAGTTCGATCGTCGGGAACACCTCGATCTTGACCTTGAATACCAAAGGCTCCATCTGCGTGACTGTCGCCGTCGGATCACCAACCGGTACCAGGCTCTCCTGCTCGATCGCGCGCCGGAACAGTCCATCCATCATGTCGTGACCGGCCTCCTGGAGGACCGCATCCCGGCCAACCATCGACTCGATCATATTGCGCGGTGCCTTGCCGCGTCGGAATCCGGGTACACTGATGTCCCGGGCCACTTTCCTGAATGCTTGTTCGACCGCTACCGCGAATTCATCCTCATCCGCGACGATCTCCAGTTCAACGGTGCTCCCGGGCAAACGTTCGACATTCACTCGCACTGCGGCAATTACCTCCGTAACGACGTTTCAATGGCCCGCAGTATAACAAACAGGCCCGGTTTTCCCGCTAAAATCAACCTGTCCAAACGGCTAGCCCTCTGCCCGCTGCTACAATGCAGCCTGGAACCGCCCGTCAGTTCTCGACCAGAAGCCAGGACTATGCCGTGATAACGACCGAAGCACACTCCACACTCACGACGGTCTGGAACGCGCAACGCGCCTTCGTCGTTGAGCTTGGTCGCGCACTGCACGCGACCCTGCCAGCGTCCGAACGCGGCATATCCATGCACGGTCGTGACCTGAAACCAGACGCTGAAGGCATCGGTGCCCAGCTTCAATACCGGCTCGACGACGGCACTGGTGGTCCTGGTCAAGCCTGCTTCGTCATCGACATCGCGCTCAAGCGCGGGCGCACCAGCCTCATCTGGGACGTCAACGCCGTCTCAGTTCAATCGCGTGGTGACGGGGACTACTCCATCACCGCTCGTCAATCGTTTACGCTGCCAGTTATGCGGCGAACCCAGCTACGTTCACTCTTCGCGAACGACCTGACGCGCATCGCAGCCGACTTTCTCTGCCATGCTTCCGAGACTCACGCCGAAATCGCGTCTTAGAATCACGGTACGAAATGAACCTTGTTTCGACCGCTGGCAGCTAATAGTCAACAACCAGCTTGATAATTGGTGAACGACGCATGAACGACGATACTTCAACCGACTCAATCGACTCAACCGGCGTGATCAGACCGCCAGCGCAAGACCTGAAGGCATTCATGTGCCATGCGGACATCATCGAGTGCAAGTTGGTTCCCTGGGGATCAAACTACACCTTCGCCGTCGTGCTTGATGACCCTGCCAGCAAATTCGACAATACCGTCGGCATCTACAAGCCCCAGGCAGGTGAAGCCCCCCTCTGGGATTTCCCGGAAGGCACGCTCTACCACCGCGAATACGCATCCGCGCTCGTGTCCAGCTTCCTCGGCTGGGATTTTATCCCCGAAACCGTCATCCGCGACGGCCCCCACGGTATCGGTACGATCCAGCTCTACATTGAGCCGGAAGACGACTCGCATTACTTCGCCTTCCGCGAAGACCATCGCGAAGAATTGCGCCGCATGGCCGTCTTCGACCTCGTCGCAAACAACGCCGACCGCAAAGCGGGCCACACGTTTCGCGGCAAGCATGACCGCAGGGTCTGGGGCATCGACCACGGGCTGACCTTTAATGTGCAACCAAAGCTGCGTACCGTCATCTGGGACTTCTGCGGCGAGCCTATCGACGGCGAACTGCTCGACGCCCTCATCCGCATCTACATCGACACCGACCTCCCGGAAATGCTCCGTCCCCACCTCGACAGCCTCGAAATCCAAGCCTTCCGCGCCCGAGCCGCCCGCCTTGCCGACGCAGCTGTCTTCCCCGAGCTACTGTCCCGCCGCAACATCCCCTATGGTTGGTAGTTCACGCCTGAAGGAATTGACTATCCCGCGACAATGTTCTGAAATCCGTGTACTCTGACGATCCGATTCCGCGCAGATTTTTTACAGTGATACCGGTGTAACAGGACAGGGAGTAACCCAATGACAGCACTTTCGAATGCCAACGAAGTCACCGAGGCAATGCGTAAGGTGCGCCAGTCGCGCCAATACACGGATCAGCCCGTCTCCGACAACATCCTCAACGAGCTCCTCACCGTTGCCCAGTGGACCGGCAGCGGTCGCAACCGCCAACCCTGGCACTTCATCGTCATTAACGACAAAGAACAGCTCCGCGCCGTCAGCCAGGTTCGCACCCCGATCAACTGGGTCGCCGATGCCCCACTGGCCATCGCCATCGTCCTCGACGGCGGCGAGCGTGACGTATCGGAAGCCTATGATGAGGGCCGAGTCACCGAGCGATTAATGATCGCCGCGCACGTCCTCGGACTCGCTGGCGGTGTCGCATGGTTCGGCGACGAATCCGAGCAGGCCGCCGCCAAGGAGGTTCTCGGCATTTCCGCCGACCGCACCGCCCGCTCTGTCGTCACCATCGGCTACTCGACCACCAGCAAGGATCCGCGTCCGAACCCCACCACCGGCGGCCGACACCCACTCTCCGAAATCGTCAGCTACGGCAAGATGGGAAACAGCAACCCGTCATCTTGAACAGCGCCGAAGTCGCCTTGTAGCACGTAACCGACATCTTGTCATCCTGAGCGGAACGAAGTGAAGTCGAAGGACCTAAGCGGCTTGCGATTCATCGATATATCGTGTACCTAACCGCTTGAATCCTCCGACTCCACTTCGTTCCGCTCAATAGCACGCCACACTGGTTTTGTCATTCTGAGAAATGCACCACAGTGAATGTGCCGCGCGTCGGCTTCACGGGTAGGGACGGGTTTCACCGAGTAACCCGTCACGCGCTGTGCTCGGAAACCCGCCCCGGTCGTGGCTCAGAACCGCATCCGTGGGCCACGGTCGTCGGTTCTCGCTGACATCGGGACGGGTTTCCCAGCACGTTCGCTGGCCGAGTCCTCGGTGAAACTCGTCCCTACTCCGAAGGACAACCAGTGGCGAATTCACTGTGGCCCGCTACTGAGGTGTGAACCGAAGAATCACTCAGCGCCATGAGACAGCCAGTTCCGGCTTCCAGCACCTACCATTCGCCGTCCGCTGGCTGACGCTCGGCACGGGACTCGTCGTCATCACGCTCGTGGGCGTTGCCTTTTGGGTGAATCTGGTTGGCGAACCGTTCGGCGATTGGAACTGGACAATTCTCGCCTTCGTCCTCGTCATCGCCGAAACTCTCATCCTCGGTTCGATCGCCGCCGCAAACGGGCCGTACGAGCAGCGCCTCAGACGCTGGGACTCGAACGACTTCGGTGAAGACGCGTAGGCGACACAGTTCCGAATTGACCTGGCAGCGTCAGAGTCGGTCCAACCACGCCGACTCTTCGTCGATAGCCGATTCATCCTTCTCGCAATTCCCTGCGCCATCGTCGCTCTCACACTCGGCATCGCGCTATCACGAACCGGCGATGGGCCGGGAAATCAGCCTATCTCCGATCTCGAAGCACTTGAAGTCGCTGGCGATGCGATCCGTCCTGATAGTTCCCGTTCGAGCATCCCCGTCCTGACAAGTTCCATCATCGCCACCGTCACTGAAGCCCAGGCACATCATTCAGACAACGCGGACATGATGCGCCTGCCAGCAGACCGCCGGATCTTTCTCAACTCTTACGCCTACGACGACAAGACCGGCGATCAGTCCAGCTCCCGACCCGGCCCCACCGTCCTGGTAGATGCCCTCGACGGTGAAGTGCTCGCGGTCGTACTTGTCGAATGAGAAAGCAACGGCGCCTATTCACCCATTGACTAGTTGACCGCCCGATTCAATCGCCCATACTATCCAGCACGCGACGACCGACCGACCTTCGGACGTAGCGCACGCGCATGTCGCACGATCCGAAGATCGTGCGATAATGCCGCTATTGACTCTAATGTCTGTTTCGGCGACGCTGCCCCGTGCATCCGACGCCGAACGACTGGCACCCGAACAGACGCGGGCTGTCCCGTAGCGCAATCCCGAGGGAGGAACAGGGAACATGGCAACTGAACAGATCGCAAAGCAGCAGGTTTCGATGACCGTCAACGGTCAGACCCGCACCGGCGAGGTCGAGCCGCGCATGCTGCTTGTCCACCACATCCGCGAGAACCTCGGCCTGACCGGAACGCATGTCGGCTGCGACACCAGCCAGTGCGGTGCCTGCACGATCATGATGGACGGGTTATCCGTAAAAGCCTGCACCATCCTTGCGGTGCAGGCGCAGGATTCCGACATCATGACGATTGAAGGTCTCGCCAAGGATGGCGAGCTGCACCCGATCCAGGAAGGCTTCTGGGAAGAGCATGGCCTGCAATGCGGCTTCTGTACACCCGGCATGATCATGTCGACCTACGACCTGTTGCAGCGCAATGCGAATCCGAGCGAATCTGAGATCCGGCATGCGATTGACGGTAATCTCTGCCGCTGTACCGGCTACCAGCACATCGTCAAGTCGATTCAGTACGCCGCCAACAAGATGTCCGGTGCGAGTTCACAGGCATCAACAGCGGCTGACTAGGCACGACATTGAGCTCTCGGAATCCGACCCAATCACGGACCTTAGGACTCAGGACGTAGCAACTGCTTCAGACCTAGAGGAGAGCATGGTAGCTACCGAAGCACGCGAGAAGCTCATCGGTAAGGTAATGAAGCGTAAGGAAGACCCGCGCTTCATCACTGGTCGAGGAAAGTACCTGGAAGATATCGTACTGAACCGCATGCAGCACGCATTCGTCCTGCGCAGTCCACACGCTCATGCACGCATCAAGTCCATCGACACCGCAGCTGCGCAGACCATGCCCGGTGTCTCTGGCGTGTTCACCGGCCACGACATCGATCTGCCGCCGCTTCCGTATGCGTGGCAGGCTGCAGGTGTCGTCAACAATGTCAACACTCCAAACATCCTTGCGAAGGATGAAGTGCACTGGACCGGCGAAGGCGTGGCGGTCGTCGTCGCGGACTCGATCTCCCAGGCCCGCGACGCCGCAGACGCGATCGACATCGACTGGGAGGTCCTCCCAGCCGTCGTCGACACTGAGAAAGCCACGCTTCCCGGCGCACCCCAGCTCCACGAGAACGCACCCAACAACGTCGTCTTTCGCTGGACCTGCGGTAACGAGGACGGAACCAATGACGCCCTACAGCTGGCCGAGGTCAAGATCAGCCAGCGCATCCGCAACCAGCGCCTGATCGCCACGCCTATGGAAACACGCGGCGCGATGTGCGACTACAACGCCGGTACCGAGGAGTTCACCTTCTGGCTCTCCAGTCAGGCACCGCACGTCCATCGGCTGCTCATGGCCGCCTTCATCCTCGGCGTACCCGAGCAGAACATCCGCGTCATCGCTCCTGACCTCGGCGGTGGCTTTGGCGCGAAAATCTTCATGTACCACGAGTACGTGCTCGTCGGCTGGCTCAGCCGCAAGCTCGAACGCCCGGTCCGCTGGATCGAATCCCGCAGCGAGAGCCACCACGCCACCGCTCAGGGCCGGGATCACGTGACCGACATCGAGGTCGCTGCAACCCCGGATGGTCGCGTAACCGGCCTCAAAGTGAAGACCTACGCAAACCTCGGTGCGTACCTCTCGACCGCCGCCGGTGGAATCCCGACGACGCTCTACGGACGCATGTTGGCAGGGTGCTACAAGATTCCTAACATCTTCGCGGAAGTGATCGCGACCTACACCAACACCGCGATGGTCGACGCCTACCGCGGCGCTGGCCGTCCCGAGGCAACCTTCGTCGTCGAACGTGCGATGGACCTGGTTGCCGATGAGCTGGGCCTGGACCCAACCGAAGTGCGCCGCCGAAACTTCATCCCGTCCGACGAGTTCCCGTTCGACACCGGCATCGGCATGCTGCCCTACGACTCAGGCGACTACCCGAAGGCACTGGACAAGGCCCTGGAGATGATCAACTACCAGAGTTTGCTCAACGACCAGGAACAGCGCCGCCAGAATCCGACTGGGAAGCACCTCGGCATCGGCTTCTCGTCCTATGTCGAGACGTGCGGAATCGCCCCAACCGCCTATATCACCTCCGAGGGCTGGGGAGCCGGTCTATTCGAAAGCGCGAACGTCAAGATGCACCTGACCGGCAAGGTGGTCGTCACCACCGGCTCGATGCCCCATGGTCAGGGACACGAGACGACCTTCTCGCAGGTCGTCGCCGACAAGCTCGGCATCGGGATGGACGACATCCAGGTCAAATTCGGCGATACGCTCGGCACTCCGTTCGGCTACGGCACCTACGGCAGCCGATCGCTGACCGTTGGCGGCGAAGCCATTGTCCGCTCAACCAACAAGATCAACGACAAAGCCCGCAAGATCGCCGCGCATATGCTGGAAGTCTCCGAAGACGACATCGAGCTCAGCGATGGCGTCGCTCGCGTCATCGGATCGCCCGACCAGGCAAAGACCATTCAGGAGATCGCACTCGCTGCGGCTGTCCCGGCGAATCTGCCCGCTGGTGTCGAACCATACCTGGATGAGACGAGCTACTATGACCCGCCGAACTGCACCTTTCCATTCGGGACACACATCGCGGTCGTCGAGGTCGATGACAGCACCGGTAAGGTCGAACTGATCCGCTACGTCGGCGTCGACGACGTCGGCAACATCGTCAACCCGCTCATCGTGGCCGGTCAGTTCCAGGGCGGCATCGTCCAAGGCATCGGCCAGGCGCTCTGCGAGGGCGCGGTCTACGACGACGACGGCCAGCTCCTCACCGGCACGCTCATGGAGTACGCTATCCCGCACGCCGACAATTTTCCGATGTTCGAGCTCGGCCACACGGTGACTCCGTCGCCGGTCAACGAACTAGGGGTCAAAGGAGCGGGTGAAGCCGGAACCATCGCCAGCACTCCCGCGTTCGTCAACGCCGTCGTCGATGCGCTCTCGCCGCTCGGTATCCGCAACCTCGATATGCCGCTGTCCGCGCCGCGCGTCTGGTCCGCGATCCAGGCCGCACGAAACACTCAACAGGGATAAGGGATAGGAAGAAGGGGAACCACATGTATCCACGACCATTCGAGTACCGCAACGCCAGTTCCGTTCAGGAGGCCATTCAGCTACTCCAGGCTGATCCGGATGCTAAGATCATCGCTGGCGGCCATTCGCTGTTGCCAGCCATGAAGCTACGCCTGGCCTCGCCCGGCACCCTCGTTGACATCTCGACGATTCAGGAACTCAAGCAGATGTCGGTCAACGGTGGCGCGACTATTGGTGCTGGCGTCACCTACAACGACCTGCTGAAGTCGAACGACCTCAAGGAGCGCTTTACCGCCCTGTACGAGTCCGTCTTGAAGGTCGGCGATGTGCAGGTCCGCAACCGCGGCACGATCGGCGGTTCCGCCTCGCACGCAGACCCAGCCGCCGACATCCCCGCCGCACTTCTCGCCCTCAACGCGACCTTCGTCGTCCAGGGTCCGAACGGCAACCGCGAAGTCTCCGCTGACGACTTCTTCGTCGACATCCTGACAACGGCACTCGAGCCAGAAGAAGTCCTGACCGAGATTCGCCTACCCGCCACAAGTGTCAAGTCTGCCTACGAGAAGTTCGCCCATCCGGCCTCCGGCTACGCCATCTGCGGCGTCGCGGCAGCTATCGGCGACGGTGCAGTCCGCGTAGCCGTTACCGGCGCGACCTACAAGGCAACCCGCCTGTCCGCCGTAGAAAGTGCCCTCTCCGACAACATCGACGCAGCCGCCATCGAGGTCGCCGTCGAAAACATCGGCGACCTCGATTACGCCGGCGACCACTTCGCCTCCAACGAGTACCGCGCCCACCTGACGAAGGTCTATACCAAGCGCGCCCTCATGCGCGCGGCCGGCCTCAGTTAGGCACTGCTCGAAAACGAAACGTCGGCAGGGTTGCCCCTGCCGACGTTTTATTCCTGTAAGAATCGACTTTCATGCCACCTTCTGCGACGCCAACATCTCCTGGAATCGATCTTCATCCACAATGCCGCGCCAGTCCAGCACCCTACCATGCTCCGTAATGTACAGGGACGGAATCAATTCGTCGTCTTCCCCTGCGGAAACCAGCACCTCCGTGTCAGAATCGGCGTGGTAGTATCGACGAAACCCTTTCTGGGTTCGAGAATACGAGAAACCAAGACTCTTCATCACCTGGTGGAACTCGCCGTAGGTCACGTTGCTATATCTGGAGGTCAGTTTCAGTTCAGGTATCATGGCGTGATCTCCCTGAGTCTCGTCAAATCATGAATCGCATCCACGGAAACCATTTGAGATACCGGAATGCGGATCGTGAGTGTAGCGCTGAACTCGATGATTGTCCCGGTTACCTGAGCTTGAGCATGTCCCTGGACGTGAACCCAGTAGGCACGGTCGTTCACCACGTCATACACGACTAAAACTACCGGCATTGCCAGAGCCGACCAGAACCGATAATCTCGGCGTTCTACCCTGATCGCAACTACCTGATCCGCATCGATGAGTCGGAGATCATCTGTCGCCTTTACCTGAAAGAGCACGAAATTCTCTCGAAGTTCACCACGCTCGTCGAACGTCCACATTTGCACATCGAGTCCGTAGTCGCTGGGAATCCTTTCGAGCGTGTTTCCGGCCAACAGCACCAGTCTCTCGACGTAATTTACGCTGAGATCCGCGATCACATGTCCCCGTGTTCGCCGCTTCCGCATTGCCCTCGACAAGCCGATTCCTTCCGCATCACGCCCGCTTTATTGCCGATGCCAGCCATCCCATCGTGAGAAAGATCACCAGATCGCGGTATGGCGGTATACTAGAGCATTGCTATTCGTACCTGTGCACCAGTTCCGGCCAACGATCACGCGCAATCATCATGCAGCCTGATCCGCGTCCGGCGGGAAGAGTGAGGACACGGTTTTGTCTCAAGTTCTAGAGGCGGTTCCCACGCTGGATTCCGTCGAAGCCGTCCAGGAAGCCCTCGCGGGCCAGAAGTACGTCGCCGACTCAAGCCTTGCGACGGCAATCTATCTCAGCCTCAAGCTACCCAAGCCCATCCTGCTCGAGGGCGAGGCCGGCGTTGGCAAGACGGAGATCGCCAAGGTCCTGTCAGCGATCCTGCAGACAGACCTCATCCGCCTCCAGTGTTATGAAGGTCTGGATGTCTCGCACGCCGTCTATGAGTGGAACTACCCGCGCCAGATGCTCGCGATCCGTGCTGCCGAAGCCAGTGCCGATAGCCGCGAAGCCGCCATGGGCGAGATATTCTCGGAGGAGTACCTCATCAAGCGCCCGTTGCTTCAGGCCATCGAGCATCGTGGCAAGGCACCCGTCCTGCTGATCGACGAGATTGACCGCGCCGATGAGGAGTTCGAAGCCTTCCTGCTCGAGCTGCTCTCCGACTTCCAGGTCACCGTCCCCGAGCTCGGCACAATGGTAGCGGAATACCCCCCGATTGTTATTATCACGTCGAATCGCACCCGTGAGCTGCACGACGCTCTCAAGCGCCGCTGTCTGTATCACTGGATCGACTACCCGACGATCGAGAAGGAATACCTCATCATCCAGAACAAGGTCCCGGGCGTCAACGATCGCCTGGCCAAGCAGATCGCGCACTTCGTCCACGACCTGCGTGAAGTCGATCTCTACAAGGTGCCAGGCGTCGCGGAAACTCTCGACTGGGCCGCCGCGCTTATGGCGATGTCACAGCGTGAACTGTCGTCCGAGGTCGCGTCTTCCACGCTCGGAGCGATCCTGAAGCATCAGGAAGATATCCAGTCGGTCCGCAAGGCGAAGCTCGACGATCTCGTCGCGGCGGCGAGCAATGGCAGCTAATCCGAGCCGCCAACCGCAGCACACCCACGTCTACGAACCGGGCCAGAAGCTGCTTCAGCGTTCCCTGCAGTTCGGTCGTGTCCTGCGAGCCAACGGCATCAAGGTCACATCGTCGCAGGTGATGGACTTCGTCCACGCCACCCAGCACGTTGGTATCCAGGATCGGCGCATCTTCCGCGAAGCCGCTGAGGCCTGCCTCGTTACGCGTGGCGAAGAGCGCGAAATGTTCGAGATCGTCTTCAACCGCTTCTGGCGCTCGAAGCGCATCCTCGACGATACAGACCAGCAGCCGAACTATGCCGATCCCAACGCCCAGCAGGTCGAGGGCATGGAAGACGCCGAAGGCGGCGAGGATGGCAACGCCGAAGCCCAGATGGGCGAGGGCGCGGAAGGCATGGCGATCGACGAGGACTCCGGCGACGGAGAGCTCTCAGACCCAGACGAAAACGATCAACTTGAATCTGTGCTCACCTACAGCTCCTCCGAAGCGTTGCGCGGCAAAGACTTCTCCGAGTTCACTCAGGAAGAACTCGAGATGGCCCGCATCCTGATGAAGAAGCTCAAGTGGGAGATCGGCATGCGCCGCTCCCGCCGCAAGGTCGCCAGCTCCAAGGGCCGCTTCATCGATGCCCGTCGCACGATGCGACGTTCGCTCCAGACGGCTGGCGTCCCGCTGAAGATATCGCAGCGCAAAGTGAAGATGAAGCCGCGTGCCCTCATTGTCATCTGCGACATTTCCGGTTCGATGGACCGCTACTCGCGGTTGCTGTTGCAGTTCATCCATACCATCGAGAACGACATGGCCCGCGTCGAGGCCTTCGTGTTCGGCACTCGCCTGACGCGTATCACCCGCGTCCTGAAGAAGCGGCCAATTGACGAGGCCATTACTCGCGTCTCGAAAGAGGTGCAGGACTGGGCCGGCGGCACCCGCATCGGCGAGTCGATCCAGCAGTTCAACCACGACTACGCCCGCCGCGTCCTGCGCAACGGTGCGGTCGTCCTGATCATCTCCGACGGCTGGGATCGCGGCGATCCCCAGCTGCTCGGCAAAGAGATGATGCGGCTCCAGCGCTCATGCTACCGACTCATCTGGCTAAACCCGCTACTCGGCTCGCCGCGCTACCAGCCACTCACGCGCGGCATGCAGGCCGCCCTGCCGTTCATCGACGACTTCATGCCGGTCCACAACCTCGAGAGCCTCGAACTGCTCGCGGATCACCTCTCCAGCATCGGCGACACCCGTCCGGTGCGCCGCCAGATCCCGCTCGAATTCCTCAACGCCCGCATGACCGCGACCTGACATCGACACGAACCAATGGTATGAAAACACCCGACTGATTGTTAATCCGTCGGGTGTTTTCACAGTTGTCGAGTATTGGCGGGCTATTACCGCTTTCGAGACCGTGGGTCGAGCGCGTCGCGTAGTCCGTCACCGAGGAGGTTCATCGCCAACACCGTCATGAACAACAGCATGCCGGGGAAGACCGCGATCCACCACGCCTGCTGAAGTCGCGCCTGCCCGATGCTCACCATACCGCCCCATGTCGGAGTCTGCGGCGGAACTCCTGCACCCAGGAACGACAGCGATGCCTCTGCGAGAATGCCAAACGCGATGACGAACGTGGACTGCACAATCAATGGCGACATTGAGTTCGCCAGAATGTACTTCCTCAGGATCGCGTGATCTCGCATCCCGATCGCCTTGGCCGACTCCACGTAGAGCTGTCGTCGATTCATCAGCGTCGTACCTCGCACCAACCGGGATATATTTGGCGCATACACGACAGTCAACGCGACAATCACATTGCGGGTCGCGGGACCCAACGTTGCCATGATCGCGATCGCCAGCAGGATGCTGGGAAACGCCTCGAACCCATCCATCACCCGCATGATGATGTTGTCGAGCCGTGAATAGTATCCCGCAATCAATCCAATGATCGATCCGAGAATGATGGAACCAACCATCACTGTGATGCCGACCAGCAACGATACGCGCGCACCAAAAATCGCGCGGCTGAAGACATCACGGCCCAGGCGTCCGTCCCGAACCAGTAGTCGGATGACGGCCCCTGAAGACGGTCGGCCGGGTTCACGAACGTCGGCTCATAGGGCGCGATGACCGGGGCAAAGACCGCGACGATCAACGTCAACAACACAAACGCCAGACTCACGAGCGCAGCCGGGTTTTCCAGCAACAGCCGCACCCAGTAGTATCGCGAGCTTGGCCCAATTGACGACAATCGAATGCGTCCACCCTTCGCGGCGGGCAGTCGCGCAAGACCGTCGGCGGACTCAGTCAGAGCCATAGCGCACCCTCGGATCAACGTACACATACAGGACATCGATAAGCAGCATCACGAGCACCTCGATCGTCGCTATGGTTAGCACCGCTCCCTGCACGACCGGAAAGTCCCGCCGGACAACACTCTGAACGAGCAACCTTCCCATTCCTGGAATATTAAAGACGGTCTCGATCACGATCGACCCGCCCAACATCCCAGCCAGTGAGATGCCAATAATCGTCATCACAGGAATCAATGCGTTTCGCAACGCGTGGCCAAGCACGACATGCCGGTTCGCAAGTCCTTTTGCATACGCCGTACGCACGTAGTCTTCATTCAGCATGTCCAGCATCGTCGAGCGGACCAGACGCGCGAGCAGCCCCGCAGCCGAGAATCCGAGAGTGAACGTGGGAAGGATCATGTA
>Ga0136611_10001391_pt1 | contig 16791 bp, 16 predicted proteins | sample AntDrymUQ2232306_2_FD_106645 | JGI IMG/M metagenome (GOLD analysis project Ga0136611, IMG submission 106645) | Polar desert sand microbial communities from Dry Valleys, Antarctica - metaG UQ223 (23.06) | ecosystem: Environmental > Terrestrial > Soil > Desert | place: Antarctica: Dry Valley...
CGCCGCCGCGGCGGCGCGCACGCTCGTCCCCGTCACGCTCGAGCTCGGGGGCAAGTCGCCCAACATCGTGTTCGAGGACGCCGACCTCGACCGCGCCGTCACGGGCGCCCTCGTCGGCATCTACTCCGCGGGCGGCCAGACCTGCATCGCGGGCAGCCGGCTGCTCGTGCAGGCATCGGTCCACGACCAGGTCGTGGAGCAGGTGGCAGAGCGGGCGAAGCGGATCCGGCTGGGTGACCCCCTGGCCCCGGCGACCCACATGGGTCCGGTGGCCAACGAGCCGCAGTACGACCGGATCCGTGGCGTGATCGCCAAGGGCAGGGAGTCGGGCGCGACGATGCTCGCCGGGCAGGAGACGCTGGAGGGTGCCGACCTCGAGTCCGGGCTGTTCGTGCGCCCCACCGTGTTCGCCGACGTCGACAACTCGATGGCGCTCGCCCGGGAGGAGATTTTCGGGCCCGTCCTGTCCGTCCTCCGGTTCGAGGACGACGACCACGCCGTGGCCCTCGCCAACGACAGCGACTTCGGTCTGGCGTCAGGGATCTGGACCAACGACCTGAGCCGGGCGCACAGCGTCGCGCGCCGGCTCGTCGCCGGGACCGTCTGGGTCAACACCTACCGGGCCTCCGCGGCGCAGGCACCCTTCGGCGGCACCCGCCGGTCCGGCTGGGGACGCGAGCGGGGCGAGGAGGCCCTGGAGGAGTACGTCCGGACCAAGAACGTGATGGTCGACCTGTCCGGACGGACCGCTGACCCATTCGCCCCGGCCGACTAGCCCGCCGACGCCGACGGCCGATAAGCGACACCCCCACGACGGAGAGGCGCTCATGGACCAGCAGGACAGCGGTACCCGGGAGGTCGTCGCCCTCTGCGGTCTCGGCAACATGGGCGCGGCCGTGGCGAGCCGGCTGGCGGAGCGCTACCGCGTCCTGGGCAGCGACCTCAGCGAGCAGCGACGCTCGGAGGCGGCCGACCGCTACGGCGTCGAGCCGGTCGAGGACGTCGCCGACCTGGCACAGGCGCCCGTCGTCGTGTTGTCGCTGCCCGCTCCGGACATCTCCGCGTCGGTGATGACCGAGCTGCTCCCCAGCCTGTCGCCCGGCACGCTCGTGCTCGAGACGAGCACCGTCAACCCGCTGGACATGTGGCGGCTGCGGGACCTGTGCGCGCCCGCGGGGGTGCGCGTCGTCGACGCCGCGATCCTGTCCGGGGTGGCGCAGATGGTGGCCGGCCGGGGGACGCTGCTCGTGGGGGGTGCGGCCGAGGACCTTGCGGCGGTCGGCCCGCTGCTCGAGGTCCTCGGCAGCCGGGTCCTCACCTTCGGCGACGTGGGCAGCGGCATGGCCGCCAAGGTGATCAACAACGCCGTCGCCCACGCCGTCATGGTGGTGCTCGTGGAGGCCGGCGCCATGGCAGCCGCCACGGGGCTGGCTGCCGACGACCTCGCCGGGCTGCTCGCCGACCCGGACGCCGGGCTGCTGCGGCCGCTCACCCACCGCTTCGTCGAGCGCGTCATGCGCTCCGACTACGACGGCGGCATGCCGACTGAGGCGGCCCGCAAGGACTCCACGCTCGCCCTCGGCCTGGCGCAGACGGCAGGGGTGCCGCTGTTCGCTATCCAGGGCGCCCACACCGCCTACGAGATCGCCGTCGGCGAGGGGCTGGGGCGCCTCGACTACGCCTCCATCGCCCGGCTGTGGGAAGGCTGGACCGGCCGGCCCATGGCGGGCCCGGCGCTGGACAGCTCTCTCGCAGTCACGGCGGGGGCGCAGCGATGAGCGGCGCGAAGCGGTTCGACGTTGTCGTGGTGGGTGGCGGCAACGCCGGCTTCTGCGCCGCGCACGCCGCTCGGGAGGCGGGCGCAGAGGTGCTTCTCATCGAGAAGACCGTCGAGCAGAATTCGGGTGGCAACAGCTTCTACACGGCAGGGGCGTTCCGCGTCGCGTTCGACAAGCTGGACGAGCTCGTGCCGCTGCTCGACGACGAGACGCGGGCACTGCTGCCCCGCACGGTCGTGCCGCCCTACCCGCAGTCGCAGTTCTTCGAGGACATGGACCGGATCACCGGTGGCCAGTGCGATCCGGTCCTCACCCGCGTCCTCGTGACGAGGTCCACGGACACGCTGCGCTGGCTCCACGACAAGGGGCTGCGGTTCCGACTCATGTACGAGCGTCAGTCTTTCGAGACCAACGACGAGCACGTCTTCTTCGGCGGCCTCCACGTCGGCTCGGTCGACGGGGGCAAGGGGCTGGTGAGCCAGCACACCGAGGCCGCCCTCGCCTCTGGCGTTGAGCTGCGCTACGGCGCCCGCCTGACCGAGCTGCGCACCGACGGGGGCGGGGCCGTCGTCGGCCTCGTCTACGCCGACCAGGCGGGCACGTCCCACGAGATCGACGCCGGGGCCGTCGTGCTCGCTGCCGGTGGCTTCGAGTCCGACCCGGAGCGCCGGGAGCGCTACCTCGGACCCGGCTGGTCCCACGCCCTGGTGCGGGGGACGCCGTCCAACACCGGTGAGGTGCTCGACCTCGCGATCGCCCTGGGCGCTGCCCGGCACGGCGACTGGGCGTCCTGCCACAGCGTCGCCTGGGACTCCGGCGGTCCGCCGCAGGGTGGCAACCGCGAGCTCACCAACCAGATGACGCGGCAGAGCTACCCGCTCGGCATCGTGGTCAACGTCGGTGGTGAGCGGTTCGTCGACGAGGGCGCCGACTACCGCAACTACACCTACGCGAAGTACGGTCGCGAGATCCTGGCCCAGCCAGACGGTCTGGCGTTCCAGCTCTTCGACGCCAAGACCAAGCCGCTGCTCCGGACGCAGGAGTACGACTCCATGCCCATCACGATGGCCCAGTCCGACACGCTGGAGGACCTCGCAAACCGGCTCGGCATCGACCAAGAGGGACTGCTCCGGACCGTCGAGCGGTTCAACGGCTCCATCGTCGACGCGCCCTTCGACCCTGCGGTGAAGGACAACCGGGCCGCCCTTGTCGACCCGCCGAAGTCCAACTGGGCCCTGGCGATCGACACGCCCCCCTACTACGGGTACGGCGTGTCGTGCGGCATCACGTTCACCTTCGGCGGGGTCCACGTCGACGAGGGGGCCCGCGTCCTGAGCGCCAGCGGCTCACCTGTGCTCGGCCTCTACGCGGCGGGCGAGATGGTCGGTGGCCTGTTCTCCGGCAACTACCCCGGCGGCACGGGTCTGACCTCCGGGGCGGTCTTCGGCCGGCTCGCCGGTGCCGGGGCGGCCGCCGAAGGCCGGGGGGCGAGGGGATGACGTCGCCGGGCGGCAACCATCAGTTCGCCGTGTACGCAATCCGGTTCGCGCACCGCGACGCCTCCCTGCGCGGTGAGCACTTCTACCGCGGGGACCCGTGCGGCGACCACCCGCTGCCCATCGACTACTTCGTCTGGGCCGCCGTGTCCGGAGACGTCGTCGTCCTCGTCGACGCCGGCTTCACCGCCGAGACGGCGGCGCGTCGTGGCGGCCGCGACTACCTCCGGTCACCGGTGGACACGCTGCGGTCGCTCGGCGTCGACCCCGGAGCGGTCGGGCACCTCGTTCTCACGCACCTGCACTACGACCACGTGGGGCACATCGCCGACTTCCCCGCCGCCGAGGTCCTGCTGCAACGGGCGGAGTACGACTTCTGGACCAGCCCCATGGCCGAGCGCGGGGAGTACCCCCACCTCACCGAACCGGCCGACCTCGCCTACCTGGGCGAGCAGCTGCGCACCGGACGACTGGAGCTGGTCGAGGGGGAGCGCACCGTCGTGCCGGGCATCACCCTGCACCACGTCGGGGGACACACCCCGGGGCTCCAGGTCGTGCGAGTGGCAACGCCGCGCGGGCACGTCGTCCTCGCTTCCGACGCGACGCACTTCTACGAGAACATCGAGGCGGATCGCCCGTACTCGATCGTGGACCACCTGCCGTCCATGTACGCCGCCTTCGACACGGTGCGTGAGCTGGCGGACGGCGACGAGCTCGTCGTGCCGGGGCACGACCCTCTTGTGCTCGACCGGTTCCCTTGCGCCGGCAAGGGGCTGGAAGGTCTGGCGGTGCGGGTCGCATGACGGAGCTCCTGGACCTGACCATGACCGTGAGCAGCGGGATGCCGGTTCTGCCGGCACACGCCCACACGTGCGTGTACCCCACGAGCAGCCACGAGGAGATGGCGGCCATGGGCCGGCCGTCGACCTTCGCCGTCGAGGGTCTCCTCATGAGCACCCACGAGGGGACGCACGTCGACGTCCCTTACCACTGCGACCCGAGCGGTCCCGCCGTGACCGACCTGCCCGTCTCGGCGTTTACCGGTCCCGCGACCTGCCTGGACCTGACCGACGTGCCGAGCTCCGAGCTCATCGAGGTGCCCGCGCTCGAGCGGGCGACGGTCGCGCCGGACCGCGACGTGCGCGCCGGTGACCACGTCCTGCTGCACACCGGCCACCACGAGCGCAGCTACGGCACGAGGGACTGGTTCCGCCACACGGGGCTGTCTGAAGCGGCGAGCCGGTGGCTGGCGGCACGCGGCGTGGCGGGCGTGGGGATCGATGCGCCGTCCCTGGACTCGAGCCGGGAGACCAGGCGGGGGGTGTACCCGGCGCACCAGGTGCTCCTGGTGGAGCACCGCATCCCGCTGGTGGAGAACCTCGTCGGCCTGCGGCAGGTCGCGGGCCGACGCTTCCGCTACATCGGCTTCCCGCTGCGGCTGGAGGGCTGTGGCGGGGCACCGGTCAGGGCTGTAGCCGAGTTGTTATGAACTCAGTACACTCATTCGCCTAATGTGAGGTCTGACACTGCAGTGCGCACTCCCGACCGGGCGTGTGTCCCGCGAAGTGCTCCGCACTCCGCTCGACGAGAGGGAAGGCATGAACCGAAACTGGGGACGCGCGCTAGCGGCCACCGTCCTGCTCAGCCTGCTCGCAGCATGCGGTGGCGATGCCGGTTCGGGGGAGGCCTCTGTTGAGGGAGCCGAGAAGCTCCCCGTGGCGGTCATCTCGCCGCTCTCCGGCTCAGGTGCCGGATTCGGATGGGCGCTGGCCGGCGCGGCCCGGATCGCGATTGACGAGGTGAACGCCGCTGGGGGCATCGAGCTGGACGGCCAGCTCTACGAGCTCGAGGCCAAGGTCATCGACGACAAGTACACGCCCGAGGGCACGCTCGCGGCCTACAACGAGCTGATCAAGCAGGAAGGCATCAAGATCCTCATGGGCCCGATGGGCTCGGCCTCCGGCCTCGCCATCAAGGACCAGATCGAAGCCGACCAGCTCATCGCGATGGGCAACACCTACACGCCGGAGATGATCACCGAGGACACCAACTACTACTTCCGCGTCAACGCCACCTCCAACGAGGTCGCTCCCGCGCTGTGGGCCGGCTTCACGGAGAAGTACCCCGACGCGAAGCAGCTGGCCGTCATCGGTCCGGACGACGCGACCGGCAAGGGCGGCGCCGCGCTCACCACGAAGGCGGCCACCGCCGAGGGCGTCGAGACGGTATCCACGCAGTTCTACGAGCGTGGCATCTCCGACTTCAGCGCCTCGGTCACCGCGCTGCTGGCCAGCAACCCCGACGTCATCGACACCGTCACGTCCCCCTCTCAGGACGCCGGTCTCATCATGAAGACCGCGCGCCAGCGAGGCTTCACGGGGCGCTTCATGAAGACCGGTGGCACCTCGCCGGCCGACATCCTGGCCGTCGCCGGCCCTGAGGCCACGGAGGGCCTGTTCTTCGGCCAGGCCGGTGACCTCAGCACGCCCGCGGTCCAGGCCTACATCGAGGAGTTCCAGAAGCTGACCGACGTGCCGTTCGACAGTCTGTCGATCGACCTGCACGACGGCTTCGTCATGGGTCTCGAGGCCCTCAAGAAGGCCGGGACGCTCGACGCCGACAAGTGGGTCGAGGAGATGAAGGGCATGGAGCCCTTCCAGGGCCCGCTGAAGGGCGAGCTCACCTGGGGTGGCGCGAAGACCTACGGTGCGGAACGCCAGATGCTCGGCAAGCTATGGGTCTACGAGATTCAGAACGGTGAGCCGACGGTCGTGGGCACCGCTCAGGAGGAAGCGCCCTAGGGTCCGGCTGGAGCTGTCGCCCGGTGCCCTGCCTGACGGTCGGGCGCCGGGCGGCGAAGCCCGTCATCGGCAGCACCCACCAGAAGGGACGTGGCGGTGGACGTCAACGTCGTCATCCAGACAGTCATCAGCGCCCTGACCAGCTCTGCCATCTACATCCTCGTTGCGCTGGGGTTCACCCTCGTCTTCGGCGTGATGCGGATCGTCAACTTCGCCCATGGCGCGGCCTACACCGCCGGCGCCTACGGCATGTTCATCCTCGGCACCAAGGCGGGCCTCCCGTACGTCGTGTCCGTCATCGTCACCGTCGTCGTCGTCGCGCTGGCAGCAGCGCTCATCGAGGTCGCCCTGGTCGAGCGGACGGCCAGCGACGGCCTCAAGACCATGATCCTGACCCTCGGGGTCGGCCTGATGATCACGGGTGCCATCGAGGTGGCCTTCGGCGCTTCGCCGGTCTCCGTGCCCCCGGTGGTGACGGGCTCCTTGGACATCGGCCCGTCGGTCGTCCCGAAGGATAGGGTCGTCGTCGTCATCTGCGCGCTCGTCGTCCTGGCCCTGCTGTGGGCCTTCCTGAAGTACGGAAAGTGGGGGCAGGCGCTGCGGGCGGTGAGCCAGGACGCCGACATGGCGTCGGCGCACGGCATCCGCGTCAAGTGGGTCAGGGCCATCGGCTTCGGCGGCGCTGCCGGGATCGCGGCCCTCGCCGCCACGCTGATCGCACCGGTGCTGTTCAGCACGCCCTACATCGGTGACGACGCCCTCGCGAAGTCCTTCATGGTGGTCATCATCGGCGGTGTCGGGAGCGTGCCTGGCGTCGTGCTCGCGGGGCTCCTCGTCGGGTTCGTCGAAAGCGTGACGACCGTCTACTGGGACAGCAGCATCGCCGGGATCGTCACCTTCAGCGTCGTCATCATGGTGCTGCTCGCGGCACCGAACGGTCTGCTCGGCAGGAGCTCTGCGCGCGTATGACAAGCCACGTCGTCGACGTCCCCGAGGAACCCTCGATCGCCACGCCACGGGAGTCGCGCCACGGCGCCCCCGTCTCGAGCGGTGGACCGGCCCGCCGGTTCCCCGTGCTGCCCGTCATCGTCGCGGTGCTGGTCGGACTGGTGTTGCTGGCCATCCCCGAGACGGCGCGCGCGGGCTACTACCAGTACTCGTTCATCACCGCCTCAGCCCTGGCGATCGCCGGGCTCGGCTTCTACCTCGTCTACCAGGTCGGCGGCGTCACCTTCGCCCAGGCCGGCTTCATGGCCATCGGCGCCTACACGAGCGGACTGCTGTCCAGGGAGCTCGGCTGGAACGTCTTCCTCACTGCCCTGGTCGCCATCGCCGTGACCGTCGTGCTGGGTGCCGTCATCGGCGTGCTCATCACCAGGGCCCGGAGCGAGTTCCACTTCATCCTCGTGACGTTCGCGTTCAGCGAGGTGGTCCGGCTCTCCCTCACCAGGTGGGTCTACGGTGCGGACGGCATCCCGGGCGTACCCTCTCCCGAGCTGCTCGGCTACAGCTTCCGAGATCCCACGCGCTACTACTGGCTGGCCGCCGTGGTCCTGCTGCTGTCCGCCGCGCTCGTGTGGCGACTGATGCACTCAGGGCTCGGCAGGATGCTGCTCTCGGTGCGCGAGGGCGAGCTTCACCTGGCGCCGTCGTTCGGGATCCGGCCGGAGACCTACAAGGTGCTCGCCTTCGCCGTCGCCTCGGGGCTGGCGGGCCTGGCGGGAGCGGTGCAGGCGCACTTCACCAACTTCGCCTCGCCGGACCAGTTCGGGCTGCAGTTCTCCGTGCTGATCCTCACCGCCGCCGTGATCGGGGGGGTCGGCTACATCGCCGGTCCGATCGTCGGAGCCCTCGTCCTCATCAGCCTCGAGCGCTACCTGTCCGCGTACCCCGGGACGAGCATCGTCGCCTACGGCGTCGTCCTCGTCGTGGTGATGCTCCTCCTGCCGGAGGGACTGGTGGGGCTCTTCGGGCGGATCGCCGGTCTGGGCAGGTTCTTGCCGAACCGGCCCAACAAGAAGGTGGAGCGACCATGAGCCGAGCTCCGAGCCCGTCGACCGACGGCGCGGTCCTGGAGGTCGAGGGGCTGACCAAGCACTTCCGCGGTGTCACGGCGGTGGAGAAGGTGTCGCTGTACGCAGCAGCCGGGGAGATCCTCGGCCTCATCGGACCGAACGGTGCGGGGAAGACGACGCTGCTCAACCTCATCACCGGGTTCCAGCAGCAGGACGCCGGCAGGGTGCGCCTCAAGGGCGAGGACGTCACCAAGCTGCGCGCCCACGCCATTGCCCGCAAGGGCCTGACGAGGACGTTCCAGGCGCCCTACACCTTCGAGGACGAGACGGTCCTCGAGAACGTCGCTCGAGCGCTGTACCCCCATGCCCGACCGTCGGTGCTGTCGCAGCTGCGGTCCGGCCGCCACCTCGGCAAGGCGAGCCAGGACATCCGCGACCGCGCGGAGGCCCTCGTGGCCGAGGTGGGCCTCCCACCCGGCCTGGCCACCGAGAGGGCCAGCGAGCTGCCGTACGGGCACCGCAAGCTGCTGACCGTCGCCATGGCGCTGGCGGCGGACCCCGCGGTGCTGTGCCTCGACGAGCCGGCCGCGGGCCTCAGCGCCGCGGAGAAGGAGAAGGTCTTCGCCATGGTGCAGTCCTTGCGGGCACGCGGCGTCGCCATCCTCATCGTCGAGCACGACATGTCGCTGATCATGCGCCTGTGCGACCGGATCGTGGTGCTGGACCATGGGTCCCGCATCGCCGAGGGCACTCCGGAACAGGTCCGCAACGACCCGGCCGTCCTGGCCGCCTACCTCGGAGGTTCGCATGGCGCTCCTGCGGCTTGAGGACGTTCACGTCAGCTACGGGGCGGTCGTCGCGCTCGAGCAGGTGTCGCTGCGCGCCGAACCGGCCTCCGTCACGGTGATCCTGGGTGCGAACGGCGCCGGCAAGTCGTCCCTCATCGGGGCCGTGATGGGTCTGGTGCAGCACGGCAGCGGCGAGATCTGGCTGGACGACGTGCGCCTCGACGACCTGCCGCCGGCGGCCAGGGTCAGCCAGGGCATCGGGCTGTCCCCCGAGGGGCGGCGGGTGTTCACCGACATGACGGTCGCGGAGAACCTGCGGGTGGGCGGGTTCAACGTCAGCAAGAAGGACCGGCGCCAGCAGCTCGAGCTGGTCTACGGCTACTTCCCGGTGCTCGCGGAGCGGCAGTCGCAGCTGGCCGGGACCCTGTCCGGCGGCGAGCAGCAGATGCTGGCCATCGGCCGTGCCCTCATGACCCGGCCGCGGCTGCTGCTGCTCGACGAGCCGTCGCTCGGGCTGGCCCCGCTGATCGTGGAGGAGATCGCGCGCATCATCGGGTGCCTGGCGTCGGAGGAGTCGCTGACGGTGCTGCTCAGTGAGCAGAACGCGTCCCTCGGGCTCGACATCGCGACGTCGGGCTACGTGCTCCAGAGCGGCAGGGTCCGCGCGAGCGGGGACGCGGAGTCGCTCCGCCAGGACGACGCCGTCGCGGAGGCCTACCTTGGCGTCTGAGTCCCCTCGTTCCCGGACCGACCTGTGATCCGGCAGGAGTCCCACGACGGCATCGTCGTGCTGACCCTCGACCGACCGCCGGTCAACGCGCTGAGCGCCGAGGAGTACTCCGGGATCGTCGACGCCATGTCGGCCCTGGCCGACGACGACGGCGTGTCCGCGGTCGTGATCACCGGGGCAGGTGACCGCATCTTCTGCGCGGGGCAGGACACGCGTGAGATCGAGGCGTTCAGCCCTGCGGCGTCCACGGCCCGCAAGCGGCTGCTCGTGGCGTCCATGTCGGAGGTCCTGGCGTTCCCGAAGCCGACCGTTGCGGCCCTCAACGGTCACGCGGTCGGGGCGGGCGTCATGCTGGCGTCGGTGTGCGACACCGCGGTGGCTGTGCCGGACACGACCCTGCGGCTGACCGAGATCGACGTCGGCGTGGTGGGCGGTGCCCGCCACGCGCTGCGGGTGCTCCCGGCGCCGGTGGTCCGCCACATGGCGCTGACCGGGGCGCCGCTGTCCAGCCAGCGCGCCTACGAGCTGGGGGCGCTCGCGGCCCTGGTGCCGGCGGCCGAGCTCCTCGACGAGGCGCTCGCGCTGGCCAGGGTGCTGGCGACGAAGGAGCCGCAGGCGTACCGCACGTGGAAGCAGGCGCTGCTCTCGATCGAGACGCTTGGCCTCCATGACGGCTGGGCCCTGGAGCGGCGCAGCAGCCTGCAGCTGGAGTCGCTCTGGGCGGACCAGAGGGCAGGCGGGAAGGGGTCACCGTGACCGAGCTCAGCACGCTCACCATCCCTGCCGTCTGGCGACGGGTGGCGCAGGCCCGCGGGTCGAGCACCCACCTGGTCCTCCCGGACGGACAGGAGGTCTCGTACGGTGAGACGTTCCTGCGCGCCCGGCAGCTGGCCCGCCACCTCACCGACTCCGGCATCCGCTCCGGCGACCGCATCGTGTCGCTGCTCGGCAACGGACGTGAGCTGTACGAGTTCTACGTGGCGTGCGGGCTGGTCGGTGCCGTCGCGGTCCCGGTGAACGTCATGGGCACCGCCCGTGAGGTCCTGGCCCTCGCGACGGACTGCTCCGCTGCGGGGGTCGTGGCGCGCGCCGACCTGGCCGGCAGCGCGCCGGAGGACCCGGCGGTCATCATCTACAGCTCCGGCACGACCGGGCTGCCGAAGGGCATCGTGCTCAGCCACTTCGGGCTGGTGCGCAACGCGCAGCTGACCTCGCAGGCGCTCGGCTACACGGAGGACGACACGCTGCTGTCGGTCCTGCCGTCCTACTCCAGCTTCGGCTTCAGCTGGGACTTCCTCCAGCTCGGCCTCGTCGGCATGCGGCTCGTGGTCCTGCCGGCCTTCTCCCCCGACGAGGCGCTCGACCTCGTGGAGCGCCACGGCGTCACGAGCATCGCCGGCGTGCCGACGGTCTTCGTGCGGATGTTCTCCGAGGAGCGCCTCCACGGCCGGTGCCTCGACTCGCTGCGGCTGCTCGACGTGGGAGGGGGCCCGGTCCCCGACCTGCTCAAGACGCGGATCCGCGACCGCTTCGGTGTGGACGTGGTCGAGAGCTACGGCTTGAGCGAGATCTCGCCCGTCGCCACGGTGGAACGCGTCGGGCACCCCACGCCGCCTGGTTCATGCGGGCCGCCGCTGCCCGGCATCGAGATCCGGGTGGTGGACGGCGACGACCAGGACGTGCCGACGGGGGAGACGGGCGAGCTGCTGTTCCGGTCCGAGACGGTGATGCTCGGCTACCTGAACAACCCGGAGGAGACCGCGCACACGCTCCGCGGTGGCTGGCTGCACTCCGGCGACCTCGGCCGCGTCGACGACGACGGCAACGTCTTCATCGTCGACCGCATCAAGGAGCTGATCGTGACCTCGGGCTACAACGTCTACCCGAAGGAGGTCGAGAGCGTCCTGTTCTCGCACCCCGGGGTGCAGTCCGTTGCGGTGGTGGGTCTGCCGGACGAGACGAGGGGCGACAACGTCCACGCCTTCGTGGTCGCCCAGCCCGGCGAGGAGGTGACCGTCGAGGAGCTGCTCGCGCACGCGCGGGAGTACCTGTCGCTCTACAAGGTGCCGCGCGGCATGACGCTCGTCGACGAGCTGCCGCTCACGGCGTCCGGCAAGATCCGCAAGTTCCGGCTCGTGGAGCAGGCGACCGGCCCCTCCGGTGGCACGGCGTGAGCGCCGGCTCGGCTGACGGGACCGTCCTGCTGGAGCGGCGCGGTGATGTCGCGGTCCTCACGATGAACCGGCCCGACGCCGGCAACGCGCTGGGACGTGACTTCTCCGCGGTGATGCATCGCCGGCTCGACGAGGTCGAGGCCGATCCCGCGATCGGAGCGGTCGTGCTCACCGGGGCGGGTGCGGTCTTCTGCGGCGGCGGCGACCTGGCGCAGATCATGTCGCCCACCAGCTCCGACCCGGTGCAGGACCTCGCGTTGATCCGCGGCTACAACCGCGTCGTGTCGAGGATCCGGCGCCTGGACCAGCCGACCGTGGCGGCCGTGAACGGGCCGGCCGTCGGCGGCGGTGCGGCGCTCGCGATGGCCTGCGACATGGCCGTCGCCGCGCAGAGCGGTGCCTACCTGTTCGCCTTCGGCCGGATCGGGCTGGCCGGGGCCGACATGGGCTGCGCCTACCTGCTGCCGCGGCTCATCGGCCCGGTCCGCGCGGCGCACCTCATGCTCAGCGCCGGCACGCTGACGGCTGGCGAGGGTCGGGCGGCCGGCGCCTTCCTCGATGTGGTCCCGGATGGGGAGGTGGTCGACGCAGCGGTGGCGCTGGCCACCCCGCTGGCGGCCGGGCCGCGAGCGGCGAACGCGGCGACCACGATGGCGCTGCGCCGGGGCGAGACCACCGACCTCGACACCGTTCTCGACTACGAGGCCTACCTGCAGACCGTGCAGTTCGCGCACCCGGACCACAAGTCCCGACTCGCGGGGTTCCGTCAGGGGCGCCCCGCCGCGAGCAGACCTCCCAGCCCTGACGAGGAGCAGTGATGATCAACTTCGGGCTCGACGACGAGCACGTCCAGATGCGCGCCTCGGTGCGTGCTCTTGTGCAGGACAGGGTCTCGCCCATGGCCAAGGACGCCGAGGAGCGCCACACCTTCCCGCGGGAGGTGCTGCCGCTCCTGGCGGGTCAGGGGCTGCTGGGCCTGAAGTACCCGGAGGCGCTCGGCGGGCAGGGCCTCGACATCCTCGCCGAGTGCGTCCTGACCGAGGAGCTCACCCGAGCGGCGGCCGGGCTGTCGGCAGGCGTGTTCGCCCACTCCCACCTGGGCATCGCGCCGATCCTGTACTTCGGGAGCGACGAGCTGCGTGCGGACTTCGCCGCCCCGGCGCTGCGTGGCGAGGTGATCGCCGGCTTCGCTCTCACGGAGCCTTCCGCCGGCTCCGACGTGAAGGGCATCAAGACACGCGCCCGGCGCAGCGGCGACGACTACGTCCTCGACGGGTCGAAGGTCTTCATCACCAACGGCACCATCGCCGACTACCTCGTCGTGGCGGCGTACACCGAACCTGGCGCCGGGAGCCAGGGAATCAGCATCTTCGTGGTCCCCACGGACACGTCGGGCATCGAGCGCCGTGCCCTCCGCAAGCTCGGCAACTGGTCCTCCGACACGGCGGAGGTCTTCTTCCAGGACGTGACTGTGCCCGCCCGCTACCGCATCGGCGACGAGCGCGGTGGTTTCGGCCAGCTGATGCAGACCCTCACCGAGGGGCGAATCATCGTGTCGACCAGGGCCCTGGCGCTGGCGGAGCAGGCCAACGAGATGGCACTGGCCTACGCCAAGGAGCGGACGGCGTTCGGTCGCCCGATCTCGAGCTACCAGACGCTCAGTCACCGGCTGGCCGCGACGTCGGTGGAGGTCGACGCCGCCCGCATGCTGATCTACCGCGCCGCCCGCCTGCACATGGCCGGACAGGACTGCGCCGTCGAGGCCAGCAAGGCCAAGTACTACGCGTCGACGCTCGCCCAGCGGGCCACGACCGAGGCGCTCCACGTCCACGGCGGGTGGGGCTACATGGCGGAGTACGAGGTCGAGCGCCTGTACCGGGACGCCCCCGAGTCCGTCATCGGCGAGGGTACGGCCGAGATCCAGCTCCGGGTCATCGCCCGGTCCCTCGGCATGGTCGAGGTCTGACGTGGCGGAAGACGACACGCCACGCCGGCTGACGTTCGGGGTCGGCCTGCCCAACTTCGGCGACGCCGTGGACCGGCTGGGCGCGCGCGAGATGGCCTCGGCAATCGAGGAGACCGGCTTCGACGGCGTGTGGCTCACCGACCACGTCGCGATCCCTCAGCAGCTGACCTCGAAGTACCCCTTCAGCCCCGACGGCAGCTTCTTCGTGCCGGAGGGCGGCGCCTGGTACGAGCCGGTCGCCCTGCTCGGTTACCTGGCGGCCGTGACGACGCGGCTCCGGTTGGGCATCGGCGTCTGCGTCCTCCCGCTGCGTGACCCCCGCATGCTGTCCCAGCAGCTGGCCGCGATCGACCAGCTGTCGGGCGGCCGAGTGGTGCTGGCCGCCGGTGCCGGCTGGCTGGAGGAGGAGTTTGAGGCGCTGGAGGTGCCGTTCCGCCACCGCGGTGCCCGGCTGGAGGGCGGCATCGACCTCATGCGGGCCTGCTGGACCGGGCGTCCGGTTGCCGGTGAGTACGGCCCGTACCGCGTCGCGCAGGACCTGCTCACCCACCCGACCCCGGCCCAGGAGCGGATCCCGGTCCTGCTGGCGGGCGACGGTGAGCGCTCCTTGCGCCGGATCGTCACGCACGGCGACGGCTGGTACGGCGCGGTCGGTGCCAACGGCACGATCGATCCGGCTCACGTCGCCCAGGTGCGCACCCGGCTCCACGAGCTGGCGGCAGAGGTCGGGCGGGCACCGGACACGCTGACGATGGCCCTGCGGCTCGCCTTCCCCAGTCGCGAGCTGGGCAGCCAGGCTGTCGCCGACCACCTCACCGACCTCGTCGATTCCGGCGTCACGGACTTCACCATCGACTTCGGCTGGCGCCGGATCCCCGATGGACGAGCGGCTCTCGAGGCGCTGGAAGGCACGCTGTCGAGCGTTCGGGCCGCGGTCGCGGAAAAATAGTGTAATCTTCCCACCTTAAGAGGGTGCCAGCCGCGAGAGCGATCTCCGGCGGACCAGCACCCGTCCACCGAGCCGCGGGAGGACCCGTCGTGGACACCTTCTCGCTGGACCCGGAGCAGCGCTCGTTGTACGAGAGCGCGACGGCGTTCGCGCAGCGGCACGTCGCTCCGGTCGCGGCCGCCACCGACTCGTCCGACAGCTTCCCGGCCGCGGTCTTCGAGGAGCTGGCCGCCGGCGGCTGGCTGGGTCTCACCGCCCCCGCCGACGTGGGCGGGCAGGAGGCCGATCCGCTCAGCGTGGCGCTGGTCCTCGAGGCCGTCTCGGCCGCGTCCGGAGCCATCGGCAGCTCGCTCAACGCGCACGTCAGCCTGGTGTGCGCCCTGCTGGCCCAGCATGCGAGCGCCGAGCAGCGCGCCGAGTTCCTCCCTGAGCTGGTGACAGGCGCGAGCCTGGGGGCCTTCTGCCTGACCGAGCCCTCCGGCGGCTCGGACACGGCCGGCATGCGGACCTCCGCGCGTCGCGACGGCGCGGACTACCTCATCACCGGTGAGAAGGCCTTCATCACCAACGCCCCTGTGGCGGGGGTCTTCGTCGTCGCTGCGCGCACGTCTGCCGGCGAGGGCGTCGACGGGATCTCGGGCTTCGTCGTCCGACGGGACGCCCCGGGTCTGACGGTCGGACGGGCCGACCACAAGCACGGCATGAACGGCTCGCCGACCGCTGCCGTCCACTTCGACGACGTACGGGTGCCTCGGGCGCACCTGCTGGGCGAGGAGGGGAGCGGCCTGCATCAGTTCCGCCACACCCTCGAGCTCGGCCGGGTCAATGTGGCCGCGCTGTGCGTCGGGCTCGGCCGGGCGGCCCTCGAGCTCGCGACCGCCTACTCCCGCGAGCGCCGGCAGTTCGGCAAGGCGATCGGCACGTACCAGGGAGTGCAGTGGCCGCTGGCGGACAGCGCCACGGAGCTCGAGGGGAGCTGGCTGCTCACCGAGCACGCGGCCCGCCGGGCGCAGGCCGGTCTGCCGCTGCGCAAGCACGCCTCGATGGCAAAGCTGGCCGCGTCGAACGCCGCTGTCCGCACCGCGCGGCGGGCCGTCGAGATCTTCGGGGGGAACGGCTACATGAAGGACTACGCCGTGGAGCGGATCCTGCGCGACGCGCAGATGTACACCATCGGTGAGGGGACCAGCGAGATCCAGCGGATGGTCATCGCGCGTGAGCTGACGGGCCGCCTGTGACTCGCGCGGAGGGTTCCGACGGCGGTTCCGGAGCCGTGCGCTACTCCGTCGACTCCGGTGTCGCGTGGATCACCCTCGACCGGCCTGAGGCGAGGAACGCGCTCAACGCGCAGCTCCGGGCGGGCCTCTGGGAGGCCTTCGCCCGTCTCAACGACGACGAGTCGGCCCAGGTCGCGGTGCTGCGCGGGGCAGGCCCGGCATTCTGCGCCGGCGGCGACCTCAAGGAGATGGTCGAGACCGGCATGGCCGTGCCGCCTCCGGACTACCTGCCGTACCTCAACCGGACCATCGACGTGCCGAAGCCGGTCCTCGCGGTCGTGCACGGCGTCGCCTTCGGTGGCGGCTTCCTGCTGGCCCAGATGGCGGACCTGTGCATCGCTGCCGACGACGCCGTGTTCGGCATCACCGAGGCCCGCTGGGGACGCGGGGCCCCCTGGGCGGCGCCTCTCCCGTGGCTCATCCCGCCGCGCGCCGCGATGGAGATCCTCCTGACCGGTGAGCCGTTCAGCGCTGCGCGCGCGTACGAGCTCGGCCTCCTCAACCGGGTGGTGCCGGCGGAGCAGCTGGAGCAGGCGGCAGCGGCGCTGGCGGCGGTCGTGGCGGCCAACGCCCCGCTGACCGTGCGCGCCGGCAAGGCGATGGTGCTGGCGTCGGCCGAGCTCGGCTGGCGCGCGGCCCTCGACCGGGCGGACGAGATCTTCGAACCGGTCTACCTCAGCGCAGACGCCCAGGAGGGTCCTCGGGCCTTCCGGGAGCGCCGACCACCGCGCTGGCAAGGCAGCTGACCACCATTGGCGCGCAGGAAGAGCGCCGTTCCGCGGCGGAAGGGCAAGGAACAGCATGGGACGGACTCTGC
>Ga0136611_10001392_pt1 | contig 16782 bp, 14 predicted proteins | sample AntDrymUQ2232306_2_FD_106645 | JGI IMG/M metagenome (GOLD analysis project Ga0136611, IMG submission 106645) | Polar desert sand microbial communities from Dry Valleys, Antarctica - metaG UQ223 (23.06) | ecosystem: Environmental > Terrestrial > Soil > Desert | place: Antarctica: Dry Valley...
GAAGCACCTCGAAGATCTGGGCGGGCGGGTCGGCATGTACCCGATCGTGCCCGGCAATTTTGCGTACCGCATCCAGCTCGACCTTTTGCACAGGCTGCAAGATCTCCACCGGCGCGGCGAGCTCGGCGGCCTGAACGGGCTGCTTAAGAGCCGCAACACCTTCAACGACATGGGCGACGCCACGGGCGCGCTGATGTTCGACTTCATCCAGGCCGACGAGACGCGCCACGTGGCCATCGGCAACCGCTGGGTCAAGTGGCTGCTCCACGACAGGCAGGAGTCGCTCAAGGCGCTCGCGGACGAGGTCGAGCAACTGCGGGTGACGCACGACACGAAGGTCGCTCACCTCGTCAGGGCCGCCCTCGGCGACGCCGGCGAGTCGGACGGGCCGATCCAGGCCAGCGGCGACGATCCGACGCCGGTCAACGTGATCTCGTTGCGCATCGCGGGGTTCACCGACGACGAAATTGCCGAGCTCGTCCAAAAGGGCGGCGGAAACGCTGCACTAGAGTAAGTTCGCGACTACAATAGGGACGCTCGCGCGGGTGCCCCGAATCTCGGCGCCTCGCGCGTCCCTCAACGGACCATCTCAGGTCAGGTCCGCGCAACGCGGTCGCGGACGGGCTCCCACGCCGAGGAGGCGGCGTGGCCGAGCGCCTTCTTTCGAGGATACGAGGACGTATCCACGGCGCGGTCATCGAAGCCGCTTTCAGTGAGGGTGTGACCATGCAGCGCAGTAGCCCCGCGTCGCGTGTGAGCCGACGCCGCTTCCTACGAACCGTGCCCCTGATGGTGGGGGGGCCCGCCGTCCTGCTCGGCGTCGCCTGCCGGCAGCAAGCCCCGACCGGCGAGGTCAAGCCCCCAGCCGCCGGCGCACCCGCGCCCACGAGCGGCGCGGGAGCAGCACCGGCCGCCACGACGGCGCCCGCGGCCAAGTCTCCCGCCGTTGCACCGCCTGCCGCCGCGGCGCCTCCGACTGCCGCGCCGCCGCAGCTCGTGGCGACCACGACCACCAGCGGCGCCGCTGCCGGATCGGCGGCGGCCACCGGCATGATGCGCCCCACGGACGGCACGCCGAAGCGCGGCGGCACGTTGCGGATCGCCGGCGGCACCACCACCTCGCCGCATTTCGACCTGCACCAGGGCGCCACGGTCCATCCGCTGACCCACGCCTACAACAATCTGGTGCGCAAGGATCTCACGGATGGGCTGCGGACGCTCATTCCGGACCTAGCCGCGCGCTGGGAAACCTCGGCGGACAACCTCAGCCACACGTTCCACCTACGCGACGGCGTGAAGTTCCACGACGGGACGCCGTTCACCGCCGACGACGTCGTAGCGAGCTTCAACCGCATCCTGTCGCCGCCGGCCGGCGTCGCCAGCGTGCTGCGGAGCCAGCTCGACATGGTCGAGCGGGTCGAGGCGGTCGATCCGCGCACGGCGCGGTTCGTCCTCAAGCACCCGTCGCTGATCTTCATGGAAGTCTTGAGCCAGCCGGCGATGGTCGTCTACTCGAAGAAGGCGATCGACGAGAACGGCGGCGACCTCCGCAAGGCCGTCGCCCCGGGCACCGGCGCCTTCATGTTCAAGGACTACAAAGCCGGCGAAAAGTGGACCTACGTGCGTAACCCCGAGTATTGGGACAAGGAGCTGCCGTACGTCGATACGCTGGAGATGATCGACACGCCGCAGCTGAGCGATCGCGGCACCGCCGTGCTCACGGGCCAGGCCGACATGACCTGGAACGGCTCGGTCGATACCTGGAAGGAAGGGCAGCAGCGGAAGGACCAGATCACGGTCGCGCAGATCCCGAACTTCGGGGCGCATACCGCCCACCTGAACAACGAGCGCGGCCCGCTCGGCGACAAGCGGGTGCGGCGGGCGATCCACCTTGCCGTCAGCCGCCAGAACATCTTCAAGGCGTATGAGAATCAGGAGCCGATCTTCCTCGGGCGCTGGATGTCGTACGCGTCGCCGGGCTCGCCGACGCTCGACGAGATCGGCAAGCTGCCGGGCTACCGCGCCGACAAGTCGGCCGACATCGCCGAGGCAAAGAAGCTGATGGCCGAGGCCGGACACCCGAACGGGTTCGGCCCGATCGAGCTGCTCTCCGCGACGGCGCCCTGGGCGGCCGAGATCATGGCGCCGGTCTTCGCCGACGAGCTGCAGCGCACCCTCGGCATCCAGACCAAGATCCGGCTGATCGAGCGCGGGCTGCTGATCGAGGAGTACAAGAAGGGCTCGTTCGACATCCTGGTCGAGACGCAGTTCGCCTGCCCGATCGCGGACTACACGATCGCCTGGAACGACTACCTCAAGACCGGCGGGTCCAAGAACTGGTCGCGCTACAGCAGCAAGGAGTTCGACGCGCTGCTGGAGAATCTCAACAACGAGTCGGATCCCGCGAAGCAGAAGGCCCTGTTCCAGCAGGGCATGGACCACCTTGACCAGGAAGTCCCGTTCATCATCACCGGCTTCACGGCACACTCGCCGATGTGGCGCAACAACGTGAAGGGGCTGGTGCTCGACAAGCGGGTCTATGTCGAGTGGGGGCGCGCGGAGACGGCCTGGCTGGATCGGGCCTGAGCCGAGCATGCGTACCTACCTGCTCCAGCGATTTCTGGCCGGGATGGTGACGCTGTTCGGCGTCACCATCCTGATCTTCGTCGCGATGCGCGTGTTGCCCGGCGACCCGCTCGCGATGATGACGTCCGAGAGCGGCGGGACGTACGTCCTGACCGAGGATGAGCTCCAGGCTGCCCGCTCCGCCCTCGGCCTGAACCGTCCTTATTACGAGCAATACGGGCGCTGGATGCTCGACATCGCGCGCGGCGACCTGGGCCGGTCGTTCTGGCGGGAGGAGCCGATCAGCGACTTGATCGTGCGGCGCGGGCCGATCACGGCCCAGATTGCCGTCGCCGCCGTCCTCCTCTCCTGGCTGATCGGCGTGCCGATCGGCATCCTGAGCGCGGTGCGCCGCAACACCATCGTGGACTACATCTCGCGCGTGCTGGTGATCTTCTTCGTTGCCGTCCCGGCATTTTGGCTGGCCCTGCTGGTCGTGCTCGGCGGCGTGCTGATCTTCAACTGGCGGCCATCGTTGACGGTCGTCCAGTTCTGGGACGATCCGGCCACCAACATCCAGATGACGCTCGGGCCTGCGATCGTGCTCGGGCTCGGCATCGCGGCGCTGACGGCGCGCATGACCCGCTCGGCCACCCTCGAAATTTTGCACGACGACTTCGTCCGCACCGCTCGTGCCAAGGGGCTGCGCGAGCGGCTCGTGATCCGACGCCACGTCTTGCGCAACGCGATGTTGCCGGTCGTGACCGTGTCCGGTCTCGCGCTCGGAGGGCTGCTCGGCGGCTCGGTGGCCGTCGAGCGCGCGTTCGGCGTTCCCGGTCTGGGGACCGCGCTGGTCATGGCGTTCGGTCAGCGGGACTGGATGGTGATCCAGAACCTCGTGTTGCTGTACGGCGTCGTGTTCACGTTCGTGAATCTCACCATCGACGTCGTCTACGCGGCACTCGACCCGCGCGTCGCATTCCGATAGGTCCTGGGAGGAACCGATGGCGAAGATGGAAGGCGTCGCGGTCGCACCCGCCGAGCATGTTGCAGCCCCCTGGCTCGTGTCGGACACGCCGGCGGCGATCGTGCGGCGCCGACCGGGCGGGCTGGCTCGCTTCGTCCGGTCGTCGCCGCTGGGGACGGTGGCGGCGATATTCTTGCTTTTCGTCTTCGCGATGGCGCTGCTGGCGGACGTCGTCACGTACTGGGATCCGCTCGTCACCAATTATGGATTGACCCGCGCGGCGCCGTCCGGCGACCACCTGCTGGGTACCGACCACCTCGGACGCGACATCCTGAGCCGCATCGTCACCGGGGCGCGCATATCGCTGTTCGTCGCCCTGATCGCGGTGCTGGTGGGCGACGGGGTCGGGTTGGCGTGGGGGATCGTGAGCGGCTACTTCGGCGGGCGAGTCGATCTCTTGAGCCAGCGGGTGCTGGACGCGCTGCTGTCGTTTCCGGGTCTGATCCTGGCGATGCTGCTGCTCGTGGCGCTGGGCGCCGGGCTTTCGACGGTCATCATTGCCATCGCCGTCACGCGCATCCCGCTCAGCACGCGGGTCATCCGCTCGGTGGCGCTGACCACGAAGAGTCTGGCGTACGTGGAGGCGGCGCGGACGCTGGGCGCGTCGCCGCTGCGCATCCTTGTCCAGCATGTCGCGCCGCAGTGCATCGCGCCATTCCTGGTGATCGTCTCCGCGAATATCGGCGTCGCCATCACCACCGAGGCGGGCCTGAGCTTCCTCGGCATCGGCGTCCCGCCCCCGACCCCCACCTGGGGCAACATGCTCGGGGGGGTGCTGGCCGAGTCGTTCAGGCCGCCGTGGTGGCTCATCGTGTACCCCGGCGTCGCGCTCACTTCGACCGTCCTGGCCGCCAATCTGTTCGGCGACGCCCTCCGCGACTTCCTCGACCCCCGCCTGCGCGGCAAGCTCACGGACCTGTAGTCCGGCGCCACTGAGCGCCGTAGCTCTTGCCGTTTTTGCGAGCGGGCCATACCATACCGAGCACGCCATGCCCGGCGCGTCGTTGCGCGTTCGCGCAACCATTGGGCGCCCGATTCCTCAGACACGATGGTGCTCGTCTCCATGATGCGCTCTCGCTCTATGTGCCCCCGCGTGATGCCGATTGCGCGACGACACGCCGACGATCCCGCGCGACCGGTCAGGGCATGAATCTCTGGGTCGGGGCGCTGGCGCTCGGGCTGGCTTTCGCTGCCTCGGCGCTCGGCGTGTATATCACCTTTCGGGTGCTCGCCTTTCCCGATCTGACCGTCGACGGCAGCTTCCCGCTCGGTGCGGCGGTCTCGGCCATCCTGATCGTGCGCGGCTGGGAGCCGTGGCTGACGCTGCCGGTCGCGGCCGGCGCCGGCGCGCTGGCGGGCATGGTGACCGCCACGCTCAATAGCAAGCTCAACATCAACGGCCTGCTCGCCGGCATCCTCGTCTCGATCGCGATGTGGACCGTCAACCTCCGCGTGATGGGCGACCGCGCGAACCAGCCGCTGCTCGGCGTGGATACCATCCTGACGCCGCTGCGCCCGTACGTTTCGGACGCCAACGTCGCGGCGGCGCTGCTTTTCGCCGCGCTCGTCGGCGTGCTCGGCCTGGCCCTCAACTGGCTGCTCCACACTGACCTCGGTCTCGCGCTGCGTGCGACTGGCGACAACGAGAAGATGGTCCGCGCCCAGGGTATCGACGCCGACCGCATGCGACTGCTCGGGCTGGCGCTGGCGAACGGGCTGGCCGCGATCTCCGGCGCGTTGGTCGCCCAGTACCAGGGCTTCGCGGACGTCGGCATGGGGCTGGGGCTGATCGTCGCGGGGCTCGCCGCCGTCATCATCGGCGAGACACTGCTCCGTCCGACCGGTGTGGTCATGACGATCGTCGCGGCCGTGCTCGGCTCGGTCGTCTACCGGGCCGTGATCGCGGCGGCGCTGTTCGTTGGGCTCGGCCCGACCGACATGCGGCTGGTGACGTCGCTGATCGTGGTGCTGGCGCTCGCGATCCCAGCCCTGCGGCGCACCGTGCTCCCGCGCGGCTTGCAGCTCGGCACGGCCCGCCCGTGATCCGACTGGATGCGGCCGAGGTCACGTTCAACCAGGGCACCGTCAACGAGGTCCGCGCCCTGCGCGGCATCGACCTGATGCTCGCGGATGGCGAGTTCGTGACGGTGGTCGGCTCGAACGGCGCCGGCAAGAGCACGCTGCTGAACGCGATCGCCGGTGTCGTAGCGCCAAACACCGGGCGGGTGGAAGTCGCGGATCGCGACGTGACGAGCTGGCCGGAGCACCGCCGCGCGGCACTGGTCGGGCGCGTGTTCCAGAACCCGCTCGATGGGACCGCCGCGACGATGACGGTCGAGGAGAACCTCGCGCTTGCCCTGCGACGCGGACGTCCGCGCGGCTTCCGGCTTGGCGTCGGCGCGCGCGAGCGACGGACGTTCGCCGAGGTACTTGAGCCGCTCGGGATGGGGTTGGAGCGGCGGCTGAAGTCGGCCGTCGGGCTGCTGTCCGGGGGCCAACGGCAGGCCCTGACCCTCTTGATGGCGACGCTGGCCCGGCCCCGCGTGCTGCTGCTCGACGAGCACACCGCCGCGCTCGATCCGGGCGCCGCCGCCGAGATTGAGGCGCTGACCGCTCGACTGGTCGCGGAGCAAGGGCTCACCACACTCATGGTCACCCACAACATGCAGCAGGCGCTCCGCCTCGGCACGCGCACAGTCATGTTGCACCAGGGCGAGATCGCCCTCGACGTGGGCGACGACGACCGCGCGGGCATGTCGGTCGAGAGCCTGGTGCAGCGGTTCCAGCGCGCCCGCAAGCAGGAGTTGGTGGACGACGAGCTGCTCTTGACTCATTGAGGCGAGTCCCAATGAGGACACCCCCAATGCGCTGTTGACGGGAGCTCCCTCAACAGATCTGTCATCCTTCGCTGCGCTCAGGGTGATATGTACAAGCGAGCTCGACGGCCGGCTGCTGCACAGAAGGCGCCGAGTCGCGCCGATGGGCCGGTTGTTTGCTACGCTTCACGTGCGTCATAGACGGCAAGGAGGAACACGATGGCGATGCTCAGCCGCCGCGCGGCATTGGTCTTGATGTCGAGTCTGTTCGCGGCGGCCTGCGCGCCGGCCGCGCCGGCCCAGCCCACGGCGGCACCCAAGGCGGAAGCGAAGCCGTCCGAGGCGACCAAGCCCGCCGCCGCAAGTCCGGCAGCAGCGGCGAGCCCGGTCGCTGGCTCGAGCCCGGCGGCCGGCGCCAGCCCCGCCGCATCGGCAAGCCCCGCCGCCGCGCCGGCGGCCAGCCCCGGGGCGTCTCCCGCTTCGTCGCCGGCTCCATCGCCGGCCGCAAGCCCGGCGGCGGGCATCGCCGTGCCGGTGGCCCAGCCGACTGGGGCCTGGCCGCCGGCGCGCGGCTCGGTCATCGCCCAGGCTCCGGCCGGCAAGACCTGGAACCTCGCCATCGTGCAATTCGTCTCGCACCCCGCCCTCGACGCGACCCGCGAGGGGGCGCTCAAGGCACTCGACGACAACGGCTTCAAGAGCGGCCAGAATCTCAAGGTGGACTACCAGAATGGACAGGGCGATGTGGGCACGGTCAACAGCATCGCCCAGCGCTTCAAGGACTCGAATCCGGATCTAGTGATCCCGATCGCGACGCCCCCGTTTCAGGCGATGCTCAACGTCTCGAAGAACGACAGCAGGCCGCCGATGGTGTTCGGCGCCATCGCAGACCCGTACGCGGCGGCCGCTGGCGTCATCAAGTCGGCGACGGACAAGCCCGCCTACCTCACCGGCATCCAGGCGTTGGCCCCGGTCGAGGAGGCCATGCGGCTCGCGCAGACCATCGTGCCGTCCGCGCGCCGCTACGGGATCATCTGGAACCCGACCGAGGCCAACTCGGAGGTGGTGACGAAGCTCGCACGCGAGGCGGCCCCGAAGCTCGGCATCGAGCTCGTGGAGCAGACGATTTCGAAGGCCGACGAGGTCTTGCAGGCGGCCCAGGCGCTCGTGACCAAGGGCATCGACCTGTTCTTCATCTCGACCGACAGCACCGTCGTCTCCGCGTTCGAGGCGGTGGTCAAGGTAGCGAACGAGAACAAGAAGCCGCTGATCGCGAACGATCCGGCGTCGGCCGGACGCGGGGCCGCCGCCGCGCTCGGGGTAGACTACGAGCAGTCCGGGTACGAGGCGGGGCAGATGGCCGCGCTGGTCCTGAGCGGCCAGAAGACGACCGCCGAGATCCGCGTCGAACGGACCGTGTCGGGCTTCCTGGCGGTCAACCTGGCCGGCGCCGCCGAGCAGGGCGTCACCTTCCCGCCGGAGGTGCTCGCCCAGGTCCGCGAGACGTTCCGCGACATCGTGCCGACCAAGCGCTAGCAAGAGGAAATCGATGCCAACCGTTTTGGAGTCCTGCGTCGTCATGCTCGAAGGGCAGGAAGGAGGCACGTACGACGACATCCTCCGGATCGCTCGGCGCAGCGAGGCGCTCGGGTTCGGCGCCGTATTCCGCTCGGATCACTGGCTGCCGATCATGGGGGCGCGGTCGCTCGACGCCACCGACGCCTGGACGACGCTCGCCGGGCTGGCACGGGACACGACGCGGATCAGATTCGGGACGCTCGTGAGCCCGATGACGTTCCGCCACCCGTCGCAGCTCGCCAAGATCGCCGCGACGATCGACCAGATGAGCGGCGGTCGGGTCGAGATCGGATTCGGGACCGGCTGGTACGAGGCCGAGCACGCGGCGTACGGCCTCCGGTTCCCGCCGCTCGGCGAGCGCTTCGACATCCTCGAAGAGGCGCTCCAGATCTGCACGTCGCTCTGGAGCGAGGGCAGCACGACCTTCGAGGGCAAGCACTTCTCCCTCAAGGACGCGCCGGGGTTGCCGAAGCCGGTCCAGCGGCCGCTGCCGGTGATCGTGGGCGGTCGCGGCCCGAAGCGGACCGCCGACCTGACCGCCCGCTTCGCTCACGAGTACAACACCGGCGGCGACCTCGACGAGTGGACGAGGCGGTGCGGAAACGTGCGCGCCGCCTGCGAACGGATCGGGCGCGACCCCGAGTCGGTGGTTCACTCGTGGTTCGGCCCGACCATCGTCGGCCACGACGAGGCCGACGCCCTCCGCCGCGCGCAGCAGCGCATGGAGCACAGCAGCGCGACCGGCGACGTGCGCGCCTGGCTCGACGACCTGGCGACCCGCAACTTGATGTTCGGGAGCGCGAGCCAGGTTGCCGAGCAAGTTGTGGCACTCCGCGAGCGCGGCGCGTCCCGCTGGCACTTCCAGGTGGTGCCGCACCCGGACGACGACATGCTGGAGTTGCTCGCCAAGGAGGTCGCCGCGAAGGCCGGCTGAGCGCGTCGTGTATAACGGCTGCGCGCTCGACGCGTCCCCGCCGAACCCTCGTGCCCGCCAGGAGACCCCCATGTCGCGACGCTCGGTGACGTCGGTGCTCGCTGTCGCGCTATTCGTCCAGATCGTTGCCGGCTGCTCGTCCGGCCAGCCCGTGCTCGCGAGTGCGTCCCTGTCCCGCTCGACTCTAACGCCATCGACCGCCGACCGCATCGACCTTTCCTATAGCCTGAACCGCACTGCTCGGATCTCCGTGACCCTGGCGCTGCCCTCGGGCGAGCGTGCCGAGCTGCGGACGGACGAGGCGCGCCCCGTCGCCGGCGCGTACACCTTCGGGTTCGACGGCACGCTGCCGAGCGGCGCGGGAAGCGGCGAGCGCCGCGTCCTGCAGGATGGGCGCTACCAATTGCACCTCGCCGCCCGCGACGATGTGGGCCGGCAGCAATCGATGGCCTTCGACATTCAGATCGCGGGCGCCGACGCCGTTGCGCCCCAGATCGAGAATATCGCGGCGTACCCGCTCGCGGTCACACCGAACTTCGACGGGATCGACGACGTCGCGTCGGTGACGTACCGGCTGACGAAGCGTGCCCGCGTGTTCGCGTCGGCCACCGACGCGGCCGGTACCCGAGTTTACCTCGGTACACACGAGCTGGTGGAGCCGGGCGAGTATCGCGAGCTTTGGGATGGGCTGTTCAAGGAGCGTCCGCTGCCGGACGGGATATACCAGTTCAGTATCCGAGCCACGGACCTGGCCGGCAACGTCACGGTCGCGAGCGTGCCGGTGGCCCTGGCCTCCAGCGGCCGGCCCGACGCGCGCGTCATTCGGTTCGCATTCTCTCACCAACGGCTCATGCTCGGGGACGAGCTCACGGTCGAGGCGACCGTGAGGAACGTCGGCACGGTGCCGCTGCGGACACAAGGTCCGGACCCGGGCCACAGCTACAGCAGCTTCGAGAGCTTCAGCGGCATCGCGCAGCAGCAGTACATCGACCGGCGCGGCGTCTGGCGACTCGGTGTCGACTGGGCAGGCTCGCCCACGGCGACCGGCTCGAAATACCCGTATCGCTGGGGACTGGGCGGCGAGCTCGCGCCGGGCGAGGAATCGACGATCGTCGGCCGCATTCGGATGGACCATGGCCCGAACCTCGACCGCATGATCGGCCCGCCAACGAACCGCTTCTTCTTCTACGGCGGCCTGATCCACGAGGGGATCGCGTTCCAGGACGACCGGGTCGGCGGCACCTGGATCGAGGTCGGGTACTGAATGCCGATGCGTGCTCGGCCGACGATCACCGCCGCCATCCTCGCCCATGACGAGGCGGCGCTGCTCGACGGCTGCCTGAGCAGCGTCGGCTGGGCCGATGAGGTTCTGGTCGTGATCGATGACGCGATGAGCGATACACTGGCCGAGATTGCCCATCGCCGGACCGACCGCGTCGTCGTGCAGCCTTGGCTCGGCTTCGCGGGCCAGCGCAACCGCGCGCTTGACCTGGCCCGAAGTGACTGGGTGCTGTTCGTGGACGCCGACGAGCGTGTGCCGCCCGCCCTCGCGGCCGAGGTCCGATCTGCCGTCAGCGGCGAAGCGGCCGGCGCGTGGATCCCGCGCCGCAACATCATCGCCGGCCAGTGGGTGCGCTGGGCCGGCTGGTGGCCGGATTATCAGCTCCGGCTCCTGCGACGTGGCCACGCCCGCTACGACGAGTCGGCGCTCGTCCACGAGGTCGCGACGCTCGACGGTGCGGCGGCCACCCTGCGCGAGCCGTTGCTGCACCTCAACTACGAGACGCTCGCCGAGTTCCGCGCGAAGCAGCGGCGCTACGCGAGCCTCGAAGCGCGGACACTCCGAGCGCAGGGCACGCCCATTCGAGCGCGGAGCCTGGTCGGCCAGCCGCTGCGTGAGTTTCGGCGACGCCACGTCGAGCTCGGCGGCTATCGCCAGGGCTGGCTCGGCTTTCAGCTCTCATTCGAGATGGCGCGAGCGCGCTTCCAGACGTACCGCGAGGCGATGCGGACACCGCCGAGCGACTGACGGGCAGTGCCGGACTAGCGGCCGACCTGCATGATGCCCGTGAACGTCGCGATGTAGAGCGCCCCGCGTGGACCGTCCGCCACGTCCAGGTTGCAGCCGCGGTACACCACGTCTTGCTGCTCAATCTGGTCGTAGTCCGGGCCGCCGAGGCGCATGCGCGTCAGGTCGCCCGTGTTGAACGCACAGAAGAAGAAATCGCCCCGGTACTCCGGCATTTGCGAACCGGTATAGAAGGCCGCACCGCTCGGCGCGACGCGACCGACGCCCGATTCCCAGACCGGATCGACGAAGCCCGGTTGCCCGACCTTGCCGTCGTAGGTTGGGTTGCCGTAGTTGCCGCCGGGGATCACGCGATTGATCTCGTCGTGGCCGACCTCGCCGTTCTCGCTGATGTAGGGGAGGCCGGTCGTCGGGTGGAAGGCCAGGCCGAAGGGATTGCGAAAGCCGCGCGCGAACATCGGCGACGTCGGATCGGGATTGTCAGCCGGGATGGTCCCGTCGCGATTGACGCGCAAGATCTTGCCGTGAAAACGGTTCGGATTCTGCGCCTTGTCGCCATCGTTCACGTCACCGATGGTGATGTAGAGCTTGCCGTCCGGCCCGAAGCCGATGCGCCCGCCGTTGTGGCAACAGACGCCGACCGGCAGATCCTTCATGATGACGGTGCGCTCGGTGCCGATGCCGTCGCGCTCGGTGTAGCGGACGACGCGGTTGTCGTCGGCCCTGTTGGCGTTGCCGCTCGCTTGAGTAAAGAAAATGTAGACCCAGCGGTTCTGCTCGAACTCTGGATCGATGGCGATGCCCAGGACGCCTTGCTCCTTGTGGATGCGCGCGTTGGGCGTGGCGAACGGCGCGGCCTGGAGGTTCCCCTCGGCGTCGGCGATTCGCACCTCGCCCTTGAGGTACTCGATGAAGAACAGGCGACCATCCGGCGCGAACGTCAGCGCGATCGGCATGGTGATGCCCTCGACGTACGGCGCCACGCGCACGCCGGCCGCGAGGCCCGCCACGGGGGTCGGCGTGTTGCGCGAGCGCTCCTCGGGGGTGAGGATCTGGTCCCCAGCTTCGGAAGGCGTCGGCATGGCCGCTTGTGCGGTCGCCTTCGCGGGCGCGCTCGTCGTCGGGGCGGGCTGCGCGGAAGACGGATTGATTTGAGCAGGCGGCGTACACGCGACGAGGGCGGCGAGCGTGAGGGCCACGAGGGCAGTCGCGCGGGGCAGAGTGACCACAGGGGGCTCCGTCTGGGTCCGTGGACGCCGCGCTCCGGGGAGGGTGCGGGATTTCGGGCGCCGGACGGAGCCGAGTATACCGGACACCATTCCGAGCGGTCGAAGTTTGCGCCCGCTCAGCGCGCGAGGGTCGGCGTAGTCGGCGCGTCACGGAGTAGGTCTGCAAGGAGCGGCAGCGCGTGGCCGACGGCCCGCCCGCGGTGGCTCAGCCGATCCTTCTCGGCGGTCGAGAGCTCGGCCATCGTCTTGTCGGCGGTCGGGACGAAGAAGATCGGATCGTAGCCGAAGCCGTTGGTGCCGCGCGGCGCCTCCGCGACGTAGCCGCGACAGGAGCCGGAGCGACGATACAGCTTGCCGCTCGGACCCAGGATGGCGATGTGCGAGACGTAGCTGCACGTCCGCTGGCCGGAGTGAATGTCGCGCAGGCGGTCGATGATGAGGCGATTCTTGACCGCGTAGTCGTCGGTGCCGCCCCAGCGCGCGGACACCACGCCCGGCTCTCCGTTGAGGGCATCGACCACGAAGCCGGAGTCCTCGGCCAGCGTCAGGAGGCCCGTCGCGGCGTGGTAGGCGCGCGCCTTGAGGGCCGCGTTCTCCTGAAACGAGCGATCGCCCTCCTCGACGTCCATGTCGAGCCCGAGGTCCGCCGGGGTCACCAGGCGGGCAGGAAGGCCGGCGAGCAGATGGCGGAACTCGCGGATCTTGCCAGCACTGGTGGTCCCGATCAGCAGGAGCGGTCGGTCGTCGCTGCCGTGCGCAGGTGGCGGAAGGGTCGATAGTTCCGTCGTTGTATCGCTCACGCTTGAGGCTAGCCGATGACGTCCCGCCCACACCACCGATCTCGCTCCGTCGCGAGCCCACTGATCCGCAACCGCCGCGCCTGCGAGCGCCGCCGCTCACACTGCTGCTATGCTTCGCGCTCGGCATGATGACCTGGCGCGCGGCCGACGACCTCGGGCGGTTCCTCGAACGGGTCGTGCTGCCCCCGGGCTGGCGCGTGCTCTACGAGCCGACCGTCGAATCCACAAACGACCTGGCTCGTGAGGCGGCGCGGCGCGGCTGGCCGGAGCGCTCGGTCATCGTTGCGGACTACCAGACGGGCGGGCGCGGGCGGCACGGGCGCGCGTGGATCTGCCCGCCACGTGCCGGCTTGCTCGTGAGCGTGATGCTGCGCGGCCGCGAGCTGCCGCCCCAGACCTACACGATGTTGGCGTCGGTCGCCGTCTGCGAGGCGGCCGAGCGGCTGCTGCACGTGGAGCCGCGCATCAAGTGGCCCAACGACGTCACGATCGACGGACGGAAAGCGGCGGGCATCCTCGCCGAAGCGTCGGATGACGGGCGCGAGCGAACGATCGTCGTCGGCATCGGCGTGAACGTCAACCTCGACCGGGACGACCTGACCGAGTTGCCGCACGCCACGTCGCTGTCGCTGGCGGCCGGCTACCCGGTCCATCGCGGCGAACTGCTGGTGCTGATCCTCGAACAGTTCGACTCCTGGCTGAAGCTGCCACCGGCGCGCCTGGCGGCCATCCTCTGGGACACCTGGAACGCACGTCTTTGGGGTCGCGATCAGGTGATGCGCATCGACGACGGCGCGGGCGAGATCGTCGCGACGGTGCTTGGGGCGGACCGCGACGGCGCGCTGCTCGTGCGGACCGCAGACGGCGAGCACCGCCGCATCATCGCCGGCGAGATCCTTCCGTAGGATGGTAGCCGTGCGGGGAGAACCCCTCCCCCGGCCCCTCCCCGAGACGGGGAGGGGAGTCCGTTCGCCCGGTCTCACCCTCTCCCGCGTCAGGGAGAGGGGGCCGGGGGGTGAGGACATTCTCGGCATCCGGCCCAAGGTCGCGGCCGAAATCGGCGCGCTCACGCTCATCCTGGCAGTGGCGCTCTGGTTGCGGTTGGAGGGCATCGGCAACGACACCGATATCTCGGATGAGGGCATCCGAGGCATCCAACTGCAGCTGATGGCCGCCGGCTTCATGCCGGTGTCGGAGATCTACGCGTCCCAGGGGCCGCTGTCACTGTCGCTGGTGTACCCGTTCTACATGCTTTTCGGCGCGGACCTGACCGCCGCGCGGCTGGCGTCGGTGGTCTACGGGATGTTCTGCCTGATCGCTGCGCACGGGGTCGGGCGTGCAGCGGCGGGGCCGGTGGCGGGGCTCGGCGCCACACTCTTGCTCGGTCTGAGCCCGTCGTTTCTCGAGAACTCGCGGCTGGCATATGTCGAGGTGCCGTCGCTCGCGCCGGCGATGCTCGGGATTCTTGCGCTGACCCGCTGGCGCTCGACCGGGCGGCTCTGGTGGCTCGTGGTCTCGGCGGTGCTGATCGCGGTCGGCGTGCTCATCAAGCCGATGGCCGCGATGGTCGGGATGACGGTGCTGGTGCTGTTGCTCGCGGGGTCGAAGCGGAAGGCTGCCGATGCATCGGCAGCCTTGTCGAGCGTGGGTGCGTGGCGCTCGCGCGTCCGAGACATCGGCGTGTATGGTGCAGTTGGCCTCGCCGTGGTGGCACTAGTCGTGGCCTCGATCGGTGTCGCGGCCGTCTGGGATCAGGTCGTCGGCTACCGCGTCGCGGCGCGGGCCGCGCGCGGCTGGGATATTGGCGTGAACTGGGCTGTGATCCGCGCCGAGCTCGGTCAGGAGGGGCTCGGATTGTTGGCGCTGGCCCTCGTCGGCTCGGCGCTCGCCGTCGTTCGGCGGCAGGTGACGGGGCTGGCAGTGGTGGCCTGGCTCCTCGCGGGCCTTGGCATGTTGATGGCGTACTCGCCACTGTGGCCCAAGCACGTCGTCTACCTGGTCCCGCCAATGGCGCTTCTTTCTGGTCTTGCCGTGGCCGAGCTCTGCGGCCTCGCGGGATGGCGCGGGACGTTGCCGTGGCGCGAGGTGGTAGGTGCCGCGCGCCCGCAACGCATCGCGGCGCCGCTCGCGGGCGGGGCTGCGCTGCTGCTTTACTTGATCCTTTTCCCGACGGTCGTGCGCGGCGGCCACCGCGACATCATCGAGCGCGGTGCCAGCCAGGACGCCGTCCGCTTCGGCGACGACCTCCGCATCGTCGCGGCCGTCACCGAGCCGGACGACTTCATCGTCATGGACGACGCCTACCTCTCGGCGTCAACCGGTCGCCTGACGCCGCCGTTGCTGGCCGACCTATCGTGGAACCGCATCCTGGCGCGGGCGCTCACGCCCGAGCAGGCTATCGCCGAGACGCGCCGCTTCGACAGCCGCGTGGTCGTGGTGCAGGACGACCATCTCGGGCAGCTCGGCCGGTACGTCACCTGGCTCGACCGCGAGTACGTGCTCGTCAAGTCGTACGTGCAGCGCCGCCCGAACCGCTTCCGTCGAGTCTACGTCCACCCGGCCGCCGACCTGACGGCCGCGAAGGCCGCGCTGCTCGCGAACTTCGACGCAGTCGCGGACGTGGCGCTCGGGCCTGTGATCCTACGCGGCTACGGCGTCGAGCGCGGCGACTGGAAGACGGGCTCGCGGTACGGCGTGACGCTGTTCTGGGAGGCCGCCGAGGCTCGCCCGCGCGAGCAAGCGTTGACGGTTAAGCTCCGCGCGGCCGATGGCACCTCGGCGCTCACCCAAGAGTGGCGCGTCGGCGAGGAGCCCCAGGGCGCGAGCACGTGGGATGTGGGGCGCTGGCAAATCCAGGCGCTACGCATCCTCGTGCCCGGCGACGTGCCGCCGGGCACGTACGCGTTGACCGTGGATGTCCAGCCGACCGGCACTCGCGCCGCTGCCGCGCCGGCATCGTCCGAGCATACGCTCGGGACGATCGCCGTGACGCGCGGCAGCGGCACGGCCGCCGAGTAGCGGTATTCGAGGGGGCCGCGCGACACAGTGACGACCTGGGGTCTGCTCTCCGACATTCACGGCAACCTGCCACTGTTGGAGCGAGCCGTCGCCGAGTGTCGGGCGCGCGGCGCCACGCGGTTCGCGGTCCTGGGCGACAACCTCGGTCGGGGGGATTCCGACGGCTGCGTCGCGCTCATCCGCTCGCTGGCCAACGTGTCGGTGGTCGGCAATCGCGACCTCGACTGGGCCGACCGCGTCGGGCCGGCCGCACGCGAGTATGTGCTCGCACTATCGAGGAGCGCGCATGCCGAAGATTTCATTGCGGCCCACGGCGACGCCAGGCTCGATCGCGACATCTCGTCGGCCGATTTTCGCCGCGAGTTCGCGCGGACCAGGGTGCGGCTCGACCGCGATGGGGCGCGCGTCGCCCTGTTCGGCCACACCCACCGAGCACGCGTGTGGCGCCTGCCCGTGGCCGGCAGCCCCGTCCTCATCTACGACGCCGCGACCGACCCGCGCCCCGCGACACTCTCGCTCGCCGGGGAAGCCGGCGAGCGCTACGTGGTCAACGTCGGGACGGTCGGGCTGACGTTCCCCGGTAAGGGGCCGCCGTCGTGCGCCGTCTACGACTCGGCGGCACGGACGGTCGAGATTGTGTCCCTGGCGGAGGACCGGCACGGCTAATTGAGGCCCGGTCATAACCCCTACCAGATAAGGAAGCAGCGTCGCGCGGACAAACTTGACGTACCGAAAGCGCGAGCCGCGCGGGCACCACACAGATCCAGCTCTCCTGGTGAAGCGGCC
>Ga0136611_10001393_pt1 | contig 16779 bp, 18 predicted proteins | sample AntDrymUQ2232306_2_FD_106645 | JGI IMG/M metagenome (GOLD analysis project Ga0136611, IMG submission 106645) | Polar desert sand microbial communities from Dry Valleys, Antarctica - metaG UQ223 (23.06) | ecosystem: Environmental > Terrestrial > Soil > Desert | place: Antarctica: Dry Valley...
TACGAGGATGCCTTCAGCCGGATTGATCCGCTGGTCACCATCTTCTTCAGCGGTTTTGGCAACCTGACCCGGCTCGTGTGACCCAATGGGGTGCTCGTCGCTGGCCGCGTCCTCCGACATTCTGCGCGTCGCCGATTCCCTATCCCACATCCGATGCAGGCTTCAACCACGTACCAGCGGCGAAGCTCGGCAATCGCGGCGGGTTCCGGTGCAAGCGCGAGGACTTGGACCGCTTCTTGGTCCGGAGAACTACCGACCACCCACGAACTGATCCTTGAACTCGCGGTAGCTCTGGATCAGGATGTCGTTCCAGTCGGACCTGATCGCGGGCACTCCGAGGTCATGGACGCAGAAGCGGATCACGTCCTCCAGCGTGACGTACCCGGTTGGCAGATGCAGGTCGTTGAGGGAGACGGTCGTCGGCCCGAAGGAGAGCGGGATCGGCCCCTGCAGGTGTCGTCGCGACCACTGTGCTTGAGGATCGGCCGGCCGTCTATCGAACTCCCACCGCATGACCGGCTCGCTGTTGATGTCCGTTCCGACGTGCAGGGCATATCGGTAATTGACTGTACGAATCGGCGGGCCATCCTGATCGGACGGGCGCGCCTCGCACACCTGACCGACGTAGAGACCGAGGACACCAACGCGGCTCTGTAGCTCGGCGAGCACCGGGCCGCCCTGCCGAAACGTGAACTGCATTCGCTGCGCGCCGTCCGCCGCCGGGGTCGCCCCCGTCATGATCAGCGGCTGAGGCGTGATGGTGCGGTGCAGTAATGTGTTCAGACGATCCCTGAACCCACGAACCGCCCCCGGAAGCTCGGGGCGACGAGCCGCCATGCCAGAGTCTAATCAGGCTGCGAGGAGCTCGACGAGCAGTTCGAGGTCTGCCCCGAGCGCCGTGCGGGGGAGCTGGCGTGCTCGGGCCAGATGTACCGCGTCGTCGAACGACAGCCCGATCGCCTGCGCCTCGATGGTGATGAGCTGCCGCACTTGCTCCGGAGACAGTTCACCCTCTTCCATGGCAAGTTGCAACTCGGCCGGGATGGTCATGGCCCAATCGTCCGTACGCGGTGTCACTGCCACGGTGCTTCCTTCTCGCGCCATCGTCTGCGCGCCCACCTCCAGTGTAGCAGGCAAGCACGCCGTCGCAAGCTGTTCACTGGCTCGTGCTACCATCGGACGACGCCGAAGTCAGGCTGTATCGGCATCCGCGTGATTATTGCCCATGAGCCAGACCGGGATTCTCGGGCGTTTGCGGGGGAGCCGGGTCATGCAGCAGGACAGGCAGAAGCCATTGAACGGTCTGAGCAACTCCTAGGACTCCGAGCTATTCCACGCCCTGACCGACCCGCTAACCGAGGAGGAACTGGCGCAGGCGGATCGGGAGCTGGCCGAAATGGCGCGGAATCCACGGCATCCGGCCCCAACGGGCGACCGGGCGGTGATTCGCGGTCCGAGGCGGCAGACAAATGCAGCGATACCGTCTGAAGCAAAGTCGACGATGCACCGGAACACCACGCGGGGTGGTGAGCGATCTCGTAGCCGCCCGATTCCTGCTCGCCGTTGACTACCAGGCGATGGACAGGTCTACCGTTCGCAGCAACTCATCGTTACCTTGAGATCCGAATGCCTCCGTCGAAGCTTGATCCCGAAGGCGTGGTCGGCTATCATCTACGCACAATTTGATAGCCGGCTATCAAGAGCGGCGCGTCCACCACGGACGAGCCCGGCAACCTGGCGGCGACCGCCAAGGTGCCCGTCCCCGAGAGGGGAGATAGGCCCGTAAGGGAACCAAGGGTCGCGCACCCCCGTGCGCGGGGGTTTTCTGTTGGGCGTACCGCTTTTGGTAGCCGCAACGGGAGTCCTGCATGGTCACGCCTTCCGCGCACGCCGCCCTACCCTCCACTGACGCGCTGGCCGAAGCAGCCAGGCAGGTAGCCTCAGCCTACCCGGACCTGTTCTCCCACCAGAGGACCGGCGTGACGTTTCTGCTGTCTCGCCGGCGGGCGATCCTGGCCGACGACATGGGCCTCGGCAAGACCCGTCAGGCCATCATCGCCTGCCGCGAGGCTGCCCCGGATGGCCCATACCTGGTGATCTGCCCCGCGAGCGTCAAGCTGAATTGGCGCCGCGAGATCCACCTGATCGAGCCCGATGCGGGTGTCCAAGTCATGGTTGCGGGCGATAACTGGCGGGCCAGTCGCTGGACCGTCGTCAACTACGACTTGCTCGGCAAGCTGGAACCCTGGCTCCTGGCCGAGCCCTGGGCGGGCATCGTCGTGGATGAGGCCCATTACATCAAGAACGACAGTCAGCGAACCACTCGCGTGCTGCGGCTGCTCGGCATCGGGAGCGGCAAGCAGCCAGCAGCCGAGCCGGAGGTCGTGTACCTGCTCACCGGCACGCCGATGAGCAGCCGGCCGCGTGATCTCTTCAATCTGCTCAAGGCCGTCAGGCACCCACTAGCCACCAGCTTCTTCAGCTACGCGCGCCGGTACTGCGCCGCCTTCGACAACGGCTTCGGCCTGGACACGAACGGATCGTCGAACCTCGAAGAGTTGGCCGAGACGCTCTCAGGCGTCCTGCTGCGACGGACGAAGGACGAGGCACTCGATCTGCCCCCGAAGGTGCGAACGTGGCAGCCGGTCGAGATTCCGGAGAAGGCGGTCACCCGCCAGGAGGCGCGGGCGCTCGACTACCTCAACGACCATCCAGCCCGGTCCGGCCCGACCTGGGTCACTTTCCTGGGGCTGCTCAATAAGGCCCGGCACGCAACGGCGGTCGCGAAGGTGCCGTCCACTATCGAGGCGATCCGCGAGCGGGTTGATGCCGATGAGAAGGTCGTGGTCTTCACCTCCTACACGGCCGTCGTGGAGAAGGTGCGGGAGGCGTTCGGCCCGGCGGCCGTCTCGATCACCGGCGCCGACTCGGTCGTCGAGCGGCAGGACGCGGTTGACGCGCTGCAAAGTGACCCCGGCGTCAAGGTGCTGGTCGGAAATTTGCAGGCCGCTGGCGTCGGCCTCAACCTGACGGCCGCGACTCATGTGATCTTCAACGACCTGGACTGGGTGCCGGGGAACCACTGGCAGGCCGAAGACCGCATCTACCGCATCGGCCAGACGCGGCCCGCATTCGTGACCTACCTCTATGCTGCCGGAACGCTCGACGATTTCGTCGCCGCCCTGCTGGAAGCGAAGGCTCGGAACATCGGCGTGTTGGAGACGGAGGCAGCCCGGAGTGCGTCGTTACTCCAGGACGTCGTCGAGGCAATAGCTCGAGGCGAGCGCCCGGCTGTCACCCCATCGGAGCCGGCGCGCCCATCGACCGGTCGCTCGGTCGGGCTGCTCGAAGACACGCTCGACCTGCTGGCACGGGCACGGCGTGGATTGAGCGCCGTCGAGTCCGATCGAGAATTCCGTGTTCCCAGCAAGAGCCAACCAGGGGCGTTCTACCTCGTGATGGTCTCCGACGGGGTGGCCCGTTGCGACTGTCCGGGCTTTGCCTATCGCGGGAACTGCTCGCACGCGAAGGGCATCGTAGCGCAACTGGCTCGGGGTGGCGGATAGGCTCGTCGCCCCAACAGGCGACTGGTTCAGCCACCTGACAGAGGATGGCTGAACCAACTGCGACGGCGGGTTGGCGGCGACCGGTCCGGCATCGTCGCGCCAATGTTGTCTAGGCCATCCACTCGTCGCGAACCCACCGCACACGAGACCCCATTGTCTGGAAAAGGAACACGGGCACCCCAGGCCAGCAAGCTGCCGTCGGCACGAACGTGACGAACGTCAGTCCGAGATTCGACAAGCACCAGCCGCCGAGAAGGTGACAGGCTGTCCAGTTCGTCGTCTCGGCGAGGTTCAGACGCGCTTCGGCTTGGTCGCGATCACAGGCGCCATTCGGCAGTACGAGCCGCGCGAGCACCCCGTATCCGAGTCGGGGATATCTCTCAATTGACATCATCAGCAACGCGCTTTCGGGAGCGGCATCGGCCGACCGGTAACCGAGGGCCATTCCTATGGCGGGGACATCACCAAGAAAGGGAAATTCGGCTGTCAGTCCGCCATCCCCGGCGTTTGCGAGTACGTCAGATCGCGGCCCAATGTCCAACGCCGCCTGGAACTCCCGCTGCGTTAGCGGAGGCGGTGCCTGACTGTTCGGGTAGTAGACATCCCTGATCACGTTCAACATGTCGTCCGGCTCAGGCCGTTGCCCGCTCGAAGGATGCTCGGACACATCGATCTCTCCCTCCAACTCACGCGCCAGAAGGGCAGCGCGACCGCCCGCCTCGGCAGCCTGAATAGCAACGGCGTGCATAAAGAGCCACTTCAGCCACTCGACGTTCTGCTCGTGGACGAACACCGAGCACTCGAACACGATCGTCCCGCGTGCTGCATCGAAGACCAGCGAACTGAGTGACGCATCATGGTTGAGGAAATTGAGCAGCTTCCACGTTTCGTCGCCTGGTTGCACGTCTCGGACGAGACGGGTTTCAGCGTGAACGCGGACCACATCCATACCGAAGCTGTCGCGGGGCCTCTCGGCCCAGACCCGTTGCGCCAGGTGATGTCCCCACCAGGTGAACCCGCGCGGCTCGAACACGCTCCATTCGTCGTCAATCTGCATCTGCGCGTAGACGTGCTCAACGGCATCCAATCCTGGATCACCCTGCTCCGTCATCACCGCCTCCTTGATCGTCGGCCGTGGAGTCGACTGTCCCTGCGGCCCCGAGCCGTACGAAGCCTTCGATGAGCTGGCTGACCAACCGCGTGATGGTCTGGCGCGCGGCGTTCGCGTCCTCGGCGAAGTAATCCCTGGAGTTACCCCGTTTTCGTGGACGGATACGCGCTTGGGTCTGGTAGGCCGGGGTGGTGCCGCCGTTCGTATTCGGTGGGGCTGACGTAGCCGAGCGCCGAGTGGCGCCGGCGGGGATTGTAGAACGCTTCGATGAAGTCGAAGACGGCCATGCGAGCCTCGGCGTGGGTGCGCCAGCGGGAACGGTCGACCAGCTCGCATTCGAGGGTGGCGAAGAACGACTCGGCGAGGGCGTTGTCGTAGCAGTCGCCGACCGAGCCCATCGAGACGGCGATCCCGGCCTCGCGGCAGCGACGGCCGAACGCCAGGCTGGTGTACTGCGAGCCGTGATCCGAGTGGTGGACCAGGCCCGTCGTCGGGCGGCGGTTCCAGAGGGCCATGTCGAGGGCGTCGACGACCAGCTCGGCGCGCAGGTGGTCGGCCATCGACCAGCCGACAATGCGACGGGTGCAGGCATCGAGGACGACGGCCAGGTAGAGGAAGCCCTGCCAGGTCGGCAGGTAGGTGATGTCGGCCACCCACAGCCGATCCGGTGCGGTCGCCGTGAACGCCCGCTTGACCAGGTCGTCGGAGACCGCGGCGGCCTCGTCGCGGCGGGTGGTGCGGGCAGCTCGCCGCCGGCAGACACCGGCGAGGCCGTCCGCGCGCATCAAACGCGCGACCCGCTTCCGGCCGAAGCGGACGCCGTGGGCGTCGCCCAGCTCGGCGTGAACCCGCAGTGCGCCGTAGGTGCCACGGCTGCCGGCATGGATCGCGCGGATCGTGGCGGTCAAGGCGGCGTCAGCATGCGCTCGCGCCGAGGGTGGTCGCTTCCGCCACCCGTAGTAGCCGCTCGGCGAGACCCCGAGCAGCCGACACAGCCGGACGACCGAGTGCCCGGCCTTCTCCGCCTCGATGAGCCGGAAGCGGCTCACCGGGTCGTCTCCCTGGCGAAGAAGGCCGCTGCTTTTCGTAGGATCTCGCGTTCCTCGCGCAGCACCCGGACCTCGCGGCGCAGCCGGCTCAGCTCCTCCCGCTCCACGGTCGTCAGCCCATCCGTGCGACGGCCCGCGTCCGGATCGGCCTGGCGGACCCAGTTCCGGATCGCCTGGGCCGAGCAGCCCAGGTCACGCGACAACTGCTCCGGCGTGCGCTCGCCCGACCGAACCAGCCGGACGGCCTCGGTCCGGAACTCGGGCGGGTATGGCGGGTGACTCCTCGGCATGTGGACGCCCTCCTCGGGGATCGTCGTCCCCAATCTTCAGGTGTCCACGAGAGCGGGTCAACTCCAGTCCATCGCACCGACGAGGTCAAACGCCGGTGCCGACGCACCCTGCAAGAGCAGGCCGACGCCCTCGCCCACTCCGTCGATGCCATCCTGCTCCAGCACGACCATGTAGATCCCACCTTGGCTTTGGTTTAGCCCTGCGCCACTAGGAGTCTGGGTCACGGGTGCTCTCACCCACAACCGGTTGTGGGTTTCTCGAGCCTCAAACCACAACCGGTTGTATGCCGGATGACCCGTGACCCAGACTCCTAGAACGGCGCACCTGTTTCTTGCCGGACTAACCCATCTCTGGCGACTGCGGAAAATTCCGCAGTGATCCACTTCGGATTCGATGGACGCCGAGCTGGTGGTATTCAGGCTGCCTCGGGGCCGGCGAACGCGGTTCGCCCGGCGTCCGACATCCTCGGCCGCTACGGCATCAGATTCGCGATGATGAACTGCGGCTCGCCCGGCGCCTGGTAGATCAGTGAGGCAATCGGCACCCCGGACGGGATATCGTAGCTCAGCCATCCACGTACCGCCTGGCCAGGTTCTAGCCTGGCGCTCTCGAGTGCGGATTCGTGAACCGCCTCCAACGATGGCCCGAAAACGTAGCCCTCCGTCGTCTGCACCCTAAAGTGCAGGCGGTTGACGCTCGCGTCCCTCGGGCCCTCATTCTTCACCGTCCAGTCCGCAAGCACCCACCGTCCTGCTGGCGGGTTGCGCGCGTCTTGTGGACCGACGCCGTCCTCGAACGTGTTCACCGTCACCCCAAGGCGCCCTCCGGATGGCGTCAACACGACGGTCACGTCACCGATCGTCCTCCGCGTCGCCGGTAATGCATCTTGGAGCGTCGGTTTCGATGGGGCATTCCGGGACACGCTTGCCGCCATCAACTCCCGCGCGCGGCGTGCCGTCGTCTCGATTGCCTCCTCGGATATCGGCGGCGGCGCTGGCTGCGCCATGCCCGTCGCCGGCATGCCCGTCGCCGGCATGACCACGATGAGCGTCACGGGGACGAGGATTGCCATGCGCAGGACACTCGCGGCCGTGTAGTCAGTACGCATACGTCACCCCCCAGGTGCATCGTAGCAGTCCATGGCCGTGCCCCCGATTGGTGGGGCTCCTCCGCTCTGTCCGTGAATCAGTCCCTTGGCGAGCCGACCGACGTCGCCAGGGGGTCGATTTTCGGCAGACGGGGGCCGCCCTGGGGCTGCATGGGCGTCGTCGAGTGGTTTCCCGCGCTCGACGGCCGGAGGATGATGCGTCGGAGCCGGCTCGCCGCGGCGGGATCCACGGCACAGGCGGAGGAGCAATCAATCCAGCCAGGGCATGACCATCGACTGCTATGGGAGCAGGCCGCTCGTGCGCGCTCGCACGAGCGCATCGTATGCCGGGCGCGGCGTCCTGTCGGCGTTGGTCACACTCCACCAATACTGCTCCGACGCGGGCGTCCAGTTCGGATCGATCGTCAGGCTCCAGACGAACATCACCCCGATCCACGGGGCCCAGTTCGCTCGGGCATACTGGAGCCCACGCACCACATACTCCGCCTGTAGCTCCGGCGTCACGGCGTAAAACGCGCGATCCGCGTTCACCTGGTCGGTGGTCCAGCCGAACTCGAGCAGCCAGACTTGCTTCGCGCCGTCGCCGTTCGCTTCCATGACCGCGCGGAGCTGCTCGATCCGTCGAAAGTAGAAGGATGGGTGTGGGAAGGCCGGGTTGGAGAGCGGCGCCGCCTCGGGCGGCGAGCCATACCCGGCCCCGTGTAGCCCGACCGCGTCGCTATACCGGCGAAGTCCGGATTGATACAGCCAGCCGAGGTACACATCATCAGGCTGGGCGGTGCCGTCCGCGGTGCCGGTCGGCGACAGGCCGGCGTTCAGCACGATTTTCGACGGATCGACCGCTTTGATCGCCTTGTAGCTCTCCTTGAGCATGTACATGTACTGGCTCGCCTGCTCTCGGTCGATCGCCGCGCCTCCCCACTCGCGCGAGAGGTTCGGCTCGTTCCACACCTCGATGGCGTGGATCGTTCCGAGTGGCGACCCTGCACGGTAGCGCTCGGCCACCGCACGGACGAAATCCACGTAATCCGCGATCGAATCGGGAGGACCACTCTCGACCTTCATCAGGCGCGACCAATCCGGCTGCTGATCGATGCGCCCGAGGAACTTCACGCCCGCGCCGTTGGTGGCTGCGACGACCCTATCGAGGTCGGACCAGTCGTAGCAGCCCTTGCAGCTCGCCTCGACGCTCCGCCAGGGGACGGTGACTCGCGCCCAGCCAAGGCGAGCGTTGCGCAGGAGGTCTAGATCGCGCTGGGTGACCTCCGGGTAACCCATCGGAAAGATGGTCCCGCCATACTCCATCGGGGAGCCGGACTCCTGCGCCGTCCCGATGGTGGGCAGCAGGGCGACTGCCATGAGCGCAAACACGACGCACGAGGCCAAGTACTTCACGTGAGGGCTCCCAAGCCGCGTAATGTCGGCCGACGCAAGGCGGCCACTGCCAGCGTGATCGGCGTGCCCACCTTCTGACCGGGCAGCCGCCGTGACCATGAGGCCACACGCCGACCTCGTCCAGCGAGTATATGTGGTGTTCGAGGCTATCGTGGACAAGTGCGACACGCCCACGCAGCGTGCCACGGGCACGGCGGGGGTTGGCCGTGCCGGATTCTCGGGAGACCGACCGATGGATATCGGGCTGCCTCGGTGGTCGCCGCGCGGCACGAACGGCGACCCGTGACGTATGGCCGTGGCGATTGTGGGCGTCTCGCGGTTAGAGGGGTCCTCGAAGGCCCGGAGCTGCTCGCGCCACAGGCCGATCGTCCCGCCCCTCACCCCAAGCTCGCGGCTGAGCGCGTTGAAACCCTCCCCGCGCGGTACCCGCGGCACGATCTCAGTCCTCTGCCGGGATAACCAGCGACCCTGCTCTCCACTCGATGCTCTCCGCTCGCTCCGCGGTCCTCGCCCACAAACTCTCCCCCTCGGGGCATCATGCCCCGGTCGGGTGGTCAGTCACATCCCGGAGCGGAGGAGCGGACGATACCCTTGAGCTTGTGCGTCCCCCACGCACTCGATCATCCACCCAGGGACGGAAAACGTTCGTCAACGTTAGTCACGTTCACCAGAATCAAGATCATGGGAATCGCAGGGCGCCGAGTAACCCAGCGTCCAGATCGGGACCATGCGTCGGTAGGAACGCGACGGCGTCATCCTGGCCGCCAAGCTCGGCAATCGGGGCGGGTTTCGGTTCAAGCGCGAGGATCTCGACCGGTTCGTTGAGGGCCGCCGTCATGAGCTTGGTCGCTGACGCTCGGTCGAGCTTCTCGGCAGGCTCAGCTCGGTCCCGGCAGCAGTCCGTCTATAGCATGTTTCAATCCCTTCATCGGGCTGATGGTCATTCGGACGCAGCAGCGACGCTCGTCGCGCGGATGGCGAGCCGGTTTCAATCCCTTCATCGGGCTGATGGTCATTCGGACGGCTCGTGAATTATGGCACGACGAACAGGCAATTCCCTTCGAGAGAATGTTGGCCAGGAGCCCATTGATACGGCTCCGCGCGAGCGGTTGCTCGATCGGGGCCGTCAGGCGCTCTATCTCCCCATCCCGAGACCAGTCTGAGCCGGCACCGCTGCCCCTGTTTGGCCGACTGACCAGATATGGGCAGCCTCCTTCCGCATGGCGATGACGGTCGCGAGCGCCTCCGTATAGCACTCCAACCGCTTCGGCGCTCGCAACCTGAGCGGCATTCTGACCTCGGAAGACGGCACGGCCTGGGCTCATACGAGGTAGACGATCTTGGGGGCCGGCTTGTCAGAGCCGATTGCTTCGACGCGGCCAAGGCACACATCGCACAGGGCGTAGACGCGCAGGTTATCCTGCCTGGGATTGACGAGCTGTTGGAGTCTGGACCGCAACAGGATCACCTCACGTCTGGTCAGATGACACTCGAAGACGCTCTGTTGCACCCACTCGCCGAACCCGGTGAGAACCTGATGCACCTTTGCTCGCCTCCGGTCGTCGACGATGTCGTAGGTGACCAGATACAGCGTCGTTTCTGGGGTCCCACCGGCCATGCTAGCGTACCAGGAACGGCGGGTAGGTGACGATCTCGCCGGTAAGGCATTTGGCGAGCAATCGTGTCTGGAGCTCAATGCAGCGCTTGTAGGTGGCCTGATAGCCAAACACCGGATGGGTGATCGTCGTATTCAGGCGCTCTTCCAGTCGTGTGAGGAAGCACCGCCGTCCCGCGGGAGTCAGCCGAACGGTGCCAAGCTCTTCGATGAAGTCTCTGGAGCCGAGCTCGCGGTTGTTGAGGAGGGTGAGGACAGTCGAATCGACGACGAGGGGGCGGAGCTCCTCCATCAGGTCGAGGGCGAGAGCGGGACGGCCGTACTCCGAAACGTGGAGATACCCGACGAACGGGTCGAGGCCGACGGTGTTGATTGCCGACGAGCAGTGATTTGCCAGGATGGTGTAGCCATAGCTGAGGAGCGCGTTTACTGGGTCCCTGGGTGGCCGGCGTACCCGTTTGGTGAAGCTATGATCATGTCGGAGGAGCGATCCGAAATTTCCGAAGTAGGCAGCGCTACCGGCGCCCTCCATTCCGACGAGCGAGGCAACGGTGTTCGCGCCATCAAGGCTGCCGATGGCTGTCTTCAAACGATCGGCCCCCTGCTCCACGGCGGGGATCTGTAGCATTCGGTTCTGGCGGAGCAGCATTGTCCGCATGTTGGTCAGTTTGCCCCGAACAAACTGACGGGCTAGAGCGAGACGCTGCTCGGGGTCGTTGTGCGATCGATGCTGCGCCACCCGCAAAAGGGCATTCTTGGAAGGATCGGGGGAGAGCCGGCCGCGAAACTGGCCGTGATGTGAGAGGAAGCTGATCTCGATCCTCGCTTCGAGGAGTGCATGCAGCGCCGGAGACGTCACGGTAACGTCCCCCTGCACCACCACCTGGTCGATCTTGATGAGTGGCACTTCCACGCGGCGACGGCCGTTCCCGACAGATGGATCGGGAATCAGCACGACCAGGTAGTCCGCTTCCCGACGAACGAGCGAGCGGGACTCGGTGAGGTACAGGGTGCTCAAGAGACCTCCTGCAGCCGAAGTACTTCCCTCGGGAGGCACATCGGCTCGAGGCTACAGTCACGGCATTTGGCCGGCTGATCGATGGGAGGTGGCAACTGCCCGGCGTCGACGAGCTCGAAAGCACGCTCGATAGTGGCCATGGTACGGGCACGGAGCGCTGGCGTCAGATCCACGCGCTTGCGGCGGCGCGAGCCGTGATAGAAGAGGTAACCGAACGGAATTGAGTGCCCTGTCTGCTCCTCGAGACAGAGTGCCTGACCACAGAGCTGAACCTCGTCAGGGAGCCAGCGCCCTGCCCGGCCCTTCTTGTACTCCACGGGGTACAGCTCGCCGTCTGACTCTTCGACAACGTCAGCGAACCCGATGAGCCTGAGCCGCTCGGAAACCAGGTACACCCGGCGGAGCGTGATGTCGTCGCCCTGGCGCTCGCGGTTGCCCTCGTCGACTCGTTCGTGACGGAGGCGTCCTTCAAGGACATGCTCGTTGACAATCATCTCGCCAAGCACGAACTCGTAGTAGAACCGACGTGGGCAGTATTCGAGGGCGTTGAGATGCGACACCGGGATGAAGTCTGGAGCCAATGGCGTCATGCCATCCTCCGAGTCTGGCCCATGCCCATCGTCGTCTTGTAGCCAACCCCGGCGAAGAAGGCGAAGTCGGCAAGGGCGTTCAGAGCGCAGAGCATCTCCGGTGCGATTTCTCCCTTGATGTCGTAGGTGCAGCGTCCGACGAAGCCGCGCTGTGGCGAACGTGGGAACGGCATATCGCGCGTGCCTCCCTGCAAGTTGCTGGTGACGACCTGTTCCTGCGTGATCCGTGGAATCTCTGGCCCCAGCTTGAGCTCCTCAGGTGCGAACGCGTTCCACTTGCGCCAGAGGCTGTCAAAGACGAGTGCCGGAACCGGGAATAGCTCGAGCCGTCGACCCCAGGCACGTTGCCCCAGACTGAACGTCGTCGGAGTCGTAAACTCGAACGCGATCCGACGTGACGTCGCCCCCACCCCGAGATCCTGGTACCGCGCGTGACCAGCCCACGGATCCGAGTCAGGCGTCAGCAGCAGGTCTATTGGGTGGAAGCTCCGGTCGCCGAGTCGAAGGTCGAGAGGGGCGCCGGGAGAGAGGATGAGGCGCCGGAGGCTCAGGAACAGGTCCGGTCGAATCAGGGTGACGCGGAGTCGGGGTGCGAGTCTGGTTCTTTCAGCAGCATGGCCGCCCGGCGATCGATCTGTTCGCAGCGAGACCGTGAAGGGACGACGGTCGCTGCCAGCGTGGAGGGCGGCGGAGAGAACTGGATCTGCGCGTCGAATGAGGTCAAGGAACGCGGCGTGCGCATAGGCGGCGTCATCGAGCCCCAGCGGCTCGGCCGTGGACGTGCGTGGGGTCAGTACGACGACGAGAGCGTGGAGATCGGGGCGAGCAGGTGTGGAGCCGGACACGTCGCCAGACAACGACATATCAAAGGATCCACGACGACGAGGTCTGTCCGAGCGAGCGCTGCTCTGCTCGAAGCGGTCCAAGTAGCTCGTCGCCGGCCAGGAGGGCCGGCGTGCCCAGAAGCACGAGGCATTCGACGGATCGACCGTCGTCACATTCGACGACGAGGTCACGTGGGAAGAAGCCGGCCACGCTGCACAGGCGACGCAGCGGGCCGGCGGCACGACCACCCTCCCGCCTGACAGCCAGCCCGACGACCCAACGCTCGGCGAGCGTAGCGGCGACCTGGGACGGTACCTGGCCTCCATCTAACCCGAGGTGAAGGTCGTGAAAGGCGACCAGATTCGCGGTCCGTCGCTCGAGCCACGCATCCCGGCTGAGATCGGTGGTGAGATGGAGCCTGAGGCGAAGCCGAGCGTCCGGAGGGCGGATGCCGGCGATGGTGACGTATGCATCTGCTGGTCGGCGGGACTCCGGAATGGGGAGACCCGACCTGTCGCGCCAGGCCCGCGCATCGACGTGGTGTTCGAGCTCGAAGTTCTCAAGCAGATGAAGCAGATCGTAGCGCGCCTGATTGGCGCGGGAGAGATGATGGCCGGGGTCCCAGACAACCGCTACGGGGGCCTGGAAACTGTCACGAAATGCGAAGCGCGCCGCCATCAGGGCGTGCTGTTCAGCGCCATCCTTCCACCATTCGTCGAAGACTCGGCGGAGCGCGTTTCCGCCCGCGACGATGCCAGCCTTCAGGCGGTCGCGATCCCCAGGACGAGCCTTCTTCTCACGGAGGAAGCTATCCAGGCCGCGCTCGACGTGGCCAGCGTGATCTGATGGCGGGTCGCGATGCAGTTTCTCCAGATCGAGGAAACGCCGGATGCCGCCCCGCAGGCTCTGGAACGTTCGGGTAGAGTGCGGAGCAAAGACATCCCGAACGGCCTCGTAGACGCGCTCGACGTCCGCCTGTTGGTCGATGGCGGTCATCTCGGCGAGGCGGTGGAGCGGGAGAACCGCTTCGCCAACAGCACCGGAGTCAAAGTATCCGAAGAGACGATCGCGCGCGGCGTCTGGATTCGAGCCTAGGAGGGTCGCCAGGTCAGCGCGGCCGATGGAGCCCCCGTCGAGCGGCTGGAGGATCTGGAAGAGCCGATCATCCACGACGGCTGTGACGTCGCTCGGGTGGCCGGTCTCGGGTCGGCCCAGGACACGAGCGGCGCGACCGAGACGCTGCATGAGCTCGTCGGCGTACCGGGCATCGAAATAGAGGAAGTCAAGACCCTGGCGCGGTTTGTCCGGCCGGCCAAAGTTGTAGCCGATGTCAACCGTCGGCGTGGCGAGAATGAGGTCAGCCTGTCCGGCGGCGGCACGGTTCTCTGAGGTCTCCGCGCCAGTGATGGCGCCAATGCGGCCTCCGAAGGTGGTGTGGCGAAGCGCCGCCCAGATCTGATTGATGCGCCAGAGGGCAGACGAGATGATGGCTCCCTGCTGTCCGCCAGCGAGGCGCATGCCGATTGCTTCCCGATCCGTAGGCACCAGCGTGTGAAGACCGATGTCGGGATCGGCCCGAAAAACGGTGAGATCGGCCGGGGCGAGCGACGGGGCGCGGTCGCCATCAGGTGGATCGTTCACTGGAGTGATTTCGGAGACGCGAAGGCCGAGACGTCCAAGGAGCGTGCGAACACCGGGCTCTGGAGTCGCGGTGAGGAGCGAGAGTCTCCGGTCCTCTTGGGCGAAGTACCCATATTCCCGGGACACGATGGTGAAGAAGAGGAAGGCGGCGAGTTGACGGGCGTCGTAGTAGTGGAGCTCGTCGACGATGAGATAACCGAAGGTCCGGATGATCGAGACGAAGAGGTTGGCCTGGTCCAGTCGGCCGTACCGAAAGTAAAGGGCGAGGTAGAAGAGGTCCGGGTTTCCGACGGCGAGTATCGGTGCCGGTGGGCCGCCACGCGCGATACCCGCATCGGTCAGGATCCGATTGAGCCGGTCGCCGCTCCGTGTGAAGGCGTCCGGCAGGCTCTCTGCCGCGAGCCCCGGGGCGGTCAACTCGAGGACGTGGTGCGGAAGTCCATGTTCCTGACAAAAGCTCTGGGCATCGCGGGCATGCTGCCGGACCAGCTCATTCGTGGGAGCAATAAGGAGGGCGTTTGCCCGCACTCCCGCGCGGGGCAGCTCCAGAAGCCGAAGGAGGGCCGCGTGAGTCTTACCGGCGCCGGTCGGGTAGCTGTTGACGACGATGTCGTGGTCGCGGAGGCGGGCGCGCGTCTGCTGCTGATGGTAGAGGAGACGCCGGCCCTGATCGTGACTCTCGGGGCCGGACGCAAGAGCCAGATCCATCGGGCCAAGCGCGATCCGAACGACTGGCTGGCTCATTCGGGCCTCCTCATAGTTGCTCGACACCGAAGCGCATGCCGGCCGGGAGGACGACGCCATCTGAGAGAGCTAGGACATCGCCGCCCAGCACGACGTTGCGGATGAGCGGGACCGGAGGGATGGCCAGGACATCGAACGCGATCAGGTCGTCCGGGTCCGGAAGGTCAGCCGGATTCAGGTAGCCCGTGACTGTGATTGAGTCACGCCGCTCTGAACGGACGGCCACCTCACTCCAGCTTAGCCGAGCCTTGCTGTTGAACTTTCCGAGGCGAACGTAGCTCGGGAAGCGGGGTACATCGTCCTTCGCTAGCAGGTGGAACGTCGCCCGACTGCCCAGCCCCAGCAGACGGAGCCGACCAGACTGAGGGATGTTAGTCGCCGGATCGCGGGCGAGGTCTCGTTGGACGACGATGCTGTTCTGCCCGAAGCGGGAGTAGTACGCGTCTGACTGGGCATTGAACTGGCCGACTGAGAAGCGAAGGGTGGAGGGATCGAACGTGGCAGGGGTGACATAGATGCCACGACCGTTGAGGGGAGCGAGATCTTCCCTGTAACGCACCGAGCCGTCCCATGGATCGCCCCTTCGAAATCCGTAGGGAGCGGAGCAGAGGCCGAGCGCGTAGTTGCCGACGACCGGCTCAGTCTGAAACAGGATGCCAACCTCGCGGCTGGCGAAGTAGGTGTGTTCGTGAAGCTCCAGGATGGCTTGAAAGGCGCGCATGAGACGTCTCTCAGGACCTCGCGTGCGCATCGGCGACGCGGCCCAAGAAGGCGCGAACAGCCTCAGGCGAAGCGTACGCCCCACGAACCTCACGGATGGCATTGGCAAGCTGCTCGCCACGAATCACGATCGCCGCGGTGGGAATGTTTGGCAGCAGAACGTCGACGGCGGCGTCGACCGCCGTCCGAACATCGGCAGCCGGCAATGGAAACGGCAGCTCCGGGTTGCCAGCCAGGAACGTGTGAAAGTCCGTGTCAGACATTGTGATCGCACCCTGAGCCCAGTCACGCGCCTCAGCGCCAGCCTGCTGAGTGCTCGCGGGCATCTTCGCGAGCAGAAGGTCGTAGACGGTTTGCGTGAGCTCCAGATTACTGAAAAGCTCGCAGTCACTCAGGACGATGGCGACAAGGTCGTTCTTGACACGGCCCAGGCGACTGGAGATGGCGCCATAGCGAGTGCTGCGGAGGATGTTGCCGACGACGTACTCGAGCTCGGCAGGAGTAACGTCCTTGAGCGTCTCCATATCGAGGAAGTGGGTCTCGGGGCGGACGTACTCCTCCGTGCCGATGCTGGTGGACGGCTTGCCATCTACCGGGCTGCGCATCGTCGAGTTGTCGAAGAGGGCGTTGAACTGGCGCCGATCGGTGATCTGGCTGCTCGGGGCGATCGAGAAGGCGTCGTCGGTGAGGACGCGTGATTTCTGAGCGCCCCCGGTACCGACCGCGAAGCCGTAGACCATGCAGTCGATACAGCGGCCACAGGGGTTTGCGGTGTTGAAGATGCAGGCCCCGTCACCGTCAGTCGTCAGGAACCCGTTCGCGCGGAGCAGGTCGCGCCCCTGCCGACGCTCAACAGCCGTCTGCTTGCGCTTGGAGATCACGACGCGGCGGATGGGCTGCTGGACGCGGCGGCCGGCCATGACCGTCTCTTTGACAAGGTCTTCCCCGCTGCCCTCGGTGCGAAAGATGGTCTCGCTCTCAGTTGTGTTCGATATTCTGGTCTGGCCCACTTCGATGCTCGGGAATGGCCCACCTGTGATGGCGTGAAGTCGTTTCCACCCTGCACGAGGAGCGAGCAGGTGGGGGCGGCGGCATGCGTCGGAGGA
>Ga0136611_10001394_pt1 | contig 16776 bp, 22 predicted proteins | sample AntDrymUQ2232306_2_FD_106645 | JGI IMG/M metagenome (GOLD analysis project Ga0136611, IMG submission 106645) | Polar desert sand microbial communities from Dry Valleys, Antarctica - metaG UQ223 (23.06) | ecosystem: Environmental > Terrestrial > Soil > Desert | place: Antarctica: Dry Valley...
GGGCGTAGGGGGCGGCGTGGTAGGCGGGCCCGGTGAGCAGGTGGACGTCGCCCTCGCGGTAGGCCCGCTTCGGGTCGCGCGCCGTCTCGATGGTCGTCTGGCTGGCGGCCGCCGCCGGGGGGCGCTTCACACCCTTGGGCCGGCCGGTCGTGCCCGACGTGTAGAGCATCGACGTGCCGGGCACGGGGTCGTCGATGTCCTCGGGTGACTCCTCGGCCAGCACCGCCTCGTAGCGTTCGAAGCCCTCGATGTCGCCGCCGATGGCGAACTTGGCCACCAGGTGGGGGGCCGACTTGGCCGCCTCGGCGGCCGCCTCCCCGAAGCGGGCGTCGGCCACGAACACGGTGGCCTCGCAGTCGTTGAGGATGTAGGCCATCTCCTCGCCGGTGAGGTGCCAGTTCAGGAGCGTCGACCGCAGGCCGGTGCGACTGGCCGCGTTAAGCGTCTCGGAGAACTCGGCACGGTTCGAGCAGGCCAGGGCCAGGCCGTCTTTGGCCTCGGCTCCCCGCCGGCGCATGGCTCGGGCCAGCTGGTTGGCGGCCGCGTTGAGCTCGGCGTAGGTGCGATTGCCGTGCGGCGAGAGGATGGCCACCCGGTCAGGGATCGTCCGGGCGAACCAGGCCAGTCCCATGCCTGCACTGGCCAGCTGCCGACGTTCCGTGATCGTCTCGCTCATGTCCCCCCCGGGTTCGTAGCCGCCTCGCGACTGCCCCATTCAACACCAGATGGGCAGGTCAGTCCTTGGTGGCCACCTGGTTCGGCACCACGTTCATCTTCGGCTCGTAGCCCGCCACCTCGACGTGGCGCGCCACGCCGCCGATGTGGGTTCGGAGCACCTCGCGGCAGGCCGTGCAGGGTCCGTAGAAGCGCTCAGCCGCACCGGCGCCGCAGCGCGGGCAGGTGATCTCCAACGGCTCCTCGTCCGAGGGGTCCATGTCGGCCATGTTCGCTCGCTCAGGACGGCATCGGGGCGATGACGAAGAAGATGCGGGCATCGCAGCACCGCTCGCCGTCGACGGTGGCCCGACCTTGGCCCCAACCGGCTCGGCCCGAGAGGCGCTCGAGGGTGACGTCCAGGCGCAGCTCGTCCCCCGGCTTCACCTGCCGGCGGAACCGCACCCCCTCGACCCCCCCGAACAGGGGCAGCTTGCCGGCATAGCGCTCGTCGGCCAGCAGGGCGATGGCGCCCGTCTGGGCCAGCGCCTCCAGCTGGATCACGCCGGGCAGCACCGGATTTCCGGGGAAGTGGCCGGCCAGGAAGTCCTCGTCCCCGGTGACCGAGTAGCTGGCCGAGATGGCCACGCCCGGCTCGCAGTTGGCCACGGCAGTGACGAAGCGGAAGGGCGGCCGGTGCGGCAGCAGGGCGATGCGCGGGTCGAGCTCGGGAGGGTCGGCGAGGTCCGCAGGGTCGGTCATGGAAGCAGCATGCCGCGGCCACCCCAGAAGCCTCCAGGTAACGCGAACGTGGCCGGCTGTACGTGTAACCATGGGTCCGAGCGGGCAGTCAAACGACTACCTCGACCGGGCGGAGGAGCTTCGTTTTGGGCATTGCCGTGATCTTTCCGGGCCAGGGAGCCCAGGCGCCTGCACTGGGCGCACCGTGGGTCGACTCCCCTGCCTGGGAGCTGGTCGCCCGGGCCGAGAAGGCATGCGACGAGCCCCTCGAGCACCTGCTGCTGGCTGCGCCGGCGGAAGATCTGGCCCGCACCCGCGAGGCCCAGCTGGTGGTGTTCCTGGCGTCGATGCTGGCTTGGGAAACGGCCCGCGACAGCTTGGAGGCCGAGGGCATCGTCGCCTTCGCCGGCCACTCGCTCGGACAGATCACCGCCCTCGTAGCCGCGGGGGCCCTGCCGTTCGAGGACGGGGTCCGGCTGGCCGCTCGGCGGGCCCGTGCCACCCAGGACGCGGCCGACGCCCGTCCCGGCCGGCTCGCCGCCCTGCTGGGTGCCACGCTCGAGCAGGCGGAGGATGCCTGCACCGCCGCACCCGACGGCTGCTGGGTGGCCAACGAGAACGCGCCCGGCCAGGTGGTCATCGGTGGCACGCCCGAGGGGCTCGAGGCCGGCACCGCCCGAGCGAGAGAGATCGGGATCCGCAAGGTGATCGCCCTCAACGTGGGCGGCGCCTTCCACACCCCCCTGATGGCCGCCGCAGTCGACGCGCTGTATCCCGACCTGACGTCCGCCCCCTTCGTCGACACGGCACGGCCCGTCCTGTCCAACCCGGACGCCGGGGCCTACACGGATGCCGCCGGATGGCCGTCGCGGTTGGCCGACCAGCTGGTGCTCCCGGTGCGGTGGGCGGCGACCATGACGACGCTGACCGACCTGGGCGCCACCACGTTCGTGGAGGTAGGCCCCGGCACCACGCTCACCGGCCTGGCCAAGCGGGCCGTACCCGCCGTCTCGCTCCGCAACCTGGCCACGCCGGCCGACATCTCCGACAACCCCCGGGAGGTCTCCTGATGGAACCTGTGCCCGCAGCCGACCCTGGCGAGGACCTCATGGTTCTCGAACGGGTCATCGTCTCCCCCGGCGTCGGCGTCTTCCAGCCGCTCGAGGTGGCCGAGGTGGTCGAGCCCGGCAACGTCGTCGAGGCCGGTCAGCCCATCGGCACCATCGAGCGGTCGGGCATCACCACCCGTGTCATGAGCCCGTTCAAGGGCATCCTCATGGGCATGCTCGCTCACGCCGGCGAGCGGGTCCGCGAGGGGCAACCTGTCGCCTGGCTGCGGGCGGCGGCGGCATGAGCGCCACCAGCTCGATCGCCGTAGCGGGCTGGGGCGCCTACGTCCCCGAACGAGTGGTGACCAACGCCGAGCTCGAGCTGACGCTCGACACGAGTGACCAGTGGATCACCGAGCGCACGGGCATCCGGGAGCGGCACTGGGTCGGACCGGGCGAGTCCACCGCCACCATCGCCATCGAGGCCGGGGCCAGTGCGGTGAAGGACGCCGGCCTCACTCCGTCCGACATCGACCTGGTCATCGTGGCCACCACCACGCCCGACCAGATCATCCCGTCCACCGCGTCGTTCGTGGCCGACGGCCTGGGCATGACCTGCGGGTCGTTCGACCTGAACGCTGCCTGCGCCGGCTTCGCCTACTCCGTCGTCGTGGGCGGGTCGATGATCGCCGCCGGCGGCTCGAAGAACGTGCTGGTGATCGGGGCTGAGACCCTCAGCCGCTTCATCAACCCGGAGGACCGCGGCACCGCCATCATCTTTGCCGACGGTGCCGGCGCGGCTGTGCTGCGGGCCAGCGAGGACAAGGGATCCGGTGGACCCGGCCTGCTGTCGTGGGACCTCGGCTGCGATGGCTCCCTGGCGTCGCTGATCGAAGTGCGGGGCGGCGGCAGCCGTAGCCCATTCACCGCCGACAGCCTCCTGGCCGGTGACCAGTTCATCCGCATGCAGGGCAACGAGGTGTTCCGCCGCGCCGTGCGAGCCGTCGTCGAGTCGGCCACCAACGTGCTCAACGGCGCCGGGCTGACGGCAGCCGACATCGACCTGTTCGTGCCCCACCAGGCCAACGTCCGCATCGTCGACGCCGTCAACGCACGCCTCGGCATCCCCATGGAGAAGACGGTCGTCAACATCGACCGCTACGGCAACACCTCGGCTGCGTCCATCCCCCTCGCCATCGTCGACGCCATCGAGGCCGGCCGGCTCCACGACGGCGACCTGGTGCTGCTGTCGGGCTTCGGCGCGGGTATGACGTGGGCCAGCGTGCTCATGCGCTGGGGCAGCCGGTGACGCGCACGGCCTTCGTCACCGGCGCCTCCGGTGGCATCGGCCGGGCCATCGCCATCGCCCTGGCCGAGGCTGGCCACGCCGTGGCCGTGGGTTGGTCGGGGAACGAGGAGGCGGGCCGCTCGACGGCCAAGGAGGTCGAGGCGGCCGGAACAGCCTCCTTCGGCGTGGCCGTCGACGTGGCCGACCCGGCCTCCGTCGATTCCGCGTTCGGCTCGATCGAGGCGGCGCTCGGCCCGGTCGAGCTCTTGGTGAACAACGCCGGCATCACGCGCGACGGCCTGCTCATGCGCATGAGCGACGACGACTGGCAACAGGTCTTGCGCACGAACCTCGACGGCGCCTTCCACACCATGCGTCGGGCCACCCCCAAGATGCTGCGGGCTCGGTTCGGCCGCATCGTCAACGTCGGCTCGGTCGTGGGCTCGATCGGCGGCCCCGGGCAAGTCAACTACTCCGCGGCCAAGGCCGGCCTCATCGGCCTGAGCCGGGCCACCGCGCGAGAGCTGGCCAGCCGAGGCATCACCTGCAACGTGGTCGCCCCCGGCCCCATCACCACGGCCATGACTGACGCGCTTCCCGAAGCCCGGCGCACGGAGATGACGACCGCGGTACCCCTCGGGCGCTTCGGTTCTGCGGGGGAGGTGGCTGCCGCCGTAGCCTTCCTCTGCTCTGATTCTGCCGGCTACATCACCGGGGCGGTTCTCCCGGTCGATGGTGGCCTCGGCATGGGTCACTAGACCCCAACCCGTTCCCTACAGGAGGACATCTCTCATGGACCGCGACGCCATCTTCGCCACCCTCAAGGAAGCAGCCGCCGAGGTGCTCGGCGTCGAGGAGAGCGCCGTTACCGAGGAGGCGCGCTTCAAGGACGACCTCGACGCCGACAGTCTCGACCTGGTCGAGTTCGTGATGGCGCTCGAGGAGCGGCTCGACATCTCGGTGCCGGAGGAAGAGCTCGAAGGCGTGGAGACGGTGAAGGACGCCCTCGACCTGGTGGCTGGCAAGGTGGCGGCGAAGGCATGACCGGCCAAGCTCAGGACCACCTCGGTCGGCCTCGTGTCGTCGTCACCGGCATGGGCGTGAAGTCCCCCGCCGGCAACGATCTCGACACCTTCTGGTCGACCCTGCTGGCAGCCGAGTCGCAGGCTGCGACCTGGACCCAGGTCGACCCCGATCGCGTCCCTGTGAAGTTCGGGTGCGAAGTGAAGGACCTCGACGCCGGGGCCTACCTCAACTCCAAGGAGGTCCGTCGCCAGGATCGCGTCGCCCTCATGGCCTTCATGTCCGCCGTGGACGCGGCCAAGCAGGCCGGTGACCTCGGAGCCGACCCCGCCCGGTGCGGGGTGGTCGTAGGCACCGGGGTGGGCGGCCTGCAGACCCTCGAGACGCAGATCAACCTGTACCAGGAGAAGGGCGCCGATCGGGTCAGCCCGTTCCTGGTGCCCATGATGATGACCAACGCCAGCGCCGGCCTCATCTCCATCCAGTTCGGGTGGACGGGTCCGAGCCTGTGCGTCACCACCGCCTGCGCGGCGGGCAGCAACGCCCTGGGCGAAGGTGCTCGACTGATCCGCGACGGCTCGGCCGACGTGGTGCTGGCCGGCGGGACCGAGTGCGCCATCACCCCCACCGCCATCTCGGCCTTCGCCCGGATGACGGCACTGTCCACCCGCAACGACGACCCCAAGCGCGCCTCGCGTCCCTTCGACGCCGGTCGCGATGGCTTCGTCATGGGCGAGGGTGCCGGCTTCGTCGTGCTCGAGACCTACGAGCGGGCTCTGGCTCGGGGCGCCACGATCCTCGGAGAGATCGCCGGCTACGGCCGCAACTGCGACGCCTACCACATCACGTCCCCGTCACCCGGTGGAGCCGGCGCCGTCGCCTGCATGACCCAGGCCCTCGAGGACGCCGGGCTTGAGCCTTCGGCCATCAGTCATGTGAACGCCCACGGCACCTCGACCCCACCGAACGACGCCGCCGAGTCCGAGGCCTGCCAGAAGGTGTTCGGGGGATCGACCCCGCCAGTCACGTCGACCAAGGGGGTGACCGGGCACACCATCGGGGCGGCCGGGGCCATCGAGGCCATCGCCACGCTGCTCGCCCTTCGCGAGCGGACGGTGCCGCCCGTCGCGAACTACGAGGTTCCCGACCCCGACATCTCGGCCGACATCGTGCACGGCTCGCCGCGCCAGATCGAGGGAGACGCGGCCCTGTCGAACTCCTTCGGCTTCGGCGGGCACAACGCCTCGCTCGTGCTGCGCCTGCCGGTCACGGCCTGACCGCCGGGGTGACATCGCCGGTCCTGCCCATCGCCATCGAGCGGGGCTCGGCGGTTCACGCCGAGATCAGCCGACTGCACGGCGACGGTGCCCTCGTCGGGCACTTCCGCCTGGAGGGCGGCAAGCGCCGTGGTGCCCTCGGACCGGCTGAGGGCGCCACCATCCAGCGCCTCGTCGATGCGGCGGTGGGGGCCGGCGTGCCCGTCGTGGGCGTTCTGGCCACATCAGGAGCCGACGTAGGCGAGGGGGTGGCATCACTGCACGCGTGGGGCTGCGTGGCCCGCAGCCTGTCCCGCGCCTCGGGCGTCGTACCCATCATCCTGGCCGTGGTCGGCCCATGCGTCAGCGGCCCGGCATTGCTGCTCGGCATGGCCGACGCCGTGGTGATGACGCCGGAGACGCTGGCGTACGTCAGTGGTGCCGACGCGGTGGCCCGCTTCACCGGCATCACCGTCTCCCGCGAGGCGCTCGGCGGATCGGCGGCCCACGCGCTGCGGAGCGGAGTGGCCAGCCTCCTCGCCGAGGACGAGGAGGACGCCCTGCATGCCGTCGCCGAGATCCTCTCCTACTTGCCAGCCAACAACGCCACCCACCCGCCATACGAGGCCACCTACGACGAGGGTGACCGCGCTTCGAGGCGGGCGGCCGCGGTGGTGCCCACCTCGGCCATGGCGTCGTACGACGTGCGCGACGTGGTGGGCGACATCGTCGATTCGCACTCGATGCTCGAGCTCCACGAGCTGCACGCACCGAACCTCGTCACCGCCCTCGCCCGCATCGACGGTCACCCCGTCGGCGTGGTCGCCAACCAGCCCAACCAGCTGGCCGGCACCCTGGACATCGAGGCCGCCCAGAAGGGTGCCGCCTTCGTGCAGTGGTGTGACTCGTTCGGCCTGCCGCTCGTGACCTTCGTCGACACCCCCGGGTTCCAGCCCGGCAAGGACATCGAGTGGCGCGGCATGATTCGGAAGGGGGCCCAGCTGGTCCACGCCTATGCAGAAGCCACCAGTCCCCGGCTGTGCGTCGTGCTGCGCAAGGCCTACGGCGGCGCCTACATCGTGATGGACTGCAAGACCATGGGCAGCGACCTCTGCGTGGCCTGGCCCCAGGCCGAGCTGGCCGTGATGGGCGCCACCGGAGCGGTGCAGATCCTCCACGGCCGGCGCCTGCTGCAGCTGAACCCGCAGGCGGCGGACGAGGAACGCGCCGCCCTGATCGCCGAGTACCAGGCGCAGTACCTCACCCCGGCGGTGGCGGCCGAGCGGGGGTACATCGACCAGGTCATCGACCCGGCAGACACGCGATTGGTGCTGTCCGGTGCGCTGGGGGCCCTTTTCGACAAGCGCGACCACAGCCCCAAGCGGCGCCACACCAACGGTCCCCTCTAACCAGATCAAGGACAACGCATGCTGCTGGAAGGCAAGAAGCTGCTCATCACCGGCGTCCTCACCGACGACTCGATCGCCTTCGGCGTGGCCAAGCTGGCCCAGGAACAGGGCGCCGAGATCGTCCTGACGTCCTTCGGTCGCGTGCAACGCCTGACCGAGCGGGTGGCCCGCAAGCTGCCCTCGCCCCCCGACGTCCTCGAGCTCGACGTGACCGACCCGACCCACGTGGCGGCGCTGACCGAGGAGCTGCGCGGCCGGTGGGGCCGCCTCGACGGAGCGCTCCATGCCATCGCCAACGCCAACCCCGAGACGTGCCTGGGCGGTGACATCCGCAAGGCCCCTTGGGAGGACGTCAGCGCCGCGCTCCACATCTCGACGTACTCCTTCAAGGCACTGGCCGACGTGGCCGTCCCCCTCATGGCCGAGGGTGGATCCATCGTCGGCCTCGACTTCGACGCCCGTCTGGCTTGGCCGGTGTACGACTGGATGGGTGTGGCCAAGGCCGCGCTCGAGTCGACGTCGCGTTACCTCGCCCGCGACCTCGGTCCGCTGGGCATCCGGGTGAATCTGGTGGCGGCTGGTCCGTTGCGCACGATGTCGGCCAAGTCGATCCCGGGGTTTTCGGCCTTCGAAGACGTGTGGACCGAGCGAGCCCCGCTCGGGTGGGACCTGCGCGACACCGAGCCGGTGGCCAAGGCGTGCGTTGCCCTGCTGTCGGACTGGTTTCCGGCGACCTCGGGCGAGATCGTGCACGTCGACGGTGGCTTTCACGCGGTGGGAGCCTGACGCCTGTGTCGTCGTGACCCACTACGACGAGCTGGGGGTGCCGCCCACGGCGACCACCGGAGAGATGCACGCTGCGTATCGGGCCAGAGTGCGGGCCCTGCATCCCGATGCCCGTTCCGGCTCCACCGACCGGGATGCTGACCGCCGCGCAGACGCAGCCCTGCGGCGGCTGAACACGGCTTGGGAGGTGCTGCGCGACCCGCCTCGCCGCCGGACGTACGACAACCAGGTCTTCGCACCGCCGGGGCTCGCCGGACCACCGGGCGCGGCTGTTCCGCGCGCCGCCGCGACCTGGGGAGAGGAGGCTGGCCGGCCCCACTTCCGGTGGTGGATCGTCGTGCTGGCGGTCCTGCTCGCCGTCTTCGTCTTCACCGCCTACGCCGGCGGTGCCACCGACACCAATCCACCCCGCTCGCCGACCATCGGGCGCTGCCTCGCTCGGCAACCGGGCGTGGATGCCATCGTCGACTGCAGCTCGCCCAACGAGGGCCGCATCGTGGCCGACGTGGCTCCGCGGGCGACGTGCCCGACCGGATCCCGTCCCGTCACCGCCTTCGGTGGCTCAAGAACGCTCTGCCTCGACCGCGCGGAGTAGGACCCCGGTGCGGCTGGGTAGGGGCTTACGGCTGGGCGGGCACCCGCTCGATCACGTGGTCGACGTGGCCGTACGTACGAGCCTGCTCTGCCGTGAACCAGCGGTCGCGGTCGGAGTCGGCCTCGATGCGCTCGACGGGCTGACCGGTGTGCTGGGCGATGAGCTGGGCCAGGAGGCGCTTGGTGAAGACGATCTGCTCGGCATGGATGGCGATGTCGGCGGCCACGCCTTGCAGCACACCGCCGATGAGCGGCTGGTGCATCAGGATTCGGCTGTGCGGCAGTGCGAACCGTTTGCCCGGGGCGCCGGAGCAAAGGAGGAACTGGCCCATCGACGCGGCCAGGCCCATGCAGAAGGTCGCCACGTCAGGCCGGATGTACTGCATCGTGTCGTAGATCGCCATCCCGCTGTCCACCGAACCGCCGGGTGAGTTGATGTAGACGTGGATGTCACGGTCCTCATCCTCGGCCGACAGCAGCAGCAGCTGGGCGCAGACGACGTTGGCCAGCTTGTCGTCGATGGGGGCGCCGATGAAGACGATGCGCTGCTTGAGGAGCTGCTGAAAGAGGTCGAAGCCCTCGCCGCTACCGGGCCCGGCCATCTGTGGGGAGAACATGGCCCGAGGCTACCGCCACGGCCCCGCCAAAGTTCCCGCTGCGGGTTTCGGTGGCAGCAGCGCCGGGGAGTACAGAGTCACAAGCTTGACAGCCCCTCTGACAACCCGCCGGTCAGAGGGGCTGTCGCTTGCTTGGCCGATCGAGCCGGGCGACGGCCCCGTCGGTGGCTACGAGGCTCCGGCGCAGTCGTGCACCGCGGCTTCGACCGTCTGGTGGATTGGCAGCGCCTTGTCCACGCGTGTATTCTCGAAGACGCGGCGCACGGGCTGGGAGTCCTCGACGACCAGGCACATGGTCTTGTCGCCCGAGCTGAGCCGCTTCTTGATGCCGACCAGCGCGCCGAGCCCGGTCGAGTCGAGGAACGTGACACCACGCAGATCGAGAACCAGACGCTCGACACCATCGCCCACCAGGCTTTGGGTGCACTCACGCAGCTTCGGAGCGGTGTACGCGTCGAGCTCGCCTGACACCGCCACCACCGCATAGGTAGGGAAGCGGGTGGCGTTGGTCTCGAACGGCTCGTTCACAAGGCTCTCCCTCATGGCTCACAAGACGGCGCTGGTGCACCAGGTGGGAGTCGAACCCACACGGGCTTTGCCCACCGGATCCTAAGTCCGACGCGTCTGCCGTTCCGCCACTGGTGCGTCGTCGAGTCACGCTACCCCCCAGCCGTTGCCCCGCTAGCGTGGCTTCCCGCCATGCGAACCAGCGTCACCAGGTCGTTCACGTTCGAGGCGGCGCATCAGCTCCCCTGGCACCAGGGAAAGTGCCAGCGCCTTCACGGGCACAGCTACCGTCTCGAGGTGACGGTGACGGGCCCCATCGGCCCCGACGGCATCGTTGTCGACTTCGGAGACGTTCGTCGGGTGGTGCAGCGTGAGATCATCGACCGCTTCGATCACCGGTACCTCAACGACCTGCTCGACAATCCAACTGCTGAGCTCCTTGCCACCGAGATCTGGAAGTCTTTGGGGGCCACCGAGCTCGCCATCAGCCGGATCCGACTTTGGGAAACGGCCGACAGCTGGGTCGAGCTGCAGGCGGACTGACGGGGATGGGCGGAACCCTCGTGGTCCTCTCCGGGGGCCTCGATTCGACGGTGTGCCTGGCCGTCGCTGCTCGCGACGGCGACGGTGATGCCCCGCTGGCGGTCTCCTTCGACTACGGCCAGAGGCACCGGGTAGAGCTCGCTTCGGCTGCCGCCGTCGCCCGCCACTACGGGAGCGAGCACCTGGTCGTGTCTCTTGACGCGCGTCAATGGGGCGGCTCCGCCCTGACCGACGATGCGATCGAGGTGCCCGGCCCGACCGGCTCGGGCAGCGGTGCTTCGACGGACATCCCGGTCACCTATGTACCGGCGCGGAACCTCATCTTCCTAGCCGTGGCCATGGGGGTGGCCGAGGCCCGTGACCTGGACGCGGTGTATCTGGGTGTGAACGCACTCGACTACAGCGGCTATCCGGACTGCCGGCCCGAGTTCCTCGCATCGTTCGCCGAGACGGCCCGCCTGGCCCTCAAGCGCGGGGTCGAAGGCCGGCCCGTCGACGTGCGGGCCCCGTTGCTCCACCTTGGGAAGGCCGACATCGTGCGCCTGGGCATGGAGGTGCGCGCTCCGCTCGACCTGACCTGGTCGTGCTACAGCGGGGGTCTGCACCCGTGCGGGGCCTGCGACTCGTGTGCTCTTCGCCAGCATGGCTTCGCCGACGCCGGCGTCCCGGACCCCGCTTTAGCCTGAGCCGTTCCGGGTGGCGCGGCGCCGTCGAGCGCGCCCTTTTAAAATCAATTCCGCCGGAAGAGCCGACTCGATAGCGCTCAACAAGAGCCATCAATTGGGCGTACCATTGCGCACCCCCGGGCAAGGAGACCTCAGCATGGCGGGTAGACGGAAAGGGCGAGCCCTCATCGGTTTCAGCCTGGCGGCTGTCTTGCTGGTGCTGGCGGCACAGCACGCCCTGGTCAGGCTGACGCAGCGCCAACCGTTGCAGCTGCCCAGCGACAGCTACAGAGCATGGCCCAGCTCGGGGCACAAGAGGGAGGAGCTCGGAGCCCGACTCGCGTCGACCTCTATGGAGACCCTGGCGGACCCGTGGTCGCGGTCCACCACGTCTCCTCCGTTGCACTCGCGCCTCCATCGTCAAGCGCGGTCGTGAAGCTGGCGGACGGGACCTCCGTCATCGCAATGTCACGAGATCGTGGGGAAGGCCGATGCCGTCGCTCATGCAGTGGCGGACAACATCAACCGTGGGAGAGCCAACCAACCAGCGGTCGTCCTCGACGGTTCGAACAATGCGCTCCTCTACAGCATCTACCACTCCACTGCCGGAGGAGAGGTGCTCCTCGAGGTCCGGCATCCGCCAGATGCATACTTCGACTTCCTCACGGCGGCGGACGATGCGGAATCCCGCCGCCTGGATGTCCGGGGCATTCGGTCGGTCTTCGTTGCGCAGATTGCCGAGCAGACGCGAGTTGCCTGGCGGGACCCACGAAGTGGGTTCGTCGTCAGCCTGGAAGGGTCCATACCGGCTCCCCAGATGACCGAGCTGGTCAGGAAGGTCGAATGTGCATGATGCCGCCGGCGTAGTGCAGCTCAGGTTATGGAGACGGGCCGCCCTACTCGGCGGCGCGCATCTCCTCGGTCTGGTCGTTCTCCACGTTCTGCTCTCCGTCTACGAGCCGAACCCCAACGGGTTTCGTTTCGATTCGGCCTCGAAGAGCTTGGGGATCGCCGCTTCATTCGCGCCTCCGGCCGTGGTCGGCTTGATCGCTGTGCGGAGGCGCACCGTCCTGTTCATCTCGGTGCTCCATGCCGCGAGCCCACTCCTCATGATCGGGAACATGAGGGATCCGAACGCCGATCTCAACTTCGCCGTCCTGTTCTGGTGGTTTCCGCTCCCGCTCCTCGTTGGCGCAATCGCAATCATCGACCGGATCCGGTCGAAGCACGTCGTCGGTCGGCGTGAGGCCAGCTGGGCTACGCCAGCTGGGCGGTGAGATCCTCGAGTGGGACGGAGCCGGGCTGACCGCCTTCACGAGCCAGTCGGCCGGCAGTGGCCTGCAGCAGCGCGTTGACAGGCGTGGGCACCCCGTGCAGCAACCCCAGGAGCACGATCTCCCCGTTGAGGTAGTCGGACTCGATCGAGCCGGTGCCGCGGGCGAGGCTCTGCCACGAAGAGCTGCCGCCGCGAGGTCGGCCCTCGATGGGGCGGACGCTCATGAGGTCGCCGCGTCGGGCCCGATCCTCGTCGGCCGTGGCCGCGTCGATGCCGGCGGCCGCGTAGCAGTCGAGCGCCTCCTTCCGGGCCCGGGAGTGGAGATCACCGCCTCGTGCACCAGGGCCGCACGCCGCGTCGAGAGCGTTCCCCAGGTTGCTCAGCAGCTTCGAGTACTTCAGCCGCATGATCGCGGCGTCCGGGCGGGAGCTGAACGACGACCGCTCGAGGTCGGCGGCGATGGCCGCAGCCACGTCGTCCGAGCCCGACGGGAAGCGTCCGAGGTCGAGTATCCCGGAGACCGGCGACGAGCTCACGTCGACAGAGCCAGCCTCCAGGTGAGTGGCGGGCAGCATCACGCACATGGCGTAGACGTTGGCGAAGCGGCGAGCGGCCAGGCGCTCGTTCTCGACCCCGTTCTGGGCACACACGACCGCCACCTCCGGCGGAGCGACGGCTCGGAGGGCGTCGAGGGCAGGAGCGGTGTCCTGGGTCTTCATGCTCAGAACGACCACGTCGTCAGGCCGCAGGTCGATCTCTCCGGGGTGCTCAACGCACGGGATCGGCAGCACCACGCTGTCGTCCGGCGAGTGCAGGCGCAGCCCGTCGGCCCGGATGGCGCGCCCGTGGTCGCCTCGGGCCACGAGCACCACGTCCGACCCGTGCTGGGCCAGACGTCCGCCGATCGTGCCGCCGACGGCCCCTGCTCCGTAGATGACGTACCTCATTCGACTTCTCCTCGTTCGAGCGCGCCGGCCGACGCTACTGAGACCGGCACGTAGGCGACGACGGTGGACATAGCCTCGGCTCGGTGACGGACGCTGTCGCGACCCTGGTGATCTCCGAGGTGTTCGGGCCGACCTGGCAGGGCGAGGGTGCGTCGCTGGGACGCCGGGCCGGCTTCGTGCGCCTCGGCCGCTGCAACCTGGCCTGCACCTGGTGCGACACGCCCTACACCTGGCGGTGGACCGATCACGACCCCGCCACCGAGCTGGCCACCCGTCCGGTGGCCGAAGTCGTCGGTCAGCTCGAGGCCATGGGAATCAATCTCGTCGTCGTCACCGGCGGCGAGCCGCTGCTGCAGCAACGCGGCCTCGTGCCCTTGCTCGAGGCCATCCGCCATCGGGACTGGGAGGTGGAGATCGAGACGGCGGGCACCATCGCACCGACCGAGGCCGTGGCCCGCCTGGTCAGTCGGTGGAACGTGTCACCCAAGCTGGCCGGCTCGGGCAACGCGCTCGAGGCCCGCTACCGGCCCGCCGTCTTGCAGGCCTTAGAGGCGACGGGCGCCGCGTCATTCAAGTTCGTGGTGGGCGATGCGGCCGAGCTCGACGAGGTCGGCGGCGTCGTCCGCGAGTGCGGGCTCACCGAGGTCTGGGTGATGCCGGAGGGCACGGACTCGGCGACGATCATCCGCCGGGGGCAGGCGTTGGCCGACGCCGTGCTGGACCGGGGATGGAACTTGACCACGCGCCTGCACGTGCTCCTGTGGGGAGACGAGCGGGCCCGTTGAGCGAGCGTGTTCAGCGGTCGGCGAGGGCCTGGGCCAGGGCCCGGAAGGCCCGCCCCCGGTGGCTCACCGCGTGCTTCTCCGGCGGAGACATCTCCGCGAAGGTGCGGCCATCTCCCTCGCCGGGGGCGAACACGGGGTCGTAGCCGAACCCAGCGTCGCCCCGTGGCCCGAGGGTGATCGAGCCCTCGACCGTGCCGGAGGCGACGACCTCGGTGCCGTCCGGGAAGCAGGCCATGGCCACCGTCCGAAAACGAGCCCGTCGGTCGAGAGCACCTTCGAGCGCTTCCACCAGCTTGTTCACGTTGTCGAGGTAGGTGGCGTCCTCCCCCGCGTACCGAGCCGAGAAGACGCCTGGCGCACCGCCCAGGGCGTCCACCTCGAGGCCGGTGTCGTCGGCCACTGCCGCCTCACCCGTCGCCTGCACCAGAGCTCGCGCCTTGAGGCGGGCGTTCTCCTCCAGGGTTTCGCCCGTCTCGTCCACCTCGGGCACGTCGCCGGGTCGCGGGAGCAGATCGACGGAGTCCCCCAGGATCTCGGCGATCTCGGCGGCCTTGTCCGGGTTGGCCGTGGCCAGCACGTACCGGGTCGCGTGAGGCCCGGCCGGCCGGGCGGTCAACGGGGCACGGGTGGTGTGGCCAGCAGGCCCGCCTGCAGCTCGAGGATCTCGTAGATCCCCTGTTCGGCCAGGCCCAGCAGGTCGTCGAGGGACGACCGGGAGAAGGGCTGACCCTCGGCCGTGCCCTGCACCTCGATGAATCGCCCGCTCGAGGTCATCACCACGTTCATGTCCACCTCGGCCCGCACGTCCTCCGAGTACTCGAGGTCGAGCAGGGCGGCCCCGTCGACCACACCCACGGAGATCGCCGCGCACGCCTCCTTCAGAGGGTGGGCACGAACCACCTTGGTGGCCACCAGCCGTGAGCATGCGTCGTGCAGGGCGACATAGGCGCCGCAGATGGAGGCGGTGCGGGTTCCGCCGTCGGCCTGCAGGACGTCGCAGTCGAGCACGATCTGCACCTCGCCCAAGGCCTCCAGATCGGTGACGGCCCGCAACGACCGCCCGATGAGGCGCTGGATCTCCTGCGTGCGCCCGGACTGCTTGCCCTTGGCCGCCTCGCGGTCGACCCGCTCGGGCGATGAGCCGGGCAGCATCGAGTACTCGGCGGTGACCCAGCCCCGGCCCTTGCCCCGCATCCATCCGGGCACGCTGGTCTCCACCGACGCGGTGCAGAGCACGCGCGTGCGTCCCATCTCGACCAGCACCGAGCCGGCGGCGAACTCGGTGTAGTCACGATGGAACAGCGCCGGCCGCAGGTCGCCCGCCTCTCGTCCGTCGCGCCTCATGCCAGGTACTCGTCGTGCTCGGCGGCCACGGCGACGTCGGCGCCGAAGGCGGCCGCGCCTTCACGGCGGATGGCCTCGGGGTCGACGCCGGGGCGGACATGGGTGAGGACCAGCTGCTTCACTCCCGCCTCTCGGGCGGACGTGCCGGCCTGACGTGCGCTCATGTGCCTCAGTGCTCCCTCTTGGTCCTGCAGGTACGTCGCCTCGCAGAGCGCGAGGTCGAGGCCGGGTCCCAGGGCGGTCAGTGACCAGGCCGGGCCGGAGTCGGCAGAGTACCCAAACGACCGTCCGCTCCCGTCGAAGCGCGCCGCCAGCGTCTCGGCCGGGTGATCGGTGACCGAGAAGGTCAGCTCGAGGCCGCCGATGCGGCGCCGATCACCGTCGCTGACCACGTGCCAGTCGAAGGGTGGGCCCTGGGAGTACAGGGCGTCACGGGCGCCGACGGGGCCATACACGGGAACGTGGGCACGGTCGATGTAGTACTTGCAGGCGACGTGGAAGCCGTTGAGGTCGACCAGGTGGTCGGGGTGCTCGTGGCTGATGACCACGGCGTCGACCTCAGCCAGCGACACGTGCCGCTGCAGGTTGGCGAGCGTCCCGGAGCCGGCGTCGAGCCAGATGGTGGTGCCCGCGCCCCGCACCAGGTAGCCGCTGCAGGCTTCGGCCGGGCCCGGATAGCTGCCGCACGCTCCGAGCACGGTGAGCCTCAGTCCCATGCGTGGGCCTCGACCACGTCGAGCTCCGGGCCCAGCAAGCGGCGGCCGAGGTCACGGAACCACGAGGCGTCGCCTGACGACAAGAAGCGGTGACAGCTCGGGCGGCCCGGGCTGCGTCCGGTCGCGGTGCGCTCGAGGGTGGCGCGGATCTCGAAGGCTGTCTCATCCGCAGAGGAGACGAGGGTGACGTGGCGGCCCATGACGTCGCTGATGGTGCGGGCCAGGAAGGGGTAGTGGGTGCAGCCCAACAGCAGCGTGTCGACACCGGCGTCCTTCACCGGAGCCAGCAGGCGCTGGGCCAACACATGCACCTGATCGCTGTCGAGCTCACCCCGTTCGACGAACTCCACGAAGCCGGGGCACGCTGCGCACGTCAACGCCACCGGCGCACCGTGAACCTCGACCGCCCGCTGGTATGCACCCGACCCCACCGTCCCAACGGTGCCGATGACCCCGACCCGGCCGTTCTCGGTGACGGCCATCGCCGCCCGCACCCCGGGTTCGATCACGCTGACCACCGGCACGTCGAAGGAACGCTGCAGCAGATCGAGCGCCGCCGCTGCGGCGGTGTTGCAC
>Ga0136611_10001395_pt1 | contig 16769 bp, 18 predicted proteins | sample AntDrymUQ2232306_2_FD_106645 | JGI IMG/M metagenome (GOLD analysis project Ga0136611, IMG submission 106645) | Polar desert sand microbial communities from Dry Valleys, Antarctica - metaG UQ223 (23.06) | ecosystem: Environmental > Terrestrial > Soil > Desert | place: Antarctica: Dry Valley...
CATCCGGTGTCAGCCGTGGACGGTGCGGCGGCCCTTTGATGCGGTCGTTGGCGCTTCGGCGAGCGCCGTCATCGCGTACGTTCGCGGGTGTCTCAGATCGCAAGTGCATAACACCCTCTAGAAGAGTTGGAACTTCAGCAACCGTTCACGCAACGAGTACTTGCTCCTTCGTTCCTTCGCGTCGCACGATTTCTGTCACGCTTTACTCCGCGGTCAAACGTCGAGAAGTTGCGGCAGAACTTGGTTGAGGCGGGCAGTCCACCAAAACTCGGCGTGAGCGAATTTCTCGGCTTGCGCATAGTACTCGGGGTATTGTGCGGCGGGCTGATCTTTCTTCTGTTTGCACTATCCGGTTCATCTTTGATGAATCTGCTGCTCTTTCCAATCCTTGTCGCGGCAGTGGGCTACATGATTCCGGGTATCTGGCTTTCCCGCAAGATCAAGGATCGGAAAAAGTCCATCTGCATCTCACTTCCCGACGCGATTGACCTGTTGACAATCTCGGTTGAGGCCGGATTGGGGTTCGATCCGGCGCTTCACCGCGTCGCCGACAAGTGGGATAACGAACTCACGTTTGAATTCCGACGTATGCTGCACGAGATGCGTATAGGTAAGAGTCGCCGAGAATCGATGCGAGAGCTTGCCAACCGATGCGGAGTCGACGATCTTGACGTGTTCGTGTCTTCAATTATCCAGGCCGACCAGCTTGGCGTCAGCATCACCCAGGTGTTGCGATCACAGTCCCGTCAGCTGCGCATCCGGCGCCGACAACGCGCTGAAGAAGCTGCACACAAGGCACCGATCAAGATGCTCTTTCCAATGGCCATGCTCATTTTTCCAGCGCTCTTTGCCGTCATTCTCGGACCAGCAATCCCGCGAATTATGCTAGCGTTTTAGTTCTGCTGTCACGGACGTTCCAAGATAATCAGTCGCCCGTCCGTGGGTCCACGTGGCGGGCAATGCTCGTATCATCGAGATTCCGATTCAGCGTAATGGCACGGCACGAACCCGAGTCTTCTCTCGTACAGGCTTCCCGTGGATGTAAGGCCGCACAGCGGGGTGTTGGCGCGCTGCGGGTTTCAATTCATGGCTTTCATGGGGTTTCCTCACCACATTCCGCTCGATTTCGTGACATCGTGACATCATGACATCGGCGCGCTATGATCCCGTGGTTCCTACACGTGTGGCGGCGCGCAGAGCGCTGATCCACTCCCGTTTCGCAATGCCGGTTGCGCTCGGAATTGGAGGACAACGGTATGCTGGAAGATCGATTGGTGGTTGAAGTCGTTAACGCGACGCGCGGAACCTCCGTGGCGCGGCAGGTACGCGTCGCTCGATCGTTCTGGGCACGAGGACGCGGACTGATGTTTGCACATGGTATGCCGGATGGATCGGGTCTCGTCATCGACCCCTGCAGCTCGATCCACATGTTCTTCATGCGTTTCCCGCTCGATGTGATCTATCTCAACAAAGACGACCGGGTAGTTCGGATCCAGCAGAATATTCGCCCCTGGCGAATTGGCCCAGTTCACACATCCGGGGCGCGCTATGTCATTGAACTTCCGATCGGCTCGATCGAACGTAGCCGGACTGCGGTTGGCGACATCATGTCATTCACCCAGCCGACCGAATAGCGCCAGGAACATTCCATGCCATCCAGCCGATCTGACGATGTCACTGCTGTACTGCAAGCGTTCGGTCATGATGTTCTTCATGACGGTACTCCTCAGAAGCCGCGTCACGGTGTGGCAGGCATCGCGACGGAAATTGGGCAACTGGCGCTGCGCACAGCTCTACCAGCAACATGTGCCGGCTGCGGCATGAGTGGAACCTGGATGTGTTCTTCATGCGAGCAATCGATTCGAGCAATTGACCAGTCGTCCGTGTGCCATCGCTGCGGGTATCCAGACTGCGAGGGCGAGCTTGTCTGTGGGCGTTGTCACGCGTGGGTCGACGAGCTCATGGCGAGTCGGAGCGCATTCGCGTTCACCGGTTCAATACGATCGACGGTGCATCTCCTCAAGTATCGCAATGAGCCTGCACGTGCCAGTTGGTGTGCCGCAGCGATGGCCAAACGACTGATGCTCGATCAGTGGGAGATCGACGCGTTCGTGCCTGTCCCGTTACACGATTCTCGCGTGCGGGCGCGTGGGTACAACCAATCAGAACGAATTGCTGTGGAATTGTCGGCGCTGACTGGAATTCCCTCGTTGGCGGCCCTTCGTCGCGTTCGACCAACGATCTCGCAGGTGAATCTGGGCGCACAAGAGCGACGCGATAATGTGCGCGACGCATTTTCAGCAGTGGGGCAGCTCAACGGGTTGACGATTGCGCTCGTTGATGATGTGATCACCACGGGATCGACGCTGCAGGAATCCGCCCGCGCATTGGTTCACGCGGGCGCCACCTGCGTGGTCGCAGCGTCGTTCTCCCAGGAGGTGTTCGAAACCCAAGCATCACGACGAATGTGACCCCCGGCGTGCCCAGGCATTGATCGTCGCCTCTGTGTACGCAGTCGCCCAGGCGTCGGCCCCCTGAATACTTTCGACACTGAGTTCGTCCGATGAGTCAGTGAACGCATCCAACGCGTCTGCAACGACCGCGCTGATGTCAAGAAAACCGATCCTGCCCGTGAGAAAACCCTCGACCGCGATACTGTCGGCAGCTGATAAGACTGCTGGGAAGAGACCGCCTCGCGCAGCGGCGTCACGCGCGAGGCGAAGCAGTGGGAACGTCATGTCGTCGGGAGGCTCGAAATCGAGACGGCTGAGGTCGAGGATGCTCAACGATTCGGATGGACTTTCGAGGCGTTCAGGGTAGGTGAGCGCGTACTGGATTGGCAGACGCATGTCGTGGGAGCCGATTTGCGCCACGATCGAACCGTCGACGTACTCGACGCAGGAGTGGACGAGTGACTGCGGATGAATGACGACGGCGATTCGTTCAAGGGGACAATCAAACAGCCAGTACGCTTCGATCAGCTCCAGCCCTTTGTTCATCAGCGTCGCCGAATCAATCGTGATCTTCGCGCCCATGCTCCAATTTGGGTGATTCAGGGCCATCTCCGGCGAGACGCCGACCAATTGATCTTGTGTCCAGCCCCTGAACGGACCGCCCGACGCAGTCAGGACGAGCCGCCGGATTGAATCATCGACATGGTCGGTACCGAGGCATTGCCAGATCGCACAGTGTTCACTATCAACGGGACGAAGCGCGCCAGTGGACGCCCGAGCGATCGGCATGACGAGCGCTCCAGCCGCGACAATCGTCTCTTTATTGGCAAGCGCCACAATCTTTCCCGCGTTGAGTGCCTCAATCGTGGGAGCGATAGCCGCGTGACCCGTCGTGGCAATGACGACGATGTCAGCATCTTCGAGAGTCGAGAAGATGGTGAGTGCATCGGAACTGTCTACAGTTGTCGAACCATAGATCTCGGTTCCCGATTCACTGGACACAAACCGAGGCTTGAATCGATCAACCTGTTCCTGTAATCCAAGTGCATTCCGACCTGCCGCGAGTGCGAGGACTCGAAACCGATCGGGATGCGCGGCGATAACATCCAGTGTGCTACGACCTACTGATCCAGTAGATCCAAGCACCACGACGTTCCGAGATGGTGGACTCGAATCGACCACGGTCAGCCCCACCAATTGACGAGAAGGGCGATGTAGAAGACGAGCGGAACCGTGAATAGGAGCGCATCGATCCGATCCATCAGTCCACCGTGTCCGGGTATGAGCGCTCCCATGTCCTTGATATCGATGTTGCGCTTGATGAGAGACTCCGAGAGATCGCCGACCATGGCGGCGAACGCCACAATCAATCCGATGAACGGCGCGACATATAGCGGCACAGGCACCCCGAAGAGATATGCCGCAACGGTTCCGATCGCCATACCCCCAATCAATCCAGCTAGAGCTCCTTCGAGCGTTTTGCCCGGGCTGATGTGCGGAATCAGCTTGCGGTTTCCCCAGGTACGTCCGACCAGGTAGGCAAACACGTCACTCATCCAGGTTGTCACCAGCACGAGCAGCAGCCAGGCAAGGCCCAGGGCGGCTCCGCCATCGCCGATCAGATTGTCTGCTCGACCCACCCAATCCATATCGGACTCGCCCTGGATGCGCCGAATGAGGACAAAGTGCATCATAGTCACACCGACGTACATGACTCCGCTGAGAGAGAACGCCCAGTCGAGCAGCGCGCCAGCAATGTCATGTTTCGCGAGGTGTTGCGCCAAAGAAATCAGGGTATATCCAACCATCGAGCCGGTCAGCGCGCGGAATGGGGCGTCGGTTCCAGCGACGACTATCAGCGCTATCACAGCCACTGAGCCAGTCCAAGTTGACGGTCTTGCTCCGACGCGCTGGTAGGCACGGTACAGTTCGTACAGAGCACCAATCGCGATGAGTGCGACGATGATGGAAAAGACCGGACTGCCCAGTAAAGCCGGAATGATTCCGACTAGAACCACGCCAATCGACGAAAGCGCCCGTTGTCGCATCTCAGGCTACGTCTCAACCGCTTGAGTGGACGGTTCAATCAAGAGTCCTCCGAACCGCCGTTCGCGGCTGACGAAGTCCGCAACAGCGACATCCAGGTCAGCAGGTCCAAAATCAGGCCAATACGTCTGGGTAAAGTGGTACTCAGCGTAGGCCGCCTGCCAGATGAGGAAGTTGCTCGTGCGCATTTCGCCCGATGTACGCACGATGAGGTCGGCGTCGGGAATGCCTGCGGTGTACAGGTAGTCGCTGAACGATGCCTCGGTAACGGAATTCGGGTCGACGCCAGCTGCCAACATTCGTCTTACGGCGTGAAGGATCTCAGCACGCCCACCGTAATTGAACGCTAATGTCAATGTAATGGTTGAGTTCTCTCGGGTGAGTGCAACGGCGTCACGCACGGACTGAGCGAGTTCGGTTGGCAAACCTTCAAGGCTCCCGATATGCACGAGCCGCGCACCCTGCTGGTGAAGTCCATCGGTCTCAGACTCAATCGCCGCAGCCAGAATGTTGAGGATACCCGCGACCTCATCGGCGGGACGTCGCCAGTTCTCCGTGGAGAACGCCCACAGCGTCAGGTACTCGATGCCTATTTCAGCGGCGCGAGTCGTGATGCGCCGAATGTTCTCGGTTCCCGCCTCGTGCCCCGCGATGCGCGGCAGTCCACGGCGCTTTGCCCACCGTCCATTACCGTCCATGATAATCGCTACGTGACGAGGAACCCTGCGCTTTTCGGCGTGTTCGATCTCCGTGCCTTGCTCAACCATGCTACCCCGGTTCAATGGCGACGATGATCCAGGTTACACCTCGGTGATTTCGGCTTCCTTCTGCTGTCCTAGACGATCCGCGTCGTCAACGTATTGACGCGTTAGCTTTTCAATCTCGTCATGGGCGCGATGTTCCTCGTCCTCACCAATGGACTTGTCTTTGACGAGTGCCTTAAGATGATCGACGGCGTCACGCCGAACGTTTCGGATTGCGACTTTCCCATCCTCGACCTTGGTCTTCGACAGCTTCACCAAAGCCTTGCGTCGGTCTTCAGTCAGCTGCGGAATCGAAAGACGAATGACCTGGCCATCGCTGTTTGGAGTGAGACCGAGATCTGATTTCAGAATCGCCTTCTCGATTGCGCCGATCGATCCCCGATCCCAAGGCTGAATTACGAGCATTCGCGCCTCAGGGGCGGAAACTCCAGCGAGTTGGTTGAGTGGCGTTGAAGCGCCGTAATAATCCACGTGAAGCCGCTCAACCAACGCTGGAGCTGCCCGACCAGTACGGATTCCGGAAAGTTCGCGTTGCAGCGCCTCGATGGCACTGTGCATACGATGATCGGCGTCCTGCTTGACCTCGTTGATCATGCGTCCTCCATCGTCACTCAGATTCCGTACGTGCGCCCGAAGTTGGTGGAAGGAAACACGTGTACGAAATCATGGATATCAGGATCTCGACGGGTCGTTCGAGACATAGGTTCCGACGGCCTCGCCTCGTGCGGCACGTTGGATATTACCATCCACCTGAACGTTGAACACGACGATCGGCACTCCGTTATCCCGACAGAGGGCAATCGCGGAAGTGTCCATAACACGCAGATTGCGCTCAAGCACCTCTTGGTACGACAAGGTGATGTACAGCCGAGCATTCGGATTCGTTCGCGGATCGTCGTCGTAGACGCCATCAATGCGATTCTTCGCCATGAGAATTGCCTGAGCGCCGAGTTCAGCAGCGCGCAGTGCTGCGGCTGTGTCGGTCGTGAAGAACGGGTTACCAGTTCCAGCCGCCAGGATGACGACTCGCCCCTTTTCCATGTGCCGGATCGCCCGCCGACGGATAAAGGGTTCGGCGATCTGGTTCATTTCGATCGCGGACTGCACCCGAGTAGCGGTTCCGAGCTGTTCGAGTGCATCTTGCAGCGCTAGCGCATTCTGTACGGTTGCCAGCATGCCCATGTAGTCGGCGGTGGCGCGGTCCATACCAAGTTCACTGGCTTCGAGGCCACGCCAGATGTTGCCGCCCCCGATGACGATTGCGATTTCAATACCCGATTCACGCACCTCTCGTATGTCGCGTGCGAGCATTTTGACGACGTTCGGGTCGATGCCATATCCGCGATCACCCTCGAGTGCCTCTCCGGAGAGCTTCAGGATGACGCGCTGATAAGGTTGTCGTAGGTCAGAGTGCTCGTGCTGCACCACCATGATTATTCGTCTGCGCCGGTGTCGTCGCCGGACATCTCGCCCACTTCAAAGCGTGCCATGCGCCGAACCACGATATTCTCTCCAAGCTTGGCGATCGCGTCCTTGACGAGATCATCCATCGATCGGCGCGGCTCGCGAATGTATGCCTGTGACAGCAGCGTTGCAGATTCGAAGTACTTCTTGTCGCTGCCGAACTCGCGGATGCCAGCTTCGCGCTCAGCGTCCGGAATCTCATCCGAGGAGATGTAACGCGGATTCATCGCCGCGACCTGCATGGCCAATTCGCGAGCCAACGCCTTGAAATCGTCAGTTCGCGCGACGAAGTCAGTCTCGCAGTTGATTTCGACGAGTGCACCAATGCGGCCACCTGCATGGATATACGTTTCGATGAGTCCCTGCCGCGCAGCGCGTCCAGCCTTCTTTCCTGCCTTAGCGATACCCTGCTGGCGTAGAATCTCGGCAGCCTTCTCGATGTTTCCATCGGACTCAACGAGCGCTCGCTTGCAATCCATGATACCCGCGCCAGTGCGATCTCTGAGTTCCTTGACAAGTGTCGTTGACATGCGTCCTTCCTTCCCAAATGACCGCCAGACCATCACGTAGTGGCGGCATGATGTCTCAGACGACGGCCCGTACAGGCTGCTGGAGCAGCGTCCACGGGCCGTCGAGTGGTATTTGGGGTGTACCGGCTTACCGACGTCGCGTCGACGGTTTCTTCTCAGTGCCAGAGTCCGATGATGAAGCGTTTTCGTCGGCGTAACCATAGTCGGCAGCCGTGCCCATGTCCATCTCGCGCTCCGCCATCGAAACCTCGGAACGGGTCCGGCCCTCGATGATGGCATCCGCGAGTCTGGACAGAACCAGGCGGACAGAGCGAATCGCGTCGTCATTGGATGGGATCACATAGTCGACGAGGTCAGGGTCACAGTTTGTGTCGACCATCGCAATAATGGGTATTCCAAGCCGATTCGCTTCCTTGATCGCAAGTTCTTCGCGACGAGGATCGACAACAATGATTGCCGACGGACGCTGCGATAGGTCTTTAAGTCCGCCGAGCGAACGCATGAGCTTCTCCAGCTCCTGCTCCTTGAGGAGTTGCTCCTGCTTCGTGAGCGAGGCAAGATCGCCCGACAGGGACTGTCGCTCAAGATTGCGAAGGTATTGAAGGCGGGCGCGGATAGTGACGAAATTCGTCAGCGTTCCACCCAGCCAGCGGCGGTTCACGAAGAACATGCCGCATCGCCTGGCCTGTTCGTCGATCGTGGCCTGAGCCTGCTTCTTCGTACCGACGAAGACGATCTTGCCGCCGCGTGAAGACACATCGGACAGAAAATCCTCGGCTTCATGAAGGAGCTGAACGGTCAGGTGGAGATCGACGATATGGATACCGTTGCGTTCTCCGAAGATATATGGACGCATCTTCGGATTCCAGCGCGTCGTCTGGTGGCCAAAGTGGACTCCCGCTTCGAGGAGCGCCTTCATCGTGACCTGGGTGTCTTCGCGAGTCATGGTCGCGACCAAATGAATACCTCCCGATGTCGTGTTTGCAACTTCCGCATGCCTCATCCCGAACGTCCACCCGGGTGCACCGGGAACACCGGAGCGCGGTCCGCACGCGTGCAACATTTACCCGGCAATGTCCGGGCCATCGGGTATTGTATCACGGTGGCCGGATGGATCCGACCACCGTGGAGAACGAGTCCGAGTGCAAAATTCCTGAAGCTTATGGTGACAGTGTCAGGAAGTCTGCAGCGATCCAGCCGGTTCCGGATTCTCCACTGACCGGCCACCAGATGAGTCCTTCTGACTCAACTGCCTCACCCGATGTCGTGAGCTCTGTTCCGTCGATGAACACAGCAACGACTGCTGCAGACGTTGTCGCCTCAGCGCGCATGTTCACGCCCTCGACTCCCGTATTTGAGACCACGACGGCCGCGCCGTTGAAAATGGCACCACCGCCTGGATCGACAGGTGGCTCGGTGGTTACGACATCTCCCGGAGTGGTATTGGTTGGTAACGGAGTTAAGACGATCTGTGCCGTGCCAGAACCGCCAATGCCTACCGATGCTGTTGGAGACGCCGCGCCGATGATCGGCAAAGTCGACGTACTCGTCGGGCTGGCGTTGTTGCCGGTCGCTGTATCGTTGTCATCATCGCCAAGGAACGAAGAGGCCCAGATCCAGAACAACACCAGCATAAGGATGACGCCGAGTATCGGTGCGGCTATACGGAGATAGTCGGTCCAGTAGCGTTCTTCAGCATAGTAGGTCAAATTACGATCCCGGCCACCCGGCGTAGTGATGCGGGGACCATCGTCGCGTGGCGGCACGTCGTCATTAGGATCATCGCTCGAGTATCCCGACGAGCCGGACACGCTGAACACTGGTTGTCCGCCGTGGGCAACCGGGTAGTGGGACCCCGGATTGGACGCGTTATAAAGCGTGAGCGGAAACGATTGTGCATCGTGGCCCGCGGTTTCTGTGGCGTCGCCTGGTTCCCAGTAGTTTCCCATGCCACGCTCGCAGTCAAGATGTTCTTCGCTCACGAGATGGCTCTGCTGTGGAGAAAAGAGCATCGGGTTGCGACACCAGCCCTTGCGCCAGATCGGCGCCGGTTCGTAGTGCTTGCACGTGCCGCACTTGCGCCCGGTCATACCTACGCCCCCCCATACCACCTGTCGTTGCACACATATAACCCGCATCTACCTGCCCCCTGCATGGCAATTCAGATGCGCGCGTGCAGCGCTTTTCGGCAACGCCCGTCAATTCGAGGCTGGTGAGCAGTATAACATGGTCTACAGTTGCGTCCGTCGCAATCGTGAAATGGAATCATGCAAGTTACTGACTCAAGCATCGGGATCTTCTGGAACGTCCCCGCCAGGGAGATCATCGGGAGACGAGGATTCGCTTGACTGAGACGCGGAGAACGACCGCAGGAACGAGTACGACGCCGCTGCGTTTGCAGGAGGGGCTCCCGGTTCGGCGACGCCGACCGAGGCAGAGTCGGCAGTCGGGACTGGCACCTCACCTGGCTGCATCCGAATGTGTCCCTCGTAGACGGCGCCTTCCAGAATCGTCAGGCGAGCAGTGTCGACTTCTCCACGCACGACGCCAGTATCCCTGATCTCAAGCAAGCCATGACAACGAATTGTTCCACTCATCGTGCCCGACACGACAATGTTGGCGGCATCGATGGTGGCATCGATCGCGGAACCTTCCGCGACGTAGAGCGTGCCTTCGCAACGTACAGTTCCGCTCACCTGGCCCTCGACCAACAGGTCACGGCGGGTGACGAGCGTCCCGTCGAGCGTAGAATGTGCATCGATCAGCGAGTAGGCATCACCCTCGTCGCGAGCATCAGACGTGTCGGTGACGGTTGTGGGTCCGCTGGAAAAACTCATGCCCTCAGGCTCCTTCATCCGACATACGAGAGTGCCGCGTCAGGCTGGGCGCGCAACTGGGCTGCGCATCGAGAGATCACCTTCGACCGTGGCACCTTCGTGAACGATCAGCGTGGGCGACGTGACATCGCCGATCACATGGCCAGATGGAAAAATCTCCAGGCGCCCGGAGCATTCTACGGTTCCCGTCACCATACCAGCGATGATGACCTGCGCCGCCGAAACGCGGGCGTTCACTGCTGCGCCTTCAGCAATATAAATTTCGTCAGTGGCGAATAACTCGCCCTCGACCTGGCCCATGATGCGAAGCGACCCTTCCGAGCGCATCGTTCCGTTCCAATGGGAGTTAGCGGCAACGATACTGACGTGTTCGTTTTCGCCCGATACAGGTTTCGAACGTGCTGCTGAACCGACGGGTTCCGATTCGAATGGACCGGAAGACATGGTCGGGTTCTCTACGATCGGATACATATCGTCATCTTCCTGATCGGTGCTGAGCTGTTGACGAAGCGCAGAAATCTGGCGCTGAAATGAATCGGCACGGCTCTCCTTACGAAAAACCATCATATCCCTCCAACGTGGCTCAGAACCACCACTATGAATCGACGTGTGGTCGTGTCTGAAACGACCATCCTGTACCAGCGCGTGCGCGGGCATCATGGTCAGTGGGCGATGCCATAGAGAATCCGTCAGTTCAAGCCATCGTCGAATCATTACGAACATCCGCTCCTGGAGATACCAGCTGAGATGTAGTTGCATAGCGACATCACTCCTTAGCGGGTGTTGCGGGGCTGTTGGCACGTGACGCCTCACATGCGGCCGACTACGTTGGAGTATAGAGTGTACGTACACCCTTGTCCAGTGGTTAAGATATGCAATCGGAACAATGCCCCCTCAACCCTGACGAGCACTGCGCGGGGGATGGTCAGGTAACCCAGGCGATTTACTTGCTCATCGATGAACGGTAGTACAGGTTGGGCGACCGATCGTGGAGGCGATGGGATCATCGTGGAAAACCAGGTACGCCCGACAGGACTCGAACCTGTGGCCTTCTGCTCCGGAGGCAGACGCTCTATCCGCTGAGCTACGGGCGCGAAACATCATGTTACTCATCAGGTAGTATAGCGCGTCTGATAATGCCGTGAAAGGACGCACGTGTGAAGCAACTGACTGAACGCGTCTGGTATGCGCCGGGAGGCGCGAACATTGGAGTCATCGTTGGTGACGGGCGTGATGTGATCCTGATCGACACAGGATTGAACGACTCTGCTGCGCGGAAGGCACTACGGTGGGTGCGTGACGATCTCATGGGGAACGTTGTCGCCATTATGACGACCCACGGTCATGCAGATCACTATGGAGGAAACGCGTTCGTCGTCAAACGTACTGGAGCGCGAGTCTACGCGCCCGCCTGGGACGAGGCGATGCTCCGCTATCCGCTGATGCAGGCGGTCAATCTTTTCGCGGGAGCTGATCCACCTTCATCGATGCGGACTCCGTTCCTGGTCGCCGAGGCATCGCCGGTAGACGAGATATATGGTGCGGGAGAGATCCAGATAGCGGGTGTCTCGATGAATGCCGTGTCGCTGGCAGGGCATTCGCCGAATCAAATGGGGCTGGTTGTCGATGGAGTGTTTTTCTGTGCTGATGTGGTGCTTCCAGAAGCGGCCCTTGAGAAATACCGGATGCCATACCTGTATTCTCTGACAGATCATCTAGTCTCATTAGATCGGGCACTTGATGTCGAACACGACCACGTGGTGCCGGGCCACGGGCCTGAAAGCGATCACGTGTCAACGGCGGTTGAGCAGAATCGGAACGTAGCCTTGCGTGTGATTGAGATGGTTGTAGATGCCTGTCGAGAGCCACGGACTCCCGGGGACATTCTGCGCTGCGTGCTTGAGGGAATCGGTGCTGAGGTAAGCGATGCGCCTTCGTATTACCTGCTGCATCCGACGATGTTCGCAGTTCTCAGTCACCTTGAGAGGACTGGCGAACTTCACCACACGGTTGAACGCGGACAATCATTCTGGAAACGATCTTAACGCCCGCGTGCGATGTCTTCGTCGAGGAGGTTGGCAATGCGGTTGCCGAGTTCAACACTGTAGTTCGTGCCGCGATCTTCGGGATATATCTGTGACGTGTTAGCCAGATACAGCCCTTCGATCGGCGTGTGATGATCGGGAATACGTTGGGAATAGTTGAGGGAAATGATCGGCTGTGCTGCGCGCGCCTTGAAAACCCAGAATCGCTCTACCCAGTCGCGTCTGAACTCAGAGTTGATGATCTTCAGCTTTGGCTCATATTCGTCGAGGAGTTCTTCATCAGTCATCGTAACATACGGATGATCCCAATCGACATACTTTCCGAGGTAGACGAAATGGGAGCCGCCGTAGTGTTCAGGACCGATGAAGTTCGTATGCTCAATGACGCCGGTAAACGGCAGGCGATCGTCTCCGATGTTGAGCCAGTAGGTGTCAGAGAGCTTGTGCGACATCTGGACGAGCATGACGACGGCACCCTGATACGTCGCAGATGCGAGCAGCCCACGATATGGCTCCGGCATGTCGGGTACCAGGCGCAGCAGTTGCGGCGATGGCGTCGTCGCTATCACGTAGTCGATGGCTTCGGCGCGACCATCACTCCCCACGACACTGAAACGTGCTCCGATGGACGTACTGCGTTCGAGCCGCTCAACGCCCGTTCCCGAGCGAACATCAACTCCTGACTCGCGCCCAGCTTGGGCCAGTCGGTCGATTAGCACGTTGAAGCTGCCCATGATATAGCCGAGCTGTTCGCGGGCGAGCAGACCAGGGCGCGACTGCGTTCGCAGAAAGACCTTGTTCCAGAACCACGACATGGCTACCTGCTCGGCGCGTGGACCGAACTTGGCGCGCAATTGCTTGGACCAGACGCGGTCGAACGCCCGTTGTCCAAGCGCGCGGCGCAGCCATTCCCAGGCGGTAACGCGCTCAAAGCGTTTCCACTTGCCACTCTCCTCCGTGATGCGCTGGAGGTAGAGGGTCACTAGACCGATGCGAATTCGGTCGATAAGTGGAATGAATCCAAGCTTCAGAAGATCGGTCGCACTGGTCAGCGGGTAAATACGCCCGTCCGCGAAGTAGCCGACGTTGGAATCGATCCAGACCAGCGCATCACCGATCCCAAGCTCGTGCATGAGTTCGACGATGGCGCGGTCGCTCATGAACAGGTGGTGGTAAAAGATCTCCAACGACGCGCCATTGCCGAGGTCGAAGGCGGCGGCCTGACCGCCGAGCGTTTCGGACTGTTCCCAAAGGATCACGTGGTGACCATTTCTGGCAAGCCGATACGCAGCGGTCAGTCCGGCGATCCCGCCGCCTATGACCGCGACCCGTTTGCCGTGGTCGGTTCGCGGTATCTGTCCTAGATCAGACTGCATTTACGCGGCAGTTGTGCGAGCGTTGGCCTTTGAGCGACCAAAGCGGAACATGCGCTGGATTTCACCGTTCTCCCAGGAGACGAGGAGTTGGCTCGCGTTGAAGATCGAGGAGTACGTTCCAGCAAGTACACCGATAAGCAGCGCGAACACGAACCAGCGAGTAGATTCACCACCGAACAGGTAGAGCGCGAGCAGCGTCAGGACGACCGTGACTGACGTGTTGACCGACCGCACAATCGTCTGAACGACGCTGTAGTTCACGGTCTCCTCGAAGGTCGGTGCTGCGCGGCGAGCGAGGTTCTCACGCACACGGTCGAACACGACGATGGTGTCATGGACCGAGAAGCCGATAATGGTAAGCATCGCGGTGACGAAGAGTGCGTCTACCTCGACATCCGCGACCTTGCCGAGAATCGAGAAGACGCCAAGAACGAAGAAGGCGTCATGGAGCAGCGCCGCGATTGCGCAGAGTCCGTAGAGGATCGGGTTGTTCGTGTTGCGGAAGGCATACGCGATGTACAGCAGGATGCCGATCGACGCGAGACCGACGGCAAGCACGGCACGATCGCGAACGGCGGAACCAACCGATGGTCCAACGGTCGTCAGCTCCAGTTCCTGAAATGTCCCGAACTGGTCGTTCAACGCCGTTTCGATGGCGGTCTTCTCTGGCGAGCCTTCACGGAGTTCGCGCATGCGCAGGATAATCGTGTTGTCGTCAGATGCCTGAACGACAGCACCCTCGAAGCCATTAGCATTAAGAATCGTGCGTACTTCCTCAGTCGGCACCTCAAGGTCGAACTGGAGCTCCCAGTTGGTGCCACCAGTGAAGTCAATCCCCCAGTTGATTCCGAAGAAAATCAGCGAGATAAGGCCGGGGAGGATGGCGATCAATGAGATGATGTACCAGAGGCGGCGTTTGCCGACGATGTCAATCATGAATCTGCCTGAGTCCGTTCTGTGAATCCAGTCGTCCGACGCAAATATGGTTAGTCAGCGGTACCACGAGCGACCTCACTGTGCTCGACGCCGAGCCACCAGTGGTCATTGATCGGGCGAATATTGAGTAGCACGCGGAGCAGTGTGCGGGTCACGATGATTGCGGTGAACATTGAGACGACGACGCCGATGAACAACGTGAGGGCGAAACCCTGAATGATGCTGGCGCCACTGTAGCGACCGAACCAGTAGAGGATCACGCAGGTGATCATCGTCGCGATGTTAGAGTCGCGAATCGATGGCCAAGCGTGGTCGAACCCGGCTTCGATCGAAGTACGAATGGTTCTGCCGTGCCGAATTTCATCCTTTAGCCGGGCGAAGATCAGGATGTTCGCGTCGACCGCCATACCGATCGAGAGAATGAAGCCAGCGATCCCGGCAAGTGTGAGTGTGACCGGAATGACTTTAAAGAGCGCGAAGGTGATCGACGCGTAGACGAGCAGCGCGATGACCGATAGGAAGCCCGGCAGGCGATAGTAGAGGATCATCATGAGGGCGACAAGTGTCAGGCCAACGATGCCAGCGATGATGCTCTTGTCGATCGAGTCCTGACCAAGCGTCGGGCCAACGGTGCGCGACTGGACTACCTCGAGGGGTACCGCCAGCGCACCAGACTTCAGCTGCAGAGACAGGTCTGTAACCTGCTGGGTATCGAGGCCGTTGATGATGCCTTGAGAAGAGATGGCGCTATTGATGTTGGCCGTGTTTATGACGGTCTTGTCGACGACGATCGACATCGGTCGACCGACGTTGGCACTCGTGAATTCAAAGAACGTGTCGGCGGCATTGCCTTCGAGCTCGAAGCCGACGACAAGTGACCCGAACTGGTCCTGGGTCGGATAGGCATCCTTAATGTCAGCACCGGATACAATTGTCGTGTAGGTTGGGCCTTCTATGGTTGCCTCTGCCGGAGCCGCCGTTGGGCTGGCATCGGCGACAGGGCTCGCACCTGGTTCTGGACTTCCTGAAGCTTCTGGCGTCGAGCTCGGTGCATCGACGGTTGCGCCGCCGAGCGACGTGTTCACCCGCGTGCCCTCGGGGAGCTGCTGGCCCTGGGTGTCGATGATTTCCAGCAACGCGGTCTGCTGTAGAAGCTCGACAGCACGCTCAGGGTCCTCGAGTCCGGGAAGCTCGACGACGATCTTGTCGTCTCCCTGCGTCTGGATGACCGGCTCGCTGACTCCCAGGCCGCTGATGCGGCGCTCAATGGTATCGCGTGTACCGGATAGCACTTCTCGGTCAATGTCCTGGCCCGCTGATGGACGGGCTTCCAGCACGACCTGGAGTCCGCCTTGAAGGTCCAGCCCCTTGTGGACGTATATCTCATCCTTGGCTCCCGCGAAGTTGAGGACATCCTTTGGCAAGCTGGCCCAGACTGAAACGATGGTGATGATGAGGATAGCAACTAACACGAGATTAGACCTGGAGCGCACGGGATCCTACTTTCAAAGGAAATTTACGCGTGGGACGATCATTCGTACGCGCACACGAAAGGCGAGGTGTGCGAAAGGCGATGTCTGAGTACAGCCAGTCGGTGAGTGTACGGCCCGTCGGGGAGTGATGTCAATCTGGAGCGACAGGGTGAGACCCATTTGTGATGGCATGTTCGAAATATAGACGGTGTTCCGCAATGTAGTCGGCGACGCCAGCCACGACCTGAAAACGAAATGGGCCGCCCGTTCGTATCGCCTCGCGGATTTGCCGGGACGAGATGTCGATCAGGGGAACTTCGATGAATTCAACCCGCCCGTTTAACTCAGGTACCGCCTCAATAACGTCGTCAACTGAGACGTCGACGCCGGGGCGGCGGGCGACTCCGAGACGTGCCTGTCGAGCGATCGACTCGGGACGACGCCAGTTTGGAAAGTCGCGAAGTGAGTCCTGTCCCATAAGAAAATACATCTCGGTGTGCTGTTCTAGCTCAGCGTGAAGAAGTTGCAATGAATCGGCAGTAAACGATGGTCCATCACGAACGATGTCAATGGTTGAAACTGAAAAATGCGCAGAATCCGCGATAGATAACCGAAGCATGTTCACTCGATCGGTGTTGGAGGCGAGGTCTTGAGTTGGCTTGTGTGGTGGCCGACCGGCTGGAAGGAAGACGACATGGGAAAGGGCGAGGCGATGTCGCATGACTTCGGCGATAATGAGGTGGCCGACATGCACGGGATCGAAGGTGCCGCCAAATACGCCAATGCGGTTGTTCCCGAGCATCAGCTTCCGGCCAACTCTCTATGATGTGTGACAGGGTACAACAC
>Ga0136611_10001396_pt1 | contig 16766 bp, 14 predicted proteins | sample AntDrymUQ2232306_2_FD_106645 | JGI IMG/M metagenome (GOLD analysis project Ga0136611, IMG submission 106645) | Polar desert sand microbial communities from Dry Valleys, Antarctica - metaG UQ223 (23.06) | ecosystem: Environmental > Terrestrial > Soil > Desert | place: Antarctica: Dry Valley...
CACAGAGGCCTACCGCTACGACATGGCGAAGTTCTGCGCGGCGGGCCAGCCGGCGGTGGTCGTGCGCCCCCGGACCACCGAACAGGTGCAGCACGTCATGCGTGTGGCCTTCGCGCACGGGGTTCCCGTCGTTCCGCAGGGCGCACGCTCGGGGCTGTCCGGCGGCGCGAACGCGATCGACGGCTGCATCGTGCTGTCACTCGCCGGCATGGACAGGATCATCGAGATCGACGAGGGCGAGCAGCTGGCCGTGGTCGAGGCTGGCGTCGTCAACGCGGTGCTGTCCCGGGCGGTCCTGGAGAAGGGCTTGTTCTACCCGCCGGACCCGTCCTCGTGGGACTGGTCGACCATCGGCGGCAACGTCGCCACCAACGCGGGCGGCTTGTGCTGCGTCAAGTACGGCGTCACCGCCGACTTCGTACGCGCCCTGGAGGTGGTGCTGGCGGACGGCACCGTGCTCCGGACCGGACGACGTACGGCCAAGGGCGTCGCCGGCTACGACCTGACCCGGCTGCTGACGGGGTCCGAAGGCACCTTGTGCGTCATCACGCAGGTGACGGTGGCCCTTCGCGTCGCGCCCGAGGCCGCCCTGACCATCGCGGCCGTCTTCGACTCACCCTCCTCGGCAATGGCTGCCGTGGCCGGGATCATGGCCTCGGGCGTGGAACCGTCCCTGCTGGAGTTTCTCGACGCGACCTCGCTCGCCGCCATCACCGCCTACCGCGACATGGGGCTGCCCGCGCACGCGCGAGCCCTGCTGCTCGCGCAGTCCGACCGGAGCAGCCGCGCCCCGCAGGACGTGGCGGCGATGGCCGCCATCTGTCGCGAGCTCGGCGCCCTCGACGTGGCGGAGGCGTCCGACGCCGCAGAGTCGGCGATGCTCCTCGAAGCCCGCCGCCTGGTCGGACCGGCGATGGACGCCTGGGGGGTGACCCTCGTGGACGACGTCGCTGTACCGCGCGAGAAGCTGGTCGCCCTGCTGATCGGCATCGAGGCCATCGCCAAGGACCTCGACGTGATGATCGCCTGTCCTGGCCACGCCGGGGACGGCAACATGCACCCGACGGTCATCTTCCCGCCAGGTGACCACGCCGCGCAGGAGCGCGCCGTCGAGGCGTTCGAGGCCATCATGAGGCTGGGACTCGAGCTCGGCGGGACCATCACCGGCGAGCACGGGATCGGCGTGCTCAAGCGCGACTGGCTCGGGCGGGAGCTGGGCGAGGTCAACCTGCGTCTGCAGCGGGAGCTCAAAGCGGTCTTCGATCCGCAGAACCTGCTCAACCCGACCAAGATGCTGCCCGTGGCGACGTGACCTTCTGCCGGTCAGTCGGCTGACTGTGCGTGCGTCCAGTTGCTGCGTGTTCCGGCGGCTGTCGTAGGCACGGCAGGGGGTCAGACGGCGGTCATCCCTCCGTCCATGACAAAGGCCGAGCCGTTGACGAAGCGAGCCTCTGGGCTGCACAGGAAGGCGATCCCCGCCGCGACCTCCTCGGGACTGCCCATCCGACCGTCGAGCTGACGAGCCTCCATGGCCCGGCGCGTCTCCTCGGGGTCCGGCGCGTCAGCGAGGATCTTGCCGATCCACTCCGAGTTCACGGTGCCGGGGCAGATCGCGTTGACGCGGATCCCGCCCGCGGCGTGGTCCACGGCCGTCGCGCGGGTCAGCCCGATCACACCGGCCTTGGCTGCGCAGTAGGCGGCCCGGCGTGCGACGCCCACGATCCCCGCCACCGACGCGACGTTGACGATGACGCCACCACCCGCGTCCAGCATGGTGGGCAGCACCAGCCGGCACAGGTGGAAGACCGCCGACAGGTCCACCGCCAGCACCGCATCCCACTGGGCGGCGGTCGTCTCCGTGACATCACCGGCGACACCGATGCCGGCGACGTTCACCAGGACTGCCGGCGCCCCGGCGGCGAGCACGCGGGCCAGGACGTCCTCGATCGCGGCCACGTCGCGCAGGTCCACCTCGTGCGTGCTGATCGTGCCCCCGGCCGCCTCGACCTGCTCGAGCGTGCGGACCAGGCCGGCTGAGTCGACGTCGAGCGCCACGACGTCGTAGCCGTCGGCGGCGAGCCGCAGGGCGGTCGCCCGCCCGATGCCAGACGCTGCGCCGGTGACGATGGCGCGCCCTGCGCTCATCGCCGACCCGACGGGACGCGCTGTGCAGCAGAGTGCGAAGGGAAGGTGGGCACGGGAGCTCCGGTCGTCAGGGGGTGCGCGGGGCGGGGCAGGCGGCGGGTGCGCCGGTACGCGAGCGAGGGCTTGTCAGTAGACGGCCCGTCCGCCCGAGAGGTCGAACACCACACCGGTGCTGAAGCTGCACGCCGGGGAGACGATCCAGGCGATCATCTCTGCTGCCTCCGTCAAGGTCCCGGTCCGCCCCATCGGGATCTTCGCGGTCATGTACGAGACCTGCTGCTCCGGCATGGCGTCCACCATGGCGGTCCTGATGACCGCGGGGGCCAGGGCGTTGACCGTGACTCCGGTGCTCGCGTACTCCTTGCCCTGCGCCTTGACCATCCCGATCAACCCGGCCTTGGACGCGGAGTAGGCGACCATCCCGGCGTTGCCCTCCTTGCCGGCGATGGACGCCACGTGCAGGACCCTCCCGTAGCCGCGCTGGACCATTGCCGGGATCACGGCCCGCGACAGCAGGAAGGCGCCGCGCAGGTTGATCGCGTGCACGAGGTCCCAGTCGTCGAGGTCGACGTCCTCACTGAGCCGGTTCGTCACTCCGGTGATGCCGGCGCAGTTCACCAGCACCGAGGTGCCGCCCAGGCGGTCCTCGGCCTCAGCGACGGCAGCGGCCACGGAGACCGGGTCGGTGACGTCCATGGCGAGGGCGAACCCCTCGGGGGCCTCCCGGTCGAGGCCGGCAAGGGTCTCATGGCACCCCGCGAGGTTGCGGTCGAGCGCGGCGATCTGCGCGCCGCGCGACGCGAGCAACGTCGCCGTCGCACGACCGACCCCGTCGGCGGCCCCCACAACGACGACGCCCTGCCCGACGAACTGCGGCTCGGTCATGCGTGTCCTCCTCGATCTGCGGCTGCGCCGCGAACACAGGTCCTCATCGGTTGTACGTCGGGGCGGCGCCGCGCAGCGAGGCCCAGACCTCGTCGCAGGCGGACAGCACGTCCTGGTCCAGGGGCGGCCCGTCACACGCTGCCAGGTTGGCCGTGAGCTGGTCGAGCGTCGAGGCGCCCAGCAGGATGCTGTCGACCAGCGGACGACCGAGCAGCCAGCGGAAGGCGAGATCGACAAGGGTGAGACCGGCCTGCGCCGCGATCCCGCGCAGGGTCTCGACTGCGGCGAACTGCGGTTCGTTCCAGTAGCGGTCGCGGTACATCGACCCCAGGGCGCCGCCAAAACGACCACCTGCCTCCGGACGGGCCGGGTCGGTGTGCTTGCCGCTGAGCAGTCCCCCGGCCAGCGGGTTGTAGACGATGTCGTACAGGTCGTGCCGAGCGGAGAACTCGGCATACTCGTCCTCGATCCGGCGCGACAGCAGGTTGTACAACGACTGCGAGACGTTCACCGACGGCCAGCCGTTGTGCTCCGTGAGGCAGCGGGCCTCCGCCAGCTGCCAGGCCGCGTAGTTGGACATGGCGATGTGCCGCACCTTGCCCGCGGCAACAGCGGCGGCCATGGCCTCCAGCGTCTCCTCCAGCGGCGCCTCGCGGTCCGGGGCGTGGAGGTAGTAGAGGTCGAGGTAGTCGGTGCCCAGCCGCTGCAGCGTCGCGTCGAGCGCCTTCTCGACGGCCGGGCGGCGCAGCCCTCGCTCGTCGGGCGCGTCGCCCATCTTGTTGAACACCTTGCTGGCGATCAGGACCTCGTCGCGGAAGGGCGAGACCACCGCTCCCAGGACCTGCTCGGCGACGCCGTTGCTGTAGGAGTTGGCCGTGTCGAACATCGTGATGCCGGCGTCCCGGCAGCAGCCCACCATCGCGGCCGCCGTCTCCCGGTCGACCTGCCGGCCGAAGGTCATCGTTCCGAGCACGAGGCGCGGCACAGACAGGTTCGTCCCACGGGGTTGGCGGTACTCCATGGCTGCCTCTCTGGGGGTCTTGCGAAGGGGGTGGACGCGGCGCTACATCACCGCACCGAGCTGCCAGGGGACGAACTCCTCCTGGCCGAAGCCGAGCTCCTCGCTCTTGGTCTTGCGGCCCGAGGCGGTGGCGAGGATCAGCTCGAAGAGCTGCTCACCGAGCTCCTGAACGGACGCCTGGCCGTCCATGATGACCCCCGCGTTGACGTCCATGTCCTCGGACATCCGCGTGTACATCTCGGTGTTGGTCGCCAGCTTGACGCTCGGCGTCGGCTTGCAGCCCAGTACCGAGCCGCGACCGGTGGTGAAGCACATGACGTTGGCGCCGCCGGCGACGATCCCCGTCACCGACACGGGGTCGTAGCCCGGGGTGTCCATGAACACGAAGCCCTTCGCGGTGACCCGCTCGGCGTAGCGGTAGACCTCGGTGAGGTTGGTCGTCCCCCCCTTGGCGACGGCACCGAGCGACTTCTCCAGGATGGTCGTCAGCCCGCCTGCCTTGTTGCCGGGCGAAGGGTTGTTGTCCATGGAGCCGTTGTTGTCGGCGGTGTACTTCTCCCACCACCGGATCAGGTCGACGAGCTTGTTGCCGACCGATGCGGACACCGCCCGCCGAGTGAGCAGGTGCTCGGCGCCGTAGATCTCTGGGGTCTCACCCAGGATCGCGGTGCCGCCGTGTCGCACGACGAGGTCAGCGGCCGCACCGAGAGCCGGATTGGCGGTGATGCCCGAGTAGGCGTCCGACCCCCCGCAGTTCAGGCCGAGGACGAGCTCACTGGCCGGAACGGTCACCCGAGTGGTCTTGTCGACCTCCGGCAGCATGTCGCGGATCAGCTGCAGGCCGCGGCGGACAGTCGCCGCCGTGCCGCCCTCGTCCTGGATGTTCATGGTGTGAACGATCTTGGTCGGGTCCAGGGTCCACGTCTCGACCAGACCGGCGATCTGGTTGACCTCGCACCCGAGACCGAGCAGAAGGAAGCCGGCGAAGTTGGGGTGGGCGGCATAGCCGGTGAGGGTGCGTTGCAGCACGTCGAAGCCCTCGCCACTGCTCGCCATGCCGCAGCCGGTCCCGTGGGTCAGCGCGACGACGCCGTCGACGTTCGGGAACGCGTCGAGCAGTCCGGTCGACCGCACCGACTCGGCGATGAACTTCGCAGTGGTCGCCGAGCAGTTGACCGAGGTGAGGATCCCGATGTAGTTGCGCGTCGCGATCCTGCCGTCCGAGCGCACGATGCCCTGGAAGGTGGCCTGCCGCTCCGGCGCCACGAACGCCGTCGGCGTCACGTCGGCGCCGAACGCGAAGTCCCGCTCGAACGCCCGGAACTCGGTGTTGTGCGTGTGCACGTGGTCGCCCGGTGCGATGTCCGTCGTCGCGAAGCCGATGACCTGGTTGTACTTGCGAACGGCGTCACCCGCCGGCACCGGGACGACAGCGACCTTGTGCCCACTGGGCACCGGCCCGGGCAGCCGGACACCGGCGACCGTGCTGCCGGCGGGCAGGTCGACGGTGGCCACCAGGACGTTGTCGGACGGGTGCAGCCGTACTCCCGTGCTCTCCGTTGCCGATGCGATCATCAGTCCTCCTCCTCCTGCTGCGAGCAGCAGGATCCCTGCATCGAGTGGTGCCGGTCGCTCCGGCGCGCAGGCGCGCCGGTTCAGTCTGGGGAGTGGGACGTCCACTGCTCGAACACGCGCAGCAGGCCCGAGTCGTCGTCGCCCCCATAGCCCAGCGCAGCACCCATCAGGAACAGCTGCTTGGCGGTGGAGGCCAGCGTCGCGGGAAAGCGTGCCGCAGCCGCCGCCGACGTGACCAGGCCGAGATCCTTGACGAAGATGTCCAGGGCGCTCTTCACCGGAGTGAAGTCGCGCCGCACCATCCGCGCACCCCGGTCGTCGAACATGAAGGAGGCCGCCGCGCCGTGCCGGATCGTCTCGTGCACGGCAGCCGGGTCCAGACCCAGGGCCTGGGCGTAGGCAAGCGCCTCTCCCGCGGCGGCGATGTGCACGCCGCACAGGAGCTGGTTGACCAGCTTGACGGACTGGCCGTCGCCCGCATTCTGCCCGCACATGACCACCGTCGAGCCCATGAGGTCCAGAGCCGGCCTCACCCGCTCGAGCGCGGCCGGCTGCCCGCTGGCCATGATGAGCAGGTCGCCGGCGCCGGCCCTTGCAACGCCACCGCTCACCGGCGCATCGACAAGCTCGACCCCGCCCAGGGCGAGCGCGGTGGCCAGTCGGCGTACCGCGTCCGGGCCGACCGTGCTCATGAGCGCGACCACGGATCCCGGACGGAGTGCGGCGGCGGCACCATCGGGCCCCAGCAGGGCCTGCTGGCACTGGGCCTCGTCGACCACCATGACGAACAGCACCTCGGCCTCCCGAGCTGCGTCCGCCGCCGTGGCTGCGCCGACTGCACCCGCCGCGACCAGCTCGTCACACCGCGCCGCGACCGGGTCGTACACCGTCAACGGCACGGGGCCGCCGAGCAGCCGGGCGGCCATCGGCGCCCCCATGGCGCCGAGTCCGACGAAGCCCCTCATCGGTGCGTCACTGCCGAGCCCGGCCGCAGGGCCGTCACTTGCCCCACTTGCTCATCGCCCCGTCCGCATCGAAGGACATCGCCACGGGCTCGCCGACGATCTCGAGCTCCGGGTCGGCCTCGACCTCGGGGCGCATGGACTCCGAGACCAGCAGCACCTGCAGGTCCAGCGTGTCGGGCATGCGGACCAGCCGGCACCGGTCGAGGTCGGCGCGGCCACAGGTGAGGATCGCCGCGGCCACGGCGTCCCGGTCGGTCGGCATGGCCATCGGGATCTGGCCCCGCTGCGGGCCGCCGAGCCCGGACGTCATGGCATTGATGTAGCTGCTGCGCAGGTCGATCTTCTCCAGGATGCGGAAGGGGATGAAGTCGGCAAGGCCCAGGCCGATCGCATTGCCGTGCGAGGCATCGCTGATGTCGAGCACCGCGATGTTGGTGATGTGCGGTCGCGGGAACTCGGCACTGCCGCGGATCATCATGCGACCGATGACGTTGGTGTCCATGCCAGCGCCGGACTTGTCCTTGCCCATCACGTCGATGACCGCGACGTCGATCGCGTCGAAGGGCAGCCGGCCCATGAGCTGCTTGGCCTGCTCGAGCAGCCGACGCTCGTGCTGACCGCCGATACCCTCCGGTTCCACGAACTCAATGCCTGCTGCCCGGTCGTATGCGTTCTCCACGATCGCGATGCCCCCGAGCACCTTGCCGGTGTCGATGATCCGGCCTGCGACGAGCGGGATCCAGGTGCCGAGGTTCGCGGGTCCGTACAGGTGGATGCCCTCGGCCCCGCGCTGCTTGCCCAGGCCGATCGCCGTGATCTTCGCCAGGCCGCTCTCGAGATCGCCCTTGAAGTCCGTGTGCGCCTTGACGCGGTTGATGACCAGGATCCCGTCAGCGCCAGCGGCGTTGCGGTCCAGGTGCGTCATCGGCCCGTCCTGCACCCGGCCGAGCTCGACGGTGTCCATCGTCGAGCGGATCTGCATGCCGAGGCTCTCCTCGGTCATGCCGAGCTCGGCCAGCATGGCGACCTGCCCTTCGGCGGTCGCACCTCCGTGGGACCCCATCGCCGGCACGACGAACGGCTGGGCGCCCGCGGCGCGCAGCCAGGCGCCCGCTGCGCGCACCACGGCCGGCTTGTCGTGGATGCCACGGCTCCCGGCGGTCAGTGCGACCGTCATGCCGGGCCGGATGCGGCTGCGCAGCGGTTCCAGCGCGGCAGCGGTCGCCGCGGTCACGTCCTGGATCTGCGGGGCGTCGATGCGCTGGCGCACCGGCAGCAGCTGGGGGAAGGGCGCGTCGTAGCTGAGCTCACGGACCGCCTCGAAGGGCCCGAGATCCGTGCGCCTGGTCTGCATCATGTCGCCTCCTCGCTCGTGGACCCGGTCCAAGGCTGCTCTGCCGAGGCACGCGACGCCGCCCGCGCAGTGAGCCGCGCCTGCGCCATCGCGGCGCCGACGAGCACGGCCTCGACCAGGCTGTCGTGCCCCGCTGTCCCCGTGCCGGCTATGTCGAACGCGGTCCCGTGGTCGACGCTGGTCCGCACGATCGGCAGGCCGATCGTCGCGTTCACCCCGGTCTCGAAGCCCAGCACCTTCACGGCGATGTGCCCCTGGTCGTGGAACATGGCGATGGCGACGTCGAAGTCACCGTTGACGGCTCGCCCGAACAGGGTGTCCGCCGGCCACGGACCCGTGGCGTCGATGCCCTCGGCCCTCGCCAGCTCGATCGCCGGCGAGATCGTCGTGGCCTCCTCGTCGCCGAACAGACCGCGCTCCCCGGCGTGCGGGTTCAGCCCAGCCACGCCGACCGACGGAGCGACCAGACCCATGTCCAGCAGGGCGCGGTGCGCCAGTCGGATGGTGGTGAGGACCCGCTCGGTCGTGACCCGCTCCAGGACCTGACGTATGCCGATGTGAGTCGTGACGTGCACGACCCGCAGGCGGTGCGCCGTCAGCATCATCGCGAAGTCGCGGGTGCCCGTGAGGTCAGCCAGGATCTCGGTGTGACCGGGGTAGGGGTGGCCGGCCAGCGCAATGGCCTCCTTGTTCAAGGGAGCCGTCACGATCCCGTCGATCTCGCCGGCGACGGCCAGGGACACGGCTAGCTCCACCCCTTCGAAGGCGATCTGCCCGGCAGCCGCCGACAGCTCGCCCACCGGGACCGCCTGGTCGGACGCGACCGGCAGCACGTCAAGGACCCCCGGTTCGAAGCGGGCCTCGCCTGGCGAGGCGATTCGCCGCAGCTCGGGAGGGTCGGCGACGACGGCGCGCGCCCGCTCGAGGGCCTGCAGGCTGCCGATCGCCAGCAGCCGAGCGACCCCGACCCGCGGGTCCTGGGCCGATTTGAGGCAGACCTCCGGACCGATGCCAGCCGGGTCGCCCACGGTGATGCCGAGCAAGGGGGTCATGCACACTCCTCCAGGAGCTCCACGGCGCGCAGCAGCGCGTCGGGCGAGCCGAAGCCGCCCGACTTCGTGATCGTCGGTATGGGGCGGACGGGTGTGACCAGCTCGCCCAACGGCACCCCGGGGCGCGCCTCGTCCAGGAGGCGCAGAGACGTGGCCTCCAAACTGGTCGCCACGGCGAGCGCCGTCGAACCACCGGTGACCACCAGGGCGCTGGTCCGTGCCGCGATCAGCAGCGTCCGTACCACGTCTGCCAGCCTTATAGCCATGGCCTGCGCCAGGGGGCTGTCGCCCTGCACGTCCACCGTGGCGTCTGTCGTCACGAGCACCCGTCCGCCGCGAGTCAGCTCGACGACCGCCTGGTCCAGCCGAGCCGGGGCACCCGCGTCAACCACCAGGCTCGTCACACCTGCCTCCTGCAGCACCGCGGACTGGGCCCTGCTCGCCGGGTGCGTCGTCCCGACGGCGACCAGGACCCCAGCCACCGGGGCCGCCGGCCGGCGCCGCGCACAGATCCCCGGTGCGAGCTCCTCGGCAAGCGCACACGCCAGTCCGGCCGAGCCGACGGCCACCGAGTCGTCTCGCATCAACCGCCGGGCCAGCCGTCTCAGCCCGACCTCGTCGTCGGCGTCGCACACCTCGACGCCGGGCGGGAAGCACGCGGCCACCGCCAAGGTGTGCGCAACCCCGTGCACGTACAGGACCCCGTCGCGTACCAGGCGTCCCTGCGCGGGGAAGGCGGGCGTGGCCACCGCGGTCGCGTCCCCCCAGGCAGCCAGCGCAGCGGCGACCTCTACCAGAACGTGGCCGCGCAGGGTGGAGTCGATCTTGACGAACAGCTGGTCCGCGCCCCAGGCACGGGCGCACCTGACCGCGCCGCGCACCCTGCTGTCCGCGGTCTGCGCGTCGCGCCACCGGCTGTCCGTCACCAGCGCCAAGACCTCGAGGCCGTCCGGTGGCGGCCACCGCAGGGCGATGCTGACCTCAGCTCCCCTGGCGGCGAAGGGCGCCGCGGCGTCCGCCGCCCCGGTCAGGTCGTCGGCGACGATGGCCAGCCGCCGAGCACGGCTCACGCCGATTCGTCGCCGTCGGCCGCCTGAGCAGCGATCGCCGAGGCGAAGGCGCCCTCCACACTGGACATCCCGGCAGTGGCGTCCGCCGAGGTGCCGAGATAGGCGGCGCGCATCTTCTCGTCGTCGAGCAGGTCGGAGGCTCTGCCGTCCAGGACCACCTTGCCGGTCTCGTAGACGTAGCCCCGGTCCGCGACCTTCAGGGCCTGGTAGGCGTTCTGCTCCACCAGCAGCACCGTCGTGCCGGCCTCGTGGACCTGGCGGATGATCCGGAACACCTCACGGACGATGATCGGTGCGAGCCCCAGGGAGGGCTCGTCGAGCATGAGCAGCTTGGGCTGGGCCATGAGTCCGCGCCCGATCGCCAGCATCTGCTGCTCACCGCCGGACAGGCTCCAACCCAGGTTCGACGACAGGTCCTTCAGACGAGGGAAGGTCTGATAGACCCGCTCGAGGCCGACGGCCATGTCCTGGCCCTTGAACCGGCCGTTGGAGGTGCCCAGCCGCAGGTTGTCCAGGACGCTGAGTCCCGGGATCACCTGCCGCCCCTCCGGCACGTGCACGATGCCCATCCGCGCGATCTGGTCCGGAGACCGGCCCAGCAGCGACTCTCCTTCGAAGCTCACCGTTCCGCTCTGCGGGCCCAAGAGCCCGCTGATGGTGCGCAGCGTCGTGGACTTCCCGGCTCCGTTGCCACCCAGAAGCGCCACCACCTCGCCCTGCTGCACCTCGAAGGAGACCCCGCGCAGTGCGCGGATCTCGCCGTACCGCACATCGAGGTCCTCAACCTTGAGCATCCTCAACCTCCGCTTCGTCAGTCCCCAAGTACGCCGAGATGACGTGAGGGTCGGCCTGAACCTCCTCCGGTCGGCCCTCCGCGATCTTCTTGCCGAAGTTCAACACCGTGAGGTGGTCGCTGATCGCCATCACCAGGTTCATGTCGTGCTCGACGAGCATCACCGTGATGCCACGCTTGACGATGTTGCGCAGCACCACGTCGAGCTGCTCGGTCTCGGCGGGGTTCAGCCCCGCGGCAGGCTCGTCGAGCAGCAGCAGGGTGGGGTCGGTGGCCAGTGCCCGGGCGATCTCGACCAGCCGCTGCCGCCCGTACGACAGGCCCCCGGCGAGCAGGTCGCCCGCGCCGCCCATGCCGACGAACTCCAGCTCGTCCAGGGCCCGCTCCCGGGTGGCAAGGTCCTCCTTGCGCGCTGCCGGGGAGGCCAGCACGCGGAAGAACCCCGACCGCGTGCGGGCATGCCGGCCGATCATGACGTTGTCCAGGACCGGCATCTCCTTGAACAGCCGGATGTTCTGGAACGTGCGACCCAGACCCGCACTCACGCGGTCGTGCGGCTTGTTCCTCGTGATGTCCTTGCCGAGCAGCGTGATCTTCCCGCTGGTCGCGTCGTACAGGCCGGTCAAGACGTTGATCATCGTCGACTTGCCGGAGCCGTTCGGGCCGATGAGCGAGTGGATGTGCCCGGCCTGGATCTCGAAGCTGACGTCGTCGACGGCCTTGACGCCGCCGAAGTGCTTGGACAGGCTCTCGATCTTCAGCACGACGCCACTGGCGGCCGACCCCGTCGTCGCCGCGTCGCCGCCGTGCACGGCGGACACGCGTGTGCTCGATGACGTCATGTCCTGAGCTCCGCCCCGGCGGGGAGCGGACTGCCCGGTCCCGCGTGCTCGTCGGTCATCGGGGCACTCGGACGGCGACCGGCCTTGCGCCTGGCCAACCTGTCCTCCACCAGTCCCCACAGGCCTTGCGGCAGGTAGATCACCAGCAGGATGACGAGCGCGCCGTAGACCACGAGGTAGTACTGGTCCAGGAAGCGCAGTCCCTCGGGCAGCGCCGTGACGAGCATCGCGCCGATGATCGCGCCGATGACGCTGCCCTGCCCTCCGAGCAGGAGCATCACCAGCATGGTGACCGACAAGTCGAACAGGAAGTTGTCCGGGCTGATGTAGTGCGTGAGGCCGTGCGCGTACAGCCCACCTGCGATGCAGCCGTACACCGTCGACAGCGTGAAGGCGAGCACCTTGAAGTTCAGGACGTTGATGCCGGTCGAGGCAGCCGCGAGCTCGTCCTCCCGGATCGCGAGCCAGGCGCGGCCGACGCGGCTCCGCTTCAGCTTCCAGCCGACCAGGCCCAGGACCGCCAGGAACGCCCAGACGATGTAGAAGTAGTAGAAGTTCTGGTCGAAGATGAAGTTCCCGATCGTCGGCGACGCGACGCCGCTGATGCCGTCCGGGCCGTTGGTCACGGGTCGCCACTGCAGGAACACGATGTGCGCGATGACGGCGAAGCCGATCGTCGCCAGCGCCAGGTAGTGACCGGTCAGCCGCAAGGTCATGTAGCCCAGGCTCAGCCCGATCAGCAGCCCGACCACGACCGTGGCCGACATGGTCGCCAGGAACGGCACGTCGAAGCGCGTCGACAGGATCGCCGCCGTGTACGCGCCCAGTCCGAAGAAGGCGCCCTGCGCGAGCGAGAGCTGCCCGCTGAGCCCCATCAGGAAGTGCAGCCCGAGCACGGCGACGGCGTAGATCGCGCCGAGGACCACCACACCGAGGTAGAACGGGTTGACCAGGAACGGCAGCGTCGCGATGAACGCCAGGACGGCAAGCAGCGCCCAGGGGCGTTGCCGAGCCAGCTTGGCCTGCTCCTGGGGCGACGGCCGAGCGGTACGAGGTGTGCGAGGTGCCTTGTCGACGGTGACGGACATTGTCTGACCCCTTTCCTTCCTGCTCAGGCCTTCTGCCGGACCTTCTCGCCGAAGAACCCCTGTGGCCGCACGATGAGCACCACGATGAGGATCAGGAACGCGAAGGCATCCTTGTAGTCGGCGCTGATGTAGGCAGCGCCGTAGATCTCGACGAGCCCCAAGAAGACTGCGCCCACCACCGCGCCCGGCACCGAGCCGAAGCCGCCGATGACGGTGGCCGCGAAGGCCTTGAGGGAGATGAGGACGCCGATCTCGGTCGTCACGCCGAACAGCGGCGCGACGAGGATGCCGGCCACCGCTCCGAGCACCGCGCTGTAGGCGAACGTGCCGGCAACCATGTAACCGGTCTTGATCCCCAGCAGCGACGCCATCTCCCGGTTCTGCGCCGTCGCCTGCAGCTGCTTGCCGACCATCGTGCGGTCGAAGACCAGGTACTGCAGCACCAGCAGCACCAGCGTCACGCCGATGATGACGAGGTACTGGGCGTTGACCGTCACCCCGAACAGGTCGACCACGCCGCTGATCAGCGGGTCCACCCGCCGCGGGTCGGCACCGAACAGCACCAGCGCGATGTTCTTGAGGAACACCGACACACCGATGGTGGCGATGATGACGGGCACGAAGGACCGCTTGCGCAGCGGGAAGTAGACGACCCGGTTGAACACCAGGCCGAAGACCACCGCGAACAGCAACGTGCCGACGATCGCCAACGGCAACGGCAACCCCGACGACACCAGCAGGAACGAGACGACGAAGGCGGGGAACATCGCGAAGTCGCCCTGCGCGAAGTTGACGACGTTGACGGCGTTGAAGATGAGCACGAAGCCCAGCGCCACCAGCGCATAGATCATGCCGATCGCAAGACCGGCCACGCCGAGCTGGATGATCACTTCCATGGTGCGGGATCGCTTCCTTCTCGGGCTGTCAGGGGAGCGGTTCGACTACTTGGCTTCAACCTTCTGGACCAGGACGGCCTCCTTGCCCTCGACCTGCACGGCGTACAGGTTCGTGTTGACGTCGCCCTTCTCGTTGGACTTCAACGGACCCTGCACCCCCTCGATCTCCACCTCGCGCAGCGCCTCGAGGTAGGCCTTGCGGTCGCACCCCGAGGCCTCCAGCGCTTCCTTGGCGAAGAACATCGCGTCGTGCTGCCACGCCCCGAACAGGTCGGGCTTGGACCCGTAGGCCTTCTCGTACTCCGTCGCCCACTCCTTGTTGGCCGGGGTGGCGTTGAGCAGGAAGTCCACAACGGCGAACCAGCCCTGCACGAACTGCTGACCCAGGTCGAAGGTCACCTGCGACGTGACGGACGGGGAGCCGACGATCTCGGCATCGATGCCGAGCTCCTGGATCTGCCGGGCGAAGATGACCAGGTCCTCGGAGTTGGTGGCGTAGGGGAACACCACGTCCGGGTCCGCGCTCTTGATCGCGGACAGCTGCGCCGTGAAGTCCTTGTCACCGGTGGTGTAGGAGGACTTCTGGACGACCTTCATGCCGGCTTCCGCCGCGGCCGCCTCGACCACGGCGGCACCACCGGCTCCGAAGGCGTCGGAGTCGTGCAGGATCGCGACCTTCTTCGGCGCGAACTTCTCCTGGGCGAAGGCCACCATCGCCGCGCCGGTGAGGGCATCGGACGGCCGGAAGCGGAAGAGCAGGCCCTTGCCCTCCTCGGTGAGGGTCTTGTTGGTCCCCCCGATGAACATCGGCACCTGCTTGCTCTGGATCGTCTCGTTCATCGCGAGGATCTGGGTGGAGCGGATCGGCCCGATGACGGCGAACACGTTGTCCGACGACAGCGTCTTGTTCAGAGCGTTCACAGCGCCCGGGTTTGTCGACTGGTTGTCGTTGTAGACGACCTCGACCTGCTTGCCGAGGATGCCGCCCTCGGCGTTGATGTCCTTGACGGCCAGGTCCAATGAGCGCTTGGCGTTGGCGCCGGACAGGGCTGCCTTGCCGGACAGCTCGGCGCTCACGCCGAACCGGATCGTGTCAGCCGTGACCCCGGGGCCCTCGTTGCAGACCGCGTCGCCCGCCTCGTTGACCTGTGGTCCGCTGCTGCCTTCCGCGGCTCCGGTGGTGGTCGGGGCGGGCGGCGCACCGCCGCAGGCGGCCAGCGCGATCAGCGGAAGTCCCGCCAGGCAGGCCTTGAGTGTGGTGGCTCGAGCCGTTGCACGCATGTCGCTCCTCGGGGTGTGGCGGGTGCTGGGACGATCAGGCAGGGGTCGGGCACCAGGTGCAGGTCGACGCTGAGGTCGTGGCCGGGGCGCCATGCATCCTTGCCAGGAGCTCTGTGTCACGACGAATCGTTCCTGGGGACTCCTGGGTCGTATGAGGCAGGGCATCACCGAGCTGTGAGGTGCATCACCCGCGCCGCCCGGCGGTGCAGAAGGTAGAGGTCTGACCTGTCTTAGGTCAATGGGTCATCTGACATCTGATGAACTGCGCCGGCCGCCGGCCCCAGATGGCGGCGCAGCCAGAGCTCGGCCTCGGCGACGTGGACGGTGGCTGCTGACCGGGCCAGCTGCGGGTCGCCGGCCGCCACGGCCGCGTAGATGGCCTCGTGCTGCATCCGGGTCCAGTCGCCCACCCCCTCAACCACAGCCAGGCGCCACACCCGCACCCGGACGGTCTGCGTGGAGAAGGTCCGCGCCAGCGCTGCCAGCATGTCGTTGCCGCCGGCCCGGACCAGGCGGTCGTGGAACTCCAGGTCGGCCCGGATGTACTCGCCGGGATCGGTCAGCCCTTCCATGGCACGCAGGGAGTCCGCCACGCCGGCGAGCTCACCGCTGCTGATCCGGCTGGCCGCCATCTCGGTGCCGGCAGCCTCGAGGACCCGGCGAAGCTCGAAGACCTCGGACAAGGCGCGGTCCTGCAGCAGGTCCACCGCTGACTCGAGGACCCCCACCAGCAGGTCGGGCCGCAGGCTGGTCACGTAGGTGCCGTCACCGTGCCGGACGTCCAGCACGCGCAGCAGCGAAAGGGCCCGCACCGCCTCGCGGAGGGAGCTGCGGGACAGTCCGAGCTGGGCCGAGAGCTCCTTCTCCGAGGGCATTCGACCACCGGGCAGGACCTGACCCGAGACGATCAGCTGCTTGATCTCGTGGATCGCCTCATCGGTCACGCTACGCACCCGCGGACGCCCGGCGTGGGGGCGCGCCGAGGCCTGATCCACCGCGGACCTCCCTGGCCTGCCTGCCGCAGGCGCGCCCCGGGGCCCGCCGAGTGTCACACACGTCGGACGTCTGATGGCTCGTGCGCAAGCCCGGAGACCGTGGCGGCACAGCCCGGGGGCTAGGGTCCGCGGTGGCCCGCGCCGGGCCGGGGACGACAGGGGACGACATTGCCGCAGGACCGTGGCGTGCTGCCGCCGACCCTCGGTGCCGTCAGCGACGACGTGACCGGCGGCACCGACCTCGCCAGCGCCTTCGTCCGGGCCGGGCTGCGCACCGTGCAGACCCTCGGTCTGCCCGACGGCCCGGTCGATGCGCTCACCGGTGGCGACGAGGTCGAGGCGCTGGTGGTGGCCCTCAAGACGCGCACGGCGCCGGTGGACGAGGCGGTCCGGGAGTCGCGAGCCGCTGCCCGGTGGCTGCTGGACGCCGGCTGCAGGCAGCTGTACCAGAAGTACTGCTCGACCTTCGACTCCACTCCCCTGGGCAACATCGGTCCGGTCGCCGACGCCCTGCTGGAGGAGACCGGAGCCGACCTCACCGTCGTCTGCCCGGCCTTCCCCGCCACCGGGCGCACGGTCTACCGCTCCCACCTGTTCGTAGGGGACCAGCTGCTCGCGGACTCCGGCATGCGCTCCCACCCGCTCACACCGATGACCGACAGTGACCTGCGCCGGCTGCTCCAGGCACAGACCCCGTCGCGGGTCGGGGCGCTGACGATCGACGTGGTCAGGGCGGGCGCCGGGGCGGTCCGCGACGGTCTGGCCCGCCTGCATGCCGAGGGCGCGCGGATGGTCGTGGTCGAC
>Ga0136611_10001397_pt1 | contig 16763 bp, 13 predicted proteins | sample AntDrymUQ2232306_2_FD_106645 | JGI IMG/M metagenome (GOLD analysis project Ga0136611, IMG submission 106645) | Polar desert sand microbial communities from Dry Valleys, Antarctica - metaG UQ223 (23.06) | ecosystem: Environmental > Terrestrial > Soil > Desert | place: Antarctica: Dry Valley...
AGTTACCTAGTCGACGCGAACCGGTCCAGCCAGGCGCTGGAGCCGCTCGCGCTCGAGCAACTGGGCTACAAGGCGTTCACCGAGGACGAAGTGCGCGGCAAGGGCGCCAAGGCGGTCGCCTTTGCGCAGGTGCCGGTCGACAGCGTGCTCGATTACGCCGGTGAGCGCGCCGACATTGCGCTGCAACTGTCCGAGCGCGTCCGGCCCGTGCTGATCAACGACGAGCTCGAATCCGTGTATCGCGAGCTCGAGCTGCCGTTGGTGCCGATTCTCGCGGCGATCGAACGCGCCGGCGTCCGCGTGGATGTGCGCTCGCTTGCCTCGCAGTCGACCGTGCTCGATCGCGAGCTGACCGACTTGAGCCGGCAGATCTTCACGCTGGCCGAGGGCGAATTCAATATCGGATCGCCGAAACAGCTCGCGGAGATCCTGTTTGAGAAGCTGCGGCTGCCGGTGCTCAAGCGGACCGGCACGTCCAGGGCGCCCTCAACCGCGGTCGAAGTGCTCGAGGAACTCGCGGCGCAGCACGACATCTGCCGCTTCATCCTCGATTGGCGCGGGCTCTCGAAACTGAAGGGCACCTACATCGATGCGCTGCCGACGCTGGTCAATCCGGAGACCGGACGGGTCCACACCCAGATCAGCCAGGCGGTTGCGGCGACCGGCCGTCTCAGCAGCAGCGATCCCAACCTCCAGAACATCCCAATCCGCACCGAGATCGGCCGCCGCATTCGCAGCGCGTTCATCGCCGATCCGGGACACGTGCTGATCTCCGCCGATTACTCGCAAATCGAATTGCGCGTGCTCGCGCACCTGTCAGGCGACGAAACCTTGACCGCAGCGTTCGCGCGCGGCGACGACATTCACGATCAAACTGCGGCGAAGGTTTTCGGGGTAGACAGCACGCTCGACCCGCACGAGCTGCGGCGGCGCGCCAAGATCATCAATTACGCCCTGCTCTACGGCAAGACCGCGTTCACGCTGGCGAAGGACATCGGCGTCTCCCAGCAGGCCGCGCAGCACTTCATCGACGCGTATTTCGCAGGCTTCCCGAGCATCCGCGCCTTCATCGACAAGACGCTTGCCGACGCGCAGGTCAGCGGCGTGGTCAAGACGATGTTCGGCAGGCGCAGGCCGGTTCCGGAGCTGACGAGCCGCAATTTCCAGATTCGCGCCGGCGCTGAACGCATCGCCGTCAATATGCCGATCCAGGGAACGGCGGCCGACATCCTCAAGCGCGCGATGATCGACGTGTATGCGGCGCTCGCGAAATCGCATCCGCAGGCGCGGATGATCCTGACGGTTCACGACGAGTTGCTGTTCGAGGCGCCGAAGGATCAGGCGGATGACATTGCCGCGGTGGTGAAGGACAAGATGTCGAACGCCGTCAAGCTCAACGTCCCGCTCGACGTTGACGCTGGAATCGGAGAGAACTGGACGGAGGCAAAAGGTTGACGCGCTCTTGACGGCCTGACTACTTATTTCCAGCGTTGCTTGACGACCGCCCACTCCGCGCGCAGATCTGACTCGGCTTGGGCGCGTCTGTCGGTGGCGATCGCGCGCACGCGATCCGGAATAATGCCCTCCAACATCAGCTTGTCGAGATCGGCGCGCAGCGTCGCCGACCGCGCGCCGGCCAGCCGCGCGCGCACCCAACCGGCGATCGCAGCGTCCCAGGCCGCCACCGCCTCGCCGGTCCCGCGCGTGCCGACGACGAACCAGTACGCAGCGGCGGATGACGACGGATTGCGGGAAAGCTCGCGGGCCATGCGCTCGCGCAACCGCACGAATGCGCCAATCCTCGCGTCGCGTCCGAGCACTGCGGCGTTGCGCTCGACCGCACTCCCCCACCAATCGAGCATCGCCTCGCCGGTCTGCGGACCCTGGCCGACGGCGGCGTCGATGCCACTTTCGAACAGCGCCGCCGCAGCGCCGTAATCGTCTTCGAAGAATAGCGCCTCGCCGAGCGCAATCAGGAGATCGATGCCGTCGCGCGCATCGAGATTGGAGACGCGCACGGTGCCGAGGGCGATCCTGGCCGCGGACAGATCATCGGGATTAGCGTGTTCACGGTAGCGCTCGAGATGCGCGCGCGCCAGGACGACGGTCGCCGCGTCGGAGGTGGCCGGCAGCTTCTGGGCCGTCGATGCCGCCTCGATCGCGGCGTCGAACTGCCGTGAGTTATACAGGCTCCTCGCGCGCGCGAGATCGGCCCGCTGCGCCGTCGCCGGGCTGGAGAGCAGAATCACCAGGGCTGCGGAAAGCGCAGACGTTCTCATCGATGCCAGAGCCACAGATGACACAGATAACACAGAATGTGGGGCTGACGGAGGCCGGTTTCTTTAGAATGTTTCTGGGGCGATGCTCACCAAGCTGACCGTAGTCTTCGCGCTCTCGATGACGCTCGCCGCCGCGCAGGGCGCGGCAACCCTGCGCATCCACGTCGCGCTGACAGACGCCTCTGGTGCCGCCACGCCGATTCCGCGGCTCGTGCTGCTCGTCAGCGACAACCCGCCAACCGACGAACCGCGCCGCCTGCGCACCACCGCCGACGGCACGATCGAGCTCAAGCTCGCGCCGGGGAGTTACCTCGTCGAGCTCGACGAACCGGTCGCTTTCCGGGGCAAGGCGTACACGTGGACGCAGATCGTCGAGGTGGCCGCCGGGCGCGAGACCCTGCTCGCTCTCACCGCGGCCAACGCCGAGGCGGCAGCGGGGGCGCGGATCAGCGCCGACTCCGCAACGCTCCTCACCGCATGGCGGGACAGCGTGGTCGAGATCTGGACGCCGACGACGCACGCAGCGGGATTCGTGATTGATGCCGCGAGGGGCTTGATCGCGACGAGCCACCATGCCCTTGCGAATGCAACGAGCGTCGAAGTGCAGTTCACCGCGGTGAAGGAACGATTCAAGGTGGCAGGACAGGTGATCGTGTCGGAACGCGATCCGGGAGCGGCGGTGGTCCGGGTCGATCCCAATGCGTTGAGTTCGGCGCGCCCGATCGATCTCGGGTGCGCGGCAGCATCCTGGCAAACGGTGAGCTACAAGGACGTGGTGAACACGATCACGGCCTCGATGCTGGCCGGCAAGGAGATCACCGACGGCCTGGTGACTCGAACGACGTCGCAGGCGATTTTCTCCGACATGCGCATCGGCAGCGACAGCGAGGGCGGGCCCGTGTTCGCCGAGAGCGGCACGCTGTTGGGCATCAGCGCCATCGACGACGACAAGGAGAACCGGGGCCGTTGGAGCGAGGCATGGGTCGTTCCCGCTGAACGCGCATGCGGCGTCGTCGCCACAGCGATCAAGAAGATCGCCGACGTCACGCCCCCGCTCGGAACACGTCTGCCACTCGAGCCGGCCGCGCCGGCCGTTCGACTGGCCACGGCAGCAGGTCCCACGGCACAACCTCCGACCGTGTCGGCGTCCGCCTTCGACATCACGCTGCTGACGCCCGCGCAGGTGACGGACAACACCAAAGGGCAATCGGGCGTGCGCGGCGACGTCGGCAACTGGACGCAGTACCTCCGGGACGTGGGCCAGGTGTTGCTGGTGCGAATCAGCCCTCGGTTCGAGGAAAGCGTGTTGAAGATGCTGGCGCGAGGCGCGGCCGCCACGCAAGGCGTGTCGATTCCGCCGCTCCGCAGCTTCACGGCGAATTTCCTCCGCCTTCGCGCCTACTGTGGCGACGCGCAAGTCACGCCGATCCATCCGTTCGTCATCGAACACGAGGTTTCCGGACGGTCGCCGATTCGCGAGGGCCTGTACGTGTTCGAGCGTGGCGCCTTCGGGCCGCACTGCCCCGCCGTCCGATTTTCGATGTTCTCGGAGAAGGATCCGCAGCGGGCCGATACCAAGGCCATCGATCCGAAGCTGTTCGACCAACTTCCGAAGCCTTGAACGGGGCCGGCTGTATTGATTTGAGCCGTCGGTGGCTCCGCCGACATAAAATATCGAGTTGGAATGACGGAACCGGTGATTGTCCCGCGGGCTGAACACCCGATTTCACGGCGGGACATCGACTCTGATGCACTGAAAGTCCTCTATCGGCTTCACGAATCCGGCGCTACGGCGTATCTGGTTGGCGGCAGCGTTCGTGACCTGATGCTCAGCCGACGGCCGAAAGACTTCGACATCGGCACCTCGGCCCATCCCTATCAGGTCAAGAAGCTCTTCCGGAACTGCTGGATCATCGGCCGCCGGTTTCGGCTTGCGCATGTCCGCTTCGGCCTGAAGACGATCGAGGTCGCGACGTTCCGCAAGAACGTGCCCGCCGGGACTGAAAGTGAAAGTCCTGCCGAGCCCATCGAGAACACCAGTGGCGATCCCGATCTGCAGATCAAGCACGACAACACCTTCGGCACGCCCGAAGAGGACGCGTTCCGCCGCGACTTCACCGTCAACGCGCTGTTCTACGACATCGCCAACTTCTCGATCATCGATTACGTCGGCGGCCTGCGGGATCTGAAGAACGGGCTGATCCGCAGCATCGGCGATCCCAACGAGCGCTTCCAGGAGGATCCGGTCCGGATGCTGCGCGCGATCGTGATGGCCTCGCGCCTGAGCTTCAAGCTCGATCCACCGATCGTCGATGCGATCGCGAGGAATCGCGGGCTGATGGCGACCGCGTCGCCGTCGCGCTTGATCGAGGAGTACTACAAGATCCTGCGGTCGGGATACGCCGAGGTGACGTTCCGCGCACTCGCGGAGCATCGCCTGCTCGAGCCGGTCACGCCGGAGATCCAGCGCGGCGCGAAAACCCAGGCGCTGTGGGATGGGCTCGGGGCGCTCGATGCCTACCGGCGCAAGTTCGAGTCCGCCCCGGCGACACTTCGCAACCCGGTCCTGCTCGGTTCACTGCTGATCCCGCTCGGCCTGATGCCGCGCGGCGAGCGTCGTCCGTTCGAATCGGTCGAGCCTGAAGAGGAGGCTGACGAGGACTCGGGCAACCTGATCGCGCCACGAGTAAAGCCGAAATTTCGTCGGCCTCCCAAGGAGGCGATCGTCAAGATCGGGATGCTGCCGATTGCGCGCGGCGATACCGAGCGGCTGCGCCAGCTGCTGTCGTTGCAGGCGCGCATCGCCGATCTCGAGATGTCGCCGCGGGCCAAGCGCGCGTTGATGCATCGCGGCCCCTTCGAGGATGCACTGACCTGGTTCGAAATTCACGGCAACGCGCCGGCGGCGCTCGAGCACTGGAAGGGATTCATCGAGGCGCTTGGCGACGAGGCCAAGCACCCGCCGGACGAAGGCGAACCGGCGGCGCTGGACGGTGAGCCGCCGAAGCGCCGCCGCGGCCGGCGCAGGCGCGGCCGCCGGGGCGGGTTCAAGCCGCCTCCGGCACACTGAGCACCGCGGCGGCCGGCGGCTAGCCGTTCTTCTTTTCGAACTCCTGCATGAAGGCAACGAGCGCGTCGATGCCTTCTTCAGGGAATGCGTTGTAGATCGACGCGCGCATGCCGCCGACGGAGCGATGGCCCTTGAGGCCGTCCAGGCCGGCGGCGGTGGATTCCTTGACGAACTTGTTTTCGAGCTCTTCACTCGGCAGGCGGAATGTGATGTTCATCCGCGAGCGGCTGTTGTTCTCCGCGGTGCCGCGATAGTAGCCGCTGCGATCGATTTCCGCATACAACGTGCCGGCCTTGCGCTGGTTCGCCGCGCCGATCGCGTCGAGACCACCCTGCGACAGGCCCCACTTCATCACCAGGCCCATCAGGTAAATGCCGAAACACGGCGGCGTGTTGTACATCGAGCCGTTCTCGGCATGCGTCGCGTAGTTGAGCATGGTGTGCAGCGACTTGGCGGAGCGCTGCAACAGATCCTCGCGCACGATCACCAGCGTCACGCCTGATGGTCCGAGGTTCTTCTGCGCGCCGGCGTAGATCAGTCCGTACTTCGAGACGTCGATCGGACGACTGAACATGTCGGATGACGTATCCGCGACCAGCGGCGTATTACCCACGGCCGGCTCCGCCGGCCACTCGGTGCCGAACAGCGTGTTGTTCGTGGTCATGTGGACGTAGGCGGCGTTCGGCGTCAGCTTCAGCTCGTCCTGGCGCGGGATGCGCGCGAAATTCTCACTTTCGGTCGACGCGGCGATGTTCACGGTGCCGACCCGCTGCGCTTCCTTCACGGCCTTCTGCGCCCAGCCGCCGGTCACGATGTAGTCCGCGGTAGCGCCGGCGGTCAGCAGGTTGAGCGGCACCATCGAGAACTGCAGCGAGGCGCCTCCCTGCAGGAACAACACCTTGTAATTGGCGGGCACATTGCCGAGCGCGCGGATGTCCTGTTCGGTCTTGGCGAGAATCGCCTCGAAGGTCTTAGAGCGATGGCTGATCTCGAGGACCGACATGCCGACGCCCGGCAGGGCGACGAGATTCTGCTGCGCCTCTTCGAGCACGGGAACAGGTAGGACGGCCGGACCTGCGGAGAAGTTAAAAATGCGCTTCGTTGTCATTTATGTGTCCAGATGCATCACACGGAATCACTGAAACACGGAGCACTCATTGGATCAAAAAGGCTTCCGTGCGTGTTGTGTTTCCGTGTAGGTTTTTTTATTCCAGCTTCACTAGTTGCAAGTCCAATATGTCCGCATTCCCCGACTGCATCGCGTCCAACGCCCGCGGTGACGGCGCGCCGTCGAGATTGATCCGCGCGACCGCTGCGTGAGCGCCGTCGAAAATGATGTTCTCCGTTTCCTGCACGTTCAGGTGCGCGACACGCAGGTATTCGAACACGTGCGCCAGCACACCGGGCTGGTCGCGATGACGCACCACCAGCATGTGCGTCGCGGGCGTCAGCTTCGCGAGATTGACGACGTTCGGCACCTTGCCGGTGTCCTTGTAGGTGCGGATGATGTGGACGGTCTCGAGCGCGATCGCTTCCTGCGCCTGGTCGGTCGAACCGCCGATGTGGTGCGTGCCATAGACGCTCGGGTGCGACGCAAACGCATCTGAAAACGCCGCGGTCGCTGTCGACGGCTCGTTCTCGAACACGTCGAGCCCAACGCGCAAGCCCTTCTCCGTCACGGCGTCGGCCAGGGCACTGTAATCCATCACTTCCGCGCGCGCGGTGTTGATCACATAGGCGCCTGGCTTCGCATGCTTGAGCAGCTCGGCGCCGACAAAACCCTTGGTGTCTTTTGTCAGTGCGACGTGGACGCTGACGACGTCGGCTTGGGACATCAGGGCTTCGGGCGAATCGACGATCGTGATGTCGAATTCCTCTTCGGCGGCCTCGCGCACCGCGGCGTCGGCGCTGAACCGCCGGCTCCAGACGATCACCGGCATGCCAAACGCGCGCGCCCGCTTCGCGACCTCGCGTCCGATGTGGCCGAAGCCGAGCAGCCCGAGGGTCTGTCCCATCAGGCCCTTCGCCTTCGAATACTCCTTCTTGTTCCAGGTGCCGGCGCGCAACTCCGCGACGTTGTCCGCAAGTCGCCGATCAAGCGCCAGGATCAGCCCCATCGTCAGCTCGGCCACGGCCACGGAATTCCGGCCCGGGCAATTCGAGACGTAGATGCCGCGCTTCGACGCCGCGGAGACGTCGATGGTATTGACGCCCGCCCCGGCCCGGACGATCAGCGACAGTGCGCCGGCGTCCATCATCGCCTCGGTGACTTGCGTCGATCGGACCACGATGACCGGCGCCTGCGACTGCTTGATCGCCGCGACCAGGGCCTCCCCCGAGGCATCAGGCTGGAAGACCACGTGGCAGCCGGCGGCCTTCAACGCATCGAGACCGGACTGTTCAAACTTGTCGGCGACTAATACCTTCATGTCAGATCAGGTGCGACAACAGGCCGTCGCGAAGCTTGGGTTCAAACCAGGTTGATTTTGGCGGCATGATACCGCCGGCGTCGGCGATCCGCATCAGGTCTCGCACCGATACCGGGTGCAGCGAAAACGCGACGGCGAACGCGCCGGAATTCACGAGGCGCTCGAGCTCCTGCGTGCCGCGGATGCCGCCGACAAAGTCGATGCGCTTGTCGGTGCGGACGTCGTTGATGCCGAGAATCGGCGCGAGGATGTTCGACTCGAGCACGTCGACGTCGAGGGCGTCCTTGCCGGTCTTCACGTCGAGCATGTACCACTCGCCTGACAGATACATCGCGATCTGTCCCTTGTCCATGGGCGTTTGCGAGCGGCTCTTGTGAATCGTGAACTGCGCTTCCAGCGCCTTCAGGAAGGCGTCGCTGGTGTTGCCGTGGAGATCCTTGACGACGCGGTTGTAGGGCAGGACCTGCACCTGGTTGTCCGGGAACGCAACCGCCATCACGCGGTCGGCCTCGGACCCGAGCGCCGCAGCAGGCGCAGCATTCTCCTTCAAGGTCCGGCGTGCACGAGCAGCGCTTGCTGCACGGTGATGCCCATCTGCGATGTACAACGCGTCGATGTTCGCAAAAGCGTCGACGATCGTCTGGTTCTCGTTGGCCGGCACCTGCCAGATCTCGTGACGCACGCCATCAGGAGCAGTGAGCTCGAACAGCCGCGGCCCGGTCACGACCCGGGCCACCACCTCGTCGACAGACTTGGAGGCGCGGTAAGTGAGAAACACCGGCCCGGTCTGCGCGCCCAGCGCCAGCATGTGGCGCGTGCGATCGTCTTCCTTGTCCGGCCGCGTCTTCTCGTGTTTCTTGATCAAGTCGCGCTCGTACTCATCGATCGAAAAGCAGGCGGCGATGCCTGCCTGCATGTGGTTCCCCATGTTCAAACGGTAGACATAGAGGCTTGGCATCTCCTCGACGACCAGCGGCGCGGCGCGCCTGAGCTCGGCGAAAGCCCGCGCCGCCTGCTTGTAGGCGTCCTCGTGATGGGGATCGGCGCCCGCACCCATATCGATCTCAGGGCGCGACACGTGCAGAAAGCTCAACGGGTTGCCAGCGGCCAATGCCCGGGCTTCGTCGCTGTTGACGACATCGTAGGGGACCGACGCCACCGCGGCAGCAGCCTGGGGGGACGGTCGCAGCGCGGCGAACGGATAGATGGCCGACATGAAACTTTAATTATAGATTGGGCAGGTGTCTTGCATTCGGTTTTGTATGACTCACTACCTAACTCGTCTATCGTTCGTACTCGGCCTCGTACTGTTTGTGTCGACACCGGCGCTTGCGCAGGACGGCGGCATCCGCGGGGGCATCTCGGTGGACCCGGATCAGTTTTACTTCGGCGGGCACCTTGAGACGTCGCCGCTCATCGAGCGTCTCTATTTCCGACCGAACGTTGAAGTGGGGTTTGGCGACGACCTGACGCTGATCGCGGCCAACATGGAGTTCGTCTACAAGTTCACGATCGGCCGGGCGTGGAACCTCTACGCGGGCGGCGGTCCGGCGTTGAACGTTTACATGTTGGATGGCGACGGCGACAACGATTCGCAGACCGAAGCGGGCGTCAATGTCCTGGTCGGCGTGGAGCAGTCGAACGGCTTGTTCTTTGAGTTCAAGGTCGGCGTGATTGATTCGCCCGACTTCAAGTTCGGAGTGGGCTACACCTGGCGCTGATTAGTCGTTGTTCGCGGCGCGGGCGGTCGGGGGATTGAAGAGCAGCGTGAAGTAGCGATCTCGCTCGTTCGTGAACACGCTGAGGTAGGCGGCGGGAATCGGATCGCCCGGCGGCATGTTTCGGTGCTCGATCACGGGGTTCACGTAGCGGCCATTGCTCTTCAGACCATAGTGAAGATGAACGCCGGTCGCGAGCCCGGTCATGCCGACGCGGCCGACGAGCTCCCCCTGGCCGATGCGCTCGCCGGCGTGGACGGCGATCGCCGACAGGTGCAGGTACTCGGTTTCGTAGCCGTTCGGATGCCGCACCTTCACCGTCCGGCCGCCCCCGTTGCTCCAACCGGCCATCGTGACGACGCCTGGCGCGACCGACCCGACCGGCGCGCCGGCCGGAGCATAGTAATCCACGCCGTTGTGCGCGCGCGCGTAGCCAAGGATGGGGTGTTTGCGTGAGCTGGAAAACCGCGACGTAATCCGCGGCTCGAACTTCAGCGGCGACTTCAGGAAAAAACGCTTTAACGACAGACCGTTCTCGTCGTAATACGCGGGCGAGCCGCCTTCCGGCGTGAACCGAATCGCCTTCAGCTTGCGAGTGTCGTTCACGAACTCCGCGGCGAGGATCGCGCCGTAGCCCGACAGCTTGCCGTCGCGCGTGTAGCGCTCGACCAGGACGCGGAAGCGATCACCGGGCTGAAGATCGGAGCTGAAATCAATCTCGCCCGAAAACACATCCGCCATCCCCAGCGCCAGCTCGATGCGTTCGCCGGCCTTGTCGATGGCGGCGGTCAGCGAATTGGTCTCGCGGTTGATCTCGCCTTCGATGGTGACGACGGTCGTCTGTTTCGGGATGCGCTCGACGGTGGCGAGAAACCTGGGGGCGCCTTCGAGCGCGGCGCGCTCGACCAACAAGCGTTTGTCGGCATCGATCTCATACTCGAACCGCCGCACGCGCCCATCAAGCAGCCGATCGATCGAGTAGGGCTGCCCCGCACGCAGCCGGCGTACGTCGATCGCCGACGCAACCGTCGAGATGAGCACCGGCGTATCGGCGCTCTGCACCATGTGGTTCTCGAACAGCGCGCCAATCGTGGTGCGCGCCGGGATGAATCCAGTCAGAAAATCGGCATCTTTCTGCAGGTTGACGTCGGCCGACAGGCGCGCCGTCTCCGCAGGGTCGGCCGCCGACACCATCCAGAAGGCGGATGACAGGCAGACCACGAGCAGGCCGAAGGCAGGAATCAGAACCGATTTGCGCATGAAAAGCTGGTAGATCCTAACAAAGGTCCGCGTACAAAAGGACGAAAACATGATCATCGACGGGGAATCCGCATTAACAATTGCGCAGTGCTACCCGGATCGATTGTTACGGCTTGAGTGGCTTTCCGGCCGCCAAGCTCGAGAACAACCGCGTGGTCGCCAGAGGCGAGGTCGCGAATCACCGCCGGCGTGGTACCGCGCGGCTGGCCATCGATCAGCACGCGTGCGCCCGATGGCTCGCTTCTGACCTCAAGCGTGCCGGTGGCCTGCACGCCCTGCAGCTCGACGTATTGCGCGGTCTGCACGTTGGCCTGGATCGTCAACGGAATCACACGCGGCTCGGACTTGCCAACCTGGACTTGGAGCACGTGCGCGCCAGATGGCAAGCGCAACGTCACTGGCGTCACGCCGCGCTCGGTTCCGTCAACCGAGACGCGAGCGCCGGGGGGACGAGATTGAACGACGAGCTCACCCTCGCCTGCTCGCGGCGCGCCGGTATCGCGCGTCCATAACCACCCGACTAGACCCAGGAGCAGAACGATTACGGCTCCCAGTGCGAGCAGAGGCAACAACCTGGTCGCGGGAGCCCGACGTCCGATTTGGTCAAGTCCACGGCCGCCAGCTTCTTCGCGACCGTAGTCCTGAGGCTCATCGACCTGGTGGACCAGTGCGACGTCAGGCGCGTCATCGACAAGCGGAGACGACTCTTCAATTACCTCCGGCGCGACGACAGTGAGCGTCTCGGATTCCTGGGGTAGAGGCGGTTCGGCCGCCGCCGGGTTACGCCCGGCCTCGATGATCGCGCTGACGGTCGCGACCCACTCATCGAGCTTCGTCGAAGACGTCACGTACGAACGGTCGCTCGCCAGCACCGATTCGAAAGCAACCTGTGCGGCAGAGGGCGCCTGGAACGCGGTGCGCACGTCGAACTGCAGCGCCCGCCCGAGCCAGTTTGCAAACGTCGTCGCCAGCGGCGACAGCTCACCGTCACGGTGCTCGCGCACGCCTTCGACGAGCCCCTGGAGCTGCGACGGATACTCCTCGGTCGCGAGGACGCGGCCGAGCAGCAGCGACAGTGCGACGACGCCCATCGCATTGGCATCGGCGCGCTGGTTCGATCGCGGCAGGCCGGCTGACGGCGGCATCGCGACGCGCAGCTCGCGCCACAGTTTGTCGCGGCCAAAATTCAGTTTTTCGAGCGCGGGGCCGAACGCGTGTTCGGCGATCACCAATCGTGCCTGCGGCGTGACGATCAATCGCTCCACGGCCAGCGCGCCGATCGCCGCGTCGCGATTGTGCCGGCCGTACAGCGCCACAGCCGGAAGCAGCTGACGCAGCATGGCGATCACCACGGTGATGTCGATCGCCACCCCTGCGGCGGTCGACGCACTCAGCATTTCTGACAGGCGCCAGCCCGGCGTCAAATCGGAAATCAGCTCGAGCCGATCGGCGGACGGCCGATCGAGGCGGCGCATGTGGACGTACGAGGCGTGGCGAACGGCCGCGAAGCGCGCGACGCGCTCCCCCAATGTCGCCACGAATCCGGAATGTTCGACAAGCTCCGCCGAGAGCTCGAGAAGCTCGACCTCGTCTCCGGATTCAGAGTCGATGCCGTGGGTCCGGCTACCAAAGCCATCGATGGCCATGGTGACCGGAGCGTTTGCGGCTGGAGGCACGCGGATCATCGGTGCAATGAGCCATCCAGACCGATCCGGAAAGGCCGGGGCTATGGTAAACCGTAGCCAGCCAACCAGTTACGCAAATCGACACCCCGCGGAACGAGCGTCGCTCCTGACAGCTTTCGCAGGCGGATCACGATTTGGTAATTTGCCGCAGCAACTCCTTCACCGCGGTCTCGATCTGGCTGTCCCGGCCCTGCGCCGACTCGCCGAACGCGCGCGTCACCGGGACGTCCACCGGCCGCGGCTTCATCGCCATCTCCGAGCCGTCGGTCGCGGTGATACGCATGCGCGGCAGGCGCAGCACGGAACCGTCCATCATCGGCTGGTTCCAGGTAAAGATGATCCACCCGGCGGTGGGCTCGCCGACGACCGTCCCAAGCTTGAGCGATCGATCCCTTCGGTGAAATCTTCCGCGTCCGACAGTGAATGCTGGTTGGTGACAAGCACGGTCGGCCGCTCGAGAGCGCGCTGGCCCATGGTTGCGCATGCGGCGAAGCCTCTCACAAGGCGCGGAGACATTTCAAAGCCTGTTAAACTCCGGGGATTGGAACTTGCAATTGCTGCGGTACTGTCGCTGGTCGCCGGCTTTTCCGCCGGATGGGTGCTTGCATCGCGCAACCGCGCCACCAACCACGATCAACTGCGCGACACCTTCCAGGCGCTCGCCGCCTCGACTCTCAAGAACAGCACCGATGAATTCCTGAAGCTGGCCGATCAGAAGATCGGCAACGTCCATCGCGAAGCGGCCATCGATTTGACGCGTCGCCAGCAGGAGCTCGGGTCGCTGGTTACGCCGATCAGGGACACCCTCGTCCAGGTGGACGCGAAGCTGAAGGAAGTCGAGAAGACGCGCGTCGACGACAGCGCGAGCATGAAGTCGCTGCTCAACCTGGTCGGTCACACGCAGCAGCAGCTGCAGCAGGAGACGCAGAACCTGGTCCGCGCCCTGCGATCGCCCGGCGTGCGCGGCCAATGGGGCGAAGTGCAGCTGAGGAAGGTGGTCGAGCTCTCCGGCATGATGCAGCACTGCGACTTCGATCAGCAGCCGACGATCTTCACGGAAAGCGGCCGGTTGCGCCCGGACATGACGATCAACCTTCCGGGCGGACGGACAATCGTGGTCGATGCGAAGGCGCCGCTCGAGGCGTTTCTCGACGCGCAGCATGCCGCGGAAGAAGGCATTCGCAGCGGCAAGCTGGCCGATCACGTGCGCCAGGTCAAAGATCACGTCACCAAGCTCGGCGCCAAACAGTATTGGGATGCGCTGCCCTCCTCACCGGAGCTGGTCGTGCTGTTCCTGCCGGCCGAGGCCATTTACATGGCGGCGCTCGAGCGCGACGCGTCGTTGATCGATTACGGCGTCAAATTAAATGTGCTGATCGCCAGCCCGCTGACGTTGATTGCCCTGTTGCGGGCGGCCTCATTCGGGTGGAACCAGCAACGCCTGACGATCAACGCCGAAGAGATCAGCCGGCTGGGCCGGGCGCTGCACGAAAGCGTCGCGACCATGGCCGAGCATTTCGAGGACCTGCGCAAGCGCATGGACGGCACGTTCTCCACCTTCAACAGGGTGATCGGCTCGTTCGAGAACAACGTGCTGGTCAAGGCGCGCCGCTTTCGGGACCTCGGCGCCGGCAGCGCCAAGGAAATCCCGGTGATCGACCCACTCGAAACGGTGGCGCGCAAGCTCGATTTGCCGACTCAACAGGGACTGCTCGATCAGCACGAGACCGAAACGACTTCAGGAGATCGTTCATGACTCGATTTGTTATCGCCGCCGCGCTCACGTTGTGCGCTGCCTCGTCGGCCTTCACGCAACAGCCCGAAGCGACCTCGCTCTCGGGCAAGCCGCTAATGATCCCGGCGACGATCGCCAACCGTCAGAAGCTCGACGCTGATCTGGCACAGGCGGAGAAGACGCTGGCGGCCAATCCGAAGGACGCGGAAGCGATGATCTGGGTCGGCCGCCGACTCGGATATCTGTGGCGCTACAACGACGCGATCGCGATGTTCTCCAAGGGAATCGCGCTCTACCCGGACAACCCGAAGTTCTATCGCCACCGCGGCCATCGCTACATCAGCGTTCGGCAATTCGCCGCGGCCCAGGCCGACTTCGAGAAGGCCGCGCAACTGATCAAGGGCAAGGCCGACGAGATCGAACCCGATGGCGCGCCGAACCCTGCCGCTCAGCCGCGCAGCACGCTGCAATTCAACATCTGGTACCACCTCGCCCTTTCGCACTACCTGCAGGGCAACTATGCAAAGGCCTATGACGCGTGGGTCGAGTGCATGAAGGTCTCGAACAACGACGACTCGATCGTCGCCACCAGCGACTGGATGTGGATGACGCTGATGCGCCTCGATCGAAAGGGCGACGCTGCGAAAGTGCTCGAGCGCATCACGCCCAAGATGGACATCCTCGAGAATGCGGCGTATCACCGCCGCCTGCTGATGTACAAGGGCCTCGAGAAACCAGAGGCGTTGCTCGACACCGCCAGCCCCGATCCGACACAGATCGCCACCCAGGGCTACGGCGTCGCGAACTATTACTTCGTCACCGGCAACCCCGCCAAAGCGCGCGAAGTGTTCGAGAGGATCACGTCCGGGGTAAGTTGGAATGCCTTCGGCTACATCGCGGCCGAGGCCGATCTGCGGCGGATGAAGTAAACCGAAAGCGTAATTCTCGCTCGGAAACGTAATCGATTTTCCGCGGTTCGCCGCGCGGCACGGGGAAGATCACGCATTTCGCGTGGCAGTTCGCTTGCAGCCTGTCAATGGCGATGGCTGGAAACTCCGTACGAATTGGCGTCGCCTGTCCGGTTGCGGGCGAGCGCGCCGCGTTTCTCGAGTGGTTGACGCTGGCCGGCTACGACCCGATGCCGATGCTAAGCATCGACACGGTTGGCCGCGACCTCACCACCAGGCCGATCGAAGCGCTGATCGCCGACGTGTCGCTCGTTTCAGCAAGCGACCTCCCCCGAATCGTCAAGACCCTCGGTCAGAACCGTCCGCTGGTGCTGGTCGGGCATCCGAACCATGCGATTGAAGAGGTGCCGTGCTGGGCGACGTGGATCGATCGCCCGGTCACGCGCGACACCTTCCTGCTGTCGATCGCGCTCGCCCTCGCTGAAGGCCGTCCCGCCCGCCGCTCGCCGCGCAAGATGGTGCCGCGACTGAGCTCGTTGATCGATGGCGTGTCGTCGAGAATTGTCGACCTCAGCCTCGAAGGCGTGCGGCTGGAAATCCCCGGGGGGTCACCGGCGGTGCTGCCGCCGTATTTCACGCTACGCGTGCCGAGCTTTGGCGTGGCGGCCAAGGTCAAGCGGGTGTGGGTGGCAATGCCGGCGCAGGGCTCGATGTGGTGCGGCGGCATCGTCGAGCGTCAGGCGGACAAGAACGCGGCGGCGTGGAACAAGTTCGTGGTGAATGCGCCTGGCAGCGGCGAGATCATCCACATCCAGGCGATGCTCTAGGCAGCCTTCTTCGTTTTCGCCTTGCTGCTCTTGCTCGATGCGGCCCAGTCCGCCTCAAACACTTGCATGATCTTCCTGGCGACGGCGGGATTGTTAATGATCAACCCGGCTTCTCGGCGCCGGTCGAGCTCAATGGTCCGCAGGCTCTGGCTGCCGACGAACGCCTTCATGCCGTCGCGGACGATGGCGCGCACGTGCAACCGCATCCCGGCGAGCTTGCATTCGTGAACGCCAGGGTGCTTACCCTTCATGCTGCCAATCACGCGCACCTTGACGCCCTTGGCGGCGCGCTCCTTCAGCAGCTTGATCATCGCCGGGTCCTGGATCTTGCCGTCATAGATCGCCAGCTCGGTCCGGGCGCCCGCAATGAAGGCGCTCAACGTCGCGCGGGCGTTTGCGGGACTGACGACGAGGTGCGTCGCGCCGGGTGCGTAGGGCTGGCGATTGTTGTCGGCCTCGAACAGCTTCTTCGCTTCGGCCACGGCCTTGGCATCGCGCGTCGAGATTGCGAAGCTGCGGCTGTGCTCGATGTCGAGCCTGGTGAAGTTGAAGCCATAGAGGTGCAGAACCGAATCAGCAATCAGGAACTTCGCATGATAGCGAATCAGGTCGTCCGCGGTTCGCGAGACGGTGATGCCTGCGGCGAGCAGCCGCTGCTCGAGCTTGCGCAACCGCGACTCTCCGCCTCGGTTGGTGTGCGCTATCAGCGCGCGGACGGTTACGCCGCGATGGACCGCGGCGACCAGCGCTTTCTCGATCTCGTTGTGGTCGAGACGAAAGATGAAGACATCAATCGTCTTTCGCGCCAGCTTGATGACCCTGATGACCGGCGCGACGCCGGCTTCGGGTTGG
>Ga0136611_10001398_pt1 | contig 16760 bp, 19 predicted proteins | sample AntDrymUQ2232306_2_FD_106645 | JGI IMG/M metagenome (GOLD analysis project Ga0136611, IMG submission 106645) | Polar desert sand microbial communities from Dry Valleys, Antarctica - metaG UQ223 (23.06) | ecosystem: Environmental > Terrestrial > Soil > Desert | place: Antarctica: Dry Valley...
CGGGATAGCGGACGCGGTGGTGACCGTGCTCGGCAAGACGCTGAGGCCGGGGAACGTGACCTTTGTGGCGGAGCTGCCCAAGACGCGCAATGGCAAGGTGATGCGGCGGGTGGTGCGCGCACTCCGCCTTGGCAACGCGGAACTTGGTGATCTGTCCGCCCTTGAGAATGTGACGGCGCTCGAAGCGATCAGGGAGGCGCTGCGATGAACGCGGGCGGTGCTGGTCAACTCGCATAAGATTACGGCCGCCTTTAGGAAGCGGGCCGCATACTAGACTCCCAGACTGATCCGTCGGAGGAGAGAGCAGAGCATGACGAGCACCGCGGCGACCGTCAGCGTGACGATGCCCAAGTTGGGCGAAAGCGTGGTTGAAGGAACCGTCGTCCGCTGGCTGAAGCAGGAAGGCGACAGCATCGCCAAGTACGAGCCGCTGGTCGAGGTCATCACCGACAAGGTCAACACGGAGATCCCTTCACCCGCCGGCGGCATTGTCGCCCGGCTCACGGTGGCGGAGGGGCAAACCGTGGCCGTTGGGGTTGAGATCGCCGTGATCTCAGCAGTGGACGCGGCCTCGGGAGTGTCTGCGCCACCAGAGCCGGTAGCGCCTGTGGCGTCCGCCGCCCCCGAAACCGCGCCGGCTGAGGACGACGAGCCAGGCCAGGATGTCGAGCAACCCAATCAGCGCTCGTCTCCGTTGGTGCGGCGCCTCGCGAAAGAGCACGGCATCGATGTGTCTCAGATTGAGGGCACGGGGACAGGTGGTCGGGTACGGAAGGAAGACATCCTTGCGTTCATCGAGCAGCAAGGTGTTGAACCGGCCGCGTCCCCGATGGCCCGAGACTCGGAGTCGGGAGCTGACGAGGAAGCACTGCCGCTCACGCCGGTGCGCCGGGCTATCGCCGAGCATATGGTGCGCAGCCTTCGTACCGCGCCGCACACCTGGACCTATGTCGAGTGCGACGTATCCGGCCTGGTCAAGTGGCGCGCCGCCGAGCGCGAGGCATTCAAAGTGCGTGAAGGAATCGATCTGACCTACGTGTCGTTTGTCTGTAAGGCGCTGGTGGAGACGCTGCGCGAGCACCCCATCCTGAACAGCACATGGCGCGAAGGAGGGGCCGGGGGCGCTGGCGGCCAGGTGGTGCTCAAGAAGCGCATCAACCTGGGGGTTGCCGTTGGGCTGGAAGAAAACCTGGTGGTGCCGGTTATCAGGGATGCGGACCGGCTCACCGTTTCCGGCCTGGCGCACGCGCTGCACGACCTGTTGACACGCGCCCGGAACAACCAGCTTAGGCCAGCGGACGTGCAGGGAGGGACCTTCACCCTCAACAACACCGGGGCGTTGGGCTCCATCCTGTCGCAGCCGATCATCAACCAGCCGCAGGCGGCGATCCTCACGATGGAGGCGATTGTCAAGCGCGTCGTCGTCACACAGGATGACGCGATTGCCGTGCGGCCGATCATGAACGTCTGCATCAGCTTTGACCACCGTGTATGCGACGGCCTACAGGTAGGGCGGTTTATGCAGAGCCTCAAGTGCCGAATTGAGGGGCTGGCGCCGGGCGGCTCGCTCTACTGATAGTGGTCGCCGTCAGCGTCCAGCACTGGCGGGACTTGCTCTTCCTGCACTGGGAGGTGCCGCCTGAGGCGCTGCGCGCGCTTGTGCCACGGGAGTTGGAGATTGATCGCTTTGAGGGCCGTACCTACGTTGGTGTGGTGCCGTTCCTGATGCGCCGCGTGCGTGCGCGATTCCTCCCGCCTCTTCCCGGTTTGGCGGACTTCTATGAGGTCAACGTGCGGACCTACGTCCGTCACCGCGGCGGGGAGCCGGGCGTTTGGTTCTTCTCGTTGGATGCTTCCAACCTGGCAGCGGTCCTGGCCGCACGCGCGGGCTGGCAACTGCCGTACTTCCGCAGCAGGGCCAGCCAATGGCGCAAGTCGAATGACGTCAGCTACCACAGCGAGCGTCTTCCTCCCGGCCGGACTCCCGCGCGCCTGGACGTGCGCTACCGCGTACACGAGGCGCTTGGCCCGGCCCAACCGGGCACCCTGGAGCACTTCTTCGTCGAGCGCTACTTGCTCTATACCCGGTGGCAGCCGCTTGGCCTACGCATCGGCCAGGTAGTTCACCAGCCGTACCCACTCCATCGCGCGGAGCTACTGCACCTGGACTGCCAATCGCTGGCAAACGCAGACGGATTGCCGAGTCCGACCGGAAACGTTCACACGCTCTACAGCCACGGCGTAGACGTGGATGTGCTGATGCTCCGTTCTCCGCGCTACGTGTGAACGCTCGGCGTGAAACGGCATCAAGGGACGCGAGAAGCTCTTCCCAGCGGGTGCGATTCCGGCCTTTGTCCATTGAGCGAAAGGCAAGCGTGCTCCGTGTCAGCGCGACTACCGTGGCATCCTCTCTGGGCAGCATACACGTATCCGTAGCTGCTGAATGTGCGGTGCGCGTTGGCCTCATCTCTGGCCAGGTGGTAGCTCCCGCGGCGAAGTAGGCGCGGCACAGCCAAGTCATGGCAGAGAGGCGGTCTCCGCTTGGAGACCGCCTCTCTTTGGGGTACTACGACAAGACTGCCGGTGACTACGAGTCAGTGGCGCTTTCGTCTTCCTGCCAGATGCCGATGGGGTTGCCTTCAGGGTCGGCGCCGACAGCGCCGTGGCCCATATGCGCGATGCTGAAGGAATGAACGATGGTTCCGCCGGCAGCGGTGATTTTCTGGGCATGGGCCTTGACGTCCGGGACGCCGACGTAGTTGACGACAGCCTGGCCCTGCTCCATGGGATTTATGGCGACTCCGGCGCCGCCTTCCGAGGTCTGGGCCATCTGGTAGTTTTCCATGCCGGGCGCGGCGCCGAACTGCCAGCCGAAGACCTTGCTGTAGAAGGTGACGAGCGTAGCAGTATCTTTGGCCGGGATCTCGACATGGACGAAGGTGTGCGTGACGGGTGGTGCTGCGACTGCCATGGCGATACGTTCTCCTTATGCCCTCGCGGCCACATGTGACTTTTCTTGGCCCGGGTATGAGTAAGAACGTCTGTACTAGCGGAGGGTTGCGCGAGCGCGGTAGCTGCCCGCGAGGACTAGCGGAGGAGATCGTCGCTCAGAACGCTGGGGCACCAGAAGCGCTCGATGTATTCGACAACGAGTTGGGTGCCACGGGCGTGTGAGACATAGGGCGGATCGGCGGGGTTATACATGGCGTCGGTCAGGTCACGGATGAGAGCGACATCGATGCCCCAGCGCACAAGCTGTTTAATAGCGAAGCTGCGCTTGAGGATGCACATGTTGGTGTGGACGCCCATGATCAGGACGTGGTAGATCCCGCGCTGGCGGTAGAACGGCAGGAGTTCGCGACCATCGGCGGAGACAGCGTCACGAGAGTGGTCTATTTTGATAGCAGGATGTTGGCGGGTCCATGGGTAGGGCATGCCCGTCTCGTATTTGGGATGAACCTCATCGGGACAGGTGTCGCACGGATTGGAGGCGTCCACGGGCAGCGGCGGGTCGTCGTGCGGAAGATCGACGGGCGCTTCCATCGCTGGCGCTGTTAGCACACGCTGCCTGGCCGGAGTGCCATCGTAGAACGGGATCGTGTCCGAGGGTGCGTGCACGATCAAAGCGCCCCGATCGCGCAGGTGAGACACGACGTCCGCCATACGGGGTAGGAGCTTCTCCAGACGTTTTTCAGCACCACGACAGGTGTGGCGGTCCCACACGTCGCAGAGAACCAGCGCGGTCTTCTCTGCGGGCCACATACGGGTCTCCGCACGGGTGCGCCATGTGGCGAAGCCGTTATCTTGCACCAGCGTTCGTGTACGCGCTTTCAGCTTGAAGGTGATCGCCATGCCAATTGAGAGGCAGGATACCGGCACGGTGTTCCGCGCGGATCAATTGTTCTGGAATGTCTTGCTAGATTGTGCGTACTGCGCACACTAGGTGCGTAATACGCACGCGACGATGAAAGCTACCCCTGGTCTTTCAGTGCGTCAAGCTCGCCAGCGAAGTCTTCGGCGTCGTCTTGGGGGCGATAGCCGAGTCTCTCAATGGTGTCGGTGATATCCCAGTGACGGCCAGAATTTCGCGAGATGGCGTAGAAGGTTCCGAAGCCTAGCTCGGTCTCGATGGCGCAACTCGTGACCTGCGCGCAATCGCGCGGACTCAGCCACATCCAGCGGGAGATTTCGTCGCGCGGCTGCGGCAGGAACCAGCCGATGCGCAAGCAGATGACAGAAAGGCCGTGCTGGTCGTAGTAATAGCGACCCAGGTTTTCGCCAAGAGCCTTTGAGACGCCGTAGAGCGAGTCCGGCCGGACGGGCTGCGGAGCGAAAATGGGCCACTGCTGGTCGCGGTCATACATGCCCATCACATGGTTTGTAGAGGCGAAGATGACGCGACGGACCCCCGCCCGATAGGCGGCTTCGTAGACGTTGTAGGTTCCCTCAATGTTCTTATCTCGCACGCTTTCCCATGAGGCGCGTGGCGACGGATCACCTGCCATATGCACGACGGCGTCAATACCCTCCATCATGGGCGCAACCTGCTCATACTTGGAGACATCCGCGACGATGAAGTCGCTCACCGGCTTCTGATCGGGAATGGTGTGGTGGTAGTGTAGGCGCAGGTCGTAGCGGTCCTTTAGCTGCTCGGCCAAGCTGGAGCCGATCCGCCCGGCGGCGCCAGTAATGAGGACGCGCTTCTTCTTCGCCTCGGTCTGGGTGGCCATCGATCCAGATTCAGCCATTGTGCTGCTCCATCAGCTTGTCTACTTCTTGGCGTGCGCGGGCAATCGCTTCATGCGCGGCGTTAAGTGACTGATCCGCACCAGGATCGAGACTCAGGCGTGCCGTGAAGTGTTTGGTGCGGCGCTCTAACTCACGCAGACTGTCTCGAACCGGAGCAAGAAGCGCTGGCGCCGACTGCTCCTTGACGTGGTACTTAGTGAAGTAGGGCATCAGTTTCCCTTTCCTTAAATCAGGACGCTTTCGAGGTAGCGCTTGGTTACGAGCAGTCCCTCCAACATGCGCGGGACATCCTTGGTGAAGCCCCACACCTGGTCCTCGTGCTCAATGTTGATAGGGCCTTCGTAGCCCGCTTCAGCGAGGACATCTGCAAACTTGCGCCAGTCGATGACACCGAAGCCGGGCAGCCGGTAGCGCCACCAGATGCCGCTTGCTGGGCCCCCGCTCTCGACGAACGGGCCGTACGAGCCATAGCGGTTGAGCTTGTCCAGAAACAACTCGGTGTCCTTGCCATGCACGTAGGCGATACGATCCTTGAATTCGCGCATCGCCCATAGCCAATCGATGCGCAGAACGACAAGATGTGAGGGGTCAAACGTGAGTCCGAGCGCCGGTGAGGGAACGGCATTGAAGGCGGCGTCCCACAGCTCAGGGGAGATCATGAGATTCCGGCCGCGGTTGGGCCAGTTCTCAAAAGCAATTTTCACTCCAGCCTGTTCGGCGTGCGCAGCGACGGGACCGAAGCCTAGCTTGAACAACTCAATCTGGTCGGCGCCGGAGCGGCCTTCCACCTGCCGATGGCCGCTACCAACCGCCTTGACGCCGAGACGCGCGGCGAGGTCTACCTGCTTTTTGGCTTCTTGAATGGCAGTCTCGCGCTCGGCGTCGTCAGCGGTTAGAAGCTGGACGCCCTTGAAGTTGGCGGACCAGGCGGTGAGGCCGTGCGGCTTCAGCGTGTCGATCAGGTCGTCCGAGAGGGTGGTCTCAATGTCAGCGAAACCATGCTCGGCGGCCCAACGGGCGTTCTCTTCTAGGGGCAGGTTGGACATGGCGCCGGTCAGGCGGATGCCGATCTTCATCTTTGGGCAGGGGGATGCGATGCGTGTGCTGGGCGGGTTGGATGCAGTCACGTGGTTACTTCCTTGTGAGCTTGGGTGCGGGACGCTCGTCCCAGTAGGCATCGATCTCTTGCTGCCAGCCGTGGTAGGCGGTGCCATCTAGCACGTCCACCAGCTTCACTGCCCGGCCGGAAATGGCGGATTCATAGATGGCCTCGACGAGCGCGGTGGTGGCCAGGCCGCCCCAGCCATCCACTTCCGGCTTCCGGCCGCGCTCGACCGCGTCCAGGAAGTCCCACAGCTCAATGGCGAAGTGATCGGTCACCCCGTTGGGAAAGAGCTGTTGGACGCGGTCGGGACCCATCTCGCGCCGCATGCGGCCCTGCAGCTCATTCATGGAGAGATAGTTGCCGGCGCGACCGCGGTACTCGCACTGATTCATAAAGAGGTGGTAGATCACGAAGCGATCAGAGTAGCCGGTGTCTTCAATGGAACCGTCGCTGCCGTAGAAGACGATGTTGCGGGTCTCCTTGCCCGGCACTTGGAAGGACCAGCCCCATGTGCCCACGACGCCGTTCTTGAAGCTGAACGTGATCATGGCGCTGTTCTCGCGCTGCTCCAGCACCTGGCGGCCGGTGACAATCTCTCCGCCCTCAGAGAAAGCACGCAGCTCGGCGTAGACCTGGTCGCAGTCTCCAAAGAAGTAGAGCAGAGTGTCCAGGAAGTGAAAGCCGGAGTCGATCACGCCGGCGCCACCGCCCATCATGCGGTCGCGCCGCCACGATGAGGCTGGACTGACCTTCGCTGTGGCCGCCGGCTGGGGCCGGAACTGCGTGTAGTCCGCGAAGAACATGCGCGGCTGGCCGAGCAGCTTGGCTTCGTTGATTGCCCACCAGACGGCACGCTGGCCGGGCATGCGCCGGTGGGGCACGGCGGTCGCCAGCACCTTGCCACTGCGGTCCGACGCCTCGGCCAGCGCGCGGCCGGTCTTTACGCTGACGGTGTAGGGCTTCTCCATAACCACGTGCAGCCCGGCCTCTAGCGCTGCGATTCCGACCACATGATGCAGGCCGTGCGGCAGGCAGATATCTACCGCATCCATCGCCGCGTGCGTGATGCACTCCTCCCAGGAGGTGAAGCGCTCCGGCCGGCGGCCGTGCTCCTTTTCAAGGTAGGCTTCCGCGGCGTCGAGGTTCGCTTCCACCGTATCGCAGATGGCTGTGACCTCAAAGTTGTCCAGACCAGCGCGCTTGAGCAGCGTGAGTCCTGTAAGGTGCCTCCCACGCGCGATGCCACCACAGCCGATGATCCCGAGTCGTATTTTCTCCGCCATAGGTCCCTCTCTCCGGGCGGCCAGTCTAGCGGTTAAGCGAGAGCGGAAGCGAACGAAGGCGCCTGCCGGTGGCTGCAAAGACCGCGTTGGCGATGGCCGGGGCGATAGTGATGATGGGCGCCTCACCCGCACCGGCAGATGGCAGGTCCTTGCGGTCAAGCAGCACGGTTTCTAGGTGAGGCACGTCACCGAAGCGTGGGACGCGGTACTCCGAGAAGCGAGGATTCAGAATTCGCCCATCCTGAAATCGGATCGCCTCGAAGAGCGCGCCGCCCAAGCCCTGGACGACGGCGCCTTCGATCTGATTGCGCAGGCCATCGGGGTTGACAATGGCGCCGCACTCAAATGCTGTGACAGCGCGCAACACACGGATATCTTCAGCGTTGCCCGCGACTTGCGCGGCGCGCACGATCTCTACCTCGACGCACGATGCGACGTAGCCACCCTTTTCGGTCCCACACGCGAGCCCGATCCCGCGTCCGTCACCCGGCCTGTACGACGACCAGCCGAACTGCCCGGCGGCAGCTTCGAGCGCATTACGCATACGGCCCGGAGCGAGGTGGCGTAAGCGGAATACGAAGGGATCTTGTCCCGCGGCATGAGCCAGCTCGTCCATGAAGGACTCTCGCGCGAACGTGTTGGCCGTGGAGGCCAGCGCTCGATAGGAGCCCTGGCGCAATGGCGAGCGTGAAGGGAAGAACTCAGAGCGTTGATTGGGGACCTCATAGACAGTGCGCAGTGCGCTGGCGCCCGCGTTGAAGCAGCGGTGCTCCCATGCCAGCAGGGCGCCATCGGTCCCGAGACCACCTGCAAGATCCATCACACCAGCCGGGCGGAAATAGGCCCAGGTGAACTCCTCCTCGCGCGTCCACACGACCTTGACTGGCTTGCCGGCGGAGCGCGCCAGATGCGCGGCCTCTAGCGCGGCTTCGCCGGTGTGCTTACCGCCGTACCCTGAACCGGTATCGGGCACGACAACGCGCACGCGATCTTCCTGCAGTCCAAACGCGGCAACTAGCTCGGCACGCACCCCAAAGGGCCGTTGCGTGCCCGCCCAGACGGTGAGGTAGCCATCCGCCGCCCATTCCGCCACGGCGGCACGCGGCTCGAGCGGCGCGTGGGCGATGTACGGCACGCTGAAGGTAGCTCGCAGCACCCGATGTGCCTGGGCCAGTCCGTCTTCGACCGAGCCACTCTCGTAGCGCGAGCGGTCAGCCAGCTGCCTGCCGGGATCAGCCTCGCTCACGTCACGGCGCAGCCGGTCATAGAGGTCAGCATCCGATGGCTGGGGCTCAACTGTCCATTCGGCGTTCAGCGCGCCGAGTGCCTTGGCGGCTCCGGTCGCGGTTGGCGCGACGACCCCCGCGACCGGGCCGTGTTGTACCACGACTACTCCAGGAAGCGCCGCTGCGCGGCTGACATCCAGTGACACGAGACGCGCGCCGAAGGCCGGTGGGCGAAGAACGCGGCCAAACAACATGTCCGGGCGGATAACGTCTGACGCGTAGCGGTGCGCACCTGTCACCATGTCACGCGCGTTGACCTTGGGCGCCGCCTGGCCGGCGATGCGCCAATCCACCGGCGGCGTTGCCGCCGCGTGCTCATCCACGGGTACCTGAAGGGGCCCGCCACCGGCCAACTCACCCAAGGAGACCGACTGGCCGGTCTCGGCGTGGACGACGCTGCCCTCCCTCAGCAAGAGCGCGCTTGTGTCCGCTTCCCAGCGTTCCGCGGCCAGGTCTTTGAAATGTTCTCGCGCGGTGGCAGCGGCGGCACGCAGACGGGGCGCCATGTCCGGGGTGGTGCGTGAGCCAAACGTGCCGCGATCAAATGGCACTATCGCCGTGTCCGCCATGACTACCCGCACGCGTTCGAGCGGCAGGTACAGCTCCTCGGCTACGACCTGGGCAAGCGAAGTGCGGATGTTCTGGCCCACCTCCGCCTTGCCGGTAAAGACCGTGACGCCACCATCAGGCTCGACGAACAGGTAGGCCGAAACGAGCGACGGGGCAGGTTCAATAGTGGGAGGCGCGGCGGGCGGGATGGTGCCGCGACCACCGCCGAACTCGGCGACGGTGGCGGGCCGGCGCTCGGGTGGCGGTGGAGTCATGGCTGTCCGGCAATCCGGTCGGCGGCAAGGTGGATGGCGCGCATGATCCGGCCATAGGCGCCACAGCGGCAGAGATGGACGCGCATCGCGGTGGTGATCTCGGTGTCAGTTGGTCGGGGTCGCTCGCGCAGAAGCGCCACCGCTGCGACAATCATGCCCGGCGTGCAATAGCCGCACTGCAGCGCCTCGGCGTCCACGAAGGCTTGCTGTACGGTGTGCAGCCGGGCGCCGTCCGCGAGCCCTTCTACGGTGGTAACGTCTTGGCCACTCGCCGCTGACATAGGTGTGATGCAGGCTGGTGCCGGCTGGCCATTCAGCAGGACGACGCACGCGCCGCACTGGCCTTCGCCGCAGCCGTACTTTGCGCCGGTGAGTCCCAGATGGTCGCGCAGCACCTCAAGCAAAGAGGTTTCTGGCGATCCGTTGATCATCCTTTGAGCGCAATTTACGACCAGTGGAATCGCTTGCACGCCACTAATTCTAGGGTGGCGTGTCATTGGCACGCCGATTGCAGACCGACATATGGCGCGTCGGGAACATCTGGCGCACGGAGCGGCCCGGAGCTAGCGGGGTACGACGGAGGAACACATGGCGGTGCTTGTTGGGGTGTTTGAGAATCAGACCGACGCGGAGCGGGCATATTTGAGGCTGCGCGAGGCGGGAGTAGTGGAAGACAACCTGGCGCTAATCAGCAATGCGCGCGGCACGGGTGTCGCCACCAGCGCCGCCGAGTTGGATGCGGAGCGCAGCGCGGAAGCAGCCTCAGGATCGGATGACTCGAACGTGCGGATCGCCGGGGCAAACAGCCCGAGCATCGCTCCGGCCGAGGCGATCGATCTTGGCCCGCCGGACGACGACGAGGAGCGGCGGCTCACGCAAAGCCACGGCGGCCCACCCGAGGCGGTTGTGGAGAGCAAGGAAGAAGACTCGGGAATGGACGCCGCCGCGCTGGGAGCGGCAATTGGTGCCGTGGCGGGTGGTGGGATGGCAGGCCCGCTGGGCGTCATCGCTGGGATCGCGGCGGGAGGAGCGATTGGCACTGCGCTCGCGGCACGCGGCTTATTGAAGAGAGACGCGGATTCCTACGAAGCGGCACTTCGTGAAGGTCGCTATCTTGTCGCCGTAGAGGCAGACGAGCCAACGCCTGAAATGCGCGCGATCTTGGACGTGGCGGGAGCGTCACGCGTGAAGGTCGCGTAGTTCAGGAGAAGCCAACGTCGTGACCGGCCCAGACGAGGTTTCATTTGGGAGAGGAGCTCCACGAACTTGCGCCGAGCGCCGCGGTGACGCACTATAGAGGGCAGCATGATTCAGATTGGCAAGATCGCGCTGATTCTATGGGCGCTTGGCATGGCCTACGTTGGGTACCTGCTGATCGTGGGGCAGACCGGCGTGGCTTTGACGGCGCTTGAAGCCGGCCGCTACGGCGAGGTGGCAACGCAGTTCCTCTTCGTCACGTTGGTCTTCATCGGCACCTCCATCGCGTGCGGCCTGTTCGTGATGGTGGGCATCTTCAACGAGTAAACAACTGGCAACCGCGCCGCCGTACTCCTAGCGGCGTGCAGGAACCGGGTCCGCGCTTGCGTCGGACGCGCCCGAGGCGTTCCACCTTGCGCTGATTGATCGCCCTTCAGTCGCAAGCGGGTCTAGGCGCCAAATGTAGGTTTGGCCCTCACGTGAGTCGGCGTTGGAGCTCAGGACCTGCCCTGGCAGCGTCAGCTTGAGGATGCGGCGGGAACTGCTGAAGATAAGCTTAGCGAAGGGATCACTCTTGTCGTCAGCGCCAAGGAAAGGCGGCAGCATGCCCGTCAATGTGTAGATTCGTGCCAGAGACTTCCAGCGCAAGCTCAGCTGCCATACGGCCGGAGTCAGGATGGCTGCGCTCGGCGGCTCGTTCGGCGATAGCGTCCGCCAGCTCACCAAACTACTCTGCCGAAGGGAACGCTACTTTGAGGCGGAAGCCTTCGTACTGGCGGCCGTCTATCTGCTCGGAGAGCGCCTCTAGCTCGATGTCCTCGCCGAACTGCTCCACCAACGGCTCGCGGTCGATGGTGCCGCGCTCGCGTGTCTCGGCGTCCATGCCGCCGAACGAGTCGAGCAGCGTGACATCAAAGCCGAACTTGAGCTGGAACGTGCCCGCTCCATTCGGCATGAACGTGACGTGCTCCTCGTAGCCGATGCACCCCGTGGCGTCAAGTGCAAACGCGAGCAGTAGGAGCGCCCGCGGCAGCATGCGGATAAGCGACAGGTAGGCAGCACGTATTCGGGCCATCGCCCAGAAGGATTCGGGTGCCTGGCGTACCGCCCCATGCCGGGTAGAACCCCTACCCAAGAGACCGGCATAACCACCCACTGGACAAAATAGAAAGTTCGTTCTATAGTATGGGTGGAGGACGCAGATGGAGAGCTTTGATCCCACCCTTCACCCTGGTCGGGTACCGCGCTGGAGCATTGTGCGCGAGGAACCGCGCGAGGAAGACGCGCCGGTGCGCTTTGCCGTGCTGCACGACGAGCGGCGCGTGGCCTGGGGCCTGCGTGATAAGGACGCGGCGGCACGCTGGCTGCGGCGCCTCAGTGCGCCGGTGCAGCCTCAGATCGCGCTCTGATCCGGCAACGCCAGCCGGACGGAGCACACAGTAAGTAGCCGCCACCACGGCGACGTTGACCAACGGCGGCCAGCCGAGCGGACTGCTCGTGCAAAGCCGTGCGAACGCTAGCGCAGCTGATGGAGAAGGGCGGCTGCTGCGTCAACGAAGCGTTCGCCCGCGGCGCGGGCGAACGGGCTAGCCATCTCCACCTCGTACCCGCCGCCATCAAAGGCATCCGCGGTCGGGAGGTAGCCTGCCGAACCGTTGGAGTAGCCGCATACCGCCGTCCAGGCGAAAGGTGAGCGCGCGGCCACGGCGGCGCCGAGCTCGTTGAACACCTCCACCGGCGCGCCAAGGATGACGGCATCGCCAATACGGATGGCTTGCAGATCCACCTCTACAGCAGATTTGCCATCGGTCAACCGGGAGTGGCCCGCCTGCTGCGAGATGCGCTTGGCACGGTAGGTCGCTTCGCCAACCTCTTCCACGGGAGCGCCGCTGCGACGCTTCTCCGCCAAGGCCTCGCGTGCCTCGCGCGCACGGGCTTCGCCTTCGACCCTGGTTGGAAAGGGGCGGACCGGGAGTGTTGCCGTGGCGTTCGCAACGCGTAGGGTGGCATCCGCCTCCGGCTTGGAATCGTGGCGGTAGATTGCCAGCGGTGCACCCGACTCGACCACACCCGCGAAGATTTCGTCGAACGGCTGAGTCTCCAGTGTGAGGTAGACCTTGGCCGCCTCAGCGCCGAGTGTCTTTCCGGCGCGGTGGTAGAAGCCGGTATCTCCGGTCTTTCCTTCTGCGAACCCCAGGCGCGGGCCAATGTTGCCGGCGCATCCTTGTAGGAAGAGGCACATCGCGCCGGTGATCTGCTCCACCGTGCGGCGCGCCACGCCGGGATAGTCGGGCGTGATCAGACGGTTCTCGTGGGCCATGATGGTGGGATGCGTGGCGTAATGCAGCACCGCCGCAATCGGCGAGCCGTCCGCGCCGTCAATCCGCATGACCCGTACCGAGGGGTCAAAGAAGCCCTCTGGATCACGTCCCACCGTCATGCGGCCATCCGGCGCGCGGAAGCGCCGGTTGACGCCGATGTGGCAGGTACCAGCGCCGTGCGCAATGCGCGCCGGACGCAGCTTCTGAGTGGCCTCCCACGCCGCGCCGGCGATCTTGGCGGGCAATGACGCGACGTATGGCTCGATCAGCTCGGCGCCCTCCTCCAACCACGTCGTACCGACCGTAGGGCCGGAGTGGGTGTGGCTGACGGATACTCGAATATGCGGCGCAGGCACGCCGGTGATGCGAGTGACTGCTTCGCGGATGCCCGCCACGAGGGGGAAAGACGCGCCTCCTAGGTCAAGCTCAATGATGATGACCCGCATGTCACTCGCGGTGTCATGCAGCGCCAGCACTGTGGCCCAGAGTGGCAGGTCGATTCCTTCGGCGCGCGAATGCGTCGCCGCTCCCCAGTTGCCGTGGGCGATCCCAACCGGTGGCGTGATGTCTGCCCGTGCCACTCCGGCGCGCAGGCTGGGCTCCCTCACGTTCGTGCTCCTTCTCATCCAGCTATCCGGATAGCCTTTCCGCTTGACCGGCGATCTCGTGCAGACAATCGGTCGTTATGTCCAGCATCTCGTCCACATCCGCGTGCGCAGCGATGAGTGGCGGCGCGAAGGCGACGTACTCGTCGCCGCAGCGGGCAATCAGCCCGTGCTCCTTGGCCAGCGCCTCGAACCGCTTGCCGGGCTTGGCGGCCTTTGGATGACGCTCTGCATGGAACTCGAAGCCCTGGAGGAAGCCAGCGCCGCGCACCTCACCGATCACGTCCGGGTACTCGCGCTGGAGTGCTTCCAGGCGTGACCGCATGTGGGCACCCTGGCGACGCGCGTTGCCGATCAGGTCGCGCGCCTCAATCTCGTCAATCGCGGCGCAGCCAACGGCGGCGGCGACAGGATTGCCGCCAAAGGTGTGGCCGTGGTGGAACTCGCGCCGATCGCCTGGCTCACCAAGAAAAGCCTCCCAGACCTTGCCAGCGATAAGCACTGCTGAGAGGGGCGCATAGCCACCACCCATCCCCTTGCCGCAACACAGCAAGTCCGGGGCGACGCCATAATGATCGGCGCCGAACCATTCGCCTAGGCGGCCAAACCCGGTGATGATCTCGTCAAAGATCAGGAGCACGTTGTGCTTGTCGCACGCTGCCCGGAGGATCTCATAGTACTCCCTGGCCGGCACAACGTACCCAGCGGATGAGATGGAGATTGGCTCGACGATGACCGCCGCCACCGTCTCAGGGTCTTCAGCTTCGATGGTGCGCTCAAGCAGGCGGGCGCTGGCGATTCCGGCCACGGTGTCATCCGCAGGCTGACCCAGGTCGCGCAGCATGGCGCGCAGCACTTGCGGCGGGTGGTGGTGGAGGAAGCCGGCGACGAGCGGCTCGAATACGCTCTTGCGTTCCCATCCTCCCGTTGCGGAGAGCGCTCCCATGGTGGCGCCGTGATAGCCGCCGTAACGCGCCACGATCTTGTACTTGCGTGGGTGCCCGGCCTGTTTCCAGTATTGCCGCGCGATCTTCATCGCGGCTTCGGTGGCCTCGGAACCGCCCGAGAGCAGCTTGATGCCCGGGCCGGTATCACCCTGCATAGCCGCGGGCGCTAGGCGGCGCAGCCGCTGGGCAAGGTCCAGCGCCGGCTGGCTGGTGCCGTGCAGTGGTGGCGCAAAGTGCATCTCGCGCAACTGTGTGATGGCAGCGTCCAGGATGCGTTGGTTGCCGTAGCCCAAGCTGTTGACGAACACCCCCGAGAGGCCATCCAGGTACCACTTGCCCGTGCTGTCCTGAATGCGCAGCCCCTCCCCACCCGTGAAGATCCAAGGCTCCTCGGCAAACTGATTCATCTGCTTGAAGTCCAGCACCAAATGCCGGAGCAAATCTTTGTCAGGCGTCGAGATGGTCATCCGCGCGCGATTGTAGACACCTTGCGTTGGCGCCAGAGCGTCAGCAACCCGGCTTCGCGTTCGCGGGCGAGGCCGGCCTTGAGCGGCACGGTGGGCGGGCGGGTGCGATGCCAGCCGAGAGTGTCCTGGACCGTCTGCTCGATTGGGCGGAAGGTGAGACCGGCTTGGACGGCTTTGGAAATGTCTATTCGAGGCATGCCTCCGAGCTTGGAATCGCGTTCCGGGACGACTGCCGGTAGATCTTGCCAGTACTTCACGTCGTGCTCAGTCAAGAAATCTTCTGAGACCCAGGTGATTGTGGCGTCGCTGCCGCTGGCCAACTTACAGGCGTCCAGCACTTGGCCCAGGCCGAGCGTCGAGGTCGGACCGGTGGCGTTGTAGAAGCCGGCGCGGGAAGGGACCTGGGACTCGATCAGGCGCACGTTCCACTCTGCGAGGTCGCGTACGTCGATTACCTGGGAGGCTAGGTCCAGGCCGTTTGGTGCCAGCACTTCGCCGCCCTGCGCCACGCGATGAGGCCAATAGGTGAATTGGTCGGTGGGATCGTGGGGGCCAACGATCAACCCCGGCCGGATGATGAGTGCGCGACCGGGGAATGCACGATGCACCTCCCGCTCACAGAGCGCCTTGAGCGCGCCATACGTCTCGCCGTTGACTTCTTCCACGCCTTCGTCCTCCAGGGTCGCTACGGGGTAGGTCTCATCGATGCCTGACTCTGCGAAGTCACGGTACACGGAGATGGAGGAGATGAAGGTATAGTGGTCCGTCTTATCTGCGAGGAGTTGCGCAGACGCGCGGACGATGCGCGGGACGTAGCCGGAGGTATCGATCACGGCAGCCCAACGGCGTCCCTCCAGGGCAGCGAGGTCGCCATCCCGATCGCCACGCAGTTGCTCCACATCTGGAAACAGACCGGGACCGCTCTGACCGCGGTTGAAGAGAGTGATCTCGTGTCCCGCCGCAAGGGCAGCCTCCGCAAGGTGCCGTCCGAGAAAGCGTGTGCCGCCCAATATCAGAATGCGCATACCTGCATCCTATTGCCCGCTAATACTCCAGGACTGTAGCCATCCATCGAGTGTGCCGGGATGGGGGGAGAGGTCTCCTACGTTGTTGGGGGTAAGAGCCAAAGGAAGCTACGGTTCATTCGTACTGTGCGGCCACTCCTGCGAACCGTCCTCTCCGTCTTATCCACCGCAACCGTCTGGACGTTGCTCGTTCTTCCATACCCGGCGGCAGCACAAACGCCTGGTGTTGACGGGATCAAGGAGCTTAACCGGCACCGCCACGCCGCGGGAGTAGCGCCGGTGACACTCTCTCCCGGCGGCGCTGCTCAGCTCCACGCACAGTATCTAGCCTGAACAAGGACAAGCCCGAAGTAGCCGGTCTTCGCTCCCATGAGCAAGTAGCGGGCCTGCCCGGTTACACGCCGGAGGGGGCCGCCGCAGCGGCGCGCAGCAACATTGCGCAGGGTCAAGCCAACGTCGAGATTGCGATCACCGGCCTGGTGGACGTGCCATTTCATCGCCACGGCATGCTCGACCCAACTCTCGGCGCGGTTGGTTTGGGTGGCCAAGACGGGCAGTGGGTGGCTGACCTCTCGGACTCCAAGGCGGTACGCGGGGCGCCACTGGTGGTGGCATACCCCGGGCCGGGGCAGACTAATGTTCCGCGCGTCTTTCCAGGTGGGGAAGTCCCCAACCCATTGGCGGCGATCCCAGGATTGGCGCTTGACGCAACAGTCGGTTACGCCATCACTCTGCACTTCTATGGCTGCATGCCCGAGGGAACGCAAGCATCACTCACCGTCGGAGGCCAGCCGGTCCCGATACACCTCATCCAACCGGGCACCGTTGTAAAGGCTGAGGGTGGAGAGCGCGAGGCGCGCTTTGTGATGTTCTTCCCGCAGGCGCCTCTGCGGCCGGACACGACCTACCTCGCGCAGGTTGTGACGGCGTGCGGCACGCTGGAGGAGCGCA
>Ga0136611_10001399_pt1 | contig 16758 bp, 14 predicted proteins | sample AntDrymUQ2232306_2_FD_106645 | JGI IMG/M metagenome (GOLD analysis project Ga0136611, IMG submission 106645) | Polar desert sand microbial communities from Dry Valleys, Antarctica - metaG UQ223 (23.06) | ecosystem: Environmental > Terrestrial > Soil > Desert | place: Antarctica: Dry Valley...
GGGGTTGAGCGACCAGCCCTGGGCTTCGATCTCGGCCAGGCTGGCGATCTTGCAGAGGCCGGGCGTGTCGCGGTAGCCGTCGCTGAAGTCGTAGCTGGCGTGGCCGGTCTCCAGCGTCAGCGCGCCCTCCGGCGCTTCGCCACGATAGAGGCGGACGATGTTGGCGATGAATTCGATCTGCTCGGGGGTGAAGTCGCGGTGGGCGCGGTCGATCTGGCGGAAGATCTGGCGCGCGTCGATGAAGAGGACGCTGTCCTCGCGCGCCGTCCCGCGTTTGCCGCGATCGAGGAACCAGAGCGTGCAGGGCAGCGTGACGGTGAAGAAGAAGTTGGAGCCGATCGCGATCATGACATCGACGGCCTTGGCTTGCAGCAGCTTCTGGCGGATCTCCTGCTCGCTACTCCTCGCGTCGGCGGCGGAGTTGGCCATGACGAAGCCGGAGCGGCCGGTCTCGTTCAGGGATGCGTAGAAGAGCGAGATCCAGAGGTAGTTGGCGTTGTCGGTGCGTGGCAGGCCGAGCGGGAAGCGGGGATCGTCGCGCAGCTTCTCCTTGTCGACGCCATCGACGTTGAAGGGCGGGTTGGCCATCACGAAGTCGAAGCGGCCGGGGCTGTCGTGGATGTCCTCGTAGTAGGTGTTGGACTCGCGGACATCGCCGGAGAGGCCATGCACGGCCAGGTTCATGCGGCAGAGGCGGACGGTCGCGCCGGTCTTCTCCTGCCCGTAAACCGAGATCTCACTGCCGGGGTTGCGCTGGTGGCGGGCGACGAAATCGGCAGACTGGACGAACATGCCGCCGGAGCCGCAGGCCGGGTCGAGGATGCGGCCGTGGAACGGCTCGATCACCTCGACGATCAGCCGCACGAGCGAGGTGGGGGTGAAGAACTCGCCGCCCTTCTGGCCCTCGCTCATCGCGAACTTGCCAAGGAAATATTCGTAGATGCGCCCGAAGGCGTCGCCGTCGAGATCGGACGGGATGCCGGCGAAGGTGCGCAGGATGGTCGCGAGCGTGTCGTTCTCGATGCGGGTGTAGGTCTTCGGCAGGACATCACGCAGCTCAGGGTTGGCCGTCTCGATCGCGCGCATGGCGTCGTTGACGTGCTCGCCGATGTTCTGGCCCTCGGGCAGGTGCAGCAGGTGGTCGTAGCGCGCCTCATCCGGCAGGTAGACGACGCCGCGCGCCTGGTAGTCGGCGGCCGATATCGTGCGCCGTCCGGTGGCCTGACCAGCCAGTTCCTGCTCGACGGTGGCAAACTTCTGGTCGGCGAAGCGCAGGAAGATGATGCCGAGGACGGGCGTCGAGTACTCGTGCGAGGCGAGTCCGGAGTTGGCGCGCAGGTTGTCGGCCGCATCCCACAGCCGCGCCTCGATCTCCCCCAGGTTGGCCGCCACGTCCACCTCTTCCCGCAGTCAGGCCCCGCAATGTCTGTGTTGCGCGGATGTTGTCTCGGTCCAACGGGGATGATACCGCAGGATCGGGCCGGCGACGCCGATTGTTGGCGATTGATCATGGCCTGATGGAGACAACCTGGCATTGGAGGCCGGGCGTGCGGGCGAGTCGCCGATCGCTTGTCAGTAGATCAACGCCAAGGGAGATAGCAGTTGCGGCGACGATCGCATCCGGGAGCTTCACTCGATGCAACCGGCGTAACTGAATGGCAAGGGCCTGAATGTGGGGAGTCAGGTCGACGACAACGACGCCAGCGAGGAATCGTCTGATCTCCTGTTCTTCCGTCACGGCCAGGTCTGGGTAAGACAATAGTTCCATCTCGGTCATGGCTGACACGGCGTAAGGCCCCACCGGCAACGGTTAGGCTAGTTTGTCCTCAAGTTCATAGATGACGACATTCGTGTCGAGGACGACTGTCACTCCTTATCCCACTCTCGGTCCCACTCAGCCCGAGTTCGCCGCTGGTACTCGAGCGCATCCTCGTTTAGCTTCAAGACCCCGCGGAACTCCGACAAGTCTGTGAGGAGTTCCTTCTCGGGTTGCAGGTTGAGGAGTTTTTCGATTTCCAGCCAGTCGTCGTAGTCTATCTGGACGGCGACAGGCTGGTGTGCCTTATCAGTTACGATCTTCTTGCGAATGGCGATCATGATGCCCACCTTTCGGTCCGCTACCTAGGTTGCCGAAACGGTACACCATGCGGGATGGCGATTTCACTGTACCGTTAGCCGACGAGCGAGCGGTAGAGTTCCAGCGTGCGGTCGGCGATGGCGTCCCAGGAGAAGTGTTGTTCGGCGCGTTGACGGCCTGCCTGGCCGTAGCGAGTGTGTTTGGTTGTGTCGAGGGCAACGTCGTTGATGGCGGTGGCGAGGTCGCGGGCGAACTGGGTTGGGTTGGTTGGCTCGAAGGTGCCGGGGCGTAGTTCCAGCGGCACCAGCTCGCCGGTTTCGCCGGGGACGACGACCTCGGGGATGCCGCCGATGGCTGAGGCGACGACGGCGGTCTCGGTTGCCATCGCTTCGAGGTTGATGATGCCGAACGGCTCGTAGACGGATGGGCAGGCAAAGACAGTGGCGTGCGAGTAGAACTGAATGATCTCCTCGCGCGGCAGCATCTCCTGGATCCAGATCACACCCTCGCGATTCTGGCTGACCTCGGCGACTCGCGAGGACATCTCGTCGCCGATCTCCTGGGTATCGGGCGCTCCGGCGCAGAGGACGATCTGAAGGGAGGGGTCGATGTCGGGGATGGCGTTGACGAGGTGGATGATCCCCTTCTGGCGCGTGATGCGGCCGACGAAGAGGACGTAGGGTCGCTCCGCGTCGACGCCGCGCCGGACGAGCGCGTCAACCGATGGGTCCTTGCGGTATTCGTCGAGATCGATGCCGTTGTGGATGACGTGGATCCGTGTGGGGTCTAGCTCGAAGTGGTTGAGGATGTCGTTGCGGGTTTCCTGCGAGACGGCGATGACGGCGTCGGCGGACTCGATCGCGGTCCGCTCCATCCACGAGGACAGCTTGTAACCCGCGCCGAGCTGCTCGACCTTCCAGGGACGCAGTGGTTCGAGCGAGTGAGTCGTCAGGACGAAGGGCACGTCCCAGAGCATGCGCGCCAGGTAGCCAGCCATGTCGGTGTACCAGGTGTGGCAGTGGACGATGTCGGCGTCGAACTGGTCCTTGGCCATCGCGAGGCTGCGTGAGAATGCGTCCAGCGCGCCGGTGAAGCGCGGGTCGGTGTTCTGCTTCATTGTGTCCCAGCCGAGGTAGCCGCGCACCGACAGGTTGCCGTCCGCGATCCGCTGCTCACCGAACGAGCGCACCTCGACTGCGAGCTTCTTCGCGAGTGCCTGGCTGAGGTACTCGACATGGACGCCGGCACCGCCGTAGACGTTCGGTGGGTACTCGTTCGTGAAGAGCGCCACCTTGTTGAGCTGTTTGGTTGACATCGCTTTTCCTCCCGTTCCTCGTCAGGGAGGATGCCATACCGATGTGTTTCAGAAAGGATGCGCCGACCGCCGGAGGCTCACCGGGAGGGGCCGGGCTCGTTCCCGGCCCTGCTCCCCACGCTGCTACGGGGGCGTGGGACCGAGACCATCGCCACCACACGAGATGGATGGGGAGCAGGGCCGGGAACGAGCCCGGCCCCTCCCGGTGAGCCTCCGGCGGTCGGCGCATCCTTACTTAGCGCCCCAGTGTAGATGACTCATGGTGATGACATGAAATGCGTGGCAACCCAAAATGCGCGTCAACCCGCTCTGCGATCGCCTCGACACCCTCTTTACCATCGACCTCAATGATCCGCAGGCTGTGCTCGGCGGCGGTTCGGCGGATGTGGGCGGTCATCAGCAGGTCGCGCTCGGTCAGGTTGTGGGTGGCGCGCTCGGGGTCACTGGTTTCGTGGCGGTTGCCGGGCTTGCCGCGCCCGGCGACTGAGGCGCGCTTGAACGGCTCGCTGGGGAGGAGCCAGATCGCCCGCTGTGGGCTGTCGATCAGCGGCGCGACCAGTTCCGGGAAGAGTCCCGGTCCTTCGGCGACGATGCCGGGGGTTTGTGGCATGGTCAGCAGGTCGTCGAGCGCCATCGCGAAGCGTTCGCTCCAGCATGCGATTATGTCGTGCGTCATCTCCTCCGGCGAGCTGCCGAGCCAGCGCTGCTCGGTCGTCATGCGGTCGGGGTGGGCGGCGTGGAGCGCCGGGTGGCGCTCCGGATCGAGCCGTCCGAAGTGCGCCATCTCGTGCCGGTCAAAGTGGTATTCCTGCAGGCCGTGCCGCTCGGCGATGATCGTCGCGACGGTCGTCTTGCCGCTGTCGGGCGGGCCGCCGATCCCGAGGACATGGGCAAGGGCTTCCTGCATGGTGCGGTGCTACCTTACGTTCCGCCAAGCCATCCTGATCGTGGCAGGAAGTCGCGAGTCTCCCCGGTAGGGGCGATCATCGCAATGTCGCCCTTCCCCAGTCGTCCGTGTGCCAGGAAGGGCGACATTGCGATGATCGCCCCTACCGGAGGGGATGGATACGGACAGCTTACCCGCGCTTGTCAATCGGGACGAACTGCTGCGACGCGGGGCCGACGTATTCGGCAGACGGGCGGACGAGGCGGTTGTTCTCCCACTGCTCCATGACGTTGGCGCTCCAGCCAACGATGCGTGAGAGGGCGAAGACGCCGGGCATCATGTCGGGCGGGAAGCCGAGGTTGTAGAGCAGCGGTGCCGAGTAGAACTCGACGTTCGGATAGAGCTTGCGCTCAGAGAAGTACGGGTGGTGGGCGGTCAGCTCTTCCATCCGGTGCGCGAGCTGGTACCACTTGTCGTCGCCGATCTCGTTGGCAACCTTTTCTGACCACTTCATGAGGTGGTCAACGCGCGGGTCGCGGGTCTTGTAGATGCGGTGACCCATGCCCATCAGGCGGCGCTTGATGCGCAGCGACTCATCGACATAATCGTCGATCTCGCCGGGGTGGCCGATGTCGAGCAGCATGTTCATCGCCATCATGTTCGCGCCACCGTGAGCGACGCCCTTGAGGCTGCCGAGCGCTGCGGTGACGGCGGAGTAAAGGTCCGAGGTCGAGGAGACGGTCGAGCGGGCGGTGAAGGTCGAGGCGTTCATCGAGTGCTCGGCCAGCAGGACGAGGTAGAGGTTGAAGGCCTTGCTCTGCGTCTCGGTCGGCTTCTCGCCGTTAACCATGTAGAGGAAGTTGCCGGCTGTGTCGAGCGTGGTGTCCGGCTCTACTGCTTCCTTGTCGGTGCGCAGCCGCTGGTACATCGCCAGCATGGTTGGCATGGCCGCCGTCAGCCGGATCGCCTTCTCCAGCAGCGCGTCGTGCGCGAGGTTGTCCTGGTCGGGGTCTTCCATCCCGAGCGCGGTCACACCGGCCTTGAGTGAGTCGATCGGCGCGCCGGTTTTCGGGAGGGCGCGAATCGTGTTCTTGACATCCTCGGAGAGGTTGCGGTGGCGGCGCAGGTGCTCGGTCAACCCCTCGAGTTGGGCCGTGGTCGGCAGTGTGCCGTACCAGAGCAGGTGCATGATCTCTTCGAAGGAAGTATGTTCGGCGAGGTCGTGGATATTGTAACCACGATAGGTCAGGATTCCCTCGGTGCCATTGACCGAGCTGAGCTGGGTCTGCGCGACGACTATGCCCTCAAGGCCCGGTGTCGCGGTGATCGGTGCTGCCATGGACGTTGTCCTCTCGTCCCCCGGATCGGCGCTCTGCGCGCGCGTCACCTGGTTGCCGATCATCGGCCTGGCGCGCCCGGCGAAGCGTTCCGACTGTCGATACGCTAGCAGGGTGTGGTATTCCCTGTATTCTCACTCCTGCGGCAAGATCGTGACCACGCGGCTGCCGCTACCGGCCAATGGGTATCCTAGCACGATTCGCGCCTATGGCTGCGGGGTGTCAGGTGTCAGGTATCAGGGGACGGGGGATGAGGGATGGGGGATGAGCAGCAGGGGAAGCTGTATATCTGGCTGGAAAGGGAGCCGGGGGTAGGGCCGCCGGATGTGACGATCGCGGATGAGCCGGGGGTGAATGACAACGATCAGATTGCTGAGGCGATCCGCCGTGGGGAGTTGGGGCGCTTCCTGCCAGTGACGATCCGCTTTGCCGATTACCCTGATCCGTCGCCGAAGCGCGTCCGCGCGCTCGATACGGCACGTCTGCTGCGCGACCGGCATATCCGGCACCGGCGGCGGTATGAGGTGATGACGGACTCCTCCCAATATCCTGAGGATACCCGGCCAAACCTTGAGAGATAGTAGACGAAGACGCGAACAGCAAGACCTCTCACCCAATCTTGGGTGAGAGGTCTCGACGACTTACAACAAGAGACGAGTGAAACTCCTGCCCGGACGGGAAGGGCCGGGATCTCCAGCGATGCTGGTATGAGTCCCCATTTACTCACCCAGGAGCTTTTGACGAAGCGTAGCACGAGTCCGTCGTGGCCGCGAGTGCAGGCCGCTTACCGCCGCGCGGTGCGCTTCGGTGTGAAGCAAGCTTCGCAGTAGACGGGGCGGGACGGGTCTGGCTGGAACGGGACTTCGGCTGGCTTGCCGCAGGTGTTGCAGACGATCTGGTGGCGTCCGCCCTGGCCGCGACTGGCGGGCTGGCTGTTGCCGCGCGAACGATGATCGCGGGCCGGGCCGGGTGCTGCAGGGACCGGGTTGGCGAAGTAGTCCTTCACCTGCTCGGCTGACGGGCGGAAGTCGCGCACCTGGAACCCTGGTGTCGCCTGCGACTGCTGGGCCGGCTGCTGCCGTGGGGCGCGTGGCTGGCGGGGCTGGCGTGCCGGAGCGTTGGCTGGCGCGGTGTCGTTGCGTGAGGCGGACGGACGGGTCGGCGCGGGCCGTGGCGTCGCCGTCAGCGGCAGGAAGCCGGCCGGGCTGCGGTCGATCGCAGCCAGCGCACCGGGCCAGGGAAGGCGCGGGATGCGCTTGCCGAGGCCGCGTTCGAGCTGGCGCCACTTGGCGCTGTCCTCGGGGCCGAGCAGTGTGATCGCCTGGCCCTTGCGGCCCATTCGTCCAGTGCGTCCGACGCGGTGCGTCAGTAGTTCCGGCGACTCGGGCAGATCGACGTTGATGACGAGCGCGACGGAGGTGATGTCCAGCCCACGGGCTGCGACGTTGGTCGCCAGCAGGATCTGGACAGCGCCGGAGCGGAAGTCTTCCATGACGCGGTCACGGGCGTTCTGCGACAGGTTGCCCTGGAGCGCAGCGACCGGGTAGCCATCACGCTGGAGGACCTTCTCGAGCTTCTTGACGCCGTGCTTGGTGCGGCCAAAGACGATCGTCGAGCCATCGGGGCGGTTGTCGAGCAGGTCACGCAGGGCGTCCTGCTTGTCGACGTTACCCAGCTCGTAGGCGGTGTGCTCGATCGGTGCGCTGTCTTCTGGTCGCGGGTCGACCTTGACATGCACCGGGTTACGCAGATGCTTGTGCGATGTTTCCGACACCCATTCCGGCACTGTCGCCGAGAAGAGCGCCGTCTGCCGCTCGCGCGGGGTGCGGCCGAGAATGCGCTCGACATCCGGCGCGAAGCCGCGGTCGAGCATCTCGTCGGCTTCGTCGAGGACGAGGAAACGCACGTTGCGCAGGTCGAGCGCGCCCTGCTGGAGCAAGTCGAGCACACGGCCCGGCGTGCCGACGACGATGTGCGCGCCCTGACGCAGGGCAGCGATCTGCGGCCCTGGTGTCCGTCCGCCGAAGATGAGGACGGTCTTGACGCCGCGTCCGGCGGCGACGGTATCGAAGACACCGCCGACCTGGACGGCCAGCTCACGGGTTGGCGTCAGCACCAGCACCTGGACGGCGCGCTTGGTCGGATCAACCAACTCAATGGCCGGGATTCCGAAGGCGAGCGTCTTGCCGGAGCCGGTCCTGGCCTGGCCGATAACATCGCGGCCAGCCAGCAGGGCCGGCAGCGCCTGCGCCTGGATTGGCGTTGGGTCAGTGATGTTCATGCTCCCGAGCGCCGACATGGTTGTCGGGCGCAGGCGCAGATCAGCGAACGACGCGGCGACCGCGTCGTAATTCAGTGTTGCAGTCAATTGGACATACCTCAGGCGCAGCGGCAGACAAAGTCATTCAAGGGAACCGAAGGCCGGCTAGTACGGCTCGACGACCCCCGCGCTGCGCGTGTAGTTGGAGGGAACATTGGCGTACTATCGCGCGGCGACCCCGCGCTATCCGTTGATATGGATTATATCATAGTTGGTGTCTTCATTCGGCTTGATACTGCTGGATGCAGAAATCCACGCGGGTACAGCCTTCGACATCGCCACGCTCCAGCAAAGTGTGCGGTGTCGATGCGGCACTCACTTCCCGTCCGTCGTACACTCTTCTCCGACTGACGGCTGATCGCAGACTGCTAAAGGATGCCGCCCGTGAGCAACGATCAGGTCTGGCGGCCGGAGCGTGTGACGGTGATTGGGTTGGGGCGCTTCGGGACGAGCCTGGCGCGCAACCTGCACGATCTTGGCTATGATGTGACCGCCATCGACATCTCCGAGCGGCGGGTCGCCGACATGGCCAACTTCGTCTCGCTGGCCGCGCAAGGCGACGGCACCGACGAGGAACTGCTGCGCTCGCTGCATGTCGACCGCTCGGATGTCGCGGTGGTTGCCCAGGGCGAGAACCTTGAAGCGAGCGTCCTGACGACGCTGAATCTCAAGCGACTGAATGTCGGCTGGGTTGTCGCCAAGGCACGCACCCCCCAGCATGGCGACCTGCTGGCGCGGATCGGTGCCGACCAGGTGATCTACCCAGAGGCCGAGGCTGGCGTCCGGCTGGCGCATTCGCTGGCGGTGCGACACATCAGCGACTACATCTCGCTGACGCAGAATTCGGGCGTCGCCAAAGTCACCGCGCCCGACCACTTCGCTGGACGGACGATCGCCGAGCTTGGCACGTCGAACTACGCGCATCTGAACCTGCTGCTGATCAAGCGCCGCCGTCAACTGCTGATCGCGCCAAGCTATGAGGAGCGGATCGAGCCGGGCGACGAGCTGCTGCTGGTCGGCCCTGACAGCGAGCTATCGGCCTTCATGGACCCGTCGCGGAAGCTCGATCGATGAACCAGCCCCCCGCCCGGCGGCCGGGGGATCGGGTCGTCCGCCGCCGTGTCAAGGCGTCGCAGACGATCGACCTTCCGCACGGGATCGAGCGTCAGGGTGTCCCGAATGTTCGCCAGCACGCTAAGCTCTTCTCATTGGCGCTGGTCGCCGTTGTCCTGATCGCCTCGGTCCTGCTGGCTCTGCCGTGGTCGTCCCGCTCGGGTGAATCGACACCATTCATCGATGCGTTTTTCACGGCCGTGTCGGCCTTCTGTGTGACTGGCCTCGTCGTTGTCGATACCCAGACCCATTGGAGCTTTTTCGGGCAGCTCGTCATCCTGCTGCTGATCCAGGCAGGTGGCCTCGGCTTCATGGTCGGCGCCAGCGTGGTGCTGCGGATACTCCAGCGCGGCGCGACAACCGGCCTGCGCGAGACACTGCTCCTGCAGGACGGTGCGCCGACACTCTCGCTGCGCGAAGCCGCCGGACTCTCCGGCAGGATCGCGCGCTTCACGCTGACGGTTGAAGCGGTTGGCGCGCTGATCCTCTTCGTACGCTTCGCCGACGACCAGCCGTTACACATCGCCTTCTGGCACGGCATCTTCCACTCGATCTCGGCATTTTGTAATGCCGGGTTCGACCTGCAAGGGGGCTATGCGTCGATGATCGGCTACCAATCGTCGATCGTCGTCAACCTGACGCTCATCGCCCTCGTCCAGGCAGGCGCGCTCTCGTTCGTCTTCTTCGCCGATCTGAACGCGAAGCGGCGCTGGAGGACGCTCGCGCTCGAATCGAAGATCATTCTGGTCATGAACGCAACCGTCGTTGCGACAGGTGTCATGATCTTTCTGGCAGCGGAGTGGAACCGGACGCTATCGCAGGTTGCGTTCATCGAGCGGCCACTCGTCGCGCTCTTCCAGAGCGTCGCAGCCCGAACGGCCGGCTTCGCGAGCGTTAATTTCGCAGATGTGACAACGATCACGCTCTTCAGTTGGGTCGCGATCATGTTCATCGGCGGCGCCTCGGCATCGACCGCCGGCGGCGTGAAGCTGACAACGGTCGGTGTCATTGGCCTGGCCGTCGTCTCCACCATCCGCGGCCAGCAGGAGCCGCAGATCTTTGGCCGCAGGATTCCAACGCCGCTCGTCTTCCGCGCGATGGCGGTCGTCACGCTGATGTTTCTGGCCCACTTCGTCGCAACGCTGGCGCTGACGGTGACGCAGCACTACACCGGCAGCGACTTCACCTTTCTCTCGCTGCTGTTCGAGACGATGAGCGCGATCGCGACGGTTGGCCTCTCGACCGGCATCACGCCGCTGCTCAGCGATCCCGCCAAGCTCATTCTCTGCGCGACAATGATCTTCGGTCGCCTCGGCCCACTGACCGTCGTCTACGCCCTCCAGATCCGCCAGCACGCCGTCCGCTACCGCTTCCCGGAAGAGCCGGTCCGGATCGGTTGAGGGAATGTGGTTAGGAAATCGTTGGCTCTGGCATCAGCTGGTCAACGTCCTCAGAGTCTGTCTGAGAAGGTCATTGTCGTATCCCTCGCACCATCAGATGGGGCATTGCGATCAGGATCATCACCTCACTCGTCTCGGGATAGACCTCATCATCTTTGCTCAAGCGTCGATAGCGATTCAGCCAGCCGAACGTCCGCTCAACGATCCAGCGCTTGGGCTGGACGGCGAAGCAATCGAGCGCGTCGTTCATGCGCCGTCGCTTATCCCTATAACCGCCGCATCTGTGCGACGATACGCGAATCACAAACTGTAGCGGTGAGGAGAGGGAGAGAGATGGCAGTCACGACACTGACGGCGGCGACCTTGTTCGATGGCAGCGGAGCGGAGCCGATCCGTGATGCCTTCATTCAGATCGAGGATGGCGCGATCAGGAATGTGGGGCGCAAGGCCGACCTCGGCTCGGCGGGAGCCAACGCGCGCGACCTGGGGAATGCAACGATCCTGCCGGGGCTGGTCAACATGCACACGCATCTGACACTGTCGGGCAGCCGCCAGTGCCTGCATGACGCGCTGTATGACACCTACGAGGTCAAGATGATGCGCGCCGTCGAGCATGCGCGCCAGGCGATCCTCTCCGGTGTGACGACGATCCGCGACTGCGGCACGCTGAATCCGATCGTCTTCGCGATCCGCGAGGCGTCGAAAGAGGGGCTGATCACCGCCCCGCACGTCTGGGCCAGCGGCGACGTGCTGACCTCGACCGGCGGCCACTGCTACTTCTTCGGCAACGAGTGCGACACGGTCGAGGATGTCCGTCGCGCCGTCCGCGAGCAGGTCAAGTCGGGCGCTGACTACATCAAGGTGATGGCGACCGGCGGTGGGCTGACGCCGAACACCAACCCGCGCGAGGCGCAGTTCGACGAGCAGCAGATGGTCGCGATCGTCAACGACGCCGAGCGGCTGGGTCGCTACGTGGCCGCCCACTGCCACGGCACGCCGGGCATCTACAACGCGATTGCCGCGAAGGTACGGACGATCGAGCATTGCTCGTTCATGGTCCCGGCCGGCGTCGGCTACGAGCAGCAGGCGGCTGACCAGATCGCCGAGCAGGGTATCTACGTCTGCCCGACACTCGGCGTTGGCGAGCGGGCGCGCCAGTGGATGGACCGTGAGGGTCTCCAGAATCCGTTCGCCGCCACCCGCCACCAGCGGCTGGAATCGCTGCGTAAGCTGGTCGATTCGGGCGTCAAGTTCATCTCCGGCAACGACGCTGGCGTGACGATGACCGGCTTCGACGACTTCCAGCTCGATCTTGAGCTGCTGGTTGAGCACATCGGCTTCAGCCCCGGCGACGCGATCGTCACCGCCACTTCACGCGCCGCCGAAGCGATCGGCACCGAGGAGTTCGGCACGCTCGCTGCCGGCAAGCGCGCCGACGTGCTTATCGTTCGCGGCGACGCTACCGAAGATATCGGTGCCCTGCGCGACATCCAGATGGTCCTCAAGTCGGGACAAGTTATGATGGAAAAGGCGGCGTAGGAGCGGCTGCCAGGTGACACCCGCTCCCACGCGATTGCGATGAGGAGCGGGTGTATGCTTCGTAGTATTCAAACCGGTCGGCCTCCTCGAAAGGAGCAACCGATGACTGATGAAGAACTGATTGAACGATTCATCACCTACGATCGCCGCTATCCACAGAACGCTCGGGTCAACGAGACCGGTGTACCCGTCTGGATCGTGATCGATCTTGATCTTTTCGTTGATGGAGACGACCAGAGCATCGCTCACGAGTACGGCTTGTCACAGGAATCCATTGACGCTGCACGTGCATATTACCGATGTCGCGGTGAATACATTGACGCCAAGCGCCTCCTCAACGCCGCGGCGTTCTCCGCCTAGCCCGGATAGCGGATCTGTGTTCGGACAACAACGTCGCCTATCGATTGCTCGATCTTCTGGAGACATCCGGACATTCAGTCCTTCGATGTCGGCATGTCGGCATGCAGAACGCGCGAGATCACGAGCACTTGTGGTTCGCTACCCAACAGAGTCGTGTGATGGTGACGTGCGACGCTGGTACACACCATGCTGGGTCGGACATCGGTCCTTACAGATCAGTGTTTCAGACTTGATGCCCTTGGAACGTGGCATCAGGCACCGTAGCGATCGAGTCGCTCGCGGATGCCCTAGATCACGTCAGCGCATCTACCACCCGCACCAGACACTCCTCGCGTGCATCGGACTTGACCCAGCGCAGGACGACGACGAGGTCGTGCTCGGGGGAGACCCAGATGACGTGGCCGCCCGCGCCCTGGGCGCTGTAGCTGCGTGGTGAGAGGCGCGGGAAGTGCGCGCTCTCCGGGTTGAGCCACCACATGAAGCCGTAGACCGGCTCGACCTCGCTCGGCGCCGTCGCTTCGCGGACCCAGCGCTCTGAGACGATCTGCTGGCCGTCCCAGATGCCTTCGCGCAGGAAGAGCAGGCCGAGCCGGGCGTGGTTGCGCGAGCCGGTCCAGACGCCGCCGCCGAAGTGGGTGCCGCCGGAGACCGACTGGATCTGCTTGCCGTCGATGTCCATCCATGAGGTGCGGTAGCCGTGCCACTCCCAGTTGTCGTCGCCGCCAATTGGCTCCATGACGTACTCGTGGAGGACATCACGCAGCGGACGCCGCCAGAGCAGCAGCAGCGCGTAGCCGAGTAGGTTGACGCGCACATCGTTGTACTCGTAGAACGTGCCAGGCTCGTGGAGCTCGCGGTCGACGCCCTTACGCCGGTCGGCGAGGTCGCGCATGCCCCAGAGGGTGCCGGTCCACTCGCTGGTCTGCTGGAGCAGGTGCCGCCAGGTGATCTTGCCGTTGTGCTCCCCCTGGAACTCGGGAGCATCGAGCGTCTGGCCAACACGCTGGTCGAGGTCTGGGATCATGCCGCGGTCGAAGGCCAGACCTGCGACTGTCGAGAGGTAGCTCTTGGCGACGCTATAGGTCATCTCGATCGAGGGCGTGTCCCCGAACTCGGCAGCGATGTAGCCGTTGCGGATGACGAGGCCATTTACGCCACCCTTCGGCTTGATCGGGCCAAGCGTCTCGTTGTCGGGCAGATCGAGTGACACGCGCTGCTCGTGTTCGAGGGCGTGGCCTTGCGCCTCGATGAAGGCGACGGCTTCGGCCAGCTTGACGCTATCGAAGCCCGCCTCGGCAGGTTCGCGTTGTTCCCAACCGTCGCCCGCTGCCGGGTAGTAGAGGTCTGTTCTGGTGGCTGTCATTGCGCTCGCTCCCCGCTATCCATCACGTTGTCTGGCGGCATGGTGGACGCATTCGCGTCGGGTGTCAATCCGTTGGCGAACACGAAGAGAGCGGGCTCGCCGTGTGGGGGCGAGTCCGCTCCTGGATGAAGGAAAGAAGTAAGCGGGAAGGGAACGGCAGCCTCAATACGACGGAATACCGTTGTGCGTGAGCGACGCATCGTCGGGAGTTGGGAAATGCGACGATGTCGTCAACCGTGTTGGGTCGAAGTCCTCGCCCCAGGTGTTCTGCTCCATGTATGCGTAGTCGGTGAGGGTGTCGCGAACGATGGCTGGAATCGCGACCGAGGCAGGTGCACGCTCACTGCTAACACCGCCGTTGGCCTCGACGCACTCCAGGTATGTGATGATGCTCCCGGTCCAGCACATTGAGAATTCGTCCGGCCCATCGGCTGCTCCGACTGTCATGGGGATCACCACAGCCATGACGAGGGCAGCCATGAATGCGAGTGCTGTAAGGACGATGCGAGCGTCAATCTTTCGTGCCTGCATGTACATCTCCCGTTCTGCTGCTGGGCGGCGCCGGACCATCCTCCGGGCACACGTACAGCATCGGGGATTGAAGGGCAGTCGCCATCGCGGACATCCACCATTCAGCCTGCTACCAGGTATGGTTAATATCAGGGGGGTGATCAGGCCAGGCCATTTCGGACAGCCCAGGTCGCGGCGGCTGTCCGCGAGGGCAGGTCGAGCTTGTTGAGGATGTTGGCCACGTGGCGCATGGCGGTGTAGGGGCTGATGAACAAGGCTGCCGCGATCTCGCGGTCAGACGCGCCGTCGACGATCAGCCGCAACACCTCGGTTTCGCGTGGCGTCAGCCGTGGCCCGATCTGGGTGTGCGGCGTGTCGTCCGATCCAGTCGAAACTGAGGGCTCTTCCAGGGCAAACGCGACGGCCTCATCAACCGTCATCGCGGCTCCAAGGCGCCACTCATGCTCGAAGGCAGGCTCACTCAACGCGGCACGGACGCTAGCGATGTCGCGCTCGTAGGGTACCTTCTGATAGAAGGCAATCGGGAAGCCCGTCGTCGTTCTCAGCCGGTGTGCCGCGCCATACAATCTGACCGCCCGATCCGGCTCGTGTCCGATCGATGCAAGCGCCGCAAACCCTTCGAGGCCTTCCGGAATGCGTGATCTGGAAAAGTCTACGTCGATCCGCATTGCCTCGACAAGCAACGCACGCGCTCGCGCTCGATCGCCGCGCCCGACGGCTAACTTACCCAGTGCTCGTGTCCAGATCGCGACCTGGATCACGAACTCGTGCTTGCGGCATAGGCGGAGGGCCTCGTTCATGAGTGCTTCCGCGCCCTCGGTGTCGCCCTGTGCCATCGCCATCATGCCGCGATTGCCGGTCGCGCCGGCGACCGCGTACCATGTGCCAATTCGGCGATGATAATTCGTGGCCTGCTCGTAGAGCGCATCAGCCCGCTCGAAGTCCCCTTGAAAATGCGCCAGGCGCGCCAGCGAGTGGATTGCATAGCTGAGGGATTCCTCATCTCCAGTTTCACCAAACAATCGTTGAGACGCTTCGAGCAACTCCCTTGACGATCCGAAATCCCCCAACCAGCACGCCAGCTCTCCCGCAACAGAAAAGGCCTCCGCGCGAATTGCTGTCGGAGCGGTGGGCGCGTTAGCCAGCGCTGACTCAAGCCAGTCGCCGCCTTCGCGCAGAAAGCCGTTGAAAACCCAGAACATCCTCAGCGCCGAGGCGATCCTGAGTGCCTGGACAGGATCTCGCTCCATCGCCCATCTAAGTGCAGCGCGGATGTTGCCGATATCGTCGAGCACACGTCGGGCCCAGACCGCCTGTGCGCTCGTGATCGCCGCCGAACTGGCACGCTCGACAAACTCAAGGACGTAGGCAGCATTTCGCGATGCCGCATCGCTTGCCTCGCCTGCGTCAACGAGCCGGTGCAGCCCATACTCGCGGATCGTTTCAAGCATCCCGTAGCGTGTACTGCCGTCAAGCTGTTGCATCTGAACGACCAGGCTTTGATCGGTGAGGGCTGTCAGCGCATCAAGCACATCGAGATCGGATCCCGACGCCATCGCGTCGATTGCCTCGTATGTCCAACCCCCGGTGAAGATCGACGCGTGGCGGAAGAGCCACTGCTCGTCAGAAGCGAGCAGGTCGTAGCTCCAGGCAATCGCGTCACGGATCGTCTGCTGCCGGAGCGGGGCGTCGCGTGCGCCGCCGGTCAGCAGCGGCAAGCGCTGCTGCAATCGGTCAGCCAACGACTTCGGCGAGAACATGCCCATCCGTGCGGCTGCCAGTTCGATCGCCAGCGGCAGGCCGTCCACCCGACGGCAGATCTCGACAACGGCTGCGGCGTTGGCGTCGGTGATGCGGAAGCCGGGGTCAATCGCCGCAGCCCGCTGCTCGAATAGCCGCACAGCCGGGTTGGCGACGATGTCAGAAATCGTAGCCGCGCCTACAGTCGCTGTCATGTCAAATGGCAACACAGGCAGAAGCTGCTCACCGCGAACGTGCAACGCAACGCGGCTCGTGACGATCACCTGTAGTCCGTGACATTGGCTCAGTAGATCTGTGATCAGCGGAGAAGTTGCAACGATCTGCTCAAAATTGTCCAGAATGAGCAGCAGGACACGGTTCCCGACGGCATCCACCAACCCGTCGACTCCGGCACGCTCGGTGGATGGCCTAACGCTCAATGCCGTCGCGATCGTCGGAACGACGAACACTGGATCAGAGACCGCCGCGAGCGACACGAAGAACACGCCATCCGGGTATCGGCCGCGTTCCGCGTCAGCGGTCGCGAGCGCCAGCCGTGTCTTGCCTGACCCGCCTGGCCCGGTCAGCGTCAGCAGCCGCGTCCCGCCGAGCAAGGCGCGGGCACGTGCAATCTCATCCTCACGTCCGACGAAGCTCGTCAGTTGCGGTGGCAGATTGCTCGTCGGTTCGGGGCGATGCGTGTCCATAGCGACCGTCCACTCACGCTGGCATGAACACGAAGATGACGATTCTGGCTACCTACGCGCGGCGTGTCAC
>Ga0136611_10001400_pt1 | contig 16746 bp, 20 predicted proteins | sample AntDrymUQ2232306_2_FD_106645 | JGI IMG/M metagenome (GOLD analysis project Ga0136611, IMG submission 106645) | Polar desert sand microbial communities from Dry Valleys, Antarctica - metaG UQ223 (23.06) | ecosystem: Environmental > Terrestrial > Soil > Desert | place: Antarctica: Dry Valley...
GCACGAAACCGGCCAACATGGCGGAGAGGGAGGTGATGACGAAGGCACCGATCACCACCCGGGGCGTGGACACACCCGCGATCCGGGTGGCCTCGTTGCTGGAGCCGAAGGCGCGGATGAGGAAACCGAAGTTGGTCCGGACCAGGACGAACGTGAGGATCGCCGCCAGCACGACCAGTACGAGTGCCGAGAGTGGCACCGGGCCGAGCTTGACCTCGCCAAGGCTGTCGATGAGGCCGTTCTTCGGTCCGAAGTAGATGCTGCCCCCGGAGAGCCAGCGGAGCATCCCGAGGCCGACGAACGTCGTCGACAGGGTGACGATCACTGCGTTGGCCTTGAAGAAGCCGACGGCTGTGCCGTTGACCGCCCCGTAGAGCAGCGCAACCAGGACTGCGAGTCCGACAGCGGCGGCCATGTTGTGAGCGTTGCTGACGGCGATGAGAATCACAGCCGATGTGGCGACCTGGGCGACGACCGACAAGTCGAGGTAGTTGCCGCTGATCACGACGAAGGTCATGCCGACCGCCACGATTCCGACGGGAGCGGCACGGTGGAAGACATCGGTGACGTTGACCGTCGACGCGAAACCGTCGACGAAGACGGCCGCAAACACGATGAGCGCAACCGTAAAGACAAAGATGCCACGCTCGGCCGTCCACTGCAGCACCGCGGCGCGCTGAGCAGTGAACCCGGGATCGGTGGCACCGGTCGGCGCGGAACTGGTGCGGTGGGTGGTGTCGGTCATGTCGAGGCCACCAACTCTCCACCGGCTGCCAGGGTCATAACTTTCTTTTCGTCGAACTGGTCGGCGTCGAGCGTTCCGGCGATGCGACCGTCGCGGATGACGTGGATGACGTCAGAGAGGTCCAGCAGTTCGGGGAGGTCCGAGCTCACCATCAGCACAGCCGCGCCGTTGTCCGCGAGCGCTCGCACCAGCCGGTGAATCTCAGCCTTCGCTCCGACATCCACGCCGCGGGTCGGCTCGTCGAGGATGATCAACTCCGGCTGCCGACCGAGCCACTTGGCCAAAACGACCTTCTGCTGGTTGCCGCCGCTGTACTCACCTGCGTCGCGTCTGACGTCGGGGGGACGGAGTCCGACCTGGTCGGCCAGGTCCTGGGCGAACTCGGCCACCTTCGAAGGTAGAAGGACGCCCGCGCGGGAGAGTCGGCCACGATTGGGCAGCGCGATGTTGTCGGAGACGGACATGTTAAGTGCAAGCCCGTCCTTGCGGCGCTCCTCGGGAACGTATGCGAGACCGTTCCTCACCGCTCCCTGGTAGGTCGTGATGCGGCGGGTGCGACCCCGGGTGGTGAGGGTGACCTCGCCCGAGGTCTTAGGGTCGACCCCGATAGCGGCACGGACGAACTCGGTGCGACCTGCGCCGACGAGGCCGCCGAGTCCGACGATCTCTCCCGCGCGGACGTCCAGGTCGATGCCGTGGACGCGCCGCGCGTGAACGGCACGAGCAGACAGGACAACGTGCGTGGGGTTGCTCGGGCGTCGGATCTGAAGGTCGCGGCTCAGCTCCCGACCGACCATCTTGTCGACCAGCTCAGCCGGCGAGGTCTGCGTGATACCCGTCGTCTCGATGAGACGGCCGTCGCGCAGGACAGCGACGCGGTCGCAGATCGAAAAGATCTCAGGGATGCGGTGGGAGATGTAGACGATGGACAACCCCCGGCTGGCGAGCCGCTTAAGCATGGCAAGGAGGTAGTCAGTCTCCGCCGGTGTTAGTGACGCGGTCGGCTCGTCGAGGATGAGCACCCGAGGCTTGCGAGCGACTGCTCGGGCGATCTCAACGAACTGACGCAGCGCCACCGACAGACGCACGATCGGCTCATCGAGGTCGACCTGGACGCCGATCTCCCGGATTGCCTCGGCGGCGATCCGCTTCATCTTCTTGCCGTCCGTGAAGCCGAGCCGGGTCGGGAACGCCCCTAGCATGATGTTCTCGGCGCCTGTCATCTCGGGCACCAGACTCAGCTCTTGGTGCACGAGGGCTATCCCGGCTTCGAGGGCCGCCTTGGCCCCTGGTTGCAGCGCGGCACCTCCGACTCGGACGACGCCCTGATCGGGGGTCAGGATCCCCGCCAGGATGCGCATCAAGGTCGACTTGCCGGCGCCGTTCTCCCCTACCAGGCCGAAGATTTCACCAGCGCGGACCGAGACGCTGACGTCGTTGACGGCTACTGCGCCGCCGAAGCGCTTGACGATCGATTCCGCCTCGATGACCACCGACCCGGCGGCCGTGCTCCCGTGCTGATCCATCGCTCCTCGTCCTCTCGCCGATGCCGCCAAGCTGCAGCGGTCGTGCGCTACTCACTGTGAGAGTGAACGCTGTGAGGTGGACTGTAAACTGTGACAGCACACTGTGGCAAGGGTCACAATAAAAAAAGCTCCGCTGGCCCATGCCACCGACAGCGTCGAAGATCGAAGGGAATCCACTCAAAGAGTGCCCCACCAGCCTGGCGAGGGTTGACCGCTCTTGAGGTGCTAGCGAGGTCGAACCGTGGGCGGGGTGTTCCGCACCCAGGTGCCGCCGTCAGTCGGTGCGGCCTGCGTGGGCGGAGTCTCGAGGCGGAGAACTCGACCCGGTCCGCGGCTCGTCCCAGATGAACCAGACTGCGCGCACCTCGCGGGGTGTCTCGTTCCAGAACCGGTGCGGAGTGACGGAGTCGAACGCAATCGAGTCACCCGTGTGCAGAACGGTTTTGTCGAAACCCACCTGCACGGTCAGGGAGCCCTCGAGGACCAGGCCGTATTCCCGGCTGGAATGGCGGATGAAGTCCTGAGGGTGGAGAGCCTGATCGTGGCCTGGCGGGTAGATGACCTCGATGAACTCGGCCCCACTCTCGGGCTGAGGGGTCAAACGCTCCCAGCGGGTGCCGCCCGGCAACGGGATCACTGGCCGGCCGCCGGCCCGTAGCACCATCATGGCCTCGTCGAGCGCCCCGTGCTCGTCACCGCGGGCCTCCTCCGGGTCACGCTGGGCCTGGCCACTCTCGAAGAGCGAGTCCATCGAGATGCCCAGCACGCTGACCACGTTGTAGAGGGCGCGGACGCTGAATGACGCCAGGCCGCGCTCGACCTGGGAGACGTGACTCGCCGAGACGTCGATGCGCCGGGCTAACTCCCGGACACTCATTCCGGCGGCCGCGCGCGCATCGCGGACCCTGTTGCCGATACCCACCCACTCGGTCCCGGCTTCTTTGCTTGAGGTGGGCATCGTCGCGGTCTCCGTGTTCGTCAGGTGCTCGCGCCCGGCGGCGCAATGTGTGCTCTCGGAGAGAACAGTAACCCCGACGCTCTCTCGTATGCGCGTCGCACGTGCACAGGATGGCGACGATGGGTCTGGCCGCGGCCCGCAGGCCCAACGTCACACGACGAGGCTGAGGGGGTGTTCCACCGCCTGGACGAGGGCCGCCATCCACTCTGCTGCCAGGGCGCCATCGACCGCGCGATGGTCGACAGACAGGACCAGGTCGAGCGCGGTAACGGCTGTGACGACACCATCAACGACGCGTGCGGTGGGTGTCCCGGCGCCGACGGCGAGAATGGCCGACTGCGGTGGGTTAATGATCGCGGAAAACTGGTCGACACCGAACATTCCGAGGTTGGACACGGTGATCGATCCTCCTTCGAGGTCCCGCTGACGGAGCCTGCCGCCTTCGGCTTGAGCCACGAACGCACGCACGGAGCTCGCAATGGTGCTGAGGTTGCTCGCCTCCACTCCTCGCAGGACCGGCGTGAACAGTCCGCGCGGCGATGCGATGGCCACCGATATGTCGACGCTGTCGAACAGGCGCATCGCTTCATCGGTCCAGATCGAGTTGACGGCCGGGACCTGGAGGTGTGCCACGGCCACCGCGCGGATGATGAAGTCGTTCAAGGAAATCTTCACCGGCGACTGCTGGTTGAGCTCGAGCCTCAGCGCCATGAGAGCGTCCAGGACGACGGTGCGCTTAACATAGAAGTGGGGGACTTCCTGCTTGCTTTTTGCCAGCCGGCGGGCGACGGCGAGGCGCACTCGCGTGTGCGGGACCTCGGTGTAGCCGGCGCCCCCCGCATCACGCACCACGGAGTTTCTGGTGTCTGCGGTTCCAGCCCTTGGGGCTCTGTCTTTGCTGGCTGCGATGACCGGCTCCACGTCGCGTCGCAGCACTCGACCGTTCGGACCGGTCCCGCTGATGCCTTCCGGTGCGATGCCTGCATCAAGGAGGCGCTTGCGCGCGATAGGGCTGATGAAGAACCGAGTGCCGCGCTCGCCCTCCGCGGCAGGGACCAGGTGTGTCGTCTCGAGGGACTGAGGCGGGGGGTCCTGGCCCGGTGCGGGTGACTCGGCCTCAGAGTCAGGTAGCTCGCGAGGGCGTGGTGGAGGGGCAGGTCCGGGGGTGGGTGAGACGCCCAGCTGCACCAAGAGGTCATCGAGGTCCGACTCAAGTTCTTCGGCACTGCCGAGCAGTGCCATTGGTGTCCCCACCTCGACCTGGGAACCTCCTGCCACCAAGGCCCGCAACAAGGTCGCACCGGCCTCCGCCTCGACCTCGACCACGGCCTTGTCGGTCTCGATGGCGGCTATCGGGTCGCCGGCACGGAACCCCTGGCCGACCTCGACCAACCACTCGGAGATGACCACTGCGGTCACTCCGACCGCGACCTCGGGCACACGCAGCAGTTCAGCCATGGCTAGTTCCTTGTCTTTATGGTCGGGGTTGGTCAGGAGCCAGCGATGGAGCGCAGAGCTGCGACGACCTCATCGGTCTTGGCGATCGCCGCTCGTTCGAGCACCTTGCTGATGCTGGGCGACGCCTCTGCACCTGTGACGCGTTCGATGGGGGCGTCGAGCCAGTCGAAGAGCCGGCGCTGGATCTCGTCCGCCAGCCACCCGCCGTACGACGTCCCGATGGCTCCTTGCTCGACGATGAGGACGCGATTGGTCTTCTTCACGCTCGCTTCAACTGTTTCCCAGTCGAGCGACGCGCGGTCCAGCCAGCGCAGATCGATCAGGTCCGCGGACATCTCTGGGACCTGGTCAAGCGCCTCCAGGCAGTGGCCCACCATCGTGAGGTAGGAGATGACGGTGAGGTCCGGGCCTTCGCGGCGTACGGCCGCCTTGCCGACCTCGATCCGGTAGTCCAGGTCATTAACCGGCGCGATGCCCTTCGCGGCGTAGAGATCGACATGCTCGAGCACGACGACCGGGTCGTTGCAGGCAAGGGCGGTATTCATGAGGCCCACGTAGTCGAAAGGGGTCGACGGGGCGACGACTCGCAGGCCGGGTGCTGTGGTGAGCACGCCAGCGGGGTCCATGGAGTGCTGAGACCCGTAGCCGGTCCCGGCCGCCAGCTTCTGACGCAGCACGAACGGGATGCTGCTCTCGCCACCGAACATGTGCCGGGCCTTGGCGATCTGGTTGAAGAGCTGGTCCGCGGCGACCCACATGAAGTCGGCGTACATGAACTCGACCACGGGCTTGAAGCGTCCGTCCAGGGCCATACCACCCGCGAGCCCGGCGAAGGCGTTCTCGCTGATCGGGGTGCCGAGCACTCGCTCGGGGAACATCTCGAGCGGCTTCTTGGTGGCGCCGTTGGTGCCACCCTTGAGACCGTCGACGTCCTCTCCCATGACCACGACCGTCTCGTCGGTCTGCATGCGCCGAGCCATCACGTCACTGATCAGGTCGACGAAGCGGCGCTCGGCGAGCTCCCCGGTGAAGCTGTCCACTTCCTCGTAGCGCGACCCGGCCAGCTCGGAGAGGTCTCCGCGGATCCCGACGTCGACGAAGCTCGTGTCCGGCCATAGGTTCTCGATGATGCGCCGCTCGTGGGGCTTGCCTCCCGTCACCGGCTCGAGGAGGGTGTCGCCGATGCCATGCATGACCGCCTTCACCTCGTCGGCAGCGGCGTCGATCTCGTCCGTGGACAGCAGTCCCCGACCGACCACCTGTCGACGCAGCTGTTCGATCGGGTCGCGTTCGCGCCATGACTTCTCCTCCACTTTGTCGCGATATCCGAACGCGGAGCCGGGTAGCGCGCCGTTCTGGTGGAAGAAGCGATAGAGGTCTGCCTCGATGATGGTGGGCCCGTGGCCGCTACGCATGTGGGCGAGGGCCTCGTTCATCGCCGCGTGCACGGCGAGGGCATCCATGCCGTCCACGCGCCAGCTGGGGATGTTGAAGCCGAGTCCGCGGGCCGAGAGCCGCGTCTCGGCGGTGGCCTTGGAGACCGGGGTGGACACGGCGTACTGGTTGTTCTCGATGAAGAAGCACAGCGGCAGCTTCCAAGCGGCAGCGAGATTGAACGTCTCCAGGACGGAGCCGATGTTGACCGCACCGTCGCCGAAGTAGGTGACCGACACCGCGTCCGTACCGGCATGGAGTTGGTTCCAGGCAAAACCCGCAGCCTGGGGCACGCCGCCCCCGACGATGGCGTTGGTGCCCATCGCGCCGGCCTCGCGCCATTGCAGGTGCATCGACCCTCCGCGGCCGCGGCAGAACCCCTGAGCCAAGCCGCAGATCTCTGCCAAGGTCCGGCGCAGCACTTCATGGACCTCCGGCGTTAACTCAGGGAGCGCGCCGGCCTTGGCCAGGGCGACGTGACCGAATGCCTTGGCCAGGAACTGGTGGTGACCGCGGTGAGATCCGTTGACGAAGTCGTCGGAGCGCAGAGGGAGTACTGAGCCGACGGCGCCGCCCTCCTGCCCAACGCTCGAGTGGGCGGGACCGTTGATCAGGCCTTGCCCGGCGAGCTCGAGGACATACTCCTCGAACGAACGGATCCATTGCGCCTGACCGAGCATCTGCAGGAGGACATCAGGGTCTGCGGTTAACCAGTCCTCGTCGTCGGTGGTGAGTTCCACCCACGGCGAAGCAGCGATGAGTGCGTGATGACTCGTCATCGGATTCTCCCACATCTATGCATTGATGGATCCATGCGACCGGCATGCTCAGCGTGAGCTCAGCAACGAAATGGCTATAGTAGGGGTTGAATGGATACATTGGCAATGAGGAGACAGTTATGGCGTTCACCCAGCTCCCTGGCGTTCGAGGCGTTGACCACATCGGGATCACTGTCCCGGACCTCGATGTCGCTCACGAGTTCTTCGTCGGCGTCCTCGGATGCGAGTACATGTATCGGCTGGGGCCGTACCAGGACCCGACTGGTGACTGGATGCGTAAGCACCTCGGCGTCGACGACCGGGCAGTCATGGAGCGCCTGCACTTCTACCGGCTGGGCGGTCACGCGATCTTCGAGGTGTTCCAGTACCGCGCCCAGGACGCGTGCTTGGTGCCACCACGCAACAGCGACATCGGCGGACACCACGTAGCGGTCTACGTCGACGACCTCGAGGCAGCTGTCGCCGCACTCCACCGCAACGGGCTGACTGTGCTCGGCGAGCCGACGGTGAGCAGGGGGCCTAGTGAGGGGCAGCGCTGGGTCTACTTCCTCAGCCCGTGGGGAATGCAATTCGAGTTAGTCTCCTACCCCGACGGCAAGGCATTCGACCGCTTCCCTTCCGCCTTCGACTGATCCCGTACCTGGAAGGTGCCATGTCCGCCAACCCCGTCTCACCCGTAGCAAGCCAGCGGATAGCCGCGATCCTTGCTCAGCGCATTCTCGCCGGTGTCCTTGGACCCGGTGCGCGCATCAAGCAGGATGAGCTCGCGACCGAGCTGAAAGCGAGCCGAATCCCGGTCCGGGAGGCGTTGCGGATCCTTGAGTCCCGCGGGTTGGTTCGGCTGCGTGCGAACTCTGGAGCATGGGTCTCAGACATGAGCCTTCACGACCTCAGGCTCAGCTATCAGATCCGCGAACAGATCGAACCCCTACTACTCAAGGAGAGCTTGCCGAATCTGTCCCTTGAGCACGTTGAGCAAATGCGTCAGCTACAGAGCGACATCGAGGCGAGTGACGACGTCGAGCGGTTCCTCGTCCTAGACCGCGAGTTCCACTGGGCCTCCTACGCCGGAGCGGACGCCCCGCAACTCTGCGCCATGGTTGAACGACTCTGGGACACTACACAGCACTACCGCCGCGCCTTCACCCGGATGGCGGGTCGGGAACGTTCGTGGATCATCAACTCCGAGCACCGCCTGCTGATCGAGGCAGTCGCGGCCCAGGACCTGGACAACGCCTCCACGATCCTTGGCATGCACATTCGCCGCACGCGACTCGAGCTAGTGGATCATCCTGAACTGTTCGCAAACAGGTAGTCCTGACCCCGCAGGTCTTCTACCCAATGGTCAAGTTGCTGCGCATGACGGCCCGGCGCTCCTGGATGACCCCTCTGGAGTACGAGGAAGGATGCGTCACTCCCGCTTGACGGACTCGGTGACCAAGCCTTTGGAGTCATTCGTTTGCGGCGTTAGCGACGAGATCCCAGTACACGGTGTGGCCGGTGGGGTATCGCGACCGCTTCGTCTTGGGGTTGAACTCGTGTGCCCACCGCTCCTGGATCTCCGGTCTCACAGCGGCTTCCAATTGGCTACGCTCCATCCCCGCCAACATCTTCATCAAGCTAGCTCGGACAGGCTCGAGGACCTCGTCGAGGCGACGCTCCATGACGTCGATCAGTCCATGGAACTCGAGGACAACCCGGTCCGGAAGTGGAACGACGACCGTCGGCCCTGCGACATCCCGGACTCTGAGGGTGCCCGAGTCGAGGACCCCGACCGCGTATGTGACCGCGAGTTCGGACTGTGAGTGGGCGACAGTGGCGTTCCTGTACGTCTTCACTCGATCGTGCACGTCGACGAGTTCGTCGGGGATGCCGACGTAGTCAGTCAGGCGGCCGCGGACGTTCGAGTGCAAGACCGTGCGGCAATAGGCGATGGCGGCGAGTCCCACCAAGTACCGACTGGCATCAGCGAGCACCGAACCCTCCTCGAATCCACGGGTCGCCAGGTCCAAGGCGTCACGGGCCTCGGCAAGATCTGATCCGTAGCTCGACAGTTCGATGAAGAGCCGGCTCGCTGGAGAGTCACCGACCGGGATCATTACGAAGCGCTGCGCATCCTCATCGTGTTCCACCTGGCAAGTATCGTCGCCCTCGCTCCGCTGCGCTTGGCGAATCAGGGCAGCAAGTTGCGTCTTGCCGGCCCCGAAGAGGCCGCGTCATACCGCCGCGAGCAGGCCAGGGTCTGTGACTACTGTGCTCCGGTGATGAGTGAACGTCGGTGAGCGAACTTCGAGTGGGCACCTGGAATGTCCAGTACGGGCGAGGGATCGAGAAGAACCAGCGCAGGCTCGATCTCATCACCTCCCAAGCGGCGGAGCTGTGGGTTCTCACCGAGACCCATGACGACCTCGACCTGTCCGCGACCCACTGGGCGATCCACTCGGACCAGAGGTACTCAGCGACTGGCGGTAGATGGACGACGATCTGGACGTCGTTGCCCTTGATCGAACGGCTTGCAACCTCCGATCCGCGACGATGCGTCGCGGCTCGGCTGGACGCCGGTGACGCGGGCGAGGTCGTCGTGTACGGGACTGTGCTGCCTTGGAACGGTGATGTTGGCCCGGACAAGGACAGCCCTGCGAAGGGCTGGGAGGAATTCCCGCGGGTCGTCCCAGGTCAAGGTCGAGAATGGCTGACTCTCCGCGAGCGCTTTCCCGAGGCCACCCTCATTGTCGCGGGCGACTTGAACCAAGACCTTGGCGGCAGGCACTACTACGGCACCAAGGCGTGCCGAGCACTACTCAACACCGAGCTCGCAAAAGCCAACCTCAAGTGCCTGACCACTACCGACCGATTCGATGCTGACGTCCTGCAGCATCCGCCTATCGACCATGTCTGCGCAGCGGCGGGGCAGGGCAGGTACTTCACGACCGCAGTTCATGGATGGAACAACGTCGTAGACGGTGCCAGGTTGAGCGATCACGGTGGCGTCCTGGTGACGTTCAGCACCCAAGCTCCAAGTGCTCGCTTCGCCCCGACGGTGAACCACCCCGCGATCTGATCTCGAAGCAGGTGCGTCTTACCGCCGCCAAAGGGGCAGGTTGACAGTTGTCGAGCCCCACAGCTCAGGTGGCCTCGTGGGGTCGACGCGAGCGCTCTTTGATATCACGTTGGCCTGCCGCCATTGATCAAGGCTCGAGCTATTGTGTCTGTTATTGGAGCCCCGGTCAATCCTTCAATCCAGGAGAACTGACCAGACGGGTTGAGGTCAAGAAAGTACATCTCGCTTGTCGGGGTCTGCAAAAGATCGATTGCGGCGTATCTCAAACCTGCTTCCTCGACGAAGTCAGCCAACTTTCGCTCCAATTCATCGTCGGCGATCAAGCGATGCGCGACGCGATCAAAGTCATATCTCCTCCAATCGACACGCGTCCGTTCGCTCGCCTGCGAGTCGATCTCACACAAGAATACAGAGGAGTCAACGACAGTTGCACGAATTTCCATGCGCTTCTCTAAGTAGGGCTGAACCAAGACAGGCGCCCTGGCGAGGCTCGCACCTTGCTTGGCAAGCTCCTCCGCCGTGCACATCTGAGTGAACGTCGTCGCGAAGCCTTCGGATCTTTCTAGACGGACGGCCGCCTGAGCCTTGACGGCGACCTTGTCGAAGCGCGACGCGAACTCTACGATCGTTTTCCGATCATTCGATAGCAAAGTTTCCGGCACCAAGAATCCAAAGTTTCGTGCGAATTCGAGTTGCGCAATCTTGTTGCACTCCCACCAGTTCAGTGCGCGTGGGTGATTAACCCACCGGTTCGTAGGGACTACCGACGCCAACGCGTTTAGCGCCAACTTCCACTCGCCCTCGACGTACCGCGCCACTTGTCGGTCGGCATCAGACGCGGCCGGCGGTTCGGCGTGCCAAAGCCAAACACCGACGCAGTGGCCAACTTCAACTTTCTGTCTGTGACCAAGCGCTATTGTCGCTGAGCCGATCGAGACAGTGCCAGTAGATGGCAAGTCGCGCGTGGACACCAGGTGCACGGCGTAACCGGCTTGCTCGACCGCCGCCATGACTGCATCTACCGTCGGCGAGCCCTCATCGCTCAGGAAGAGGACGAATGGCTGAGGAATCGGCTCAGTCCTTGCAGGCGTAGTCCCACGAGACGTCGCGGCCGATTCCGTTGGTCTGACCAACGCTTGAGTATCCTCCGCAGCCCGTACCACCCGACGCTTCGATGTGAGCGATGAGCTCCGCCTTACTCAACAGAAACGGCTCTTCGGCATCAGCTTCGGCCATGCCCGAGGAGATTTCGTCGTGACTTCGCGCGGCCATGTCTGTTCCTCCGGTCAGCTGTTGGTGTTCCCCAACCTCAACGTACCAACCCTCGAGCCTTGAGTGAAGCAATCGTTCGCACCAGTAGTGCTCGACCTGCGACGAGACGCTCATGCCAGGTCACGAGCAGGACCATGAACTGGGCAACCCCTGGTCTTCCAAGAAGGCTGGATCACGACGAGACTCTCCTCATGTCGCCCACAAACGGCATCCGCAACAGTTCAGCCATCACCCGGAGGAGCGACTCGCCATGTCAACTGAGGTCCCCGCCGACGCCCTCGTCTGGCGACTCGCCGGAATCGCACCGACGCCACCGGCGCCGCCGGCACCGCCGCCGCAGGACGCGCTCCAGCGGGCGGCGCTTCGACGGGCCGCGGCCGGACTGGACACCGAGGACGAGCTGATGGTCATGGCGTACCCACCGTCTCCCGCGCAGGGCATGGGACCGCCGCGGTGACGGCGATCTCGGCGAACCGCGAGATCGCGCTCCGGCGACTCTTGCTCATTTCTCGAGAAGAGCACACTATGTGCTCGACCGCACAAGTCGAGCGGCCGCTCTCGGACCCCCAAGGAACCCACATGCACCGGAAGATCTTCGCCTCCGCAGCCGTTCTGGCCCTCACGGTCATCGGCGCCGTGGCGCCCCCCGCGAACGCCACGCACTCGTGGAGCGGCTACCACTGGGCGCGGACGGCCAACCCGTTCACGCTGAAGCTGGGTGACAACGTGACGTCCGTCTGGGATTCCTACCTGGGCACCACCTCTGCGGACTGGACCGTTTCGACGGTGCTCGACACCACGATCGTCCCGGGTTCGACGACGCCCAAGAAGTGCGCGGCCACGGCCGGGATGGTCCAGGTCTGCAACGCGGCGTACGGCCAGCGCGGGTGGCTGGGCATCGCCTCGATCAACATCAACGGGTCGCACATCACCCAGGGAACGGTCAAGGTGAACGACACTTACTTCTCCACGGCCCCGTACAACACCCCTGAGTGGAGGAATCTCGTGATGTGCCAGGAGGTCGGGCACACCCTGGGGCTGGACCACCAGGACGAGGACTTCGCCAACGCCGATCTCAACACCTGCATGGACTACAGCAACAACCCGTTGCCCAACCAGCACCCGAACGCCCACGACTACGACCAGCTGGTCAGCATCTACACCCACCTCGACGCCACCACCACGGTCGGTGCGGCTGTGCCGGCGAGCGCTGGCGGCGAGGTCGGCAACTCGGAGGCCTCCTGGGGAACGCTCGTTGACGGGTCTCGAGCGCGCGGTGCCTCCACGTATGTGAAGGACCTCGGGAACGGCGAGAAGGCCGTCACCCACGTTATCTGGGCTCGCTGAGTCCGGCTCCCCCAGACCCTCCCGCAGCAGGACCGCTCCCCTGGCTCGAGGGCATCCCGCGTGCGCTGGCCGTCTCGACGTGGGGCGACTACCTCGAGAAGCGGGCCCGGCTGGTCGCGGATTTGGCCGGTGAAGTCCACGCGCCCGACGACGGTGCGCCGCGCCGCCTACGGAGTCCCCGACTCCGAACCGCGACCGAGCGGCCCGCCGGTCCACGGGGCGGGCGCGGCCCACCAGAGTTCGCTCGACTCCCAGCTCTGGGGAGGGAGGAGAATCAGTCGCGCCTGGACCCGGGTCCTGCCCGCCGCCGTACTCCGCGACCCCAGGCGCGGGCCCCTCTACACGCGCCTCGACGAGCTGGCGGCGTCGGGCGTGGACGTGCGTGGGCTGGTCGACAAGGCGCTGGCCGGCAAGCCGCTGCCCACCGAGGTGCCCGCTGACGCTCTCCGCTGGCGCCTCACCGGGCTGGCTCCGACACCACCGGCACCCGGGGTCGCTCTGCAGCGGGCGGCGCTTCAACGTGCCCGGTCCGAGCTGGCCCCCGAGGAGGCGACCGAGCACCACTACTCGCGCCCGGTGTACTCCTCGCCCCAGCAGGACTTCGGACCCTCGCGGTAGACCACAGCGGCGGTCCCGTCGTTCACCGACTCGGCGACAGACCCTCGACGTAGGCCCGCAGGTCATCGGTCCGAACCCGGCGGCACCCGCCGACCTTGACCGTGGGCAAGGCACCGGAGGCGATCAGCTCGTAGAACTTCGCGCGGCTGATGCCGAGCTGTGCGGCGGCTTCCGGGACCTTGATGAGCAACGCGTCCATGTTCTTCTCCTTCACGGTGGCGGTGGTCCCGCAGTCGGGCCTCACCCCTGAGAGGCGACGAGCGATGGACGGTTTCGGACGCTCCTGGCACGAGGAACTTCTTGCCCAGTGGAGTTGGCCGCTAGCACGTGTGCCTCACCACCGGGCTCACCGTGAGCTCACCGGTCTCGCTGGCCCCGAGGACCCAGGGCAGCATGGGATCCGGGTGCTCCGCCGCAAACTGTTCTGCGGCGCGGTCGTCGATGAGTCCCAACCGACTCGGTCAGTTCGGCCTGTAGACGCCCTGGCGATGCTCGATGCGTACGACGACGACCTCGTGGCGTTCGTCGTTGATGCGGTAGAGCACGCGGTACGTCCCGCGACGGGCGGAGTGGATGCCGCCGAGATCTCCACGCAAGGGCTTCCCGACGCGGCGGGGGTTCTCGATAAGCGCGCCAGCCAGGAACTCGATCACGGCTGCGGCCACGGTCTCAGGCAGTTTGGCCTGCAGGGCACGAACCGCCGGCGGGGTGAGGACGAGTTCGTAAGGCTCCGCTTCGGTCACGGGTGCAGAGCGCGAACCGCGGCGACACCGCGGACCACATCTCCGCGAGCGTAGGCTGCATCGGCCTCGCGGATGTCCGCCAGCGCGTCGGGGTCTCCGAGGACGTCGAGGGTCTCCTCGAGTTGGGCGAGGTCGTCTGGGCTGATGAGGACCGCGGCCGCACGGCCGTTGCGGGTCACGGTGACGCGCTCATGTTCACGCTCCACCCGGTCGACGATGTCGCTGAAGTGGTCGCGGACCTGCCGGAGCGGCTCAATGCTCATGGCCACAATTGTGGCGCGCGACTGCCCGTCGCGCAACCGACCTCCAGGCCCGGTCCGGGGGACAACCCTGTGGAGGCCCGCACTGGCGCGATCAGCACTACTTCAGTAGGGCGACGTCGAGCTGGGGCCCGCGCCTTGCCAGACCAGGTGCATACCGATTGGTTGACAACCGTCATACACTCCCACCATGACCACGCAGATTGCGATTCGGCTCGACGACCGCGAACTGGCGGCCCTGGACGCGGAGGTGGCGGATGGGCGCGCCGCCAATCGCTCCGAGGCGGTCCGCCAGAGCATCGCACGCCTGCTTCGTGACCAGCGTTATCGCGCCGAAGAAGCCTCACTCGTCGAGATCGCTAGACGCGGGGAGCCCGTATACCCTGACTTGGACGAATTGCTCGATCTGCCGCACCGCCCGCTGGACTGATACGCAGCGATGCGGACGATAGCGGCGGTCCAGTTGGACAAGCGTCGACCAGCCCTGATTCTGACCCGGCAGTCCAGGCTCCATCTGCTGACTTGGGTCACCGTCGCACCGATCACCAGCACGATCCGAGGCATCACCAGTGAGGTTCCCGTCGGGCCTCGCAACGGCCTGGACCATGACAGCGTCGTCAGCTGCGACAACATCGTCACCGTGCGTACGAGCGCGGTCGGCGACACGCTCGGGCTCTTCTTCGACGACCAGGAGGCGGCGCTCAGCCGCGCCATCAGCGACGCCTTCGACTTGTCCCTTCTTTGAGAATCGGATCGGGACCCAGTCGGCCATCGTGGAGCGACCAATCTCAGGGCACGGTTTCGGCGAAGCCTCAACGGCCATTCACCCCGGGTCACCGACTCGTCGACAAGTCCGCGATGTAGGCCCGCAGATCGCCGGTCCGGATGCGACGGCACCCGTCCACCTTGACGGCCGGCAACGCACCGGAGGCGATCAGCTCGTAGAGCTTGGCTCGGCTGACGCCCAGCCGAGCCGCGGCTTCCGGAACTTTGATGAGCAACGCGTCCATGTCGATCTCCCTCGCGGCGCTGTCTGGCCTTCGAGAGGGAGGCCTCGCGACGGAGCGGTTACGCGATCTGGACGGGTCCGGACGCTGTTGGCCTGGGGACCTGCATCCAGGTGAAGTTCCGGTGAGCACAGGTGGCTCCGCCCGACGAGCAGCCCGGGTGGGCGAGGTAGCGTGCCGACTCGTGGCACAAGCGCGGCTGAACCGGGATCAGTTCTTCGACAAGCTTGCCGGATTGGGCGAGGAGGATCTGCGGAGGGCTCTGTGGACTCTCTATTGGCGGGGCGCGGCCCCGCTGCGTGAGCGTATCGAGGCCGTGATCGACCCGCAGACGAAGCAGGACAGCAACCGAGGCGCGACGCTGTCGCCCGATCCGGAACTCGTGTTGAGCGAGATCACGGCGTTCGCTTCACTGGCCCGGTCGGGGTCCTACCTGGCTGGCGATCGACGGGTGTCGCGGCAGGAGAGGTCGCGGTGGCGGCACACGTTCCGTCGGCTGGCAACCGAAGCGCAGGCTGCGCTGGGCGGAGAGGACGTGGAGTCCGCGGCCAAGGCGCTGGCGGCGATGATCGACTTGGCCTGTGAGATGCGGGGCCTCGACTACTTCCGCTCCGAGGATCCTGTGGAAGCCGCCCGGTTCGTGGTCTCGGACGCGGCCGCGGTGCTGTGGTCCCGGATGCGGCAGGAGTACGGGTTCGCGGGTTTCGCCGAACGCGCGGCGGTGCAGTTGTTGAGGTGGGAGTCGGAGTACGGCTGGACCCGCAGGGGGGATGGGTGGGTGAGCGGCCAGGAGACCTCCCTCGGGCGGGTGCTGGCGGGACTCCTTCCCGTGCCCGACCTGTGGGCCGAGTTCGCCGACCACTATCTGGGTGCGCTGGACCGGCTCGCCGAGGGCGGCTCCGATCAGCCTCGCGCTCACGATCGGGGTCGGCGGCAACGGGCCGATGACCTGAGCGAGTGGCATGGTCTGTTAATGGAACGGCTGGCCGGGTCCGACTACGAAGAGTGTCTCGAACGGCTCGTCGTACACCCCGCCTTGGCAGGCCCGGAGCGCACCTTCCTCCAGGCGCGCCTGGCCTTCGGACGCGGTGAACACGAGGACGCGCGCAGACTCGTCCAACGGTGCCTGGCGTCGTTGCCTGGTCATCGGGAATTCGGCAGGTTCGCCGACGAGATCGGGGCTCGGCCTACCGCCGAGATCGCAGATGTCGGCGCGCGTGGCCGCCGATGACGAGCCAGCCGAGCTACAGCCAGTCGGGCCTCCAGTCGTCGGGCATCGCGTACGCGTACGGTCTCAGGCCGAGTGACCGCCGGTAGCCGGCGTGAAGCCAAGCTGCGACCTCATCCTCAGGGAACTCCAGATCGGTGAGTGCGAGCCACCGTTCGAGGGTCCCGCTGGCACAACGTGCCAGGAGCGACTGGCCGTCATTGCCGACGTCGATCTCGCGGACGGTGACGGCGCTGCCAAGCAGTGATGCTGCTGTCGGTAGCCGGACCTCTTCGGTGAACACTGCGTGGAAGGCGGTTGCCTGCTCCGA
>Ga0136611_10001401_pt1 | contig 16743 bp, 24 predicted proteins | sample AntDrymUQ2232306_2_FD_106645 | JGI IMG/M metagenome (GOLD analysis project Ga0136611, IMG submission 106645) | Polar desert sand microbial communities from Dry Valleys, Antarctica - metaG UQ223 (23.06) | ecosystem: Environmental > Terrestrial > Soil > Desert | place: Antarctica: Dry Valley...
AAATACTTATGGGCCAAATATGAATAAGCTCAGAATTCGTCCATCTCATCCTCAGCAAGTTTTATGTAATAATTTGAGCGTTTAGATTCATTCACTAAACCTTCTTCAATCGCTTTTTTCCATGCTTTAATAAAATAATCCATATATTCATCTAAAACAAATGAATACTCAGCAATTATACGACCCGAGGATATTTCAATTATTTGAAGGTTTTTCAATATTTTGTTCTCCCAGTAATAATTAAATTATTCTCCCCATATATAAAAAAATATCCGTGTGGTTTATTACATAATGGCAACTAAATTCTTCCCATTAACGTGTTCAGAACATGCGGACTAAATTGGCAACTTATATAAAGGTTATTGACATCAATAATGGGCGATTGTGCGCAGTATGATTTTTTATTGCAAATGCATCTTGTAATCACAAATTCTTTATAAATCCATAGGTATAATTTGGCAAGGTTACTAACTTCCATTGATAGTGACCTCCCAGTTATCTCAATGTTTCCCAAAACTGCACAGATAACTGGGTCATCTCCCTAAGTGCGTTTCACCTAAACCCAGAAACGCGCTTTCTTATTTTCAGCCTTAACAAAAACTTTATAATCTAATTGTTATACTTTTATTCGGTCGATTGATATGCAGCAATTGACTGACTGGTTAGCAGTGTTATTTTGCCATTTCACTGGTGGCTTTTCATCATAGAAGTTATTCCTTTTAGCGCGTTTCTTCTCAGACGAGAAACGCGCTTTTTACATTGATACTTACCTAAACCCCACAAACTCCAGCAGCCCTGAATGGATGCCGCTAATAGATGATGATCAATATTTCCTAAATCTATAGAGTACGTTTTGATGTCTTCATTGGTGTAGGCATCTGCTATTCTTACATTCATTACAATTCCTTTAATCTTCCAGACTTATTGATCCGGCCATTAAAAAGATTTACTTGAATCTCCGCATTCCGGGCTTCTCTGCTATGAAAAACAGAACTGTTTAATGGCCGATTCTATAACATAATCAATTCCTACTACATTATTTGAAAATATCGCCGTAATAACAATTTCATTGGTGATTAAACATTAATGAATCTCCCCCGGAGGAGTCGTAAGCAAGAATAACGATTTAATGAGATACAGTTCTGTCTTCATACAACATTAAAAAGAAGTTCTTCTTAAGATTTTCTCCGGATCATATATCTCAAATATTCTATAGCATTCCGGTAATAGATACTGTCATAACACTGTACGAGATATAGCGATTGAGAGTAATAAAAAAGCCTAGGGGTTAATTACCTAGGCTGCTTAAAAATAATCGCTTGTGGGCGATTCTGAATAGTTAATGCTTCGTTTTGGTGAAGGATTTATTTTCACCTTGGAAGTGGAAAACGCAGATACGGCTTTCGCAGTAGCAAAATCTAAATCACTCAACATCGTACTTGAGTTGCGGTCCGAGGATTGGGGTCAACGCCACTTCTGCATCCAAGACCCGAACGGGGTTTATTTGGACATTGTTCAATCTTTTGAACCGACCGAAGAATATCAGAGAGATTATGTCTCGGAATAGGAGCCTCATAGACCTCAAAAATATCTGCAAGAAAATTGCCAGTCGGTTGAATGAAGTCGGGATATTTTCCGAATACGATTTAAGGCGAGTTGGTGCTGTTGGCGCACATCGCATGATCAATGAGAGGTATCCGAACGAGCCAATGCCGGTTTGTTACTACCAGTATTCATTTGAAAGGGCTTTGACGTACTAACATAGGGATGAAATCGATGAGTACAGAAACAGCAGCTCAAGGCACAAATCAGCTAACAAGGCGATGCACCGGACGCCCTCTGCGCGGTGATCTTTGACGTTATATCTTGCGTGAAATGAGTTTGGAAGTGTTCAAATGAGAGAATATGATGGTAAAGACTATAACTATAGTATATTAATGAGTCGTATGGCGGGACTCAGTCACCGTCTTCATGCTCATTCGCCAGTAGTGTTTTTAGCGCATAGGCATCGACGTCGAATTCGGTGGTGTCCGAAACCGCAGCCAGAACTAGGGGTGCAATACGCGACCACTCTTCTTTGATCTCGAAATCACTGAAATTGACCGCGGTCGCCTGGGCGAACATTTCATTCATCAGCCGCTTTGCCCGCGCTTCGTAGGTCTCGATGTCAGGATTGGAGCCGGGAGGGATGTTTTCCTCGATCCAATTCGATGCCCACTTATTGAATCGCATGCTCATGATTGCCCCCCTATCTCCTGCAATGTAGTCTGAGCGGGTTTCCCAGGCCACTATAATCCACCCGATATTCCGGTCCATGTAAATACAAGAATACTTCATAGCATTGAAGTATTCAATACTGTGGTGCAGTATTATTTCTTACTGTCTCAGTCGTATTTAAACCCGCCGGGTTGCACGCTCGACGAATCTTTATATTGGCATTATAGCAATGGATAATCTTACTTGGCTGAAATGATAGCCAAGAAGGCCGAAGCCCTTCTCGATACATCCTATAAAAGTCTTATCCGGGTACTTGGTTAAATCGAAAGACGCAAGCTGCCCGTTGACCTCTTTATACGCTGTCGATGATAGGGTCCGCTCGCGAGTGTGGAAATCTTGGGCTAAGCAGACATCTAAATGGTAATTTTCAAGTGTACCAAACTCCGCAGTTGGCCGAAAACGGCCAAATCCAGCCAGTAAGATTGAAACTTTGCAAACGCTTGCAGAAATAAAAAGAAAACGGCTCCACAAAGATTTTTCTATCTGACCCATTGCTACTGTTCACCATTTGAATAAGAGTCATCAAAATAATTTAGTATGTCCATAGCTGATGAGGCAAGCCGATAATATTTATATTGTGCTTACAGATGGAATAAAAAATCAAATGTGATCCCTGTAAATAACAATAATAGCCATCTTCAATATCAGGCCGATGCTTGCCTATCCTGGGATTCTGAGCTAGCAATGCAAAGCGCTTATCAAAGTCATGCAAATAGCTGTTTAGTTTACCTCTTCCCCACTTGCTCAATGTAAAACGTCCAATATTCTTTAGGTCTTCTTGCGCGCGAGGGGTAATTCGGAAAGCGCGAGTCATTTTTCAGCGTCCAGTTCTCCAATAACATTTTCAATAGAATAATTTTTAACGAACTCTCCACGCTCTGCTTGCGTCGCACCTTCTCTCAAATGAATACGAAGAGCTTCCAGTTTACTTTTATGTTCTTCCATTTTACGTAGCGCATCACGAACAACCTCACTCGCAGAACCGTACCGACCGCTTGCAATCTCGTTTTTTATAAACACTTCCCAATGCTCACCAAGACTTAAACTTGTTGTTGCCATTTTCTAATCTCCATATATTCATATGTAACAATTATGAATATAACAAAATAATTTGGGAGATGAAAGCTCTATTAAATAGCTTACCTCCAGTCAAAATCTCCGCATGCGACAAACCAGTTGTCTCAGACTCGAATAAGTTTGTACTTACATAAATTCCTGGCTGAAAAATAATTTCTATTGGCGGCTTAAAACCTGTTCCCAAAACGATCGTTTTTGGAACAACAACCTCCCCTACCCTAATTTGAAATAAAACTCCTGATAATGTGTCCCAAAACATTGTTCCAAATTAATTGTTCTGTTAATATTCTGAAAGATCGTTTTAGGAACAGAAAAATGTTGATTGGGTATGCGCGAGTTTCCACTCTGGATCAAAATCCACAATTACAGATTGAAGCGTTGAATGAAGCGGGATGTAAAAAGATATTTACGGAGAAAATATCAGGGGCAAGTACAAAACGATATCAATTGGAGGATGCTCTTAACTATATGCGTGAAGGCGATACGCTGGTAATCTGGAAACTCTCCCGTCTGGCACGATCGCTGACTCAAATCATTAACACAGTCAAAAATCTTGAAGATCGCCAGATAGGACTCAAAGTCATTACACAAAATATTGACACCGGCACACCGGAAGGTAGATTGTTCTTTCACATGAATGCAGCCTTTGACCAGTTTCAACGCGAAATCATTGTTGAAAATACCCGAGCAGGTCTGCAATCCGCACGCCGGAATGGTCGCATTGGCGGGAGGCCCACATTAATGACAGTGGATAAAATACGTACGGCACAAGCTATGCTCAAAGATACCGAGAATTACCCATTTATCTCCGACATCATTAAAACCCTTGGTATCGGCAGAACAACCTTCTATCGTCACTTCCCACCCGAGAAAATTGAACAACTCAGACCACAGCAATAAAAATCTATTATAAATGATCCCGATTGTAGACCCGCAGAAAGATCTTGATAGGGTATTCTTTTGGAGGTATTGTAGTGGTATATATTCATACCCTACTTGGAGGTAAATTTATGGCCATTGTAAAAACAACGCTCAGCCTTACCGATCACGACCGTCAATGGATGAATGAAATTATTGCAAGGGGTGAGTATGTGAGTAATAGCGAATATGTTCGTAATCTCATTCGCAGAGATAAAGAGCAGCGTACAGAAAGCCATGCTGAAATCGAGCTTATCCGCGCTAAATTGATTAAGGCCGAACAGAGCGGTTTTACGAATAAGAACCGTGATGAAATACTGGCAGATATTAAAGAAAAAGCGCGCCGCGATGGGATTTTATAAAATAACCGAAGACGCGCAAGCAGATTTAGATAGGATTTGGCGACGAGGCTTTAGAGAATGGGGAGAAATCCAGGCTGACAAATATTACAATGCTTTTTTTGATCGCTTTGAATTGCTTGCAGAACAGCCCCTTTTGCATCCATCTGCTGACTATATCCGCAAAGGCTACAGAAAAAGCGTTTGCGGGGTTGATACTATCTATTACCGTGTTGTAGGTGACACGGTTGAAATTATGAATATTCTTGGTCGACAAGATATTGAAAAATGGCTTTAAAAACTACAGCTCGTTACCACTGAGCTGCAAAAACCGATTTTTGCAAACCGCGACACATAACCCTGCTCATCTTCCTAACCCAAGAGCACAACAATTGTGAACGAATACGCCAATTTCCATTTTTACCAAGCGTTGAATGGGCACGAAATCGACAATGAGCAAGCACTTAATGAACTTCGAGATGTTGTTAAATTCAATCTTAACCTTCCGTTGCCTTACCAATATGTAAGGAATACAATGAAAGCTATCTCTTAGTACAAGAAAAAATTAATTATGTCGACAGCGAAAATTACCAGCAAAGGTCAGATTACCATTCCAATTGAGATCCGTACGTTATTAGATCTCCAGAATGGAGACAAAGTTAACTTTATTGTAGATGATTCAGGACACGTCAATTTTATTCCTGTGACCAAAAATATTACCACTTTAAAAGGGATTATCCCCAAACCAGAAAAAGGAGTCAGTATCGAAGATATGAAAAACACCATTAAAGCCAAAGGCAGCCAGTCATGAAAGGTTTAGATACTAATGTGTTGGTACGCTATTTAGACCAGGATGATCCCAGTCAATCGGCTCAAGCCACTCGATATATTGAAACACATTGTACGAATAACAACCCCTGCTTTATAAGTCAGATAGTTTTATGTGAATTGGCGTGGGTATTGGAAAGTAAATATAATCAAAGCCGTGATGACATTGCATCAATGGTGGAAAACATATTACAAGTTAGCCAGTTGGAAGTGATGGAATCAGAAGTAGTTTGGCGAGCACTCAATGACTATCAAAACTCTAATGTGGACTTTCCCGATCATCTATTGGCAAGGCTCAATGAAGCGAGAGGTTGCACAGAAACAATGACGTTTGATAAGAAAGCATCCAAACAACCTGGCTTTAAACTGCTAAGGTGAATCAACCTAGTAACTTCGTAGTAAATACCTGCACTAACGTTCAATAGCTCATATGATCCGGTTAGGCACCCTACTCTATCAGTACATCGATATGAGGATAAAAATCTTGAGAATCATCCGATTATGAAACCCTTAAGATACAATAACATAAGTAATGGTGTTTTTGTATTTTAACTCTTCATCTCATTTAAACCCCGACTATCAAAAAATTTACATTTAATTGAATACGTTCATATGTTCCTGCGTGCATGTGTTATAGAATGAAATGGTGCATGTGTGCACACTATATATAATAAAATCTCAAACTGTTTAAACTGTGGAATAAAGTAAGTTAGAAAAACAACAAATTATATTTAAAGTGTGAATGCTAAAGGAATTAATTAGTGACTAAAATCGTAAATGGCGAAACTAAAAATTCTAGATGAAGATCGTGATCATAATATTATGTGTGCACATATCCACACGTGAATACTATATCCCTCTCACAGTCTTTTACGTAACTGTCAGCTTGGGGTCGATATGAAATAGTTTAATTCAGTTAATATGTACACATCTAAATTATAAAAATCAAACAAATAAAGTAAAAACAATATTCAATAATGTTATTTGTGTTCTTGTGTTCTTGTGTTCTTGTGTTCTTGTGTTCTTGTGTTCTTGTGTTCAATGGTTCAATGGTTCAATGGTTCAATGGTTCAATGGTTCAATGGTTCAATGGTTCAATGGTTCAATGGTTCAATGGTTCAATGGTTCAATATATAAAGTGTGCACACATTTTATACGATTAAAGTACACTTAATGAACTAAATTAGTTTCTGTTTGTTAGCTAATAATCAGTTGATACAGTTAGAATAACTGTTCTTCTCACACCATGTACATATTCCCACAGAAAGACGATCGGGAATTGTGAGTTAAAAAGAAAAATTCAAACAGAAGCGATTTATCTATTAAGAAAACAAACTAAGCAATAGTACTTCCGTATTCAAATTCATCTTCTAAGCTAAACCTTGGCTATCAATAAATATACTCTCACACGAATGTGTTCATATGTTCTCGGGTGCATGTGTTAATAATCGAAAGGGTACATGTGTGCACACTATATATAAAAAAACCTCAAACTGTTTAAACTGTGGAATAAAATAAGTTAAAATAAACAAGAAATTATGTTTAACGTGTGAATGCTAAAAAAATTAATCAGTGATTATGATCGTAAATAGCGATACTAAAAATTCTAGATGAAGATCGTGATCACAATAGTATGTGTGCACACACCCACAAATTCACACGTGAATACTATATATCTCTTAGAGTTCTTTGCGTAATTGTCGGTTTATGACGGCTATGAAAAAGCATGTCAATAGCTTCCGCTAGTAAAACTTGCACAGATGAATTTTCATCTAAAGCAATTTGACGTAATTGCTTTGATACTTCTGGAGAGAAATAACCACCTACGTGTTTAGTATTTTTACGTGAAGGTCGATCGTGGGGGGAAGGTGTACTATTAGTAGTCTTGGGTTCTGATATTGACTCAACTCGTTCATTAACAGAGCCCCCTTTTAAAGCGGTAGCAAATTTATTGGTCATGTTTCTGATCCTTTCTTTTAATGATTAATCTTGTTCAATTGTGCACACATGAAAGTGTGCAAATTTTCAATTTCTTTGGCGGCTTTACCATCACATTCAAACTCCTGTGCCGTTAATCCAGTAATCAAGGATCGAGCAAATGCAATACGATTTACTAGTTGAATAGGGCATACTTGCACATTTAACTCTCCGATTGCTTCTTTTGCTTCCTCCGCTTCTTGTCCCTGTGGCGCAACTGCATTCATAATAACGAAAATTGGCGTGCCAGTTGTTTGAACAAGTGAAAGAGTATTAGAAATCGCTTCCATATCAAAAATAGCAGGGCGACATGGGATAAGTACAAGATCAGCCACTTTGGCAGCTTCTAATGCTGCGCTATCAGAGTGAGGTGCAGTATCAAGAAAAAGTCTTTGTCCTCCTGTTTCTTTCACACGTTGTATTTCGTAATGTAAGCGGCTAGCGTGAGCTGATAGCACAACAGGTAATTCTTTTTTACGACGATCAGCCCATTTTGTTGCAGATGCTTGTGGATCAAGATCGATTAGGGCGGTATTTAATCCTGTATTTGAAGATGCTACAGCTAAATGTAAGGCAATGGTTGTTTTCCCTGAGCCTCCTTTTTGACTAATGATTGCAATAGTTTCCATGATAATCTCACACGTTATATTGATCACACTTAAAAGTGTGCACACTTGATATTATGCATGTGTTCTATGATTTTGGTAAGTTATAATTAATATTGAGATGAAATCAATATATTTGCACTGTGCAATGGTGTATAAAACTCAAGCTTTAAAATTGTAGTTAAGTGCCTGGTTTTCATGTAGGGTGAAATTGTAAGAATAGAATTAACAAAATGGATATTAAAATTTTTGTTTAAGTGTTTCTGAAACTTCACTTATGCATGTTTTATTGTTTTCATATTTAATATTAATCCAGTTTTTGGGATTTGTTCAAAACAACTCAAATCATGTTTTATATATTGCAATCCATTTTTTTGATAAAGCACCTTCTCTTTTTTATCAATATGGATGACTTCACCAATGTTATCTTTTGATATGTCTGCATTAACAGCGTTGTATAAGTTATATATATCGGGCTTGATGCCTAACGCTTTGCTTACATTGTCAGTTTTCCATTCACCAGAAGAATCGTTTTGAGTTAATTTTTGCCCGTTCATAACAAGTAATATTTTTTTCATAGTGTCAAAAATATCCTTCATTTTCTATATAGTTATTCGAGACAACGAAAGTCATATTTTTTCATTTTATTTCTTGGCGTTAATTCTTAGATTTGAAATATTATGTATTTAAATTGGGAGCTTAGATGTAGTTAGAGTCGCTTTGAATTGATTACCTAGCTATAAAAAATAAAACTTAGGGAAATTTGTATTCGTTGTGTTTCTAAATTGATTTAGAAGTGCTTTAAATCAATTGAATACGGATTGTCTTATATTGTTGCTGAAAATTGTAATATGTAAATATTCTGGTGGCATTTTAATCATTTTATATTTATGTCGACTGATAAGATTTATATATTAATATGAATAAAAGAAGAAAAGAATAAGAAGTTATCCACAAGTAAAAAAATATTACAAATCAATATGTTGCAAGAATATTCTTGGTTTATATGTGAGTTAAAACTATAAGCTTATGTTAAGAAGATCTGTATATGTTTAATTTTTTAACTTATCTGTGAGTTAAAACTATAACTATATATCTTATGTGTGAGCCGAAACTATATCTTTTTTGCTTATGCGTGGGTTAAAGCTATAACTTTGTATGTTATGTGTGAGCTGAAACTATATCTTTTATTATCTATGTGAGCTAAAACTATAACTAAGTGTGATTCAAAGCTATGAGTCATGTGGGTTGAAGCTATAACATATGTGAGTCAAAACTATATCATTTGTGGGTTAAAGCTATAACATACGTGAGTCAGAACTATATCTTATGTGGGTTAAAGCTATAACATATGTGTCATTTGTGGGTTAAAGCTATAACATACGTGAGTCAGGACTACATCTTATGTGGGTTAAAGCTATAACATGTATGAGTCAAATTTAGAAATATATATAGGTTAAAATTATCTTCCCTATGTTTTTTTGATAATGCGAATGTTTGATTTTTGAGCTATTGTTTTGGTATCGCTAGCACGCTTGTTTGAAGCTATTTGTTTGCTAATGAATTGTGGAGCTGCTTTAATTGTGTATTTTACGTCTGAAATAGTACGGCCTGTTTTACGTTCATCTATTTGAAGTGACTGAATAATTCCTTTTTGTTGTAATTCATTAAAAGCAGATAGTATTTTTCTTCTGTTATCAATTTCTCGTGTTTGTTGCAACAAGCCACTTGTCTGTTTTATATCTGAATACATACATGAATATTCTGTTATGGGACTGGCTTGGGTAAAACGGTTTATGAGCCGCTTGTAAATCCATCTAGTTAATTGCTCATTACAACTCATTAAACGGTTATAGTTAAATTGTCGATAATCAAGATTGTTTATGCTGTGGCTGATAAAGAGAGGGAGTCTTGCAATGTGGTGTGTATCAGTAGAGGCCAAGTATTCATTGCGGCCAACAGTAACAAGGTCTTGAAGAATATTCCCATTCCATATTTCTTTATTATTTTTGGATAGAGTAATGTTGCATTTACTCATTACTTCTATAGCATGTTTGATTTGATCAAGATCACGCGTTCGGCCTCTAGTTTTGAGTTCTTTCTGAAGCATTCCTAAAGTAAACTTAACCCAGCTTTCTATTTTCTGAGGATCATGAATCGCATATTGTTGATCACTAAATATCTTCTTTAGAGCTTCTTCAATAAGTTCTTCTGTGACGCCAGGGAAATAAGCTTTATAGCCGCCATTCTTTTGCTCAATTAGCGCGGGCTGAATAGAAACTGAATAATCGCTTCCGTTTTCAGTATATTTCCACTTATAAGGCTTTGCTAGTCCATCAATAGTACGTAGTTTTTCTACCTGTTTAGTTGTAAAGAAATACTTCGGTATGCGCTCCCATAACTCAACTGTATTCGATACTTGACTTAGATCGTTGGTTACGAATTGAGAAAATAAATCAAGCTGTAAACTCTTTATAGGATCTTTGGGTGGTTTCTTCATTAAGGGTCTGTGGGTAGTTAATGTATTAGATTTATTATAAATTATCTGCGAATTGTGCATGTCTGACTACCCCTTTGACCCAGAAAATAAGTTAAAACTCCTGTCCAGAGTTTTATAGCTAAAAAAGTATTATTGATATATCGTTCATTTATTAATTATAAATTTCTTATATATCTTTTTATTATTTTGCAAAGTTAACTAATTTATCTAACAAAGTTGATAGATGGGTTCGTTCCTGTACTGTCAGACTCTCAAGAGCTTTAACTGATATATTATTTTGTGTTTCAATTTTTTCATGAAACTGGGTTAAAAGAGTTAGTAATTTATCGTTGGAGTAATGGGGGGGGGTGTTTTCTTTTTGCTATTTAGAATTTTAGTATCTGGATTGCTTGTAGTCGGAGTAATTTGTTTTTCTTCTGTTTTAATGAATTGGCGTAAAAGTTTGACGGAGCCGCGTGTTATTTCTTGCTCTGAATTATTTAACCATTCAATTACAATTTCAGGAGCTTCTTTAAACGCATTAACAAGGCTATTTATTACTATTACATCTTGCGTTCTCCCAGCATTAAATATAGTTGCAATTGTTTTTGGTAAATTTAGGAGTGTGTAATGTTGTGATACAAATCCGGGAGATTTACCAATCATCTTCGAAATTTCTACATTTTTAAATCCTTTGGAATATTGATAACCAATAAAATCAGCAATTTCTCTGGGTGTTAAAGCATCTCGTTGTAGATTTTCAATCATTTGATCAACTTTAGAGTAATCGGTGTCTATAAAAGCCGGTATTGTTTTTTTCTTGGCGAGTATAGATGCTCGAAAGCGTCTGGCGCCGTGATTTATAATAAAGCGGCCTTCTATTTGGGGGTGAGGATGTACTGAAATTGGGGTTTTCACACCTCGAAGACGGATAGTATCTGAAAGTTCTTGTAAGGTCACGGGATCAAATTCAGTACGTGGCTGGGTAGGATCTTCATCAATCAAGCTTAAATCAAGCTCTAATGAACTTACCTTAATAAGGTTATTTTTAGTGCTGTAATTCATTATATTTGTTATTTTTTCTAGAATTTATAAGGATAAAATTATCAATACAGATTTATTACTTTATAAACCGGAAGCACCTAAATTAATTCTTTGCTATGTCAGTTATTCTCTCTTAGAAAACATAAAGATATCATTGTAATCTTTATGGATATATAAGTTAAAGTTAAATGTAATACGACAAATTTTTGAATCAATATTCAAAAAGCTGATTCTTTAACAGGATAAACATTAACCCATATGCAGTACTAACCGAATTAAGTCAAACCCAGGGAGAAAGAAAACTTGTACAACCAGATATTTTTAACAAATGTAATACGAGTACTGGATGAGTTAAATATGACAAAGATAGAGTTGGCTGAAAAAGCTAATATCTCACTATCATTTTTGTCTGACCTGACAAAAGATAGGGCCAACCCATCATTAAGAATTATGGAGGCTATTGCAAATGCTCTGGAAACACCACTTCCTATCCTTTTAGAGCAAACAAATCTTTCTGAAGCAGAAATGAAAGAACTTATGAGCGTGACCCCAAAAGCAAACTTACCAGAAGGGCTATTACACGTGTGTGGGACACTCACGAAGTTTCAAGCTTATCAGGTTCGAATTTGGGACACTGAAAATAAAAAGCAAGTATTAACCCTTAAAAAAAGAAAAGTAAAATAGTAGTTGCATTAATTGATATCTCGTTATATTGTTAATTATGGTTAATTAATATATGGGATATTTCCATGTTTGATTCTGAAGATAGTTGCGCGACGCTGAAAGACAGAGCCAAGCGGAAGCTGGATCGAGACATGGGGCCATTACTAATCAATGCGCTGAATGATCCCCAAACGGTTGAAATAATGGTCAACGCGGATGGTCGTGTCTGGCTTGAAAAACTGGGTAAGACAATGGCGTGTATCGGTGATCTGCGCCCAGCCCAGGCTGAAGCCATTATCAAAACAGTTGCCGGATACCACAGCAAAGAAGTCACCAAGCTAAAACCTATTATTGAAGGCGAGTTTCCACTCGATGGTTCTCGTTTCGCCGGACAACTTCCCCCCATAGTGACATCCCCAACATTCGCTATCCGCAAAAAAGCAGTGGCGATATTCACGCTAGAACAATACGTTGAGCAAAGAATGATGACGGTTCAGCAATGCCAGAAAATTAAATGAGCCGTTGCAGAACATCGCAACATCCTTGTTGTGGGTGGCACCGGCTCCGGTAAAACCACACTGGTTAATGCGATTATCAATGAAATGGTCAATCATGATCCGACTGAGCGGATTTTCATCATTGAAGATACCGGGGAGATTCAATGTGCTGCAGAGAATTTTGTGCAATACCACACGTGATTAGATGTTTCGATGACACAACTACTAAAAACAACGTTGCGCATGCGTCCGGATCGAATACTGGTCGGGGAGGTGAGGGGTGAAGAAGCGCTGGATTTGCTCGATGCCTGGAATACAGGCCATGAAGGTGGTGCGGCCACACTACACGCCAATGATGCGCTTTCGGGGCTAACCAGATTAAACTCATTGATTACGCGTAACAAATCAGCACCTGCGGATATTGATGCACTAATCGGAGAGGTTGTGCATTTGGTCGTGCATATATTGCGCACTCCAACAAGCCGGCGTATTCAGGAAATTATAGAAGTAGATGGTCACAGGCGGGGTAGTTTCTGCATCAAAAAATTCTAAATCAAGAAAGAGGTATTCAATGAAATATGCAATGGCACTGGAAGACTCGAAAGCTTCCGTTCTCAAAAATTCATTAATCGTATTAATTCCTTTTCTGCTGTTTGTTCCGGAGCTGGCACTTGCATCAGTAGGTGGCGGCGGTGCATTACCGTATGAAACTTGGCTTGTGAGTTTGAGAAACTCAGTCACTGGCCCCGTTGCTTTTACGCTCTCCATTGTCGGTATTGTTGTTGCGGGTGGCATTTTGATCTTTGGGGGCGAACTAAACGCATTTTTTAGAACATTGATTTTTATCGTCCTGGTCATGGGGTTATTGATCGGCGCGCAAAATATTATGACCAATCTGTTTGGTGGGGCTGTCATTACGCCCGCAAGTAGAGACGCATTACAACTTGCACCAGAATCGACCAATGAATTATTTACGCCAAAAAATAATACAAGTGAGGGTAGGGGATAGCCATGTCCTTGCGCTTAACGCAGATCCGGCAATCCGCGAATCGCCCTAATCTTTTTATGGGCGGTGATAGAGAGCTTGTCATGTTCTCAGAAGTATTGGCTTTCGCTTTGATATTCAGTGCATTTGAATTCAAAGCATTTGTATTTGGAACTACCTTATGGGTTTTTGCCTTATTTGCGTTGCGCCTGATGGCAAAGAATGACCCGCTGTTACGTAAGGTGTATTTGTGGCACCGTAAATACAGAACCTATTATCCGGCACGAAGTACGCCTTTCTACAAAAACACAAAGTCACAATGAAAACAATACCGATGATAGAGAGCTTAGTTTTCTTTTTCTCCGGCAGCGGGATGGTGATGTTATTCATTTTGTTTATGCGTATTAACGTAGTCGGGAGCAAATCAAAATTAGTTAAGCATCGCTCTAAAGAACCCGGTTTTGTTGACCTGCTCATTTATGCGTCTGTCGTTGATGATGGTGTGATTGTCGGCAAAGATGGGTCGCTCATGGCGGCGTGGACATATCAGGGCATAGACTCGAATGGCAGCACAGAAGCTGAACGCGACCAAGTATCCTTACAAATTAACCATGCTTTATCACGCATGGGTTCCGGTTGGATGATCCATATTGATGCTGTTCGTAAACCCGCTCCCGGTTATTCCGCCAAAGATGATTCGCATTTCCCGGATCCCGTCTCAGCAGCCATTGATGAAGAACGGCGTGAATTTTTTGAGCGTGTTGGTACATTATACGAAAGTAATTATGTGATAACAGCCACCTATTTACCCCCGCTACTGGCACAACAGAAGTTTGTTGAACTGATGTTTGATGACGAGGGTGTACCGGTTGATTCCAAAACTAGGACAATAGCCTTACTTAGCCATTTTAAACGCGAATGCACGAATATTGAATCTCACCTATCCAGTGTTTTCAGAATGAAGCGGTTGAAGGGTAAAACGATAACCCAAGAAAATGATTCATCTGTTAATTATGATGCTTTTCTACGCTGGATACAATTATGTATAAGCGGGCTTGATCATCCAGTCATTTTACCCAAAAACCCCATCTATCTGGATGCGCTATTAAGTGGTCAGGAGTTTTGGGGTGGGGTAGTACCTAAGATCGGACAGAATTTTATACAAGTCGTATCTGTTGAGGGTTTTCCGCTGGCATCAACACCAGGACTCATTAATTCGCTGGCTGATTTGCCTTGTTTATACCGTTGGTCAACACGCTTCATTTTCATGGATACGCACGAGGCGGTCGGCCACTTGGAGAAATTCAGTAAAAAATGGAAACAAAAGATTCGCAGTTTCTTTGACCAGGTATTTAATTCGCATAGCAGTCATGTCGATCAAAACGCCATGAATATGGTCAGTGACGCACAAGCTGCCATTGCTGAAACAAATAGCGGTGAAGTGGCTCAAGGTTACTATACCAGTGTGGTTGTGTTGATGAGTGAGAACCGAGGGGATTTAGAGGCTTCTGCCCGACAAGTAGCCAAAGCAATTAATCATTTGGGATTTGCCGCTCGCATTGAAACAATCAATACGATAGATGCGTACTTGGGCAGTTTGCCTGGACATGGGGGTGAGAATGTACGCCGTCCGCTATTAAACACAATGAATCTGGCTGATTTGATGCCGAGCAATACCGTATGGCCGGGTAAGAATGAAGCACCTTGTCCGATGTATCCACCCATGGCTCCACCACTTATGCATTGTACTACCCAAGGCGCTACGCCGTTTCGGTTAAACCTGCATGTACGGGATTTGGGTCATACCTTCATGTTTGGCCCAACCGGTGCGGGTAAATCAACGCATTTGGCACTCATAGCCGCTCAATTAAGACGTTACAAGGGCATGTCCATCTATTGTTTTGATAAAGGCATGTCAATGTATCCGCTGACCAAAGCCGTTGGCGGGAAGCATTTTTCCGTTGCCGCAGATGATGACTCTCTGGCGTTTTGCCCCCTTCAATTTTTGGAAACAAAAGGTGATCGGGCTTGGGCGCTGGAATGGATTAGCACCATCATCGAACTGAACAACAGTACGATTACACCAGTGCAACGTAATGAAATCAGTAACGCCATCACTAGCATGCACAATAGTGGCGCTAAAACCTTATCTGAGTTTGTGGTTACGATTCAGGATGAATCCATCCGTGATGTTCTGGCGCAGTACACCATTGATGGCATGATGGGACATTTGCTGGATGCAGACCATGACGGTTTGAGCCTGTCGTCATTCACAACGTTTGAGATCGAAGAACTAATGAACCTGGGTCAGAAATATGCATTGCCAACCCTTTTATATCTGTTTAGACGCATTGAACGCGATTTACACGGCCAACCGGCAGCGATCATACTGGACGAAGCTTGGCTAATGCTCGCTCATGTTGCGTTTCGTGAAAAAATCCGTGAATGGCTAAAAGTCATGCGCAAAGCAAATTGTTTCGTGCTGATGGCAACGCAAAGCTTATCAGACGCAGCCAATAGCGGCATTCTTGATGTAATTGTCGAATCCACCGCCACGAAGATATTCCTGCCGAACGTACACGCGCGTGATCAGGATGCTGCCGCATTATATCGACGCATGGGACTAAATACCAGCCAGATTGGAATAATCGCATCGGCGGTTGCCAAGCGCCAATATTATTCTGTCTCAGAAGATGGCAAAAGGCTCTACGACTTGGCATTGGGCAAACTGGCTTTAGCATTTGTCGGCTCATCAGATAAAGAATCAATTGCCACAATCAAGCAGTTGGTCGCAAAACATGGCGACAAATGGGTCAAGGAATGGCTGAGGATCAAGGGTCTGACGTTAAATGTTAATGAGGGGAGGGCATGAGTACCCTAAAAGATTTTATCCAACGCAAGTCAGGCACCGATGAACGGCTAAATAGTGAAGTTGTAAAACAGCGTGCAAAAATGACCAGGGAATTGGGGAAAACAGCGTCGAAAACTGTCCACCCCGGTATGTGTCATGATCCGGCGTTTTGCCGGAGAAACCTGGAGTGTTATTTATGGATTT